>ENA-OQNI01000225-OQNI01000225.1-human-gut-metagenome-genome-assembly--contig:-NODE-225-length-89202-cov-6.054112_pt1 | contig 89202 bp, 80 predicted proteins | sample MGYA00242627_ERZ504876 | MGnify/ENA primary metagenome ERZ504876 (study PRJEB26092, sample SAMD00036386) | human gut metagenome | host: Homo sapiens | study: EMG produced TPA metagenomics assembly of... | reverse complement strand
TTCTTAAATCTACTTTCAGTTACATTCATTGCTTGTGCCTCCTAAAGTTCAGCCCTTCGCCAGTGTTTGCAACCACTGGTTTACTATGGCTTCTGCTGACTTCTCGCCATTCGTTGTTACTGACGGACTTCATACTCTGTTTTCGTCCGCTGACGAGACCTCCCTTGGTACCACACGTCACTTTCTCTCCATATATCTGCCACATTTACTACAGTTAATTCCGAGTAGTTATTGGACTTTGGTTTGTTTAGCAACCTTATCCTTAACTATAGCCTGATGTGATTTCTGTTCGTCAGACCAGAGATTTGCCTCCACCTTCCTTCAGATTCCACCTCACGATGGACACCCTTGGTCTTGGCTGTATCCTTCCCACTACTAGGGCGGATTAGGAACTTTCATCCATTAGTGACGTGCGCCGCAAGGCGCACTAAAAAAACAGGTATTGCATTTTTTCATGCAATACCTGTTTCATTTTTCATTTATCATTTATTTACAGTTAAATACTTCGATATGATGTTTTACATTCTTATACGTTCCAAGTACCATTGCCTCATTCATATCAAAGTAATTATGTGCACCTTCTGTTGCCAGATAGTTTTCTACTTCTTTTGTCAAGCTCTTAAAGCTTGCTGTTGCAATATTAACTTTGCGGATTCCAAGTGATATAGCTTTCTGGAAATCAGCATCTGTGATCCCGCTTCCTCCATGAAGCACAAGAGGGATTCCTGTTCTATTATGGATTTCTTCTAACACACCAAATTCTAACTGCGGTGCAACTGGATAATCTCCATGTGCATTTCCGATCGCTACTGCCAGTGCATCAATTCCTGTTTCTTCACAAAAAATCTTTGCATCTTCTGGGTTTGTACAGCGGATTCCATGGTCACTTTTTCCATCTTCACTTCCACCAACAAGCCCTAATTCTGCCTCAACAGTGGCACCGTATTTTGCTGCAAGCTCTACCACTTTCTTTGTTTTTTCAATATTTTCTTCAAATGAATCTCTAGATGCATCGAGCATAACAGATGTAAAACCATATTCTAATGCTTTTTTGATCGTCTCAAATTTTAATCCATGATCCAGATGTACCGCAACATCTACTTTTGCATTTCTTGCTGCCTCTAACATCATAGGTCCCATCAGATGCAGTGGTGAATGATCTAATCTCACTTCTGCTATCTGAAGGATGATCGGTGTATCAAGTTCTTCTGCTGCCTTGATCGCACCTTTTACCATCTCCATATTTCCTACACTGAATGCTCCACATCCCTTGTTTTCTTTCTGTGCTCTAAGAAGCAGATCTTTCATTTTAACAAGTGCCATAATTTTTTACTTCCTTTCCTGATTGATTTATCTCTTTTTTTAATAACATACTAAATCCTAATGCGATCACTGCAAAACAAAATCCTGTCATAAATCTTACTACCTCTGATAATCCATGGATCAGTATCATATTCGATATGACCGGCGAGGTAATCGTTACGATGATGATCCCTGACATTATAATTCCATAATTCTGTCCTGCGTATCGAAGTCCAAAAACCTCACTTGATAATGATGGAAAACTTCCCATAATACCGCCAAAACATCCATAGGCCAGGATAATTGCCATTGTGATGAGCCTGTTATTTCCACTGAGTAAAAAGAGCATAGCAATCATTGCAACAAACAAAACACCTTGAATACAAGTGATCCTTCCTGCTCTGTCCGCAAGTGTTGGAAGTATCAGTCTGATCCCCGCATTCAATATAGATCCTGCCATCACGGAACCTACAGCAACTGCCTGTAAGATTCCTCTCTCAATCTGAATTGTCTGTGAGATTGGTGACACCAGATAATACGGCATCAGACCACACATCATCGTGGCTACAAGATAATAAAACTTCTTTGTTCTCATCATCTGAGCTGATGTATATTGTTGTCCTTCATATATCTGATCTTCTTTTGCTTCTATATTTTCTACCTCTGGCTGTCTGACAAAACAAACTGCACAGACTGCTGATAAGAAAACCAGAAACCCAACAGACACCAATGTCAGTCTTACTCCACCTCTTTCTAATAAGAGTTTACTGACTGGAGATAAGATAAATCCACATAATCCATTCGCTGTGATCACTACTCCTGAAGCAAACCCTGTCTTATGAGGAAACCACTTCTGTGCTGTTGCAAGTACAACTGCATAGATCATTCCTTGTCCGATTCCCTGCATGACACCTAACGTCATATAAGTGATCACTGGATGAATTCCTAAAGTCAATGCTGATAATATGATTCCACCTGCAAATACGATCCCTCCGATTCCGAGAGTCATTCTTTCGTATCCTTTATCATAGATTCTTCCACCAAATATATTACCAACTACAAAAAACAAAGTTGGAAGATAAAAACAAATTGATACCATACTTTCATTCCAGCCTGTCTCCGAGAGTACATATGGCTGATAAATTGACCATATATGTGGAAATCCAGTAAACAAGATCGCGAAAGCTCCTGCTGCCATCATTCCATTTCTTTTTTTCATCTTATTTCTCCTTCTTGATTATCTATTGAGCATTTATTGGTTATCTTTTGATAATAATTTAGCACTTTCTTGTAATGTTGTCAATCAATTTGGAGTTTATTTTCTTTTTTTCATATAATCAAGGATCAATTGTGCAGCTTCTTCTGCTTCAATGGTCGCTAGATTGATCGCAAGATCATAATTTTCCATATCATACCAGTTTCTTCCAGTATAATAACTGTAGTATGATGAACGCATCTTATCTTCTTTTCGGATTTCTTCTGCTGTTACGGCTCTTCCTTCTTTTTCTGACAGATGCTTTATACGGTAAGATTCCTCTGCATAAAGATACACGGAGCACACTCCCGGTTCATCTTTTAATACGTAATCTGCGCATCTTCCTAAGAAGACGCCAGATCCGTACCCAGCTAATTTCTTTATGATCTTAGACTGTTCTTTGAACATCTGATTATAAACTGGAATATGATTTCTTGAACCTGTCATGATACTAAGCCCTTCCATATATTTGGAAGCCTTTTTATAATTAATCTCATCCATGCTCTTTTCATTGAGAGAATCATATCCAATCTTATCTGCGGCAATATAAAGAATCTCTCTGTTGTAGTACCATATTCCTAATTTCTCTGCCAAAATCTGTGCTACTTTTGTTCCGCCGCTTCCGTGCTGTCGGCTGATCGTGATCAATGTATTCCCCATAATATGCCTCTTTCTCCTGGTTTATAATCCAGTTTTTTCTCTGATAAATTTACGTGCTTTGATCGCATATTCTAATGGATTTGCTTTTGCTGGATCTTGTTCTGCTTCTACAAGCATATATCCTTCATATCCATTCTCCTCTAATACTTTAAAGATCGGATCAAAATCAATACATCCATCTCCAGGTACTGTAAATGCACCTCTTCTTACTCCTTCAAGGAAGCTTAAATCGTTGTCTTTCACTTCTTTTACAACTTCTGGACGGATATCTTTTAAATGCACATGTTTAATACGGTTTACATATTTTTTCACCATTTCTAATGGATCTGCTCCACAGTAAGTAAAATGTCCTGTATCGAATAATAAACTTACGTATTCTGGATCTGTATTTGCCATCATGCGTTCTACTTCATCTGGGTCTTGTACGACTGTTCCCATATGATGATGGAATGTTAATGCGATTCCGTATTCCTCTTTTGCAATCTTTCCAAGATAATTCATTCCGTTGCAGAATGTATCCCATTCTTCATCGTCCATCACATATTTATGTCCAAAAACTGGTGTATCTTCCTGTCCCTGTACACTGTAACTTTGTTCAGAAGCTCCGATCACTTTTGCTCCCATTGCTTTTAAGAACTCTAACTGTGCACGGAATTCTTTTTCTACTTCCTCTAATGGTTTTGTGATCAGGAAAGATGAAAACCACTGATTACAAATTTCGATTCCACGAAGATCTAATGCTTTCTTTAATTCTGCTGGATCTTTTGGATATTTATTTCCTACTTCTGACCCTGTAAATCCTGCAAGTGCCATTTCACTGACACACTGTTCAAATGTATTTTCAGCTCCAAGATCTGGAAGATCATCATTTGTCCATGCGATTGGTGCAATTCCTAATTTTACTTTATTCTTATCAAACATCTCTTATTCCTTTCTTGTGTTCGAGCACATACTGTGCAAAATTTTTATAATTCGCCTCTTGCTTCTCTCTCTTCTAATTCTTTCATGATCATTGGATATTTTTTATCCAATCTGTACAGAAGTAAGATAATAACGACTGTTACCCATACGATCAATGGTCCTACTTTATAGATATTCATGATCATATTAACAACTGACTGTGGCTGTGTTGTAACACCAGCTTTGCTGACATATCCGCTAAATGCTAATAACTGTGTTAAAACTGCAGCTGTGATTCCGTTTCCAAGCTTTGTACCAACAGATCCGATCGCGAAGATGAAACTCTCCTGACGTAAATGTGTTTTCCACTGACCAAATTCTACAACATCTCCTAACATTCCGAAGATTACAGAGTTTAATGGTGCAAAACAGATTCCTCTGATGATACAACATCCAAGTAACCAATAAAAACTCTCTGGCTTGACCATGAATACGAATTGTCCGATCAGACATCCGATACACCCGATCAAGGACATATTTCTCTTTCCAAGTCGTTTTAATAATAACGGACTGCATAAAGTAGCTGCGATCAATGTAACTGTTTCTACCATGTATAATACACTGTACATCCATGTATCATTTCCAAGAATATACTTACAGTAGTATGGAAGGATCGTTCCTGTGATCGATGTGATGACGTTCTGCATCATCCATAAGATCAGTACTGCCCAGAAATACTGGTTTTTCAGTAATGCTGAAAATGTCTTTCCTACAGGGATCTTTTCTTTTTTCACTACTTTGATCTTAACTTTTTCTTCACAGTTTTTAAAACACGTGATCAGCATTAGGAGTGCTAAGACTGCCCAGATTGCCATTGTCTTTACCCACGCTGCCTGGTCATCCCCAAATAATTTAACCAGTGGTGTTGTAAATGTAACTGCCATGATTCTTCCGATCGGAGAAAGTGCCATACGAACGATACTTAACATATCTCTTTCTCTGGAAGATCTTGTCATCATCGCAGATAAACTTCCGTATGGAAGATTCAACGCTGTATAGCAGACCGTTGCTGTAAAATTATAAGTTACGAAAATATATATTAACTGTATGTTAGTTGCAGTATGTGGTACTGTGAATAATAATACTGCCGATACTGCATATGGAATCGCCATCCATAAGATCCATGGTCTGGATTGACCATATTTGCTGTGTGTTTTATTGACAACGAATCCCATGATAACATCAGAACATCCATCAAAAATTCTGGATATCAGCATGATCACACCAATCGCTGCTGCACTGATTCCAACATAATCAGTATAAAAGATCGTTAACAGGCTTCCGATCATTCCGTATACAACGTTACACGCTGTATCACCTAAGCCGTAAGACACTCTGGTCTTCCAGCTAAGTGCTCTCATCTGATTGTCTTCAACCTCATTTGTATGTTTTTCCATATACACTCTCCTTCAAATTAGAATTCAATTTCTGAAATTTTTACTGGACGGCCTTCTTCTACTGATTTCTTTGCTGCAAGTCCCATAAGTACTGGTTTTAATCCATCTTCTACTCCTAATGGTGTTTCTGTGTCATTTTCAATTGCATCAATGAACTGAACCATTTCTTTTCCATATGCATCCATGTATCTTTCAAGGAAGAAGAACTGTGGTTTTTCTCCTGTTACACCATCTTCGTTGCTGATCACTGCTGTAGAATCAGAATCATTCTTGATCGCTACCATTCCTTTAGATCCGAATACTTCTGCTCTCTGATCATATCCATAAACTGCCTGACGAGAGTTATCGATTACTGCAAGTGCTCCATTTTCCATCTTCAATGTGATGATCGCTGTGTCAACATCACCTGCTTTTCCAATCTCAGGATCTACAAGGTTTGCTGCCTGTACATAAACTTCTTCTGCATCACATCCTGCAAGGAATCGTACCATATCAAAATCATGAATTGTCATATCAAGGAACATTCCTCCAGATACTTTTACATATTCAGCACTTGGTGGCTCAGGATCTCTTGATGTGATCTTGATGATATGAGGTGCTCCGATCTTTCCATTGACAACAGCTCTCTGTGCTGCTTCAAAGTTGTGGTCAAATCTTCTGTTAAATCCTACCTGATATTTAAGTCCTGTTCCTTCTAATGTTTTGATAACTTCTTTGATCTTGTCTACATCATGATCGATCGGTTTTTCACAAAATACATGTTTTCCTGCTTTGATCGCTTCAATTGAGATTGGGGAATGAGTATCTGTTGATGAACAAATGATCACTGCATCAATATCTTTGTCTGCTAAGATATCTTTGTAATCTTTTGTTGTATACTCTGCTCCAGCTGCTTTTGCTTTCTTGTCTGCTTCTTCACTTAAGAATGGATCTGCAACTGCTTTGATCTTTGCATTTGGTACTCTTGTTAAAATGCTGTTCATGTGTACCTGTCCGATTCTTCCTGCTCCAATAATTCCTACGTTTACCATAATTGTTTCTCCTTTTCTAATACGCTTTTGATTTGTTTTTTGTGTTTTGTGTTCGAGCACATCTTTTATGTTTTGAATTATAGCACTTTGTGTTCGAGCACACAATTGGTAAACTGCACAAAAATTCTTCCTAAATTTTGTGCAAATGTACGAAAATAAGAACAAGACCAAGGATATTTCCCTGATCTTGTTCTTATTCTCACTTACATCATTAAATATTGTACTTTGTTTTTACAATAATATCTGTATACTTATGTTCTTTTTTGGGCGGCTCATCATTAAATAATAACCGATATAAGGTCATGACAGCTTCATATCCTTGATAACGTCCATCCTGCCCGATCAGATACTTGATGTCTCCATTCTTTAGATATCTGTAATTCTGCCGTGACAGGTCACATGCAATGATGGTCACTTTCTTCATCTTCTTATGTTTCCTAAGGGTATCACATACCCCTTTTTCTCCATGACAGGTAATATAAATCGCAGATAAATCTTCGTAACGGTTCAAAATACTCTCTGTCAGATGTGCTGCGATCAGATCATCCTCAAAGCAGTATTTTGTATCTAATATCTCAGTCTTTGGTGAAATTTTCTTCATCTCGTCACAAAATCCATAGATTCTGTCACTTAATGAAGTATTCGTCTCAATTCCAGAGATCACTGCGATCGTTCCTTCTTCTCTTAGAATATCATGCATTAATCCTGCTGCTGCCCTGCCGCTTTGTACAGAGTTCTGTCCAACAAAACAAATTCTCTTTGTATCTTCCACATCTGCATTCACTGTGACAACGGATATCCCATATTCTTCTGTAAACTGATCGATCTTCTGAAGAACTCTCTTATCATTGATCGGCATCAGCACAAGCCCTTTGATCCCTGCTTCTTTCAGCTTATTCATTGCCGCTAAGGTCTGTTCTACATTACCATAATCTACCGCTTTCACAATGACAGTTCCACCAAAATCTTCTACTTCGCCTTTTGCCTTCTTGATCCCATCCGATAATGTTTTTAAATAAGGCGTTCCTGTATCCTGAAGGATCACACCGATCTTGATATTCTCTTTCATCTTGATCAATGCACGACCTAAAAGATTTGGCTTATATCCAAGCTCCTCTGCTACTTTACGGACTCGTTCTTCTACTTCTGGACGAACTTTTCCCCTGTTATTCAATACACGGTCTACCGTTCCTCTGGAAACTCCTGATTCTTCTGCAATTTGTCGAATTGTTACTCTCATACTTATCCCTGTCTGTCATGACCAGAGTTCTCTTTATTCGTCCTCCAGTCCACCCAGAATCCTCAAGGCTTTCTTCAGTTCACTTTGTTCTTCCTGCGACATCTCAGACAATACATCTTTATTCACTTCTTCTACCGTCGCAAGGATCGGATTCTGTAATGCTTTTCCTTTCTCTGTTAATACAACTTCTATAAATCTACGGTCTTCTTTGCTTACCTGACGTTCGATCAGTTCCTTCTTCTCCATACGTTCTAAAACTCCGGAGATCGTAGAGTTCTCTAGCTTTAATTCTGCTGCGATCTCTTTTGGTTTTGTTTTTCCTTCGATCCATAAACAATACATGACACCATACTGAACTGGTGTTACATCAAACTTTTCAAGTCTGGAACTCATCTCCTGAAAAACTTTATGCTGTGCTGTTGTTAATAAATAATTAATACATTGTGTTAGTTCCATATAATTTCTCCTTTAAATATTTCGCACACTAATATTAGTGTAGCTTGCTTTTTTTTATGTGTCAAGTAATTTAGTTTTCTCTCCTTTTTTGTTTCATAGTAGATTTCATTAAAATTTTCTATGAAGAAATAGAAAAAAGTTATCAGATAGTTCAAACCTATCCGATAACTTTTTACTTAAGGAGAAGAAATTTTTAATTTTATATTCTTTTCTATCGGAAGATTGCTCCGCTTACGATCAGTTTCTGGATTTCATTTGTTCCTTCGTAAATCTGTGTGATCTTCGCATCTCTCATCATACGTTCTACATGATATTCTTTCATATATCCGTTTCCACCTAACATCTGTACAGCTTCTGTTGTAACATGCATTGCTGCTTCTGTACATAAATATTTTGCTTTCGCTGCTGGCAGTGAGTATGGTCTTCCTTCCTGTTTATCTGTTGCTGCTTTATATAACATTAATTTCGCTGCTTCGATTTCCATCTCAAGTTCTGCCATCTTGAATGCAAGATACTGATTTCTATATAATGGTTTTCCAAACTGTTCTCTTGTCTTTAGATATTCTTTGGCAATCTCAAATGCACCTTCTGCGATTCCAAGTCCCTGGGCAGCAACACCGATACGTCCACCATCCAATGTTTTCATTGCAAGTTTGAATCCCTGTCCAGATTCTACAATCATATTTTCTTTTGGTACTCTTACATTCTCAAGGATCATCTCTGATACCTGTGCAGAACGGATTCCCATCTTATCTTCAATCTTTCCAACACTGAATCCAGGTGTTCCTTTCTTAACTACAAAGCAAGATAATCCTTTGGCTTTCTTTTCTGGTTCTGTCAGTGCATAAACCGCTGTGTAATCTGCTAATGGTCCATTTGTATTAAAGCATTTTAATCCGTTTAAGATGTAATCATCACCATCTTTTTCTGCTACTGTGACACATCCACCAGCATCAGACCCTGCGTTAGGTTCTGTCAGTCCAAAGGAACCGAAGCATTTTCCTGATAATACTTCCTCTAAGAATTCTCTCTTCTTCTCTACTGGTGCTGCAGAGTTCATGATACTTCCACCATAAAGAGAAGTTACAACAGAATATCCAATTCCCATAGATGCATCAACTTTGGAAATTTCTTCAACTGCTAATACATAGGAAAGATAATCTGCACCCTGTCCTCCAACTTCTTTGGGATATGGAAGACCGACTAATCCAAGTTCTCCCATCTTATGAAACTGTTCGACTGGGAATTCACTGTTTGCATCTCTTTCTAATACTCCTGGAAGTAATTCTTCCTGTGCAAATTTTCTTGCTGTTTCCTGAATGGCTGCCTGCTGTTGTGTTAATTCAAAATTCATCGTACATCTTCCTTTCTTCTTACTTAGGCTTATTCTCTTTTATTATCACTTTATCTGAACGCCTTTGTAATTGTTTGTTTGTCTTATTACTTGCGTGCAAATACTTTGTGTGCTAATTATATTTTTATTTGTTCATTTTGTCAATACATTTTTTTATTCTTTTATTTTTTTATATATTTTCACTAATTTTTATTGACAAATTAATAACAAGGGCGCATAATGTAGGCACAAGTTATTTGTATGCTAAATATTCGTGTTGCCAAAAATTGCATACATTGTTTATTATTTTATTATTTATTTTTAATCTATGTAGGAGGATATGTTATGAACAATTTATTAATGGAAGTGGAAAACGAAATCGCCGTTGTTACTATTAACCGTCCAAAATCTTTAAACGCCCTAAACAGTGAAACTTTAGCAGAACTTGATGCTTGCTTCTCTGAAATTTCTGAGAGAAAAGATATCAAAGTTGTGATCTTAACAGGTTCTGGAGCAAAAGCTTTCGTTGCTGGAGCTGATATCTCTGAAATGGTAAATGCAACACCTGCAGAAGGTAGAAAAATGGGAATGCTTGCAAAAGAAGCTTTCTTAAAACTTGAAACAATGCCTCAGGTTACGATCGCTGCTGTCAATGGTTTCGCATTAGGTGGTGGGTGTGAGATCTCTATGGCTTGTGATATCCGTATCGCATCTGATAACGCAAAATTCGGACAGCCTGAAACAGGACTTGGTATCCTTCCTGGTTTCGGTGGAACACAGCGTCTTGCTCGTCTGGTTGGTAAAGGACGTGCAAAAGAATTGATCTTTACATGTGATATGATCGATGCTAATGAAGCTTACAGAATCGGACTTGCTAACAAAGTAGTTCCTCAGGCTGAATTACTTGATACCTGTAAGGCAATGGCTGAGAAGATCATGAGCAAAGGAAGCTATGCTATTTCTCTTGCAAAAGAAGCAATCAACACTGGTACAGAAACAGACCTTTCAAGCGGATTAACATTAGAAGCAGACTTATTTGGTCTTGCATTCTCAACTGATGACAAAAAAGAAGGTATGACAGCTTTCTTAGAGAAACGTAAAGCAAATCTTACAGATTTCTAGAGTGATTTTGGGAGGAAAAAGCCATGGCTAAAGTAAAAATTTTAACTGCTGCTGAGGCTGCAAACTTGGTAGAAGACGGTATGACCGTCTCTACCAACGGTTTTGTAGCATGTGATCTGCCAGAAGAATTAACTTCTGCGTTAGAAAAACGATTTTTAGAAACCGGTTCCCCAAAAAATCTGACTTACTTTTATGCTGCTGGACAGGGAAATCGTGATGGAAGTGGTGCTGATCATTTTGCACATGAGGGTATGACATCAACGGTTATTGCTGGTCACTATAATATGGCTCCTAAACTGGGTGAGCTAATCATGCAAAATAAGATCAAAGCCTATAACCTTCCTCAGGGTACTTTATCACAGCTTTATCGTGATATTGCTGCCAAGAAACTTGGTACTTTAACACATGTTGGTCTTTATACATTTGCAGATCCACGTGTAGAAGGTGGAAAATTAAATGATATCACAACCGAAGATCTTGTAGAAGTTGTTAATATCTGCGGAGAAGAACGCCTCTTATATAAGGCGATCCATGTCGATGTCGCACTGATCCGTGCTACTTATGCGGATGAATATGGAAACATTACAATGGAACATGAATGTTGTACTGCTGAAGCTACTGCGATCGCACAGGCTGCAAAAAACTGTGGTGGTAAAGTTATCGTACAGGTAGAGAAAGTTGTCACAGACGTTGATCCAAAACTTGTAAAGGTCCCTGGAATCTACGTAGATGCGGTTGTTGTCACAGAGAACAAAGAAAACCATACACAGTGTGTCGGATGTGAATATGATGGTTCTATGACTGGAGAATTTCGTGTTCCTCTTGGAAGCCTTGAAGCTCCTTCTCTTTCCCCTAAGAAGATCATTGGACGTCGAGCTGCGATGGAATTACGTCCTGACACCGTTGTAAACCTTGGAATTGGTATTCCTGAATATATCTCTATGGTTGCAAATGAAGAAGGTATCGGAGATCACTTTACTTTAACAGTAGAAGCTGGTCCTGTCGGTGGTGTACCTCAAGGTGGACCTCAATTTGGCGGGGCTGTAAATGCTCAGGCGATCTTAGACCAGCCTGCACAGTTTGACTTCTATGATGGTGGTGGAGTCGATGATGCATTCTTAGGTCTTGCTCAGGCAGATAAAGATGGAAATATCAATGTCAGCAAGTTTGGACCACGTATTGCAGGATGCGGTGGTTTCGTTAATATTACTCAGAACGCTAAACGTGTATACTACTGCGGAACATTTACTGCCGGTGGTTTAAAATGTTCTACAAAAGACGGAAAACTGATCATTGACCAGGAAGGAAAATCTGATAAATTCATTGATACCGTAGAACAGATCACTTTCTCTGGTAAATATGCCAATAAAGTTGGCCAGCCAGTTATGTATATCACAGAACGTGCTGTCTTTGAACTTCGAGAAGATGGCGTTTATCTGACTGAAGTTGCACCTGGAATTGACATCCAGACTCAGATTCTTGACCATATGGGATTCGTACCAAAAATGGATGGCGAACCGAAACTCATGGATGAACGGATTTTTAAAGATGAGATCATGGGTCTTGAATAACTAGTTTATTGTCCCCCAAAAGGAGATTTATATGAATATACATATTTTAGTATTGGTCATTGCTATCATCTTATTTGGTTTATTAGCTTTTAAACAGATGAGTGCTTTGATCCTCGCTCCTCTTGTAACTTCCTTTGTGATCATCTGCTCCGGCATGCCGATTCTTGACAGTTTAAAAAACTTATTCATGCCTGCCGCAGCAGAATATGTCACAAGTTACTTTTTGGTATTCTTTGTAGGAGCTTTGTTCGGAGCTGTTTACCAGTATACTGGTGCAGCAGAATCGATCGCACGTGCGATCGCCAGTTTATGTCACGGAAAATTTGTAGCACCGATCATTATGATCATCACTGGTTTATTAACCTTTGGTGGTGTCAGCGGATTCGTTGTATTCTTTGTTATTTACCCTATCGCACTTAATCTGTTCAAAGAAGCAAATCTTACCCGCCGCCTGATCCCTGCTGCCATCTCTGCAGGATGCTGGACTTGGTCTATGAGTGGACCTGGTTCTCCTTCTGTACAGAATGTTATCGCTATGGATAGTCTTGGAACACCATCTACGGCTGCGTTTGTTCCATCTTTGTTAACTGCGATCGCAATGTTTTTGATGATTTTCTTCTGGTTAGAATTTCGTGCCCGTTCTTTTACTAAAAAAGGGTATGGATTTTTTGACAGTACTTTAAAATATCAATTATCTGAGGATGAACTGCCTTCTGAAGAAGAAAACCCGGATCTTCCACATGTTGCCATCGCAGTCCTTCCGATCATCGTGATCTTAGTATTATTTAATAATCCATGGCATCCTTTCCCTGTTGAAACTTCTGTATTTGCAGGTGTTGCACTTGCCACGATCTTAATGTTTAAACGAATCGACGGCATGACGGAATGGATCAATATCTTTAATAAAGGTGCCGCTGATTCTGGAGTTTCTATCCTTAACACAGCTATCGTTGTAGGATTTGGTGGTGTTGTTGCAAAAACACAGGGATTTACTGATCTTGTTGCAGGATTAAAACATCTATCCATGCCTCCTTTAATCTTCGTTATGGTAACCGTTGCTGTTTGTGCTGGTGCCTGCGGATCTGCTTCTGGTGGTATGGGAGTCGCTTTTAAAGCATTAAAAGATACTTATTTAAAACTTGGTGCCAGCCTTCCTGATATCCATAGAATTTCCACGATTGCCGCTGGAACTTTAGATACCCTTCCTCATCAGGGCGCTCAGATCACTTTGTTAGGTATCTGTAAATTAACACATAAAGAAGCTTACTGGGATATCGCAGTCACACAGATTTTCATTCCTCTGATCGACTGTCTTGTATTCATTGCGTTAACCAGTATTTTCTAAGACTTACCTTTATATTAAAAAAAGTATGCTGTATATCAAAACCAGATACACAGCATACTTTTTTATCCATTTTTATAAGAATTCTTTTCCTTCTTCCATCTGTTTTAACATACTCTCCAGTAATTTCTTTGCATCCGAAACCACACCATAATCACTGTATGCAAAGATCGCAGCCCTCGGATTATTATTGACTGAAATGATGCAATCTGCATCAATTCCTGTCATATGCTGAATTGCCCCGGCAATCCCAAATGCAAGATAGAGTTTTGGTTTTACAGATATCCCTGACTGTCCTACCTGCTGTGTTGGAAGCATCCATCCTGCATCTACACACGGTCTTGTACATGCAACTTCCCCTCCGATCTTCTCTGCAAGTCTCTCAAGAAGCGCAAATCCTTCTTCTCCTTTCATCCCACGGCCACCGGAAACTATGATCCTTGCTGTATCCAGATGAACTTCTTTTCCACTTTTTCCTGCCACTCCGTGATAGATCAGATCTTGTCGTTCTTCCTTCAGACATTCTGGATATACATATAACATCTCACCTTGTTTGTCTTCCTTATATTCTGCTTTTCCCATCACTCCTGTACGGATCGTGATCACCGATGCCAATGATGGATCGATCACAAAGTCTGCCATATTTTTTCCATCGAATGCCGGTCTTGTGATGATAAGTTGTTCCTGTTTCTCATCGTATGTAAGTTTCGATGCATCACAGACTAATTCTGTATCAAATGCATAAGCTGTCTTTCCTGCAAGAACTCTTCCTGATGCCGTTCCTCCGATCAGAATCACTTTCGGATCCTTTTCTTTTAAAACTTCTATTACCGCATCATGATGCAGCTGCATATGTCCTTCTATTAATTTTTCATCTTCGATACAGAGGATTTCATCAACTCCGTAATTATAAAGCTTCTTTGCCTCTTCTTTGATCCCACATCCTGATAGAATAACTGACAATGAAAGATTTCTCTCCTTCGAAAGTTTTCCTGCTGCCCCGATCAATTCCAACGTCAGCGGCATGATCTCTCTCTTTTGAATCTCTCCAACAACAACGATTCCTTCTTTTTTCCCTAAATTCATCCAAACACCTCCTAGATCACACTCTTTTGCTTTAACAACTGAAGAATCTGTGTTGCCTTTTCTTCTTCATCTTTTCCCCCGATCATAACAAGTTTTTGCTGTTTGCTGCTTTTGACTTCATATTTTCTAAGTTGCGTTACTTTTCCCTTGGTCACAGAAAAATTCAGGTCTTCATTCGTCAATATCTTTGTCTTATATGTTCCATCATATGTTTTCATGATATCTGGTACGGATGGAAAACGGTTCTTGTTCTTCTCTCTGATAGAAAGTATCATTGCTGGAGTTTTTGCTTCTACCTTATATGCCATTTGATCACCCATACATGTTGCGAAAACACTTCCATCTTTCATCTCTGTGATCTCGTCAGAATACGCGATCAATGGGATCTCCAATGCACAAGAGGTCATAGAAGCCATATGGGCACTGTCTCCATCAATTGCCTGCCGTCCGCATAAGACCAGATCATATGGACCAAGCTTTTTGATCACCGCTGCGACGATCTTGGCTACCTGTGATACATCCATATCTGCGAATTGTGGATCACCGATCAGGAAGGCATCATCAATTCCATAAGTAAGCGTCTCTTTCATAACATCTTCTGCGGATAATGGTCCAAATCCGATCACATCTACAGTTCCACCATAGCGGTCTCTTAAATCCAGTGCTTCTTTTATTACGTTCTTATCACTGTCATTTAACTGATCCACATCCTGATATTCTTTTTTGATCGAATCATCTGGAATTTGTTTTAAAATCACAACAAATCTCATCTTATTTCTCCTTTTGTTTATTTTGCAAATATTTCGTACGCTAATTATATTTTGTATTGTAACATTTCAACAATTCTTCGTCAAGTATTTTTACTTTCCGAAAAGCAGAAAAATAGACGGTTTTCACGCCGTCCATCTTTCTGTTTTTTGGAGTTTTTAATTTTTTGAGTTTTTATGTTTTTAGGAGTTTTCATTTATACTTTATTTTTCTTTGACTGCTTTGATCGCATCATTTAATTTTGGAAGGATCTTCTTAATATCACCCACGACACCAAGATCTGCGATATCAAAGATCGCTGCGTCTTCATCTCGGTTGATCGCTACGATGAATTCTGAATTCTCCATACCTGCTGCGTGCTGGATCGCTCCAGAAATTCCACATGCTAAGTATAACTCTGGACGAACCGTCTTACCTGTCTGTCCAACCTGACGGTCATTGCTGATCCATCCTGAATCTACAGCTGCTCTTGATGCTGCCACTTCACCATCTAATGTATCCGCTAATGCTTCAAGATCTTTAAATCCTTCTGCATTTCCTACACCACGTCCTCCTGCTACCAGGATCTTAGCTTCTGTGATATCTACAGATTTGTGTGTTGTTTTTACAACTTCACGGATCTTAACATTCATATCTGCATCTGTAAAGTTTACTTCAACAACTTCAACCTCACCTTGTCTGCTTTCATCAGCTTCTAATGCTTTCATAACACCAGGTCTTACCGTTGCCATCTGTGGTCTGAAATCTTCACAGACGATCGTAGCCATGATATTTCCACCAAATGCTGGTCGTGTCATCATTAATAATTTTGTTTCTTCATCAATATCAAGTTTTGTACAGTCTGCTGTTAATCCTGTGTGGATTCTTGCAGAAACTCTTGGTGCAAGATCTCGTCCGATCGATGTTGCTCCATAGAGAACAATCTCTGGATTATGGGACTGAATGATCTCCATCATTGCTTTTGCATATGGTTCTGTCACATATTCTGCCAGCATTTCATCATCTACTACTACAACTTTATCTGCTCCATGAGCGATCAGTTCACTTGCTTTGTCTTTAATCTGATTTCCAAGTAAAACTGCAACTACATTCTGTCCAAGATCATCTGCAAGCTTTCTTGCTTCTCCGATCAGTTCGATACCGACTTTCTGAAGATTTCCATCTCTCTGCTCAGCAAATACATAAACATCTTTACACATTTTGATTGTCCTCCTTACCTTAAATGATGTGTTTTTCCTGTAATTTTTCTACGATTGCGGCAACTGCTTCGTCATCGGAGAGATCATTTAAGATCGTTCCTGCACCTTTTGCCTGTTTTGTAAAGGATTTCTTAACTCTGGTAGGAGAACCTTTTAATCCGATATTTCCTTCATTGACTGTATCTTTGATATCTTCTAATCCCCATACTTTAACTTCTTTTTCACGATATGCATCAAATACACCGTGAACAGACATATATCTTGGATCAGCAAGTTCAGCTAATGCTGTTAAAAGACAAGGTGTCTTCACCTCGATGATCTGGTGACGATCTTCAAACTGTCTCTGGACAACTAAAGTATCTTCCCCTTCTACATCCATCTTCTCTACATAACTTACCTGAGGGATTCCAAGGTGTTCTGCGATCTGCGGTCCAACCTGCGCTGTATCTCCATCGATTGCCTGACGACCTGTGATGATCACATCATAGTCTAATTTCTTTAATGCTGCTGCAATTGTAGAAGAAGTAGCCCATGTATCTGCTCCTCCAAATGCACGATCTGAGATCAATAATGCATCATCGCATCCCATTGCTAATGCTTCTCTTAATGCAACATCTGCCTGAGGTGGTCCCATAGAAACAACAGTTACTGTACTTCCTGGGCATTTTTCTTTTAACTGAAGTGCTGCTTCAATTCCTGCTTTATCATCTGGGTTAATAATACTTGGAACACCATCACGGATCAGTGTATTTGTCTTTGGATCTAATTTTACTTCCGTTGTATCTGGTACTTGTTTTGCACAAACAACAATCTTCATTCTCTTGTCTCCTTCTTTCTTATCTTAATAATCCACCGCCAACGATCATCTTCATAGCTTCGGATGTACCTTCATAAATCTCTGTGATCTTTGCATCACGATACATTCTCTCTACTGGATATTCTCTTGAGTATCCATATCCACCAAGCATCTGAACTGCTCCTCTTGTAACTTCAACAGCTACATCAGAAGCAAATAATTTACACTGTGCTGCAAGTGGTGCAAAATTTTCATGATCATCTTTTGCTTTCGCTGCTCTCCATACCATTAATCTTGCTGCATCAATCTTTGTCTGTAATGCTGCGATCAAGAACTGTGTATTCTGGAATTTTGCGATTGGTTTTCCAAACTGTTTTCTTTCTTTTACGTATTTGATCGCTTCATTTAATGCACCCTGTGCAATACCAACAGACTGAGCACCGATTCCGATACGTCCTCCTGCTAAAGCTCCCATAGCGATCTTATATCCCATTCCTTCTCTTCCGATCAGGTTTTCTTTTGGAACTTTCACATCAACTAATGCTACTTCTGCGTTGGATGCTGCTCTGATTCCCATACGAGGAATATCTTTGCTGACTGTTAATCCTTCGCTGTCTCTATCTACGATAAATGCAGACATACCTCTTGTTCCTGCACTCTTATCTGTGTAAGCAAAAATAATGAATGTATCTGCAAATCCAGAGTTTGTTGTAAATACTTTCTGACCATTTAATACATAATGATCACCGTCTAATTTTGCAGTTGTTTTAACTCCGCTGGCATCTGTTCCAGCTCCTGGTTCTGTCAGTCCAAAACATCCAATCTTACTTCCGTCAACTAATGGACGTAAGAATTTCTGTTTCTGTTCTTCTGATGCATAGTCGTTAATACAAGAACAGCAAAGAGAAGTATGTACGGAAATTGTGATTCCTGCACTGGCATCAACTTTGGATACCTCTTCCATTGCTAAAGCATATGTTAATACATCTGCTCCCTCTCCACCGTATTCTTTAGAATATGGAATTCCCATCAGACCGTATTTCTTCATCTTATCTAACAGATCCATATCAAATTTCTCTGCTTCATCCATATCTCTGGAAATTGGTTTGATCTCATTCTCAGCGAAACTTCTGAACAATTCCTTTGCAAGCAGTTGTTCTTTCGTTAATTTAAATTCAACCATTCTTTTTATCCTCCTGTCTGGTCAAAATAATTTGCCTGTTATATTCTTCGTATGTTTTATTTTTCGTGTACCAATACTTTGTACGCTAATTATATGACTAAAAAAATATGTTGTCAAGGATTTAACAAATATTTTTTCATGTATACTGTGTTTTAATTACGTTCTACGATCTCCTTTTCTGATTTAGGAGTCTCGGAGATTTCTTCTACTACAAAAAAGAAGAGCCAAATACTACATTCAACTCTTCTTTCTTCTATGGTCTATAAGGATTTATTTGATTTATTTCTTTAATGTCTTCATCCATTCATCCATCTCAGCTCGATCTGCCATGGCTGCTAATGCACCTTCTTTTGTTGTTGTGTTCGCTGCATAAGCATTGGCAAAATCAAGGTAGTTTCTTAATGTGTCATCACTTACGGACTCCAAATCTTCTACTTCATCATTTAACAGACAGTATAGGAATGCTCCGATAAACGAATCTCCAGCACCTGTCGTATCTCGGACATCGATCTTATATCCAGAAGCTTCTACCATTCCATTTCTCGTATACACTTCTGCTCCGTCAGCTCCTTTTGTGTAGATAACGTATTTTGCACGATCAGCAAATAAACCGTCCAGAGCATCTTTGATATCTGTATGTCCTGTGATAAATTCCAGTTCTTCGTCAGAAATCTTAATGATATCTGCGTATTTTAAGAAATCATTGACTGTCTCTTTTAATTGATCAAGATCGTCCCATAATGAAAATCTTAAGTTTGGATCAAAAGATACTTTCACATTCTGCGCGATCGCCATATCGATCAGTTTCTTGTGAGCTTCCTTCATTGGAGATTCCACAAGGTCTACACTGCAAAAATGAATCATTCCACAATCGTTTAAGATATCTGCCGGGATATCTTCTACACTGTAGCGTAAATCTGCACTGTTTTTTCTATAAAATTTGAAATCACGATTTCCGTCAGAGGCAAGGGATACGAATGCTAAGGCTGTTTCCCCTTCTTTGTCTCTTGCGATATTAGAAGTGTCGATTCCTGCTTCATCTAATACTTCCACGATATAATCTCCAAATGGATCATCTCCAAGCTTTGTTAAAAATTTGGATGGAATTCCAAGCTTCGTGACTGCCCCGACTACATTGGCAGGTGCTCCTCCTGCGACTCTTTTAAATGAAGGTACATCTTTTAATCTCTGTCCCTTAACCTCAGGAATAAAATCGATCAGTGCTTCTCCAATCCCACATAATTTATTCTTCATGTCTTCCTCCTTCAATTTCGAATGATTTTAATGGATATACAGTCATTATACCAGAACATTCTCCATTAATCAGTAGTCTTCCATAATGATTGTAGATTCTTGTTGTAAAAACTTCTTCTCCATGATTCACAAAGATTTCTAAGGATGAAGTATCCGCAAAAATCTGAAGATGCTCTAATTTTTCTAATCTGACTTTTCTTGTTGATCTTCCACTTCCATAGACCCCAAGATTTAAGGTCAGGATATTGTCTTTATAGGAAAGAGTGATTCCTTCGCGCAGTGTCATTACCATTTCTCTGCATCGTTTAAAATCTACAACAGCTTCATAGATTGCATTTTGCATGATAATCGTTTGTCCATAACAAAATGTACAAACTGCTTTGTCCTCGCTTCGAAGTTGTTTTAATTCTTCGATTGGTTCCTGAATCAGTTTTCCGTCTCTTACGGATAATTCTCTTGGAATCGTCAGTGCATGCTGCCATCCTGCTTCTTCAGTTGGATTCGTATAGTCTGCGTCTGGGATTCCCATCCAGCCGATCAGAATCCTTCTTCCACTTTCATCCTCAAAACTTTGTGGTGCATAGAAATCAAATCCGCGGTCAAAAAGTTTGATATCTGTGATTTCATATTCATCGGTATCAAAATCATAGTCTAATTTCATTGCTGTGACCTGATGAACATTTTCGTAATCAATACCTTGTGTTTCTACTCCCTGTGGGCAGCAGATGATGTATAACTGTCCGTCCATCTCAAACAGATCCGGACATTCCCACATATAACCAAACTTCTGTGGAGTTGTGATGCGGTTCTTGTATGTCCAGTTCTTAAGATCTGTAGATTCATATAGAAGGATCATACCCACACCTTCGACATCCCTTGCTCCAAGAACCATGTAATATTTCTCATTTTTCTTAAAGATTTTTGGATCACGCACATGGTTACTCATGTCAGCCGGATAATCGTCGGTTGTCATTAACAATTCCTTTTTGGTAAACTCATAGCCGTCTTTACTTGTAAATGTGATCGTATTACTTCCACGTCCACTGTTGATATAGTCATAATCATCTCTGTCAAAATATTTTAAATTTCCTGTGTAGAAATAGTGGATCGTATCATCTTCAATAAATGCAGAGCCGGAATAGACACCATGGGCATCAATGTCTTCATCTGGGAATACGACTGGTCCAAAATCTTCATAATGAATAAAATCTTTTGTCGTATAATGTCCCCATGTCTTTAACTCACCAGTTGGTTCAAATGGAGTGTACTGGTAGTAAATATGGTATGTCCCATTAAACTGGCATAAACCATTTGGATCATTTAACCATCCTGTCTTTGGCATTAAATGGAATTTTAATCGGTCTTGATCTGCTGCCACACGTTCTCTGTAAGCTTCATTTTCTTTATACCATTTTTCATAATCTGCCTTATAGACTTTCTTGTATTTTTCAAACATCTGCCCTGGTTTCCTTTCCTTCTTCGAATAATGATTATTTTAAATTCATGATCTTCGTATTATTATCTGCATCCGCTGCTTCAACCACTTCGACTTCTTTTCCTTTCGCATCTGCAACTAAGAACATCGTCTGTGTCTTGTATCCTTTTTCTTTCACAAGATCCATGTCAAAAGATAATAATTTATCACCTTTCTTTACTTTGGCTCCTGTTTCTACGAAAGTCTCAAAACCTTCGCCATTCATCTTAACTGTATCGATTCCTGCATGGATCAGAAGTTCTACTCCTGAGTTTAATGTGATCCCCATTGCATGTTTTGTAGGGAAGATCAGACTGATCGTTCCATCGGCTGGTGCATATACGATGCCTTCGCTTGGGTTGATCGCTACACCTTCTCCCATTGCCTTACTTGCAAATGCTGGGTCTGCGGACTTTGCTACATCTAAAACTTCACCTTTCATTGGTGCATATAATTCATTTGTTTCTTCTGTTGTATCTGCTGGTTCCTGTACTTCGATTTCTTTTACTTCTTCTTTAACCGGAGTCTCTGCTTTGTGATCTTCTCCTTCGACGTTAAACTTCTTCCAGAAGACTGCAGTTAAAACTGCGGATACTCCCATGGATAAGAGCAGTCCGATCACGAAGTTTAAGTAATCTTTTGGAAGCATGGACAGGAATCCCGGAAGTCCTGCTGCTCCTAATGCCTGTGCCAAAACTCCTGTTGCTGCACAATATGCATTACCTACGGCTGAACCGATGATGGCAGCGTAGAATGGATATTTTAATTTCAATGTTACACCGAACATTGCTGGTTCTGTGATTCCAAGTAATGCAGAAACACCTGATGCAGAACAGATTGATTTCATCTTCTCATTCTTTGTTAAGAATAAAACTGCTAATACGGCTGCTCCCTGTGCTACGTTGTTCATACTTGCTGTTGTGAAGATAAAACTTCCACCTGTTGTTGCTTTGGCTGCGATCAGCTGTGTCTCGATCGCGATAAAGCTGTGATGCATTCCTGTTAGACAAATCGGTGCATATGCAAGTCCGAATAATCCGCCACCGACAAATCCAAGTGTGTTATATACCCATGTGATTCCATCTGCTAATAAGTTACCTGCTTCTCTTAACACTGGTCCTACGCAGATGAATGTTAAAAATGATGTTACCATGATAGAGATCAATGGTGTTGTCAGGTTATCTAACCATGTTGGTGTTACTTTATGTAACTTCTTCTCGATCGTTGCTAAAATAAATGCAACTGCTAATACTGGAAGTACAGTTCCCTGATATCCGATCGCCTGGATCTTAAATCCAAAGATATCCCATACTGGTGCTTTGGCGATACCGATGCTGTATGCACTTAACAGATCTGGATGAACCATGATCATACCCATGGCTGCTCCAAGATATGGATTCCCGCCAAACTTCTTCGTTGCGCTAAATCCGATCAATACTGGCAAAAATGCAAATGGAGCACTTGCAAACATGTTGATCGCTGTTGCCAGACCCTTAAACTGTGGGTACAGATCAATGACGGACTTGCCACTAAACATCGCTGCTGTCAGGATATTGTTCACTCCCATTAACAGACCACCTGCTACGATGGCTGGAATGATCGGTACGAAAATATCACTTAATAACTTTACTAATCTCTGAAGAACATTTCCTTTCTTCTCTTCTTTCTCAACATCTGCTGGTGTATCGACTGAGATTCCTAACTGCTTCTGTACTTCGTCGCACACTAAGTTTACAAGTCCTGATCCGAAAATGATCTGGAACTGTGACTGTGTTAAGAACACTCCCTTAACTCCTTCAATGTCGCTGACTGCATCTTCATTGCGAAGATCGTTGTCTTTTAACTGTAAACGAAGTCTTGTTGCACAATGCTGAACTGACTTAATGTTTTGTTTGCCACCAACATGCTCGATGACCTGGCTGGCGATTTTTGCGTAATCCATATCTTCTCTCCTTTTTTATTGTGAAACTTATTATGGTATCGGTTCCATATCTGTATCTTATAACTTTCTCTTCTATTTGTCAATAGTATTTATGGAATCGATACCACATTTTTTTATTTTATTACTTTTATTTGTGTTTTATGTGAGACGACTTAACAAAGCAACAGGTAAACGGCAAAGCCCTCCGTTCCGAGTAATACGGAAGGAGGGCGATATTATAAGCACGTATGAAGAATTTATGATCTGACACTTCCGCCTTCAATAAATTCATATCCCACAATCTGTTTCTTGGATACTGGTTCTCCTGTGATCATCTTAAGGATCGTTTCCGCTCCAAGGTATCCCATTCCATAGGAATCAAACTTTAGCGTTGTAAGCTCTGGCGTCAGGAGGGTACTTTCATCATATCCTCCAAACGCTGCCACAGACACTTCTTCTGGAATCCTCTTCTTATGTTCGTGTAAAATCTTATATGCACCAAACGCAAGCCGGTCTGTTGCACAGATGATCGCATCTAAATCTGATTCCCTCTCAAGTAATTCTCTTGTAACCGTCTGTCCACCAATAAAACTATAATCACTCTTCCCTGTCACCGGTGTGATCCCATATTCTTTCAATCCATCTAACACACCATTTCTACGCTCGATCCCAACTGCCTGGTCTGTCTCATAGACACCAATATATCCAACCTTTTGATGTCCTTTCTTCCCGATATACTCTCCGATCGTTTTCCCTGCATGATAATCATCATAAATAATGGAAATTCCATCTTCATAATCCTGTGTTAAAACAACCACTGGAATTCCCGCTTTCTTTAACAGCTCTTTGTGGTCCTTTGTGATCGCTATGGAACTGATCAAGATCCCATCCACATTTAACTGGATCAGGCGCTGGATATTCTGTAATTCCTGATCAATATCGTGGTCTGAGTTCTGAATAAGGGTTGTATACCCCTTTTCTCTTAAATACCGATCGATACTTGTGATCACACGGCTTGTGATCTTAGAATTTAATGTCGGCACAACTACACCGATCACATTGCTTTGTTTCGCATTCAATCTCGCAAATGCATTCGGTGTATAGTTGTATTCTTCAATGACCTTCTGAATCTTCGCTCTCGTCTCATCCTTTACATATCCCCCGTTAAAATAGCGGGATACTGTGCTTTTTCCAACTCCTGATAAATTCGCGATGTCTGCCATGGTCATCTTCTTTGCCATATATTTTGATCTCCTTTGTTACTTTATATCTCATTATCTTAGCACAGAAAAAGCTATAAAGAAATAAGATGATATAAAATTTCTTTCTCATCCAATAAACGAAGTATTTCTTTCCTGCCCGTAAATAAAAAGATCTGACGGTCTGTATGGTGACTTAAATACTGCATCGTCTGTGCCAGTCTTTCGTCATCATAATTACCGAACACATCGTCTAAAAACAGCGGAAATGCATCATTTTCATATAAAAGATCGGCCGATGCAAGACGCAGCGCAAAGTATAATTGTTCTACCGTGGCATTGCTTAAATACTTCATATCGACATGATCAAATCCATCATAAACCATCATCGAAAGATTCTCATCCATGACTGCCTGCGTATATTTTCCATTCGTCATATCACAAAAAATCTCTGAGATCTTCTCATTTAGTTCCTGTCCAAAAGTCTTTTGTACCTGGCTTGCAGCTTCCTCGATCGCTTTCATTGCAAGTTCTATCTCGTGAATCTCAAGTTCTTTCTTCCTTTTCTGCCCCAGCAAAATCTCGTATTCTTGCTTTTTCTTATCTGCCTCTTCCTTTTGCTGCATAAGCTGTGCTTTCTCGATCTCTATGATCTCTAAGCGATGTCTTAGTTCTATTTTGCGAATTCGTTCTTCATCTTCCCCGCCAAATAATTTTCGAAACCACAGCAAAATCTTCTGAAGCAGCGTCAACTTTCTCTTTTGTCTTAAACGTTTCCGAATCTCTCTCTCTTCCTGTTCATATTCATTCAACGCTTGTGCATCATACTGCCATGACCCCTGCTGTCTTCGCAAATTGTCAATCTGTGCAAAAACAGGATCTTTTCGCTTTTGTCTTCGTCTGGCTTTCAAATGATCGATCGCTTTTCGAAGGTCGATCGCGGCATCCTTGCTGCTTCGCAGATTCGCCATGGAATTTTGCAAAACTTCCTTCATCTCTCTGCCTGTACGAATCTCCGCCTGTGTCATCGAAACCGTATTCTCAAATGCCTGTTGATCGGATTCGAATAAGTATTCCTTCCCCTTAAGTTCCTCCATCGTATCTGCATCAAATATGCGATACTCTGTCTGCCCTTGACCGAAGTTTCGCATAATCTTATATCTGATCCCGTCCTTTTCAAAGACCATGGAGCCCCCATAAATACCGCCATTTACTGGCTGATATCTGGTGAAATCATCATATCTTGCAGCAAGTCCTCTTGATTTCTCCAGCCCAAACAGCATTGCGATCATAAACTTACGAAGTGTTGTCTTGCCAGATTCATTCTTGCCATAGAAAACTTCTAACTTCCTAGATGTCTGGCAATGATATTTATGAAATTTTCCAAATCCATCAATATTGATCTCCTCAATCTTCATCTTTTACTTCTCCCTGGCATATGTTAAAGCTTCCATCGCATAACACAAAGCCTCTGGTTCATCTTTTAAAATATCTGCGACCTTCTGGATGATAAAATCATCTTCCTCTGATAGCTGTTCGTATTCCCATTGATTCTTCGTTTCATAAATGATATCTGTGACCATATATTGGCTCGTGATCTCATAAAAGTCCAGATGGATCTGTGGATCAATACTTCCTGTCAGTACAATCTCGTATATATTCTCTCTTCCACGATATGAAAGTTCCGTTTCTACCCGATCTACGATCTCTAACGCTGACATCTCATCGGATATCATGACTTCCACTTGTGTATACATTCTTTTTGCAAAGGGAACGAAGGTTATCTGTTTCTTTTCTTCGCTGATCTCCCCTTCGATCAGCCCATGGTATCCCATCTCTGTGTGATCCAATGGTTCCAGCGATCCTGCATATGCCATCAGATCTTCGAAAATGATCTCTGGTTTATGGATATGTCCAAGAGCGATATAGTCGAATCCAGACCATTTTAACGCTTCTCTCTGAATCGGGATATGACTTTCATCCCCTCCATGTGCCAGCAGGATTGAAAAATCACTGCTTTCGCTCTCATCTGGTTTCATGCGATCATACAATGGTTTCGTGATCTGATTCTTCCAATAACTAAAGCCATAAATAGTCGTTTCAAGATCTTCAAAAGAAATATGATCTCTTTGTTTTCCATCCAGAAGGTAAACTTCCGAATTCCATTTATACTGAGAAAATACATCATGCGGTTCCAGATGATCGTGATTCCCTGCGATCAAAACCGTTCTTGTATGATTCAATCTAGACAACAGATAATCCACTTCTCTCAACTCCTGCTGCGTTGGCGGCTGATCAAACAGATCCCCTGCGATCAATAACAGATCTACCTGTTGCTTATTCGCATGATCAATGACTCTTTGAAATGTCTCTTTGATCTCTTGTTCTCTGATCCTTCCAAATGTCTGCTCTCTCTCTGGTCTGGCTCCCCAATGAACATCCGCAATATGAATAAATTTCAAAAAATCACCTGCTTTCTGATCATCTTCTATGATCTTATTCTGTCATCATACGATCGATATTCTTTAATAATTCTTCGATCTGTTCTCCCGTTATATGATCCATGTGCACCCCGCCTGTGCATACCACTACTTTTCCTGTTTCCCTGCATCGATTCTCAGCCAGTCTGCGGCATAGAAATTCGTCTTTGTGACCTGTCAGGTTGATCACAGATGAAGTGACACTGATCGTTCCGTCACCACTCAACGAAGGGCGTGGAACTGCCTGAACAACACAGCCAATATGCGGTTTCTCACCACCACTTAGAGTTAAAACAAGATCTTCTCCTATTGCTTTTTCACAGATCTCTATCGTAATTCCCGCAATTGTTTTGCTATATTTCATTTTGATCCTCCTTATTCTATTCCAAAGCGGACCTCACCAAAACTTCCTCTGAAATAAAACAGGCAGCCAGTTCAACACTGACTGCCCCTAAATTATGCCATATATCTTAGCCCCATAAATTCGCTGGGTAGACACCTTCTTTGATCAATCCGGCAAATGCTTTCTGTACAGCTTCCTTATCTTCCTGATAAGTTACACCGAACCATCGATCCTGTGTCTCTAATACTTTGACGTTTGCACGTCCTTCTTTCAATAATTTATCTACGATGTTTGGTAATAAATATTCTTTCTTCAGATCTCCTTCTTCTACTTCACTTAAGAAAGTCTTGAAGTCTTCTGCAAGGAACTCTAAAAATTCTGGATATGCAGCCCACATATTCATAGAAACCTTATCCTCTGGACTGATCCATTCCTGAACATCTGGAAGATCACACTTAATCTTACCATCTTCCCCCATCATAATTCCTGTTGTCTCATGAACCTGGCTTAATAATCCATTCTCATCTACAACACTAACTCCTCGTGTGACAGTTCCATTGTCACTTAATGTATTCTTCAGGATAAATCCTGCCATTCCCATTGTGAATTCTCTTCCAAGATCTTCTCCAGATACTAAGAAATCATGAAGCTTCACAAAAGCTTCCTTTCCATAGTAATCATCTGCGTTGATGATCACAAATGGTTCCTTGACGATATCCTTGCAGCAAAGAACAGCCTGTCCTGTTCCCCAAGGCTTTGTACGTCCTTCTGGTACTTCAAATCCTTCTGGAAGGTCATCTAATTCCTGAAATACATATTCTACATCAATCTGATCTTTAATTCGGCTGCCGATTATCTCTTCAAATTCTTCAAAGATGTCCTTACGGATAATAAATACAACCTTATTAAATCCAGCTTCTTTCGCATCACGAATTGAATAATCCATGATGATCTCACCATTCGGTCCCATCTTCGCAAGCTGTTTGATTCCTGCACCGTATCTTGATCCGATTCCGGCTGCCATAATTATTAATGTAGTATCCATAAATCTCCCCTTCAGTCATCTGACCTGTTTTGTTACCTGTATACTTGTTATATCCTGTGTAAAACATTTCATATATTTGTCTTCACATATACCTTTTATTATAAATATTATTCTCTATAATGTCAATAGATTCTGGCTATCCTTTCCTTAAATACTTCCTTATTTTATTGTATTTTCATATGGACATTTTTGTTATTTGTATTATAATCTTTGTTATAAAGATTTTTTCTTTATTTTAAATATTTTTTGTTGTTTTTTAACATTTTCACGAAAGGAAAGCATTATGAAAAAAGAAATCTCCTTAAAAGGGAAAACTGCCATCGTCACTGGAGGAGCTACCGGGATCGGGTTCGCCATTGCAAACGAACTTCTGGATGCGGATGCTAACGTTATTATTCTTGGACGTCGAGAAGAAAAATTAAAAGAAGCCGCCAAAAAACTCGGGGAACGTTGTTCTTATTACGTATTCGACGTCACAGATACTGCACACTATAACGAACTCATTTCCAAAATCGAAGAAACTACACCTATCGACATTCTGGTTAACAATGCTGGGATCAATAACAAAAAAGATTATTTTGACTTTACCGAAGAAGAATTAGATACCATCATCGCTACTCAGGCTAAAGCACCATTTTTATTCTCACAGGCTGTTGCTGCGAATATGAAGAAACGAAAATCCGGCTGCATCCTCTTCATCTCTTCCCTTGCTTCAATCCTCGGAATGCATGATATTCAGGCCTATACTTTATGTAAAAGCGGCATCAAAGGTCTTACAAGAAGCCTTTCCCGCGATCTTGGTCCATATGGCATACGTGTAAACAGCTTAAATCCTGGATTCGTATACACAAATATGCTCGCAAAAACAAACTTAAAAACACCAGAACGATTAGAAGAAATCCAAAACCGTACACCTCTTCGTGGTTTCGCAAAAGAAAAAGACCTTGGAATGGCAGCTGCTTTCCTTTGCTCTGATGCCGCACGATTCATTAGTGGAATCGACCTTGTTGTAGATGGCGGAATCAGCAGTTCTTTCTTATTGTAAGCTCAAAAAGAGCAGGTACTCTGTTTCGTACCTGCTCTTTTATCTCATTGTTCTTATACTTAACAACTTCTTAATGTTCTTGCCTCTGGCTCTCTGGATGTCTTATCTTCTAATACCCATAAATCTTTGTAATTTAATTTTAAAAGCCCTGCGATCATTAAGCTTAACACTAAGATCATTGCAATCGTTCCTAATAAATGCATTGTTATTCTCCTCTTTATATCGTGTTGTATTATGTATTATGTATCCTGTATTTATGTTTTATATTTTATCAAATTAATTTCGGAGAATCAATATGTAGCATTATTTTCTAGGAAATTACAACATTTCATTTGCATTTGCACTCCAGTGTTGGCAAAATTTTCAGTAATAAATATGTCTTTGTTATTGTTTTTGTGCAATTTGTAGTACCAATTTCTGAATGAGGGTGTTTGTGTTTGGTCGTATTTAATTTCTGATTCGTCTAATCCGTTCTGCTACGGCATTCACTAGAAAATAAATAATTCCTCCTACTAATCCTCCAATTGTATTAAAAAATAAATCTGATATTTGAAATGTTCCTAATCTTAAAAACAACTGCAACAGCTCAATTGTCAGAGATGACAGAAACGCTATTTGGATACTTTTTAATATGATTTTCCCTATATACACTTTCTTACCAAATATTTTTTCTTCAAAATTCCAAAACATTAATACTATATACGGCATAAGCAGGAAAAAATTTTCTATACACTCTGATGTTAAAATGCGCTGGCCTGTCACTGTATTATATCTGTATATTCCCCATACTCCCCACACATCACATAATGGATTCATCCACATATCTCGGTTGATCAATGTCTTAAATAATACCATGGTAATATAGAAAAACAATATATATTTTTTACGAAATTCTCTGTCTCTTTTAAAATGAACGATCCATGTCCGGATAGCTGCTTTCCATCCCTTGCCTGCTCCTTCTGGACATTTTACATACAAATAAAAGAACATTGTCATTATTGATAACAAAATTGCAAACCAAAACGGCTGATAGATCGATGTTAGAATGTCTATTGTGATTTTTCCTATGATAGTCTTCATTCTTGTGCCTTCTCCTGTTCTATGTGTTAAATGCGTATTTTGTTTGGAATATTTTTTAATTGTGTTTAATGTTGCAATTTATTTTGTAGACTGAATTCTTAATGTCCCTGGAAACTTAAGTTCTTACTAGTAGTTTACTCCATTTTTCATACAACACCCTGGGCTAAAGTGCTTATATCTCCATAATCCATTTACAAATTTTTAACAAATCTTCTTGTACAAAACTCTCTTTTGTAAGCATTTTTCCTTGCCACATTATATTATGATCTTTTGCTTTATCGAAAATAATCCATAACAGACCTCTTACACTCATATGGCTTATATTTTTATCATTACACAATTTTTCTACTATTATATGTACAAAATTATCTATCCATCGAAGCTTTCCAAGTATTTCAATAATTTTCTGATTAGATTTCACAAAATATAACTCGCTATAATTATTCAAATTCAAGTCTCTTAGCATAACACACTGTTTATCTAAAAACGATAGAACCGTTTCTTTTTTAATATCATCTTTTTTCCATAATTCAAAATAATGACATCTGTCATCATACAAATTACACAAAAAATTTTTTTTCGATTCTTGCTGAATTAACTCTTCAACTTTCTTTTTAAAATCAATCCGAAACCAAAGCATATGCTCTTGCCTATAAAACAATTTGAATATATCATCACCTAGAAAAGAAATTTGCTCATTGATTATACTATCATCAGAAAATGGAAACGCTGTAGATACCAATTTTGATACATTTCCATCAGATATACTTTCATTAAGATTGATGTGTACCATAGATTGTCCTTTATGAGGCATATCTATCCTTAGAATATATTTATCTTGATTATGGAGAGAAAAAATAATCTGAAACCTAGTTGTACAATCGTTACAATCACGTATTGGTGCTTTATTTTTTAGACAACCTGTCTGAAAATATATTTTTTCAATTTTTCCGAAATATAACAATTGTCTATATATTTTAAGCATTGCCTTTGCAAACTTCTTTTCTTGTACCGATATCCTTCCCTCTGAAAATATCAAAAATGTTGATATTACAACACCAAGAACATCTATCTGTTTCCGAATATCTATCGCATCAAAAATTAATGCCATCACAACTGAAGGATAGTCATCATCTGACCATTCATCCCATGGAAACATCTCATCTATCATATCATCTTTATCCTGAACTTTCTGAATCAAATAAAGTGCTCTAATATCATCTTCTATGATATTAATTATTTCTGGTTCAATATTAACATCCGAGAATAAAATTTCTTTTTCCTTAACACACTTATAATTAACATTCTTTAAAATATTAATTATACTTATTTGCATATCTTCAAGGCAATGACTAGCTTCTATAAAACTCTTTATTTCAATAAATTCTATATATTCTTCCCATTTTCTTCCTAACAATGCAAATTCCTTTATTAAGTACATTTTAATTTTTTCGCACTCTGTAGATAAAATTCTATCATTCATTTTAATTATTCTCTAAATTCCTCCATAATATCCCTATTAAACCTAGACAACTCTCGATCTATATGCTCGTCCGTATATCCAAAAATATATTTCTCCAGTTCTTCTCCATCTATATCAAATTTATCTTCTAAAAATTTCTTATATTGAATATCATAAGCTTTTGCTTTTATGATAATTTCTTGTGCATTCCTCTTTAAATTATTATATCGCTCTTCCAATTCAAAAAGATCCATCTCATTATTGTCCGTCTCTAATATATTTGTCTTATCTATTACAATATTAAAATTTTGAGACTTACCTTGCAGATAATCTATATCCCCTTGATCATCAAATTCTGTTTTAAATCTAATCTTACTACTATAAGATGAATCATATGGATTTTGAATCTTTTTATCCGTCTTAGATTTTATTTGATTACAAACTTTACAGGCAGGTATCAAATTATATAAGCAAATCGCCATCGCTGTATATTGAGATTTATTGTAATAATGATCCAAATCACCTCTGAATTGTAACTTTCCTTCTTTATCATAAACTATATTAATATAATTCTGATTACAATATGGACAAGTTAGAATTCCAAGTACATCTACAATCTTGGCTGCTTGTGATTTTCTAAAATTACCATATCTTTTTAATATAAATTTTTTCGATTCATCGTTAATATCATCTGCATAATCATCAATATTCTTTTTTATATCTGCTAACTTTTTTGTATCTGCCAACAAAAAAGCTTTTATGCTATCTTTTGTAATATTTAGATCTTCATTTATTATCTTTTTCAAGGTCGCATCTTGTTCTATTATTTCCATAAAAGCTTTTAAATGTCTTTTCGAAAACCATTTCCAGTATATTTTTTCTATCTGATTCTTTTGCTTCTCAGTCATTGGTATTTTATTCATCCAAAATCCTCTTTATTTTTCTTAACTTCTCTTCGTCATCTATATGTAATATTTCTTGTGAAATTTTTTGTTTCTCCACATATCGCCTGTCTTTCGCATAATATAATTCTAATAATTTTTTTCTTACTGTTTTTTCACCTATCCTATCGATAAAACCTTTTATTGAATTTAATTCTTGCTCTTCAATTTCATCATATTTTAATCTCTTTATCACATCTTTTATTTTATGATATGAATGTTTTCCAAATGTATTTTCAATCATAAACGTATCCATCAACAGATAATATATATTTGTTGCAAATGTATCCTGCTTCTGTTTTATAATGCTTTTATTATCACTCTCTTCTCTTGTTATTGCATAAACATTTTCTGGTAATATATCTGTTACAATAAAAGGAGAATGACTTGATAGTACAACTTGTATTGTTCTTTCTTGACACCCATTCAAATTCCTTAATAAAATATCTATGAAATTTCTAGCTAACTCTGGATGAATTGCTCTGTCGGGTTCATCTATTAACAATACAATATTATCACCCTTTTCTATTTCATCAACAGCCAAAGTTGCTTTAGATATAATGTCTAGAAAAACTCTTTGCCCTTCTGACATCTCAGGAACTATAATCCCTAAAACATTATCAATCGTATTTATGCTACCTTCATTATCTTTTCCTCTATAAATAAAATCATATACTCTTAATAAATTTGATACTTTTTCTTCTATTGGTTCATTACAATCAATTCTGATTTTTCTGTTAGTCTTAAAATACTTCTCTGGTAATTCTTTTATAACATTTAACATTTCTGAAATAGCCATCTGTTCATTAGTTTGTACTGTACGTCGTGCCTCTGTATCAACTTTGTTTAATACATAATTTAATATTTCATCCTCACTCATAGTTTCAATACGCGAAACTAATTTTTCGTATTTCTCTTGTAAAATATCAATTCCTCTTGATTCTGGTTCTCGATTCCATATCCATCCAGAAAATCTATTAAGAAAATAATATTCTATTAACTCAATATAAAATCTGCTAATAAATTCTGCTTTAATATTTTCTTCATCTAAATTTAAAGAATCTTTTAATATCTTATCCAACTCATCTATTTTTTCATCTAAATATTCCTCTGTTTCATCGTCTATCTCATTTCTAAACACACTAAGTTCATCTTTGATAATATTTACTATATCAATATTTTTATTTAAACGCCAAAATTCATCTTTATTTTTCATATATATTAAATATTTATACAAATACTCATAACAAATTCCATTTATATAATATTTTCTAGCAAATATGTACTCACCATCATCTTCACTTACAAAATTGCTGTTAATCCTACTATCATATTTATCTTCTGTAATATAAGCATATCTAGTTTCTGCTCTCTCTCCGTTTTCTTCCATCCATCTTTTAAAAAAGTTATTTTTGTATACTAATTTATTATCTTCTAATGAAAAAATTAGACTAACCCATGGTTTATATAACGATTGTCTTACTTCTATTCCGTGCATATTTATATTTGTTATTTTCTGATCACCTTCAATGTAACTTGAATCAGAAAATTCAAAACCATAATAATCATCATATAAATGATACATCAAAAAATAAGATCTTCTATTTTCTTTTCTATGTGAATTTCTTCTTCTATCATCTAGTCTCATACCTAAAAGATTTAATAATGTAGATTTTCCAGCACCATTTTTTCCATGAAGTAGAGTGATATTTTTTACATTATATCCATAATAACCTTTCATATGATTATCTTTATATTCAATATTCAAACATCCATCTTTATATTCAATATTATAATTTGAAGAAAAATTAATTTGCTGATTTTCAAATACATCATCATATCTTTTTATATATAAATATAATAACTCCATACACTACTCCCTACCATTCCTTGTATCTATAACTAAACATAGCCAATAAAACATGATCCTAACAAAAACCACATCCTATTGGCTACCACCTATTCATCTACTCCCAAAGCTTCTCCGCATAAGCCCCATCAGAGATTAACTCTTTAAACGCTTCCTGCACAGTCTCTTTATCTTCCTTATATGTAACTCCAAACCAACGATCCTGTGTCTCCAACACCTTCACGTTCGCTCTTTCTTCTTTCAAAAGCTTGTCCACGATATTCGGTAACAGATATTCGCTCTTTAAATCTCCTTCTTCCACATTTGCAAGGAAATCTTTGAAATCCTCTGCTAAGAAATCCAAAAATTCTGGATATCCTGCCCACATGTTCATGGATACCTTATCTTCTGGACTGATCCATTTCTGTACTTCTTCGCTGTCGCATTTGATCTGTCCGTCTTCTCCCATTTCGATTCCTGTTGTCTCATGTACCTGGCTTAATAAACCATTCTCATCAACAACACTGACTCCTCTGGTCACTGTTCCATTGTCGCTTAATGTGTTCTTTAAAATGAATCCGCCCATTCCCATGGTAAATTCTCTTCCAAGGTCTTCTCCAGATACTAAGAAATCATGCAGTTTCACAAATGCTTCTTTTCCATAATAATCATCTGCATTGATGATCACAAATGGTTCTTTCACTACATCTTTGCAGCATAAGACTGCCTGTCCTGTTCCCCATGGTTTTGTTCTTCCTTCTGGTACTTCAAAACCTTCTGGCAGATCATCAAGCTCCTGAAATACATATTCAACATCGATCTGTTCTTTGATCCTGTTTCCAATGATTTCTTCGAACTCCTTGAAAATGTCTTTGCGGATAATAAAGACTACTTTATTAAATCCTGCTTCTTTTGCATCATGAATAGAATAATCCATGATGATCTCTCCGTTTGGTCCCATCTGGGCTAACTGTTTAATTCCTTCTCCAAATCTGGAGCCGATTCCGGCTGCCATGATGATTAGTGTTGTATTCATTCGTGTTTTCTCCTTCTTAACTATTTTTAATATTAAATTTTATATCTTCTTTTGATTTTTAACTGATTCTTCTATTATACATACAGTCACTCCCATGAAACCACCCAAAGTATTTTGAAAAATATCAGATAACTGAAATGTCCCTAACCTTAAAAAAAGCTGAAGAATTTCAATTATACAAGAAAACAAAAACGACATCTTTACAATAATAAGAATGATTTCCTTATTTTTATATGATCCAATTTTTTTTAACATAAATCCATGTACTCCTAAATATGTTAGCGGTAAAAATAGAATCACATTTAAAAATCCTTCTATGTTGATTTTTCCTTCTGAAGTGTATATCCACCATTCACCTATTATATTTTCCCATGGACATTTCCATATGTTTCTACAAATTAAAGTACGAGAAAGTATCATAAATAAGTATATAAAAAAGAGAAACTGATATCTATAACCCTTACTTTTTCTCATTTTTTTCAATATTTGAAATATGCTTAACTTAATTCCATTCTTTTTTATCTCTGGCAAAGCTAACATGCTAACTACAGCAAACAAAATACCAAATCCTAGATATTGATATACGCTATAAAAAATATCATTTACTACTGATTGCATTTTTCTTCCTTAAATAAAATAATTTTATTGACTATATAATAAAAAACATTCTTCTAAATTCACTCATTTTTATTTTTCTTTAATTTCATAACAATTTTTTTAATCAATGCTATAATTATGTTCTTATTCTGTGCAAAACAATAAAATGCAACTGGTAGAATTATCATCATTTCTACATATATATTTTTACAATAATATACATATAAAACAATCATATATACTATTACTTCTCTTAACAGAAATTTTCTTTCATAGTTAATAGAAACTTCTTTTTTTATTTCCATATGCATGTAAATAGCAATTATAACATATGCTAAAAATGTTGAAATTGCAGCTGCATATAATCCAATATATTTAACTAATATTATATTTGTTACTGCATTTATAATCGCAGATATAACTGTAGTTTTTGCAATTTGTTTTGTCATCTTAAATGCTGTATAAATAGAACAATATAAATCTGCTATAGAATGAAATAATGCTGCAATCATTAAAATCGGAATATAATTATATGCATTTCTAAAATCATTTTTTACCAAATATCCAAATATTAAAGGTAATATTACAATAATTCCCATACACGCTGATGAATAAAACTTTACAGCAGCATTCATAATATTATTATAATAACTTTGTCGATTCTGATCCTCTGCTGTTTCTGCTGCTCCTTCAGACCATGCTGTATAAAATATATTTGTTACCATACTAAACGTTGAGGGGAATTTGCATGCAATTGAATAAATTCCATTAGCAGCAACAGATAAAAATGCTTTTATAATAATCCTATCTGAAACATTAACTACCCACCAACATAATGTATTAGGTACTAACGGCAATGAAAATCTTAATAATCTTTTTAGTACTTTTTTATCAAATTTTTGTATATCTATATATTCCCATAATTTTATTTTTAATATTACATATATACTAGCAATCCCCTGTGATAATATACTTGCTAATAACATTCCTTTAACATTCCAATGTAGTCCTGCAATAAACACAGTATTTAGTATAACGCATAAAGAACCATTTAGGCAGCTTCCTGTAGCATATACCATACTATTTCCTAATCCTCTAGGTATTTGTAATAATACATACAATCCAACTCCAGAAATTATTATAAGAATAAAATATATTGTATATTTATATTGAAAACATTGTAATATAATAAACATAAAAATAGTTATAATTGTATTAACTACACTTAAAACTAATATTGTTGTTGATATATATTTCTTCTGTTTTTCGTAACTATCTCTTACATCAATTAAAAATCTGAAAATCCCCTGTTCTAACTGTAACGTTAAAACAATTATCAGCAAACTAGTATATGTACTAATAAGATCTACTATACCATACTGTTGTGTTGTCATTAAAGATGTATATAGCGGAATCATAAAAAAGCTAATACATTTTGTGAATAAATTTCCAATTGCAATTATTGCCGTATTTTTTAACAATTTACTTTCTTTCGTCATTTATCTTCTCTCTTTTTAGTACAGTCATCAATTTTATATATTTCAATTAACTTATCTTTGGTTGCCATACATAATATATATCAAACTATCTAAACCTAAACTGAAATATACTTTCAAATTTATGTAATAACTATTCCTTACAATGGTCTAAATAATATAGCCATTGTATTTCAAAAATTTTTAATTAATATCATTTTATTATAATCTATTTTTAACCTTTATTGTTTTTGCCGGAACTCCTGCTACCGTTGCGTTTTCCATTACATCATGAGTTACCACTGATCCTGCCGCAATAGTTGCATTATTTTTAATCGTTACATTTCCTATTACAATAGCACCAGCTGCTATTGTCACATTATCTCCAATAATCGGTGCATATTCACCATTATACCCTATAGTCACTTGCTGATTTATTGAACAATTTTCTCCTATTTCATTTGCCGCAATTATTGTTGAAAATCCATGCTGAAAATATACCCCCCCTCCAATTTTTTCTGGAGGCATATTTATATACAAGCTTTCCAACGGTTTAAAAAATAAATTAAATATTACATAAGATAACTTATTTCTATGTAACCTATTCAACATCAAATTTCTAAATTCTTTTGTATTCATTAGTAACCATCCAAAAGCATTAATATCCGATTGATTTCTTAAATTTGTATGCTTATACTTCCATACTGCTAAATCTTTCCTTACTTTTCCATTAAATTTTGAATGAAGACATATATAATATCCCGGCAATATTCTCCATAAATTTACTTTAATTATAAAATTTTTATAATCCATTTTTTCTCCCTATTAAACCTCATTTTTAAAAATTTTTATAATCCTTTTTTTTATTCTATAAGGCATTGAAATAATTTTCACTAAATATTTTGCTAATCTATAATTCAAATAATTTTGTAATTTCCATTCTAACTCCTGATATTTTTTTGCATTCTCGTCCACCCAGCTCATAGAAAAATGATGAATAGAAACCGTATTAGACGTCAAATTTATTTTTCCAGTTGTAATGGATTTAGGCGAAAAATAATCTTCTGGATAAACTGTACAATGCTTTAATTTTTGATATGTTCTCTTCGTATCATCTAAACCATATTTCTTTAATATCTCCGTTTGATAATGTGGACATGCTATCAAATTCAACGATCCATCTTCATTATAAAAAGAAATCTTATTATAATATGAAATTATATCCTCTAAAATTAAATTATTCTTTTCTGATCCATACCCCAATCCAAAATTTACTGAATTTTCATAATTTGGATTTTTTGCTATATAATATTTACCTCTTTCCTCCCATCCACAAAACATTGTATCATTTAGAAATTGATCCAATGGTTTAACTAATTCGACATCAGTATCCATATAAATTCCGCCATACTGGTTTACAACATCTACTCTTGCATAATCCGATACAAATGCCCATTTTTTTTCTTTATATGCATCCATTATATATCTATTTTTATTTATGTCATAATTATCTTCATTCCATTGAATAATCTTATAATCTGGACAATATTTTTTCCACGAATTAATACATTTAATTGCATCTTCTGGTAAAGGATTTTTTCCAAACCAGCAATAATGAATAATTTTTGGTATCATATTTCATCTCCAATTTCTATAATAATTTTAAACTCAATTTTTTTCTTGTATATACATCTTATAACAAACAAATCCACTTGCTATCACAAAATATGGAATATACGAAGTATCAACCTTCAATGTATTATTCATCCACATTGTCATAATAGATATGATGGCAGTAATAATTGACGTATCTATAATACACTTTTGCTTTCCTACAAACTTTTTGCGTATTTTCAAAAGATAAAAAATAACTACTATAAAAAATAATACAAATGATATAAATCCTACAATTCCATTTTCCATAATAGTCCATTGTTGAAAAATCCACCGATAATTCATAAATCCATATTTATTATAATAATAGCTCTGCAAAAAACTAAATGATGAGGTATCACAATTTCCCATTCCAAATCCAAAAAGTTTCCAAAACATATTACCATGAAATATTCTATTAGAAATAAAGAAATAGCTTCCTATTCTGGGTATATAGTAACTTCCTAACCATGATGCAGTAACATATTTTTCTATATAATTTACAGATGTTAATTGAGATATTATTCCTGGAAATATATTTTCAAAAATTTGCATTCCCACAAAAATCATAATTCCAAATATAGGAATTATAAAAAATTTTATAAAAGATTTTTTACACATAATCAATGCTAATATAATAACTATTATAATTTCTATAATAAGAAATTTTTCCTCTGCCAAAGCTGCTAAAATCAAACTTGAAATTATACAAAATAACATAGATCCTATTCCACTTTTTTCATTCATATAATTAATTATGGAATAGCTACAAACAATTACACAAAAAATACATAATGCATTTCCGTTTCCATGCCCAAACATTCCTCCTACTGTGTCTTGTTGTAACCCTAATATAAAATATTGATATAACCCCAATACAAAATTTAAGTACTGTAACTTAATGAAAATATCAAAAATAAGAGATACATCTTCATAACGCAAACAAGCCACACAAAAAATGAAAAATATTATTCCTCGAAAAGTATTCCTCATTCCCCATAAAACAAGATGAAACGGCACTAAATTTCCAATGACCCCTATAAATATAGCAATAATTATTAACATAAAAACATAATTTATTCCTTGCATCTTTAACTTTTTAAATATGTTCATTTTTTTGTAATATAAACATAAAACTAATATTAATAGAATATCATTCATATAAAATAAATTCTGTGGTAGCCCAATTTCTGATGATAATGATGACACCGCAATAGTAAAAAATATAATAAATTTAATTATGTTTCTAACTGAAATTTTAATTTTAGTCACTTCATTTCTCCTTTTTTACTATCTCACTTGAAATCTTTATATGGATCTATAGTTTTAACACTCTTTCCTAAAGACTTCAAAACATAATATCTTTCTCTCAAAAATCTTTTTATAATTTCAAATGATAAAAAGATTTTTTTCTCTTTTTCCCATTCTATAACGTTTTGTGGTAAAATTTTAATACTTTGGAATTCTTCCGGACATATTTTTATGTAATTATTTTTTTGAGGAAATCTGACATTATTCATTTTTCTCATATGTAAATGTGCATATAAATATTGTATTTCTTTAATATAATTTTTTCTTTTTATCAACGACGAAATATTTTTTCCATCCCAAATTAACAAATTTGGCATCAATGATTCCTTTCTCCACTCATGCTTTTTATAATCATAGTACTCTCGAAAAATATTATAAAACGTTGGTGAAACATTAAATGAAAGATCTTTTTCATACAATTTACAATTGTCATTTTGAAATATAACATGAATATTCTCTTTATAACAATCTTCATCAAATCCAAATATTTTATCATTCGTAAAAGCAATTTTATATAGATAAACGCCCTCTTTGTTTTTTTTCATAAATCTTCTATTATTCTTTTTATTATTTTTATAAATAGTCAAGTGTCCTGCTGCAAATAACTTATCATAATCTTCATTTAATAATGGCACTAATATTTTATTCAAATTTCCAAAAATCAAATCACAGTCACAATATCCCCAATAGTCATATTCTTTTATATATTCCTCTAATACATATCCATATGTTGGTTTATAATCACATAATTTATATGGCTTATTCAATGAAATAGAAAAATCAAATTTTTTCTGAATTAAATTCTTAAATTCTTTAAACTCCATATTTATCCATTGCACATTATCACATTTCTTTGGACAATGCTGATCACTTATTACTAACCAATTTATTTTATTATTTACAGCACAACTCATTAAAAACATATCAAAGTAATTTTTAAATTTACCAAAATACGGTAATATTAACACACATTTTTTATCCATATTTACCTCTTATATTACTATAAATCAAATTTGGCCATCAAAAATCCAATTAAATACGTTAATTGAATTAAATATTTAACCCTTTTGTTTTTTATTTCTTTTAAAATTTCGGTTTTATTTTTGCCTGACAATATACCATCCCTACTTACCCCAATTATCGCTTTTAAAAACGAAATTCTATCAAATTTTCTAAATCTCCAAAGATCATTTAAATAATGCTTCCATAATATATAATTTTCTTTAAATCTATTATTTTTATTAGCAACTGTTGTTGCATTTTCTTGATCTGCATACAATATTCTTAAACTAGTATCAATATATCTAGTTAAATATTTTTCAGCCATCTTATCCCAAACTACAGATTCCGGATAAAATCTTAATCCTTCTAAAATAGGAAATGGAAATTCTTTCATAATATCTGTTCGTATAATCCCCCATAATTCACCTTTATATCCATATTTATACTTAAAATCTAATTCACTCATATCTATATATGGCTGCGGTATAGGTTTATTTCCAATCATATTCCCATTTGTATCCACACATCTACATGTAATACCTTTATATCTTTTTCTTTTTTCTTTTGGAATTTTGCTCCACTCATCAACAAACACTTCCAAACTGTTATCTAAAAACTCGTCATCTGAATCCGCAATCAAAAATAGGTCTCCCTTTGCCATTTCAACAGCTTCATTAATCGCATAATGTTTTCCATGATTCTCATGAAAAATATATCTTATATCCAATTCCCCATCTTTTATATACTGTTCCACAACTTGTTTTGTATTATCTGTCGAACCATCATCTATAACAATCCATTCAAAATTTTTATAACTCTGTTTTTTTAAACTACTAAATACTCTATCAATAGAATTTGCTCTATTATAAGTAGGTGTAAATACTGTTACATAAATACTATTTTCCATTTTTATCTTTCCTATATCTAGCTAATTTTTCAGTGCTAATGTCCTTTTCTTTTCATAAATTGACGAATACAACTCAATCCTAAAACCATTCCATATTTATTTTTTAATAACATATAATGAAATATTCTCTGTTGTAAAGGCAATCTATTTATTGGATAACCTTTCCATAACTGATTAATAACTGGACTTTTTGCATATTTACTTATTTGATATTTTTTTTCTTTGGTTGTTAAATTAGATTCAGAAACAATTCCAATATATAAACGTTCATAATCAATAGACATTCTTTTAACTCTCAGCATAGCATCTTGATCTTCTTGTATTGCTATGTTATTTAATTTGTTCAAAAATTCAATATATTGTTCTATTTTTTTTTCTGAAAATGTTTTCATTATTGACGGTTGATTATCTTGTCTATAACAATAATCTGTGTCTCCAGTAAATGCTATTACTTCAGCATATTTATATGCTGGCAAATTAAATATTGTATCTTCTGATAAAATATTTTCAAATCTAATATTATTATTTAATAAAAACTCTCTTTTATATATTCCCGTCCATACTCTCATTGGATATGCTTCTAAATCTGTATCATCTACAGAATGTCCAAATAAATTTTTTCTGATCTTTAAAATTTTCTCTTTTTCCAGAATTGTTTTTCCTGCTAATGGATGTGGTTTTATCCTTGCAATCTTTCCACTAATTACATCTTTATGCCCACCAAATACTATATCTGCATTATTTTCTTTTGCTTTGTTTAACAATCTTTCATACATAGATTTTTCAACCCAATCATCTGAATCTACAAATCCTATATATTGACCAGTAGCATTTTCTATACCTGTATTTCTCGCTGGTCCTAATCCACTATTTTTTTGATGTATAACCTTAATATTATCATACTTTCTTTCATATTCATCAGCAATTTTACCTGAATTGTCAGGCGTTCCATCGTCCACAAGAATAATTTCTATATTTTTTATTGTCTGATTCAATAAGCTATTTACACATTTATCTAAATATTTTTCAACATTATATATAGGAACAACTACACTAATATCTGGTTTCATAATACCTCCTATAATTTTCTATCTATCAGCCTACCATAAAACGTATCTTCTCCATCTTTTTCAATCGGATACTCATACTTCCAACTCAATTTAAACAATGCCGTATCTTTCTTCATAGCATCCCATTTTCCTTGATCAAATGGTTCTGCCATAATCTTATATAACTCATCACACTCTGGGTTATTAGATTTAATCTTCTTAAAAATCTCAGCAATTCTACTATCATGTTTCTGTGCTAAAACAATCATATAATCAACCATTAAATAATCAACCATTGTATCATTGTGCTTCCAATAATTTAAAAAGAAATCACGAATTGTCATAAAAGCAAAACGATTTTCTTCACTACATGCTAATGAATATCCTGCAAAATATCCTGATGCAACTGATGCATGAAAATAATCTGGTCTCTTAATTGACCACATAGGTTCTTTAAAATATTCATCCAATACAGGACTTGTACAGAAAAAGGTAGAATCAATCCACATCCCCCCATGTTTTGCTAATAATGAAAGTCTCAGCAAATCTGAATAATTCGTTCTAGTGATAATTCCTTTATTCTTCTTCTCCTCAATCCATTCAGGAATATCTACATACTCCTTATAATTATCATCCGTCAATATAATAACTCTATGATCCCCAGCATTTTTCTTGATAGATTCCACACAAATCTTCACAATTTCTGGTGCCTGTTCTAATCCTTGCCACCAACAAACCCATATACAATCTGAATATTCTGATTTAGGTAATTCTTCATTCCCATGATTATAATCATATGTTTCTAAAAAATCACCAAATGTTTTTTCATAATAACGTAACATTATATCATGTTTACGTAGCAAATGATTTTTCCTAGCTTCATTTTCATAGTAACCATTTCTATTCATAATCTGTATATCAACTTTTGCTCTAAATGTTTCAAGTCCTTCTTTTAATGAAGTAACTTTTGCTATTCTTCTAGTTGCATCTACTTCTTCCGCACAACGATGTATTATTCTTTTAATACTTTTGTGACCTGCCATATTATAATCCTTTCTTACTTGCCATATCTAAATAATAATTTTGTAATATTGCATAAGCTTTTTTAATGTCATACTGGCTATTTTCTAAATCTTCCGCAGCAATATTTTTTTCTGTCCCTTTATATTTTTCAATAGCTTTTATCCAGTCTTCTAATTTCGAATTCAAACCAACAAATTGTGTTTTACTACTAAACTTCACTTCCGCCGGCACCTTATCAGAAAACACACAAGGCACCCCAGCAAACTGTGCCTCAACTCCAACCACTGGAATTCCTTCAAATAACGAAGGCATCACAAACACATCCATTGCCTGATACAGCTCATTCACATCATCTCTGTTACCTAAAAATCTTACACATTCATCTAAATTCAACTCATGAATCTGTTTTCTAATTTCATCTTCCTTCTCTCCAACACCAATCAATAATAATATTGTATTAATATCTTTCTTATGAAGCTCATTAAAAATTCTAATCAATAATTCATGATTTTTCTGATAACTCAATCTTCCAACATGTCCAACAACAAATTCACTTGTCAATCCAAAATCTTTTCGTTTTCTATCTCTTACTTCTTCATTATATAAAAATTTATCTACTTCTATTGCATTAGGTATAAATGTAAATTTTTTTCCCGGAAACAAAAATTCTCCTGCTTCTTGACCACATGCACAATAATAATTAGCTGCCTTTGTAATCTTCTTTCTAAAATACTGTTTTAAAATATACTTAAAGTCTTTGTCAATAGATGTATTATGACTATGTGCAATTCTAATTGGAACCCCTGCTTTCTTCGCAGCTAATAAAGGTAAATAACTCATAGAATCAATATGAGAATGAACTATCTGATATTCGGGATGTTCTGCAAAAAACTTTTTCATATATTTGAAATATGCTGGATAATTCTGTGGATATAATCTTGGTGCATAATAAACTTTTCCACCAAGACTCAAAATCTCGTCATCATAATCACTCTTATCTGGTCTGTGTGTCAAGAAATCAAATTGAATCTTTGTTCGATCGATATTTCGATAATAATTCATAAGCATCGTTTCTAATCCAGCTCGATGCATATCATTTACACACTGTAATACTCTAATCATTTTGCTTTCCTTTCACCTTAACAACCTCAAATAGAAGCCACACTACTATTCTCTACTAATTTTTCCTTGCAGCTTTTCTTTCCTCTATAAACCTCAACAGTTCTATTCACAACATCTTCCCAATTATACCTACCACAAATATACCCAGACGCTTCACTCTTATACTTCTCCACAAGCTCCACATCATCACAAACCATCTGCAGCTTCTCCTTCAAGTCCTCAACATTAGCCTTCTTAAACAATATCGCCTTATCCTCAACCACATCAGCAATCTCAGCAATATCAGACCCGATCACGCAGTTCCCATAGCTCATAGCCTCAAGCAGACTAAGTGGCATTCCCTCTAACTTAGAAGGCAACACATAAACATAAGCATTACTATAAATCTCTTCCAGTAACTTTCCAGAAACAAATCCAGTAAAGATAATATTCGGATCATCTCCAGCCATCTCTTTCAGCATCTTCACGTACCCATCCGTATCACTTGCAGCCCCAGCGATCACCAGTTTCTTATCTGTTTTGAGTTCCTTATAAGCCTCAATCAAGAAATGAATTCCCTTTTCTTCTGTCAGTCGTGATAACGCACAAATATACTCATCCTTATGAAGTCCAAATTTCTGAGTGATCAAATCCGCTTTCCGATTCTCATGTGTCATAACCCCATTCGGAATCAAAACAGTATCTCTGTCATAAAACTTCTTAAAATACTTCTGTACTTTCTCACTTAATACAATCACTTCATCTGCATACTTTGCTGCAATATATTCCCCAAACTTAATATATCTGGAACCAAATCCGTGTTTCCATTTATCTCTCGCCCAGTCAATTCCATGAATCGTTACGATACAGCGCTTTCCAAACAGTTTCGGAATCCATAGAAATGCACTTGGTCCTTCTGCATGAAAATGTACAACATCATATTTTCCAAATGCTGCACAAATTGCAGCAGAAAAAGAGGATGTCATCGCTGCTAATCCTCTTTTATTGATCGTTATTACTTTCTTTAACTGAACTCCCCTATACTTTTTCCTTTTTACAGTTTTTACATATTCATTTTCCACTTTATCGCCAGATCGGTTAAAGCATGTTACTTGGTGACCTTTTTTTATCATTAATGGACACATAATCGTCAATACGCGTTCAATTCCACCTCTTCTAGATGGAACAACCTTATGACCGATCATCGCAATTCTTAAATTCTTGTTACCTCTTTTTTTCAATTTGATAGTTCCCTTCATTCAATCAACAATCAACTAATCCACAACTCCACACTCTCAAATCTACCTACTGTGCCCCATCATCCCCACAAACAACAAGCCACACAGTCTTAAACAATATCCCAATATCCCTCCAGATAGACCAATGATCGATATAATCAACATCCATCTGAACAATCTCCTCAAAGTCTGTGATCGTGCTTCTTCCGCTAACCTGCCAAACCCCAGTCAGTCCAGGCTTCTGGCAAAGTCTCTTCTTATGGTAAGCACTATACTGTTCAAACTCATCCACTGTAGGCGGTCTTGTCCCTACCAGACTCATATCCCCCTTCAGTACATTCCAAAACTGTGGAAGTTCATCAATACTAGTCTTCCTGATAAACTTTCCAACCTTGGTGATTCTTGGATCGTCTTTCATCTTAAACATCAAACCGTCCATCTCATTCTGTGCCATAAGCTCTTTCTTGCGCTCTTCCGCATCCTGATACATCGAACGGATCTTATAGATCTTGAAGATTCTTCCATTCTTCCCAACTCTCTTCTGTGAGAAGAACAGCGGCCCCGGTGATTCTAGCTTCACCAGTGGTCCGACAATGATCACTGCGATCGCTGTGATCAGCATTCCAACCAATCCCCCGGCAATGTCCATTGCTCTCTTCATCATCAGCATGACAAATGATACATTATGACCAGAGAAGCTTACACTCTCATAAGGTCCAACCTTCTCCAGTGATCGTTCCAGATTCTCATTGATCTGGAACTGAGAAATGTTAAGATTCGTCTTAATTCCCATGTCCTCAAGGTTCTGTACCGTCATCGCGATTGGAAATTCGTCATCCATCGGTATATATAAGAATACTTCATCTACAACCGACCGCATCGCATATTCAAAAATACTTCGATACGAATGTGCCACAACCGGAATCTCGTTGATGAGCCATCCTGTCATGTCTTTGTCCACAACTGCAACACTTGTGATCCACAAGTCCCAGTTCTTCTCTTCCATGATGTTTCCAATCACTTCTTCTGCATGATCACTCGTTGTGATGATCATCATCTTTCTTGCATAAGAATGATCCTTTCTTCTTGATAGCCAATACTTCCGATAAGCTCGATGTGTGATCTGCATCCATACAAATCCAAATCCAGAAGTAAAGATATATATAAATCTGGAATAATCTTCTGCATCCTGGATCAGAAATGCGACCATCGCCATTCCTGCTGCCATCAGAATGACCGTCTGCAGATTCATTCTCATTTCTTCTATAAATTTGCGCTTAAAAAAACCACGATTTGGACGAAACAGAAAGTAGATCATCATAAGTACTACTATTGCAATGAGCCAACGATAATACGTATCGTTCCCCATCACGGTATACCCTGTTTCAATATTTCCAAACCGCAGCCATACTGCTGCAAAATAACCAACAGTAACTCCCACCAGATCCAATAAAAAGATTAGGAAATTCTGCATCTGTAATCTTGTTGCTTCCATATTCTATTTCATCCCCATTTATTTTTTACACTTTGTGTTAATTATCTATACTTTCCAAAGTATAGCATATATTTTCTAAATTTCAATACGAATCTTTGTACTTTTTGTCGAACTTTAAATTTTTTTCTTATTTCGTATATTATTTCTTTGAACTTTTGGTTTTTATTTTGAACTTTCCATTGAACTTTTCTTGTTCTTGTGCTATATTAAATAAAATCATTTGAACTTTGAATTTTATTTTGAACTTTTATCGGAGGGTGTTATGAATCAGACATTTACCTTTGCAGATCGTTTGAAGTCTGCAATGGAACAAAAACATATGAAACAGGTTGATCTTATTCATGCAGCAGAGACTGCCGGAGTCAAGGTCGGGAAAAGTCATATCAGCCAGTATGTCAGCGGCAAGACGGTTCCTCGTGCAGAGATTCTTCATTTCTTATCTGAAACTCTTGATGTTGATGCTGACTGGCTTTCTGGAAATGGAGGGAATACTGTGAATCTAGAAACTTCTCCAAAGAGAACATTTAGCAAATCTACCAAATTAGATAATGTACTTTACGATGTACGTGGTCCTGTCGTAGATGAAGCGAATCGCATGGAACGTAATGGAACTCATATCCTGAAATTAAATATCGGGAATCCTGCTCCATTTGGTTTCAGAACCCCGGATGAAGTCATCTATGATATGAGACATCAGTTAGCTGACTGCCAGGGATATTCCGCTTCTCAGGGATTATTTGCTGCAAGAAAGGCGATCATGCAGTATGCGCAGCTTAAGAAAATCCCAAATGTTGATATCGATGACATTTATACTGGAAATGGTGTCAGTGAGCTGATCAATCTGTCAATGTCTGCTTTATTAGATGATGGGGATGAGATCTTGATCCCTTCTCCGGATTATCCTTTATGGACGGCTTGTGCAACGCTTGCTGGTGGGAAAGCAGTTCATTATATCTGTGATGAACAGTCTGAGTGGTATCCTGATATGGAAGATATCAAGCGAAAGGTAAATTCCCGTACAAAAGCGATTGTTCTGATCAACCCTAACAATCCAACGGGGGCTCTTTATCCAAGAGAAGTCTTACAGCAGATTGTTGATATCGCGAGAGAACATCAGTTGATGATCTTCTCTGATGAGATTTATGACCGTCTGGTGATGGATGGAGAAGAACATGTATCCATCGCTTCCTTAGCTCCAGATCTGTTCTGTGTGACATTCTCTGGTTTATCCAAGTCTCATATGATTGCTGGTTTCCGTATCGGATGGATGATCTTAAGTGGTAATAAGGCAATCGCGAGGGATTATATTGAAGGTTTAAATATGTTATCAAATATGCGACTTTGTTCCAATGTTCCTGCACAGGCAGTTGTCCAGACAGCACTTGGCGGCCATCAGAGTGTCAATGATTACATCATTCCTGGTGGACGTATTTACGAACAGAGAGAGTTTATTTATAATGCATTGTGTGATATCCCTGGTATCAGTGCAGTGAAACCGAAAGCTGCTTTTTATATCTTCCCGAAGATTGATACGAAGAAGTTTAATATTACAAATGATGAGCAGTTTGCTCTGGATCTGCTTCGTGAGAAAAAGATCCTGATCGTGCATGGAAGCGGATTTAACTGGAAGGATCCGGATCATTTCAGAGTAGTTTATCTGCCTCGTGTGGAAGTGCTTGAGGATGCTTCTGTGAAGCTTCGTGATTTCTTGGAGTATTATAGACAATAAAATCTTACTCCATTATAAATTTTTGAAGAATGTACAATCAAAAAGAGAACTTACCCGCTTGTATGTAAGTTCTCTTTTTTATTATCTCTTATTATACTATCATTGTCATTTTTGTCAATATTTTACTTGTAATTATTTTACATTACAAATTCATATAAAAATAAACAAACACCGGCATAGTAACCACCGCCAGCAATGTTGTCATTACATTGATCGCGCTTGCATATTTCGAATCGTTTCCGTACACCTGACACATCTGTGTGATCGTTGAGGCGCATGGTGTGATCGCTGCCATGTATGTGATCAGGATGATGTTTTCTGCCTGTGGGTGCCAGTTTTTCATTCCTAATAGAATAATGACTGCAAGTGCTATGATCGGTTCGATCACTAATCGGATGAATGTGACCAGGTAGATTCTTTTGTTTGTAAATACTTTCTTTAGATCGACGCCTGCAATCAGCATTCCTGTGACGATCATACTTAATGGTCCGATCATGCTTCCAACGGATGACAGGGTATTTCCTATGATCTCTGGAAATCTGATCTTCGTGAAGAATAAGAATACTCCTGCGAATACAGAGATCATGTTTATATTTAACAGGATCTTCTTTAAACTGATTTCTGTTTCTCCACTGATCTTACATTTGCAGTGGGTCCAGATGAAGAATAATTGAACACTCATGAAGACACAGCCGTAGATGACCCATTCTTTTCCTAAGATATAGGTGACTAATGGTACGATCAGATTTCCTGAGTTGGAATAGTAGGCAGATGTGTATTCCACCGTGTTTAAATGAAACATTTTTCCCATGATCCATGTGACAAACAGTAATAAAAACTGCAGGATCACAGATGCGATACATGCAACTGCCAGTCCTTTCATAATGCTTGGGGTATAGTCTACCTGAAATGCAGTGATGATCACAGATGGTACGATCAGATAGAGTATGATCTTTGAGATTACTTTGCTGTCTTCTTCTTTTAAAAATTTGATCTTTACCATGATGTAACCCATGAGGATCATCAGGAATAGTTGTACGATCTGTTTTAGCAGCAGAATACTGATTTGCATGGTGTCTTCCTTCTTTCTTTCGTGTGTTTTCTTAATGTCTCATCCTAGTATATCATTCTGCTTTTTTTATACAAGAAATGTTTCGAATTTGATACATCTTTCTTCGTTGTTTTTCCTAGAATCATCTTGATAATCTTCCCAAAAAGTATTAGAATCTGTATAGTTTTTTGAAAGAGGGTATTGTATATGAAGAATTCTTCGAAACAGTCCGTGAAGATGGATATGCTTCATGGAAGTTTATTCGATAAGATGTTAATGTTTGCTATGCCGCTTGCTGCCTGTAGTATCTTACAGCAGCTTTTTAATTCGGTCGGTACTGCCGTTGTCGGACGGTTTGCGAGCAGCGAGGCTTTGGCGGCGGTTGGTAGTAATAGTTCTGTGATCGCTTTGATGGTTACATTGTTTTCTGGGATTTCTCTTGGTTCTAATGTTGTGATCGCCAATTATATCGGACAGAATGATACGAAGCGGATCCCTCGTGTGGTACATACCGCTGTGTCTCTTGCACTGCTTAGTGGTGTGTTTTTGCTGATTCTTGGACAGTTTGTGGCTCATCCGATCCTTTTGCTGATGGGTGCACCGAAGGATATCATTCATCTTGCAACGTTATATCTGCGGATTTATTTTCTTGGAATGCCATTTTTTATGTTATATGACTTCGGTGCTTCCATTCTTCGCAGTATCGGAGATACACGTCGTCCGATGTATGCTTTGATCGTGTCTGGTGTTGTGAATGTGATCCTGAATCTTCTATTTGTCGTTGTATTTCATATGGGTGTTGCGGGTGCCGGACTTGCGACGGTTGGTGCGAATGCAACAAGTGCTGTTCAGATCCTTTATTTTCTGACGCATGAAGAACTTCCGATCCGCTTGTCTTTTAAGTCTTTGACGATTGATCAGGATGCCGTTTCTAAGATCCTGAAGATTGGGGTTCCTGCAGGACTTCAGGGAATGGTTTTCTCTCTTGCCAATGTCTGTATCCAGTCTGGGATCAACAGTTTTGGAGCTGGCGGGATCGCGGGTTCTGCGGTGGAATTAAATTATGAATATTTTGCTTATTATCTGGTCAATGCCTTTGCTCAGACGGTGGTTACATTTACCGGACAGAATTATGGTGCGAAGGATGAGGGGCGTTGTAAGAAGATTTTTCGTCTTGGAATGTTGTGCAGTGTGATCTCTTGCGGAGTCCTTAGTACGATCTTTGTTGTATTCCGTACGTTCTTTATTGGATTATTTACAAGTGATCCATCTGTCTATCATTATGCTCAGCTTCGTTTTTTGATCGTTCTGACATTCGAATGTCTGACAAGTTCTTATGAGATCAGTGGTGGCTGTCTGCGTGGATTTGGACGTTCCATGACTCCTGCGATCCTGACGGTGTTTGGATCTTGTGTATTACGTTTGATCTGGCTTGCAACGGTCTGTAACTGGTTCCATGATTATAAACTTTTGATGGCGATCTATCCGATCTCTTGGGTATTGACTGGAACGATGGTTCTGATGGCTTATTTTAGGACACGTAAGAAATTGTTTGTGTAATCTGTAACTGACAATTTATTTTATGTTAAAAATGTCCAATGCAGCAATTTATTTTATAATCGCTTCATTGGACATTTTCACTTATTTACTTCCTATTCATCTTCCTGCAATGCATATGCTCTTTCTTCGATCGATTTCTTCTTTGTTTCTTCATAGTTCTTTAACTCTTTGATCGCCTGTCCTGACATTGCATACAGGATGAAGATATTAAAGATCGTCATTAACCCAATTCCGACATCTCCTAAATCCCATACGAATGTATAGGTCTGGATTCCTCCGATAAATAACATCACAAGTGCTAATACTTTATAGGCTGTCTGCCATCCCCATTTGTCACCGAATAAGTAGGCGACGTTGGATCTTGCATAGAATAAGATTCCAAGGAATGTCGAGAAACTGAACATCCAGAGGATCACTGCGATAAATACAACTCCGAATCCTCCTAAATGGTAGTTCATTGCTGTCTGTAACAAGTTCATACCGGTTAATCCATTGGTCAGATTCTGTGGTGCTAATAACATTAACATTGCCGTACAGCTGCAGATCACGATCGTGTCGATGAAGACTCCTAATGCCTGTACCAGTCCCATCTGTGCTGGGCGTTCACAGTCTGCAGCTGCGGCTGCACATGGTGCGGATCCTGATCCTGCTTCGTTGGAGAATAATCCTCGTTTCACTCCGTTCATAAGAACTGCTCCAAATCCTCCGGCTGCGACCTGACGGATTCCAAAGGCTTCTTTGAAGATTCTTGCAAAAACCCCTGGAATGCTTGGCAGATTCGTGAGGATCACAAAAATCGTAATCCCGAAGTAAATGACTGCCATGATCGGTACCACGATATCTAATACTTTGACCGTTGCATTCTTCCTTAGTACGATCACTGCTGCCACAATAACAAGCACGATCGTTGTATAAAGTGTTGGAATATGGAAGGCATTGTGGAATGATTCTGCCACGGAATTACTTACCACCTGACTGATTCCACACCAGCAGATCAATCCTGAAATCGCAAATAAGACAGCGATCAGTGTGTGTTTTTTCTTCTTTCCTTGTCTCTCTTCCATAAAGTGATGAATATAATAGGCTGGTCCTCCTCGATATCCACCATACAGAGGGTCTTTTTCTTTATGTAACTGTGCAAGAGTTGCTTCGATAAAGGCTGTCGATGATCCAAGCAATGCTGTGATCCACATCCAGAATACGGCCCCTGCTCCACCTGCGGATATTGCTGCGACAACTCCTGTCAAATTCCCCATTCCGACACGTGTTGCTGTTGATACGATCAAGGTCTGTAAAGAAGAAAGACTGCTTTTTTCATCTTTTCCATTCTTATTGTTTGCTGTTAGTGCTTTGACCATATCCGGGAACAGACGGATTGGTAAAAATTTTGTTTTGATCGTAAAAACGATACCTGCTGGAAGCAGCAATATAATGAGCAGCGAAAGTCCCAGGCTTCCACCTCCTGGTAACGGAACATGAATCCATTCTCCCCATAAAAACTGATATATATTTTCTATTAGCTGAACAATCATTGACTTGCCTTTCCTTTCATTGTTTTTTCCAAAAAAGAAGGCATGCAGTTTTATTCTGTTATGCATGCCTTCTTTTTATTATATAAAATTTTCTGATAAATGTCAAAAAATTTACTTCGTATACCTGCTTATCAGTGCAAGGATCAAGAAACATACCACCTCGAGCAGTACGATCGTTCCTCCTGGCTTAAGACCTACATAATAAGACAGTGTTAATCCGATCACTGTTGTGACCAATGCTGTGATCACACCGATGATCATGACTGCTTTGTAGCTTCGTCCTACCTGCATTCCGCATGCGATCGGAATCACAAGCATGGATGAGACGATCAGTGTTCCAACCGTTCTTGATGCGATCGATACCGTCAATGCGGTCAATAAAGTAAAGATAAAATTGATCGTCTTGACAGGTACACCGCTGATCCTTGCTGCATTCTCATCAAATCCAATATAGAATAGTTCTTTATATAGAAGCAATACACAGAGCAATACTAACACACTGATCACACATACGATCTTCAGTTCGTCTTTGCTGATGGATATGATACTTCCAAATAAGAAACTGTTAAAGTTCGTTCCGTTTTTTACGAATCCGGATAGGATACCAGCAAGTCCGATCCCTGTTGACATAATGATCGATATCGCCATCTCAGAATATCTTGGGATCTTTCTTCGGATCGCTTCAACTCCCAGGGCTGCAAACAGACAGATTCCCATTGCTCCTAAGATTGGATTGATCCCTAATAACAACCCCAGAGCAACACCTGCCAGGGATGCATGAGAGAGTGCATCTCCGATCATGGACATTCTCTTTAAGACGATCGTGATTCCGATCAATGGTGCGATCACGGCCAGTAAGATTCCTGTAATAAATGCACGCTGCATAAATCCGTATTGTAACATCTCGATCATTCTTCCACGATCCTCCCTTCATCCATTCTTAAAATACGATCACATCCTTTACAGTCCTGCAGTCTTCCGTGTGTGATCATAAAAATGGTCGTATTGTATTTTGTATTGATCTCATAGAGCATATCGTACAAGATCTTTGTTGATCTTGCATCTACTCCCGTTGTTGGTTCATCTAAGATCAGAAGTTTCGGATCTCCGATCATTGCTCTTGCGATCATCACTCGCTGCTGCTGTCCACCAGATAATTCACCGATCCGTCTCTTAAGGAATTCTTCCATTCCAAAATCCCTTAGTGTCTCTTTGATCTTATTCTTATGTTTTTTATGTGGCAGATGAAACAGTCCAAGTTCCTGATAAAGTCCTGTGATCATGATCTCTTCTACCGTTGCTGGGAAGCTCTGGTTTTTACTGATCCCATTCTGTGACACGTAACCGATCCGTTTCTTTAATCTTGGATCGTTATTCATCAGGATGATCTCTCCCTCATCTGGTTTCATTTCACCTAAGATCAGACGCATAAGTGTACTTTTTCCGCTTCCATTTTCACCAGTCAGAACAACATATTCGCCTTCATGGATCGTCAGATTGATCTCTTCTAAGACTTCCGTATCACTGTATCCGAATTTTACATGATTTAATTGTATCATCTGTTTTGTGTTTGATTCACTCATTCGCTTAATGCCTCTTTGATCGCAGCGAGATTTTGTTTCATTACGGAAAAATAATCTTCTCCTGCTTTGATTTTTTTGTTACTTAGTCCTTCCAGGGGGTTTAACATCTTTGCATTGGCTCCGGTCTCTTTTGCAATGGTTTTCGCTACTTTCGGACTCACCAGTTCTTCAAAAAAGATTGTTTTTACCTGATGTTCTTTTGCAAAGCGGATCACTTCGCTCATCTGTTTGGGATCTGGTTCATCATCTGCGGATAATCCCTCAATTCCCATCTGTTCTAACCCATATGCGTGACATAGATAGCCAAATGCTTCATGTGCCACAACAAGTTCTTTCTTTGTAAGTTTGGATGTTTCTTCCTTATATAATGTATCTAATTTGTCACATTCTTTTGCGTATCTCTTATAATTCGCTTCGTAATAATCTTTATTCTCTGCATCCACTTTGATCAATGCTTTCTTGATCTTGTTCATCTCATACTTTGCATTCTGTGGATCTAACCAGACATGTGGATCATTCTCACTGTTGTGTTCGTGATCGTGTTCATGTGCATCCTGATCTTTTAGTAACTTGATCCCCTTGGATGCTTCAACGCTTGTAAGTTCTTCCGTATCAAGGCTTTCCAAAACGTCATCTACCCATTGTTCCATGCCGGCTCCATTATAAATAAAGATGTCTGATTTCTCCATCTCGATCAGATCCTTCGTTGATGGTTCCCAGTCATGAGGTTCTGTTCCTGCTGGTACTAAATTGATCACTTCTACTTTGTCTCCACCGATCTTCTTTGCAAAATCATACATGGTGTAAAAACTTGTTGTAATTCTTATCTTGCCATTCGATTTCTTCTTGCTTGTATTGCCAGTACATCCTGCCATGCAAAAACTCATGGATATGATGCATACCAGGATCATCCAAATCTTTTTTCTCATTCTTCTCTACTCCAATTTCTGCGGTTTCTCTCTGGTATTTATAGCAAATCTTTCTTGGTCGTGTCAAGCGTGGTTTACGAATGATCGCTGAAAATAGACGTACGAAATGCATTCTGTGACCATAATTCATTCCCATAGATGATCCTGTAACATCCAGTATACATCAGGGCTGCGAGCACTACGTCCACCACACTGTGTTGTTTTAAGAACATCGTCGACATGATAATTAATATCGTTAAGACAACACATGCTGTATCGGTGCTTTTCTTATATTTTCTCTGATTCTTCAAAATCGCAACGCAGCATGCCAGAGAGTTAAATACATGGATACTTGGAAGTACATTCGTCGGAGTATCCGTGTGATAGATCATCTGTACTGCTTTGATAAAAATGCTGTCTCCAGTAAGAACTGGTCTTAGATCCTGTCCATTCGGAAATACTAATGAGATGATCAAAAACAGGGTCATGCCTGTTCCAAGTGTTATGATCAGCTGATAATATTCTTTCCATTGATTCTTATTAAAAAACATAAAATAAAAAACTGTAACTGCTACAAATAAGAACCATAATAGATATGGTACGATGAAATATTCACAGAATGGTATCTGATCATCTATCGTTGTATGTATGATGTAATGATGCACATCTCGATCTTCAATGTAGGAAAATGTGATCATATAAACTATAAAAAATACTGCAATCATACCAAGATGCCCATTTTTTATGATCTCATTTAATTTTGTTCTCAATTGTGACTCCTTTCTTCAAAATCATTGCCTGTTAGAAAGTGTATACATATAGTAGTACCACGATTTTGTAGAAATTTCAAATCTTTTATCGAAATAGTTGTGGCGGGATCTTCTTAACTAGCACTCCACTTAACACTCCGATGATGATCCCTGCGATCGTTCCTGTGATCAGTAATACTGGTGCATAATAATAAATCTTTGTATTCTCCATTAAAAAAACAGCAACACTGAGCTGCCCGATATTATGCGCTACTCCGCCTCCAACGCTGATTCCAATGGGTGAGAATCCTTCGATCTTCTTTAGAAGTCCCATGATGACCAGACTTAAGATCCCTCCTGCCAGACTGTAAGCGATCGTCATTGGATTTCCAAACAAGAATCCTGCCAGTACAACTCGGATCACTGAGATCTCAAGCGTTCTTGTCCATGTTGTAAAGAATAACAAAACCATGATCACTCCATTGGCAAGTCCTAATTTCACTCCGGGAATTCCAACTGGTACCGGGATCAATACTTCTATATAGGATACAACAAGTGCCAATGTTAAAAACATCGCATCTGTCGCTAATCTTTTTGTTGACATATATTTTATTTCTCCTGTTGTTTTCTATCTCATCTGATGTTTATTGTGTTACCCCGTCTAATTCCTGTTCTTTACCATCTTCTGATTGAATCTCGATCACTACTTTATGTGGCAGACATACGATCGTTTCTCCTGATTTCTCAATTGCTTTATGGTCTGCACAGATCTGGTCTTTACAGTCTGCTTTTTTCATTGTAACTTTTCCATCTTTGATCTGCATGACGTTCGTGCCATTTTCCTCTGGGATTTGATAGATCTGATCTTTCTTGATGGATGTTTTGTACACTTCTTTTCCTTCAACTGTCACGATCACTTCTTTTCCGTCTTTTTGTGTCATCTTGATCGCTGCAAAACTGATCAGCGAAATTGCCAGTACTGCTACGATCAAGATCATATCCTTTTTCTTCATCTTTATACCCTGATTCTTCCCAGTACTTCTCCGATTGGGTCTGTAATGCACAGATCTGCCTGTTTATCTCTGCTTGTCGCATCACGATTCAGTACTGCAAGATATTTTCCTTTAAAATAATCGATCATTCCAGCGGCTGGATAAACAACCAGTGATGTTCCTCCAATGATCAGCATATCTGCCTTGGAAATAGCTCTGACTGCCCCATTGATCGTCTGAGAGTCTAAGCCTTCTTCATATAATACAACATCTGGTTTGATGATTCCCCCACATTCATCACAATATGGGACTCCTTTGGCATTCACAACATAATTCACATCGAAGAACTTGCCGCATTTCTGGCAATAGTTTCTGTGAACACTGCCGTGCAGTTCAAAGACATTTTTACTTCCTGCTGCCTGATGAAGCCCATCGATATTTTGCGTAACGATCGCAGACAGTTTTCCCGCCCGTTCCATCTCTGCAAGTTTTAAATGTGCCTTATTCGGTTTTGCATCCAAGAAGATCATCTTATTCTTATAAAAATCATAAAATTCTTCCGTATGCTGTGTATAAAATGTATGACTTACCATAACCTCGGGTGGATATTTATAAGTCTGGTGATACAAACCATCCGTGCTTCGAAAGTCTGGAATATGACTCTCTGTTGAAACACCTGCGCCACCAAAGAATACGATATGATTACTTTCATCGATCATCTGTTGTAATTTTTCAATCTTTTCGTTATCCATGACTTTTTCCTCCTTGAAATCTAATTGATCAAAAATCATCTACAAAGTTAGTTGCTTATAACTTATTTTTATATACTTTATCTTTTATTGTACAAGAAAAAAAGGCCTCTTGTAAAGAAGCCTTTTCATTTTTTTAATCATTGCTTTGTTCTTGAATCTTACTGATCTGGTGTAAAGTCTCAAAAACTGCTGCCATATCGTCTTTGATCAGTTTTCTTTGTTGTTCATAAATACTGCGATAGTATTTTGTTCTTATTGGATCAGGTTCATAAATTTTCTTGATCTTTCTTGTTTTTTCAAATACCTGACTTGGATCTTCCAGATCTCCTACCGCATATGCTGCGATCACTGCATCTGTAAGAACTGCTCCTTGTGCATTTTCTAGTGTGGCACTCTTACATCCTAACATGTCTGCTTTGATCTGATTCCAGACTTCTGAATTACTTCCACCTTCTGTGATCGTCATAAATTCAAGTGGCACGCCTGCTTTTTTATAAATATCTGTCACACTTATATAATCGTAACCGATTGCTTCTAAAACTGCACGCCACTGTACTCCCTGATCTGTGTCCATCGTCATATTCAGGAAACAGGCACTTGCATTGGATGTTTCTCCAAATCCTCCTGTTAAATATGGAAGGAACAGGACTCCTTTGGATCCACATGGCACATTTTGTGCTTTCTCATTTAATTCATCAAAATATGCTCCATTTCCTGCTTCGTTGCATACATTATCTCGATACCAACGAAGTGCTAATCCACCGGTTCTTATGAATCCCCAATAAAAATATGTATTTTCTAAAGTTCCGCTGTTAAAGATCAGTTCATTTTCTGGTTTGCTTAATTCTTCATTGATTCCATCGGTTGCGATACAAAACATCGCACATGTTCCTGCTACGTCGGCTGCCTGATCTGGTTTGATCACTCCGCATCCGATCATGGACTGCATCGTATCTCCGGCTCCCGCACAGATTGGGATTCCTGGTTTCAATCCGGTTTCTTTTGCAAATGTCTCTGATAATGTTCCAATGATATCCCATGGTTTTTGAATCTTTGGCATCATTTCCATTGGAATTCCAAGGATCTCTAATTGTTCCTTGGACCATTTTTTCTCTGTTACACGGTATCCTAGTCCCCATCCAGACATTGTTCCCCAGTCGATAAATGCATCTTCTGCAGACAGTCCTGCAAGATTGGCCAGGATATATGGGGCATTGTGCATGAATTTTCTGCCTTTTTCTTTAAAGCCCTCACAATTGTTCATCATCCAACGTGCAAACATCGCTGGAAACATACAGTTTGGCTGAGGATTTCCAGTCTCTTTTGCCCAGATCTCATAATGATGGGATGCTAGTTCCTCAACATCTTCTTTTGTTCTGGAATCCAGATAATTGATGTAAGGTGTGATCGCATGACAATCCTTATCAACACCGACAATCCCGCAGATGATCCCATCTCCAAAAATAGAGCGGATGTTGTCTGGATCCAGATTCTTTTCTTTCATTTTTGTGACGCAGTTCCTGATCCCTGTAACCGTTGCATGAAGATACTGGTCTGCATCCATTTCCACCCATCCCGGATGTGGATAATTTAAGATTGTTGCATTGGTATCCTGCACGATCAGGTTCATATCAATATCATAAACTGCTGTTTTTACACTTTGTGTTCCTGCGTCAAATCCTAAATAATATTGTTCCATATTAACTTCCTGCTTTAATTTCTGATTCTTTTTATGCTTCTACTTCTTTGATCAGCTGTACCATTTCGATTGCAGATAATGCACAGTCATATCCTTTGTTTCCTGCTTTTGTTCCAGCACGTTCAATCGCCTGCTCGATATTTTCTGTTGTAACAACTCCGAATAAAACTGGAATTCCTGTATTTAATGATACCTGTGCGATTCCTTTGGATACCTCGTTACATACATAATCATAATGGCTTGTTGCTCCACGGATCACTGTTCCAAGACAGATCACTGCATCGTATTTTTTGCTTTTTGCCATCTTGTCTGCGATCAGTGGAATCTCAAAAGCTCCTGGTACCCATGCGATATCAATATCTTCCTCTTTCACATCATGTCTTTTCAATCCGTCTAAAGCTCCGGATACTAATTTGGATACGATAAATTCATTAAATCTGGCTGCTACGATTCCTACTTTTAATCCGCTTGCTACTAATTTACCTTCTAATACTCTCATTTTAATTACTCCTTTTTTCTTCGTTAATTTCGTTAATCTTAAGGTCCCTGGGACCTTAATTTTTTTAATTTTTCTGTTAATTTAAACTTCGTATGTTGTCATGTGTCCCATTTTCTTTTGCTTTGTCTGCATATAATATTTATCAAATGGATTGATCGGCATCTGGATCGGTACTCGTTCTACGATCTCGAGTCCATATTCATTTAATCCATCTATTTTGGTTGGATTGTTTGTCATCAGTCGCAGTTTTTTGATTCCTAGATCCTGTAAGATCATGGCTCCTGCACTGTAATCTCGTTCATCATCTTTAAATCCAAGAGCTAAGTTGGCCTCGACTGTATCCATTCCCTGTTCCTGTAATACATAAGCTTTCAGTTTATTGATCAATCCGATTCCTCGTCCTTCTTGACGCATATATAAGAAAACCCCTCGTCCTTCTTTCTCAATCTGACGCATTGCACGGCTTCGCTGTTCTCCACAATCACAGCGTAGAGATCCAAAAGTATCCCCAGTCAGGCACTCAGAATGCACACGGCATAAAACTGGTTCTCCGTCTGCGATATCTCCTTTGACCAGTGCTACATGATGTTCCCCACTTCTCTGGTCTACATACCCATGTGCCTCAAATGTTCCATATTTTGTTGGAAGCTGTGCGATTACTTCGCATACTACATCGCTCATCTTGTCTTTTCCCTCCTCGTTTTTTATTAAAATCCAGCAGTTCTTAACATTTCCATTGTTAAGGTGCTGTTTGTATGTTTGTCGTTTGTTTCCTGCTGATCAAAATGCAGCAGTTTATCTATATATTTCCCAACCATGTCATTCTCCAGATTGATCTTATCTCCTGGTTTTTTATATCCAAAATTGGTATTTTTTATGGTATGTGGGATCATGGATACGGAAATGGTATCATCGCTTAACTTAGCGATCGTCAGGCTGATTCCATCGAGTGCGATCGATCCTTTTTCAATACAGTATTTCATGATATTTTCTGGGGCTTTGATCGTAAACCATACAGCATTATCATCTTGTTTTACACTAACAAGTTCCCCTGTATCGTCCACATGGCCTGCTACCATATGACCTCCGAACCTTCCATTGGCTGCCATCGCTCGCTCTAAGTTGACGACAGATCCCTTTTTTAAACTTCCAAGACTGCTTCGGTTGAATGTCTCATTCATCACGTCTGCCTGAAATGTATTGCCGCTAATGTGAGTCGCTGTCAGGCAGACCCCATTAACTGCTACGCTGTCTCCCAATTTAAGATCTTCAAAAATAACATTTGCTTTGATCGTAAGGACTGCTGCTTTGCTTCCTCGCTTCAGGGATATGACTGTTCCTAATTCTTCTACGATTCCGGTAAACATGATCTCACCTTCCCTTCCAGTAATATGTCATTTCCAAGTGGTGTTGCCTTTAATTCATCAAATACCAAAGCTTCTTGGATCCTTTCGATCCCTTTGCCTTCTACAGGTGTTTTGGCCTTTTCTCCTCCAAATAATTTTGGAGCAATATAGGCGTAAACTTTGTGAACACAGTCGTTTTTGATCAAGGATTCATTCAAGATTCCACCACCCTCAACTAAAACACTGTCAATTTCCATATTTCTTAACTGTTTTAAAACTTCTTTGACATTGACCTTTCCATCTTGCTCTGACGTTTTTAAGATCTTGCATCCTTTTTGTTCTAATTTTGCTATTTTTTCTTGATCCTTACTTATGGTAGCGATGATCGTTGGAATTTCTCTGGCTGTTTTTACGATATTTGATCCTTCCGAAATCCTTAAGTTTGAATCACATATCACACGAATTGGATCATTCCCATGTTCGATTCGTGCATTTAACATCGGATCATCTGCTAAAACCGTACCGATCCCTGCCATGATCGCTGCATACTGATGTCGTAATGTATGTACATGTCTTCTGGCTTCTTCTCCTGTGATCCACTTAGATTCACCAGTTGCCGTTGCGATTTTTCCATCCAATGTCATTGCGTATTTTAGTGCTGTATATGGAATATCATTCTGAATATAATGAAAAAATATATCGTTTAACTGTCTGCACTCTTCTTCAAGGATTCCTGTTTCTGTTTCTATGCCATGATCATTCAGGATTTTGATCCCGCCTCCTGCCACTTTCGGATTAGGGTCTAAGTTCCCGACATATACTTTCTTAATCCCCGCTTCGATCAATGCTTCCGTACATGGTGGTGTTTTTCCATAATGGCAGCATGGCTCCAATGTTACATAAATCTCAGCTCCCTTAGGATCTTCTATGCAGTTTTTTAAGGCATTTCTCTCTGCATGTAATCCGCCAATCTTCTCATGATATCCTTCTCCAATAACCTTTTGATCTTTTACGATCACCGCTCCGACTAAGGGATTTGGATTGGTATATCCACAGCCTTTCTTGGCAAGTTCGATCGCACGCCGCATATATTCTTCTTTCAAATATTTTTCTCCCTTCCCTTCAGGTTCTTCGATTTTGGGAGGTTGGATTTTGATTGGTATTGAAATCGGAAATATAAAAAGGAGCTCCTGATCTTTGTTCTAATTCTTCAGGAACTCCTTTTTGATATCTTGATATTTCTCTGAATTGAAATAAAAAATCCTGGAATTATAAAAATCCCAGGACATGATGATCAATATCACTTCTTAAATCTTCTTCCATCCAGACTGTACTGTCGGCCTTGGAATCTCACCAAGTCATGCCATATAAGGCTCGCGGGCTATAACCGCCGGTAGGGACTTGCACCCTGCCCTGAAGACGTTATGTAATTTACATATAGAATAGCACTCACTAACTGTTGTGTCAAGTGAATTTCTATCACTTCAGCATAACGTTTTTTACATTCTCTTTCGCATAAATACTACAAGTAAAGCAAAAATCACGACTGCAGCCGCTCCGATCGCAATCCCTGTTGTGTGTTTTTTCTTTGTTTCTTTCTGCTCTTTTTTCTTTTTTTCTTCTTTTTGTTGTTTCTGTTCTTTTGTTTCCGTTGTCACTTTGGTCGTTGTTGTTTCTGTTGTTCCTTGTGTTGTTGATTCTTTTGCAGATGTTGTACTGTTGTTTGTCTGTTCTGTAGATGAATTTTCTTGTTTTGTTGTACTATTTTTATTGGTATTTTCAGATTGTTTATCTTTTTTTGGTTCTGTCTTCACAGTTGAATTTTTCTTTTCTTCTATCTCATTTTTCTGGTTCTTTCCCATATATGCATCTGCTTCTGGAACATCAATCTTTCCATCCATATAATCCTGATATGCCTGTTCTGCCCCTGCTCTTGTTGGTGGATAACCATGCGAAGACAGCCATGATTTCGCCTGCTGCTTTTCTTCATCTGTATATGCATAAGTCGCCACCGGACGGCTTGTGATCATTACTGCTCCCAGAATCAGCATTAAAACTAATAATAACCTTTTCATTTGATACTCCCTCTTTCATTTTGAAACTGTTTGATTAATCTTGTATATTATAGCATAATTTAGTAAGAATTCTATAGATTATTCGTTTTTATACAATCTTGATTTGAAGTGGTAGTGTTGGTCATGTATGAGTCAGAAAGAAGATAAGAAGAACTATTTATAAGGATCCAAGGTGACACTCCGCATTTTTGAAAGCGTTTTTTACAAATCGCTGATCCGCGCCTGTTCCTTTGATAACTTCCTGGCTGCGAGCCAAAATGCCCGCAGCTACGGTCAAACAATCAACCACAGGGCGCTGCGAATTTGTAAAAAACGCATTCAAAAAGTGCTCATGTTGTCACCTTGGATCCTTATAAATAGTTCTTCTTATCTTCTTTCTGACTCATACAACAAAACACTATTCAAACCACTACACAGTGTGTATGTTTTACTGTATTGGCAATAATAATATTTGTCTGCCACTGCCAAAATAAAAAACGATAATGTTTAACATACATCCACCCACTTAAGTTTTTCAATCTTGTAATTGTCCACACTTTAGACTTCTGGTATATGATAAAAAATAAAGAAGCAACCGACAGCGCAGCATTGGAATTTTGCCATATTTTGAATAAATTCGCAGCCCAATTGGACGAATGTCTGAGCTTCAAAGTCTATTGACCTGAACAAAACTTCAGAGCGAGTTTTCGTAGGAAATTGGGCGAATCAGCGATTTGTTCAAAATATGAGCAAAATTCCACCGCTGCGCTGTCGGTTGCTTCTTTATTTTTTATCATATACTCAAAATCTACAGTTGGCCAACTACAACTTAAAACTTCTCTACTTCATCCAAGTATATACAATTTGGAATCCCACCATCTCTCACTTTCTGAATCAGTTCTTCTTGATCCATCCACATAACCTCTTCGACTTCTTCTTTCTGTAGTTTAAGTTTTGTAATATCCACTGTTTCTTCATACATATAAACCGTGCTGATCTCATGATTCTTAAATTCTCTTCCGTAGAATTTTCCATTCATGCTTCCTTCATGCATACATACTTTTTTAAGTTGTTCTGGTTCTGCTTTGATCCCTAGTTCTTCTTTTAGTTCTCTTAATGCGGTTTCTAATGGCTCATCACCTGCACTGATGTGTCCTGCGGATGAGATGTCGTAGCAGCCTGGAAAGGAGTCTTTTTCTTTGCTTCGTTTTTGTAACAACAAGTCATATCCTTTTTCTGTTTTTCTTCTGATCCAGATATGCACAGTTCCATGGATATCTCCATCTTCATGGACCAAAGATCTCTCTTTGATCTTTCCTGTTTTGTTTCCATTTTCATCTAAGATATCAAAAAATTCCAAGTCTTTTCCATCTACGACTGCTTGCACCAGATTTCCTTCTTCATATACCAATTTCAACGAAAAAAATGATCTTCTTTCTTGCATATAGCGTAAAAATAACCTGTCACCTTCCCACAGATCAAGGTCTAATATTTTTTCTTTGTCTACCCATTCTAGTACTCCTTCATCACATTCTTTGATATCGCCTTTGAATTCTTCGATATGGTATAAACACATATATTCCCATGCTTCTTTTTCAGTTCCCATATCGGACAAAAATGTGACGATCCCACAAAATCTATATGACAATGGGGTTAGTCCTGTTTCCTCCATAACTTCACGAAACATGCAGTCTTCCGGGCTTTCTCCATGTTCAAAATGACCACCGACTCCGATCCATTTATCTTTATTGATATCATGTTCTTTCTTGATGCGATGCAGCATCAGATATTTGTTATCTTTTTCTATATAGCATAATGTTGTCATTCCCATTTTTATTTTTCCTCCTTTCGTATATTGTAATTGTTTCAAAGAAAAGATACAATATTTTCATATGTGTAAAATATATTACACAATATCGACTATGTATAACAAATGCGAAATCTGGAGGTTTCTTATGAATATAAAATGTATTGCACTTGATCTTGACCGTACAACATTAAATGCAAGTGGACGGCTTTCTGACGGAAATTATAATGCTTTATGTCATGCAATTGAAAATGGTGTTCACATTGTGATCGCAAGTGGACGTTCTTTTGATACGCTGCCTAAAGATGTTCTTGCTGTGCCTGGAATTGAATATGCAATTACTTCTAATGGTGCTGCCATTTACCATATTCCTACAAGCACCTGTCTTCATGAATATAAGATGACACCTGCTTCCGTTGAATGTATAATTCAGATTGCTAAACAGCATGAGACTGCCCTTGAAGTTTTTATTGATGGCAAAGCTTATGCCCTGAAAGCTTATGTGGAAGATCCTGTTTCCTATGGTACAACTCCACAAGCAATTCCTTACATCCAATCTACAAGAATTCCTATTGATGATATTATTTCTTTTATTCGAGAACATATTGATCATATTGACAGTATGGATATTGTTGTCTCTGGCGAGCAGCAAAAGCAGCTCATTTGGAATGAACTTAAATATAATTGTGATGAGATCTATATTACTTCTTCTGTTTCGCAGCTGATCGAGATTTCTCATAAAGATGCCGGAAAACATTCCGGACTTCGTTTTATTCGGGAATATTTGAATCTAAAACCTAAAGAAACCGCTGCCTTTGGTGATGGTGATAATGACATTGATCTGTTAAAAGAAGCTGGTATCGGAATTGCCATGGAAAATGCTTCTTCAAAATGTAAGGATGCTGCGACCTTTATCACAAAACATCATGACAAGGACGGAGTTGCATATGGAATCACTGAATTTCTCAAAATATGACCAAAAAACATAAATTCATCATTTTTTAGACACAATTCTTTCACATTTACTGAGTATACTAAAACCATAGCAAGTAACAAACAAACTTACTTAGCTAAAACTTTTTTTCATACTTTTTCATAATACCGGAGACCCTCCTCGTCTCCGGTTTTCCTCATTTTATAAGCTTATATTTTTGCATAAAAAAAGAGGGAATCCCTCTTTTTTATCGATCTTCCATCTCAATATATTCTTTCTCATCTTGTACACTCTGATACGCAGGACGAATGATCTTATCCACATTTGTTAATTCTTCCAAACGATGGGCACTCCATCCAACGATTCTTGCCATCGCAAAGATCGGTGTGAACAATTCCAATGGGATATCTAACATACTATACACAAATCCACTGTAGAAATCGACATTTGCACTGACCCCTTTGTAGATTTTTCGTTCATCTGCGATTACTTTTGGTGCCAATGTTTCAATCATAGAATAGAGTTCGAAATCTTTTTCTCTTTCTTTTGCAAGGGCCAGTTTCTTTACAAAAGCTTTGAAAATCTGCGCTCTTGGATCTGAAATACTATATACTGCATGCCCCATTCCATAGATCAGTCCTTTTTGGTCAAATGCTTCTTTGTGCAGCAGTTTTCTTAAGTATTCTTCTACCTGACTTTCATCACTGATATCATCCACATTTTTTCTTAAATCCTGCATCATCTCAACAACTTTGATATTCGCTCCTCCATGTTTGGGACCTTTCAATGATGAAAGTGCAGCTGCGATCACTGAATATGTATCTGATCCTGAAGATGTCACGACATGGGTTGTAAATGTTGAGTTATTTCCTCCTCCATGTTCCATATGAAGAACGAGTGCAATATCTAACACTCTGGCTTCCAATTCTGTATAAGATTTGTCTGGACGCAGCATTCTTAAAATATTTTCTGCCATGGAACAGTTTGGATCTGGACGATGGATGTACAGGCTGTCATCATTGACGTAATGATTGTAACCATGATATCCATAAACTGCCATCATCGGCAAAACACTGATCAACATCAGACATTGTCTTAATACATTTTCCATAGAAATATCAGATGCTTTATCATCATACGATGCCAGTGTTAAAATGCTCTTTGTCAACGTGTTCATAATGTCTTTCGATGGTGCCTTTAAAATAACATCTCTTGTGAAATTCTTTGGAAGTGTCATACTCTGTGCCAAAATTTCTCTGAATTCTTTCAATTGTTTTTCATCCGGCAGTTTTCCAAATAGTAAAAGATAGGTGATTTCTTCAAATCCAAATTCGCCTCTCTTCATAAATCCATCGACTAATTCATATATATTATATCCTCTATAAAATAACTTTCCTTCACAAGGTACTTTCTCTCCATTGATCATCTCACTGGATTGAATACAGGATATATTCGTAAGACCTGCAAGAACGCCGACTCCATCGACATCTCTGAGTCCTCGTTTCACTCCCAGCTCTTTGTACAGATCTTTCTCTATCTCACAATTATCATGGCAGACTTTCGCCTGGCGTGTCAGAAAATCCTGCATCTGTGTTGTTGTTTCACTCATAGGTTACCTCCTTTGATCAAGGTCATTTTATAGTGTTTCTCCTATTTTATCTTTTTATTTGACTTTTGTCAAATATTGATTTTTGTTGATTATTGATTTTTATTCATAAAGTGGTATACTTTTAGTTAGAAAAACATCGAAAGAGAGGGATTTACATTGAATGATGTTTCTGCACTTTTTGAAATTTTTCCAATCTGTCAGAAATTTCTTTTAAACACGATCGACATACCTTCCATGGATCTTACCAAAACACAGATTCTTATCTTATTTGCACTGTCTGGAGGTCGTTCATTGAATATGTCACAGTTATCTTCTTATCTGGCATCATCTAAAGAACAGGCTACAAGAGCCGTTTCTCCACTTGTGAAGGATGAGTATGTCACACGTTTTAGAAGTGATGAAAACAGAAAAATGGTTTATGTAAAACTCACAGAGAAAGGAAACCAGCTGATTCTTCAGGAAAAAGCGCTTGTCAAAGAATACCTTTCCAAACGTTTTGAATCACTGTCAAAAGAAGATCAGGAATTATTTCATCAGTCATTATCTAATATTTTAACGATCTTAAAGAAAATGGAATAAATATTTTGGAGGTATTTTTATATGAAAGCAGACTTACATTGTCACACCGTTTTATCTGATGGTGCTATGCGTATTGACCAGATCATTCCTTATGCGAAACGTATCGGCCTTGATTATATTGCAATCTCTGACCACGAATCAACACATTCCATTCCGGAAGCTGTAAGACTTGGGAAAGAGCTTGGTGTTCATGCGATTCCTGCCGTCGAGGCAAACGCATGGCATGAGGAGACACAGACGAATGTTCATATTTTATGTTATTATCCGATGCTGTCACAAAATCTTATCAGTCATTGATGGATGAATATCCGATCACGATGGATCAGCTTTATGAAGTATCCAAAGAAAGTACTGGTGTATACTACACACATATCATGCAGGTTCTTTCCATGATGGGATATACTGGAACTTTATGTCCTAAAGAAGGACTTCATCGATTGATCCTTGCAGGAGAGCAGGCGAACAAAGCTTTCTATGAAAAACATCCTAAATTCAAAAAATAATTTTTTTATAAGGAAGAATCATTCTTTGCAGGATTCTCAAACAGAAAAATCCCTAATGGTTTAGAAACCTGTCAGGGATTTTTGTTTTAATATTTTTATTTGATATTTTATTTATTTAAGATACTCTTCGCAACGCTTAATCCATTCGCAGATGCCTGCTGTAATCCTCTTGTTACAGATGCTCCGTCACCGATTGCGCGAAGTCCTTTGATATTAGTTTCAAAGTCTTTGTTTGTTAAGATCTTATTTGAATAGAATTTAACTTCTACACCGTAAAGAAGTGTCTCATCACTTGCCATACCTGGTGTTACTTCATCTAATGCATAGATCATCTCTTCGATGTCTTTCATGATTCGATATGGGAATACGAGTGAAAGATCTCCTGGAACAGCATCTTTTAATGTTGGTGTAATGTTGTTTCTTATCAGACGTTCTTCGGTTGTTCTTCTTCCTCTCACAAAATCTCCAAATCTCTGTACTAAGATCTTGCCATCGCAAAGCATGTTGCTTAACTGTGCGATATGTTTTCCATATTGAATCGGCTCTTTAAATGGTTTTGTAAAGTTCTTAGATACTAATAATGCAAAGTTTGTGTTGTTTGTCTTGTATTCGTCTGCTTTGTATGCATGACCATTTACCACTGCCAGACCATTTTCATAATATTCTGTTGCTACTTCTCCCGATGGATTGCTGCAGAATACGCGGACTTTATCGTCGAATGTTGGCGTGTAATAAACAAGTTTTGCTTCATAAAGACTTTTATTTAATTCTTCCATGATCTCGTCTCGAACTTCTACACGGACTCCGACATCAACGGTTCCTACCTGTGTTTCAATGTCGTATTTTCTGCAGATTCCGCTTAGCCATTCAGATCCTTCTCGTCCTACGGCTGCTACGATCTCATCGGCTGTATATGTCTCACCTTTGTCTGTGACAACACCTTTTGCAACCCAATCTTCAATGATGATATCTTTGACCATGGTATCAAAGATCATATCAACACCTTCATTTAATAAATGTTCCTGAAGTCTTGAGTAGATCTTGTACCCTTCTTCTGTTCCCAAATGTCTGATCGGACATTCGATCAGCTTCAAGTTTGCCTGAATTGCTTTCTTACGGATGCTTGCAATCTCTTCCGCTTCATCAATTCCGTATACTTTCTCATCAGCTCCGAATTTTAAATAAATGTCATCGGATTCTTTTAATAATTCGATCGTTCTGTCATAGCCTAATATCTCTGGAAGGTTCCCTCCTACATCTGGAGATAAAGATAATTTACCGTCAGAAAATGCTCCAGCTCCGGCAAATCCTGTTGTGATAGAGCATGGTTTACATCCAACACATACCTTTGTATTTCGTTTTGGACAGGCTCTTCTTTCGATCCTTCGTCCCTTTTCGATCATAAGAACTTTCATATCTGGCTTATTTCTCTTTAATTCATAAGCACAAAATATAGCAGAAGGTCCTGCTCCGATCATAATAACATCATACTGATCACTCATAGTCATTTCTCCTTTTCCATGATGATACGTTGCATACCACCATATTTTGACATTTGTCTTGCTTCCCTGTAACCTGCTTTGACAAAGTTTGTCCGACTGTAGATATTATCCGGATGAACGGTTCCAAGGAAGTATTCATATATCGTGTCTTCTAATTGTTTCTCTGCCTCTTTGAAAAATCTTCTCTGAAGCCCCAAACCTCTTGCTTTACTTGTCACAACTGCGTAGTCCATATGTGCAACTTTGTGTATCTTATGATCGTCATAATTCAGATCATATCCAAGATTATGTTTTGACTCTCCCGGAAGATCGACAATAAAAAAGCCCAAGATCTCATTGTTACTTGATAAAGCCTTCAATGTAAATCCCCGGTCGCTTATGTGTTCTTCTATATATTGTCTGTTATCTGGCAGAAACCAATCGGAAACCTTCACAGTATCCACTGCTTCTTGCATCAATTGCATGATCGCATCGACATCTGCCTGCTCTGCTCTCTTGATCGTTATATGTTTCATATACTTCCTTACCTATTATTCTCTTAGTTACGTATTATTATAGCATGATTTTCACTTTTTTTGCAAAAATTATTTCAATAAGGTATACTGTTTTTATAGTTTTTAAGGACTTTTCCTTATACACATTATTTAGAAAAGGAATGTATATATGATCAATCGTTTATGTAAAAGATTAAATCAAAATATCGAAGTACGTCAGTCTTTAAGTTCCCTGCGTCAGGAGATCAAGGATTCTTCTAAAAGAGAACTTTTGTTGTCTTGGATCCATGATGGTGATCTGGACTTATCCGTATTTTTAGAAAATGAAGATGCAAAAACAAGAAAAAATGCTGCTCTTTTGATCGGTGATCTGGCACTTTCTTCTGAAAGCGATGCTGTATTTCATGCTTATCAGACAGAAGATACACGTTTTGTAAAAGAGGCTTATTTAACTGCTTTAAAATCTTTAAATGCGGCTCCTTATGTGGATGTTTTCCGAAAACGTTATGAAGAATTATCTCTTTATGAAGCTTCTGACGATGAGAAAAAGCATGTAGAACATGAACTTCATGCACTTTCTGAACTGATCAATACTATTGAACCATTTAAGAAGCATAGATTTTTAGGCGGTCGCCAGACATTTCATTGTATTTTCCGCACTAACCCATTACACCCGGAAATTACTGCTGCCTTGATGGAAGAATCTTCAGCTGCTTCTTCAAAAATGGGCGTGCGTGTAAAGACAAATCATCTGAATCGTTTATTACCGATCCGCACATACAATGAATTGTTATTTCAGATTCCAGGCATGGTTTCATGTAAACCTGATGCTGATGTTGCTGCATCCGTGATCGCTGGTTCGAATTTAATGGCATTATTAGAAAATACTCATGAAGGGGATTTCCCTTTTTATTTCCGAATCGGAGTGAAAAGCCGTATGGCACTTTCTGAACGTTCCAAATTTGCGAAGAAAGTTGCTTCGAATTTAGAAGAGCTGACGGCACATAAATTAAGAAATTCTACGTCTCATTATGAATTTGAGATCCGTATGATCGAAGGTAAATCTGGGGATTATTATTTATTAGTGAAATTAAATACGATCGTTGATCGTCGTTTTAGTTATCGCGAGGAGTTCATTCCAACAAGTATCAAACCAGTCAATGCTGCTTTACTTGTGGAACTTGCCAAAGATTACATGATCCCGGATGCGCAGATTCTTGATCCTTTCTGTGGGGTTGGTACGATGCTGATCGAGCGTCAGAAGGTTGTAAAAGGGAATACTTCTTATGGTATCGATTATTCTCCAGAAGCCATTGAGAAAGCGATCTATAACACAAATCTTGCAGACCAGATCGTTCATTATATCAATAAGGATTGTTTTACATTTACCCATGACTATCCTTTTGATGAAATCTTTACGGAGATGCCTTATGCGACTGGCCAGAAGACAGAAGCGGAGATTCGTGAGGTTTATGAGAAGTTCTTTCCATTTGCCAAAAGAGTTCTTGGACCTGAAGGAACAATCATTATGTATACAAGAAACCGTGAATATGTAAAACAGTTCGCTGTAAAATCCAATTTTAGAATTCTGAAAGAAATCAAGATCACACAGCGGCCGGAAAGTTATCTTATGATCTTAAAATAGGTTTTTTTAGGAAATTTATAATACAAGAACCATTCTGTAAAATCATTTATACGGAATGGTTCTTCTTATTTTAGATCGTCTTATATTTATTTATGAAATTTTTGATTCTTCGTTTTCCCTCTTCCATATCTTTTGAAAATGCTAGTGCGTGTCCTGCTCCTGAAACAATATAGAGTTCTTTCTTTGATGCACAGGCTTCATAATTTTTGATCGTCATACACATCGGAACGTAATCGTCTGCATCTCCATGGATAAACAACACTGGAATCTTGTTTCGTTTCATGATTTCTGGGATGCTGACTTCTTTCAATCCAAATCCTGCTACTACTTCACTGATCAAATCTACCATGTACATTAATGGAAATGGTGGAAGATGAAATCTTTCTTTGGCTACGTGTTTGATGATATCCCATGGAGAAGTGAATCCGCAGTCAGCAATAATTCCTTTTACATTGTCTGGAAGGTCCAGACCTGCTGCCATTAAGGTTGTAGCACACCCCATAGAAATTCCACATAGAAAAATATCTTTGTTCTTGGCTGCCAGATGCCGATTGGTATACAAAATCCATCGTTTGAGATCATGGCGTTCTTTCACTCCATAAGTAATATAGCGTCCTTCGCTTTTTCCGTGGCTTCTCTGCCATGGAAGAAGAATGCTGTATCCAAGATTCCATAGAAATCGGACTTCCGGTACGAATTCGATATCGTTTGTTGAATGGTAACCGTGCATGCAGATAATAGTTCCTTTGGCATTTTCTCTTGGGATGTAGGCTGCCCGTAGTGTTAGTCCGTCTTTTGATCTGATTTCTTTTAATTCTTGTTCTTGGTGTTCTTTTAGCCATTCTTGTTCTTTTAAAACGTAATCAAGATATGGTTTCCATTTTTCTTTTTTACGGACATCTGGCTGTTTTTTTCTTCGACAGATCGCATAATCGAAGACAGTAAATGCAGATGCACTGACAATAGTTCCTGTGATCGCTGTTGCGGTTAATAGTTTTTGTTTGTTGTTCATATTTGGACCCTCATTTTACTGTTCACTGTTTTATTCTGTGATATCTAAGGTTGTTTCCCCTGTGATTTTGATTCCATGTTCTTTTAATAATCTAGCTGTGATTCCGTCCCCATTGATCAGCGTGCCTGTAAATGTTCCATCATAGACTTTGCCACAGCCACAAGATGGACTTTTTTCTTTTAGGATCGCTGTATGACAGTTATATAACTTTGCAATTTTTAGTGTCTCTTCGGCACCTTTTTGGTATTGTTTTGTAACATCTTTGCCATCTTTTGCGATAACTTTGTTTTGATGTATTTCTGCCGGAATTCTTGGTGTTGGCAGTCCTCCCATGATCTCTGGACAGACTGGAATTAGTTCATGGTCTTTTAGTAATTCTATGATTTTATCATTTTTGTTGTTTTTTCCGTTATATTTGCAATCGATTCCTAACAGGCAGGCACTGACTAATATTTTCATTAATTTTCCTTTCTTCTACAAAGCTAATTCAAATCCATAACAGCTTTTTTCAAATCCATAGTGTTCATAAAATCCGTGAGCTTGTACTCTTGGCAGTCCGGAGTCTAAAGTGATTGCTTTACATCCTCGTTCTTTTGCCAATTTCTTTGCATGATCTAATAATTTTACACCATATCCTTTACCTCGGTCTTCTTCGTTTGTGATCAAACTTGATACATAGCAGGTAAGCCCTGACATCCAGAAGGTCTGAAAATAATCTCCATGGCAGAATCCATGAAAAGTTCCATCATCTTCTATTGCAAAAAATGCAAAACTGTTTTCGTCTTGTAGTACTTTTTCGTAGACTTCTTTAGTTGTTTCATAGTCGTAGGTGTTGTAGTCCCAGAGTTTTTTGATGTATTCATAGGCTGTGTCGAAATCTTTGATTGTTGCATTTTTGATCTTCATGTTGGTGTCCTCCTTTGATGTCTGCTTTTTATTATTGTAGCATGTAAAATTTTTCTGGTAAATAAAAAGGCAGGAAGCTGACCTTCTTTGGTCTGTTTCCTGTCTTTTTTTTAATCTTATAATCTCTAATTAATCTCTAACCTTAATATGCACTTCACGAAGCTGCTGTTCTGTAATCTCGTTTGGTGCTCCGCACATCAGATCCTGTGCTGTTCCGCTCATTGGGAAAGCGATGATCTCTCGGATGTTTTCTTCGTTGCGAAGTAACATGATCATACGGTCTACTCCTGGTGCCATTCCTGCATGTGGTGGTGCACCGAACTGGAATGCATTGTATAATGCTCCAAATTTGTCTTTTAATGTTTCTTTGTCATATCCTGCGATGTCGAATGCTTTTTCCATGATTTCCATGTCATGGTTACGAACGGCTCCTGATGATAATTCTACTCCGTTACATACGATATCATACTGGTATGCTAAGATATCTAATGGATCTTTTTCATTTAATGCTTCTAATCCACCCTGTGGCATAGAGAATGGGTTATGTGTAAATCCTAATTTACCAGTTTCTTCATCGATTTCATACATTGGAAAATCATTGATGTAGCAGAAACGGTATGCGTCTTTTTCTAACAGATCTAATCTGCTTCCTAATTCGTTACGGATTTGTCCTGCATAGATGCAAGCAGCTTTTTCTGGTGCTGCGATGAAGAAGATTGTATCTCCTTCCTGTAATCCAGCCATTTCAGCTAATTCCATCTTCATATCATCTGGAATAAATTTATCGATCGGTCCTTTGTATTTCAGTTCTTCTTTGACTTCTAAGTATCCAAGTCCACCCATACCGATTGACTGTGCGAATTTTAACAGTTTTTCATGCTGTCCTTTGGAAAGTTTTACATGAACATTGATCGCACGTACTGTCTGTCCATGGAATGGTTTGAATGTACATCTCTGGAAGAAATCTGTCACGTCGATGATTCTTAATGGGTTACGAAGGTCTGGTTTGTCACTACCAAACTGCAGCATTGCTTCTTTGTAGCTGAAGATTGGGTATGGCGCTTCTGTGATCACACTTCCTTCTGGTGCAAATTTCTTAAATGTCTCTGTTAATACTTCTTCTCCGATCTTGAAGACATCTTCCTGTGTTGCAAATGCCATCTCGAAGTCTAACTGATAGAATTCTCCTGGAGAACGGTCTGCACGAGCATCTTCATCTCTGAAGCATGGTGCGATCTGATAGTATTTGTCGATTCCAGATACCATCAGTAACTGTTTATACTGCTGTGGTGCCTGTGGTAATGCGTAAAATTTACCTTTGTATTTTCTTGAAGGTACTACGTAGTCACGAGCTCCTTCTGGTGATGATGCACAAAGGATCGGTGTCTGAACTTCTACGAATCCCATGTCTTCCATCTTTTCTCTTAAGAAACGGATGACTTTGGAACGGAATAAAATGTTATCTTTTACCTTTCTGTTTCTCATATCAAGGTAACGATATTTTAAACGAACATCTTCACGGATTTCTTTACTTGTTGCGATCTCGAATGGAAGATCTCTGTATACTTTTCCTAAGATATCGATCTTGTGTGCTTCTAATTCAATCGTTCCTGTAGGAATCTTAGGGTTAAATGTTTCTTCGTCTCTGTGCTGGATCACACCTTCTACAGATAAACATTCTTCTTTTCTTACATGGTCTAATAAACTTGTATCTCTTAATACGACCTGCATCACTCCATACATATCGCGTAAGTCGATAAATGATACTCCACCGTGATCACGGATATTCTCTACCCATCCGGCGATCTTTAATTGTGCTCCGATGTCACCTTCAGAAATCTGGTCCATGGTTCTGGTACGGTACATGTCTGACATTTTCTTTTCTCCTTTTTCTTGTATTCTCTATCTTGCGTTCAGGCGGTTTTCTTAGTTCCCTGTCACTTTAAAATCAGGTACAAAAAAAGCCCGTCCTGAAATTGTTACTTCAGGACGAACTGTATATCTCTAGTCCGCGGTACCACCTGATTTACTGTCTTGCAGTCTCTCTTGTGTGCCGGTTAACGCCCAGCTTACGTCGCACCTACTGACAGGGTTTGAATCTTGTTCTATTCATGTTCTGCGTTCAGATTGATGCTCGGGAGTGTTCTTCACATAAATTCACTTTGCAGGATTCTCACTATCGCCTGCTCACTGGGAACGATAATTTATGGTACTTTTCTCCGTCTTTGCCTATTGAGTGATTATATTATATTGGGGCTTGTGTTGTCAATAGGCTTTCTATATGTATATTTAGATTTTTATTTTTATTTGATCAGTTCCTGATCATTAAATAACGCATTCACTGCCTGTTCGTAATTCTTTAGCGTCTGAACTTTACGGATCTTTTTTGCGTATTTTTCGTGGTTTGTAAACATGACCGCTGCATTGTTCCAGAATTCTTTCATCTTATAGAGAACATTTTTATCGCCGCTTAGGTAATCCTGATATGCTTCATAAAGTGTATCATGCATTTTCAGGAGTTCTCTTTTGGTCAGTTTCTGTCCATATTTGATTTCTCGTACAAGGGCTGGATTTCTTAACAGACCTCTTCCGATCATCACTGCATCTACATCTGGAAACCTTGTTGTGATATTGTCGTAGTCTTCTTTTGTTACGATATCTCCATTGTAGCAGAGTGGATTCTCGCTGTGGTTTACTGCGTATTTAAAGACATCAAGGTGTGGTTTTCCTTTATAGAATTCCTGCTGTAGTCTTGGATGAATCGTTAGTTCATAGACTGGATGGCGGTTGTAGATGCTTAAGATTTCTTCAAATTCTTCTGTGTCTCTTAATCCGATTCTTGTTTTAATTGAGATCTTCATATCTAATGCTTCGAAGATCTCTGTAAGGAAATCATCTAATACTTCTGGTTCTCGCAGGAATCCTGAGCCTTTTTGTTTGGCTACAACGGTTCTTGACGGGCAGCCAAGATTTAAATTGACTTCATCGTATCCCAGTTCTTTTAATTCTTTTGCTGTTCTGATAAAATCTTCAGAACTTTTCGTTAAAATCTGTGGTACGATATGTAATCCTTCATTATGTTCCGGCAATACATCCTGAAATTCTCTTGTTTTGAATGTTCTTTTTCCATTTGGCATAATAAATGGTGTGTAGTATTTATCAATTTCTCCAAATAGTTGTTCGTAAATGTTTCGGTATAAGTAAATCGTGATACTTTCCATTGGGGCATAATAAAATTTCATAATAACGATCAGTTTCCTCCATTTAAATTATACTTCTTGACACTCATACCATTATATATGATTTACGAACCGAGGGCAAAATATATTACAAATACTGAAATCGCCAATCCAGACTTTATTTTTTCAACAATTGATGTTATATTAGTAAACAACGAGTGAAAATTTGAGAAACATTGATACAATTTATCAGCGAGGTATGAATAATGAAAGAAATGAAACCGATCAAAGAAGGTAAAGTTCGTGAGATTTATGACAATGGTGACAGCCTGATCATGGTTGCAACTGACCGTATCAGCTGCTTTGATGTCATCTTAAAGAATGATGTCACAAAGAAAGGAACTGTTTTAACACAGATGTCCAAATTCTGGTTTGACCTTACAAAAGACATCGTTCCTAACCATATGATCTCTGTTGATGTCAAAGATATGCCTGAATTCTTCCAGCAGGAAAAATATGATGGAAACAGCATGATGTGTAAGAAACTTACAATGCTTCCAATCGAATGTATCGTTCGTGGATATATCACAGGAAGCGGTTGGGCAAGCTATCAGGAGAATGGTACAGTCTGCGGAATCAAACTTCCTGAAGGATTAAAAGAATCTGATAAACTTCCTGAACCAATCTACACACCATCTACAAAAGCAGAAATCGGTGATCATGATGAGAACATTTCTTTTGAAAGAAGTATTGAAGTTCTTGAGAAAGAATTCCCAGGTAAAGGACAGGAATACGCTGAACAGTTACGTGATAAGACAATCGCACTTTATAAGAAATGTGCTGATTATGCATTAGAACACGGAATCATCATCGCAGATACGAAATTTGAATTTGGTCTTGATGAAAACGGTAACATCGTCATCGGAGATGAAATGTTAACACCAGACAGCTCTCGTTTCTGGCCAGCAGACGAATACGAACCAGGTCATGGACAGCCATCCTTCGACAAACAGTTCGCCCGCGACTGGTTAAAGAGCAACGAACATGACTGGAAACTGCCTCAGGACATTGTTGATAAGACAATCGATAAATATTTCCAGGCTTATGAGATGCTTACTGGGAAAGATTTGTAAGTAGTATTTTGTTGTATGGGATATAAATAAAAGAAAAAGAAAGATCATGAATAAGCAAAGTGGCACTCCGCATTTTTGAAAGCGTTTTTTACAAATCGCTGATCCGCGCCTGTTCCTTCGATAACTCACTGGCTGCGAGCCAAAATGCCCGCAGCTACGTTCAAACAATCGACCACAGGGCGCTGCGAATTTGTAAAAAACGCATTCAAAAAGTGCTCATGTTGTCACCCTTTTTTCTTATAAATATTTCTTCTTATCTTCTTTCTGACTCATACAACGGAACGCTATTCAAATCACTACACAGTGTGTATGTTAAAGTGTATTGGTTGATAATTTTTGTATTCGTTAACAAAAGATGAAAGGGCTTAAACAAGCACCGATTTATTGAGATGTTTTGGAGTATAATAAACATCTATCTACCACTACAAAAATTGAAAACCAATAACATTTAACATACACACCCTTCCGTTTGAAAATTCTTAATTTTATACAAGAATGTCTTCAGGTATTCATAAAAACATAAAAAAAGATAGAGGTACGAAATGATAGAATTCCATAGGATCTTTTGCAAAATCGCAGCCAACACGGGCACTGTTTGAACGCAGTGAGTTGTGCTGGAGTGTTGGCGGATCAGCGTTTTGCAAAAAATCCGTCAATGGAATTCGTTTTTCGTACCTCTATCTTTTTTTATGTTTTTATGAATACTCGATACATTTCCGTTATACAAAATTAAAATTTTATACTTCTACCATATTCATCTGTTTCTTTCATACACTGAATAAAGCTTTCCTTCGTAACCCCAGCATTCTCAGGTTTGAAGTCCCATTCTGTAGTGGTCATTGCTTTCTCTGCCATTGCATCAAAATCATCTTCTGTAATCTCAATGTCTTCAAAGCATACTGGCAATCCCATACTTAAGTTGAATTTTGCGATTCGTTCTCTTTCTTCGTATTCTTTTCCGAATGTTAACAGGCATAGCACACCTAATGATACGATTTCTCCATGTAAATGTTTTTCTCCGCCTTTTGTAACGGTTGATCCGTAATATACACAGTGTGCAAGGCTTGAGTTATAGTAATATTTTGGTGCTGCACTTACCATGTTAGATACTAATCCTGTACTGATAATGATGTCTAACGCTACCTGTTCTAATTCATAAGATACTTTATTCGCTCTTAAGTCGTCCAATGCTTTCTTTCCATATTCAACAAGTGGTGTAGTACAGATCTTGCTTAGCTGTACTCCCATCATTGGTGTATGGGATAATTCGTCTTCTTTGGATGCAAATACTGCTTCACATTCTTTGCTTAATGCATCTCCGATTCCTGCCCATAATAATTCTTCTGGTGAATCAGCGATGATGGATGATTCGATGAATGTATGGTTTGCATTCTTTGGATAGTAATATTCTCTGAATGATCCATCTGGGTTATAAATTACAGAGATTGCTGTGACAGATGCACAGTTTGATGCTACGGTTGGGAAGCAGAATAATGGTTTATCCATTTCATTTGCCACGTATTTACATGTATCACAGGCACGTCCTCCACCGACTGCGAAGATCATGTCTGCTTTCTTGACAACGTCCATGTCGATCAATGCGTTACCATTTTCATAGGTGGAATCACCACCGTACCAGATAAAATCAAGGATTTCTACATCGGAATCTTTGATTCCTTCTAAGATCTTATCTTTTGCTTTAGACATTGCGATCTTTCCACCGATCACAACAGCTGTTTTTCCATAAAATCTTGTTGTATGCGGAATCTCTTTATAACATCCCTCTCCGATCGTATAACTTGGTAAATTCACACTATAATAACTCATCTTGTTCGTTGCCTTCTTTCTCTTTATTCTTTTGACTCTTTATATTGGCTACATTATAGTCCTCAATTCTCAAAAAATCAAAGAATCTTGTGTTCTTTTTCTTATTCATGAATTTTATTCCACATTGATAAATTTTACTTGATTTCCATGCAACTTTATGACATTCACAAGATCAGCAAGTTTCATCCAAATCGTTGCTGTATTATCATTTGGATGGACTGCAATGTATTCATATTCTTTCAGATCTTCGTCAAAGAATACCGGAATCACACATTCCTGATCGTTCAAAACGCCTAACGGCGAAACAGATCCGGGTTCAATATTTAAATATTTCATTAGACGCTCGGCTGAGGCAAAACTTAGTCTGGAACTTCCAATCTCATCTCTTACTTTCTTAAGGTCCGCCTGCTTGTCTTCCCGAATGATCACAAGAAAATGATGCTTTCCGCTGCCATCTCGTAAAAATAAATTCTTAGCACCTATTCCATTCTCATGATTCCACAGGTCAGAATCTTCGATTTCATCGACTGTGTATACCGCTTGATGTTCAAACATTTCATATTCGATGTTCTGCTCATTTAAAGTATCTAACACGATTTTTCTATTTTCATTCATTTTATTCATTATCTTATCTGCTGCTGTCCGCTTGCTGCATAAATCTCGTACCATTCATAATGCTCTAATTTAACATCCATTGCTTTCACTGCAGATTCAATCCTCTCAACCTTTCTGCTTCCAACGATCGGCATTGCCTGTACTGGATGATACATGATCCATGCATACACGATCGTATCTGGTTCACAGTTATGTCTCTCAGCGATTTCTTTGATCTTATCCATTGCTTTCTTACATTGTAGATCATCTTCTTGAAATAATCTTCCTCCTGCAAGTGGTGACCATATCATTGGATGAATTTTATTAACTGTCAAATAATCCATCATTCCAGAATTGAAATGTTCAAAACATACTGGGTTCCATTCAATCTGATTCGTTACAAGTGCTCCGTCAACCGCTTTATTCATTGCATCAAATTTAAATGGATCAAAATTTGACACTCCGATTTCTTTGATCAGCCCTTCTTTCTTCAGATCCAGCATTGCTCTGCCTGCCTCCCATGGATCTAAAAGAGGGTCTTCTCTGTGAATTAAATATAGGTCAAGATAATCTGTATGTAATCTCTGAAGACTTTCTTTACAGGATCGTACGATTCTATCATAAGTTGTATTATAATACCCAAATGATTCTCCATTAATTTCTTGTTTGTAAATTCCTGTTTTTGAAATCAGCTCTACTTTTCCCCTTAATGCCGGGTCTTTGGCAAATGCTTCCCCTATCTGAGATTCACATAAAGTATCTGCATAAATCTCTGCTGTATCAAAAGATGTTACACCTAAGTCTATGCTTGATTTCATGTTATCAATAAGTTCGTCTGTTGATAATTCCCAAGTATCTAGTCTCCAAAAACCTCGGATGATCTGAGATAAGGAAAGGTTATCTGTTAATTTAATCTTTGTCATATTAATATCCTTTCTGTTTTTCTTTCATCATAACATATTTTCTTTTAACAACGCATATTTTTTTACCTGCAGGAGCTTGTGATTTCTTAAGGTTCCAGAGACCTTAAGAAATCACAGGTATAGCTTAGTCGTTTCTATGATTCCATGTTTTGTATTTTATCTATTATATGATTTCTCGTATTTTTATATATTATTCGGTTTTGAACATATAAAACTGCAGCTTGAAATGCTCCAAAAACAAACACTATAGCACTTTGCGAAATAATACAAAATAATATCATTAATGCTATATAAAAAAATATCACCATTTTTAAATAATATAATTTAAATTTTTGAGGTTTAATTATTATTTCACATCCAGCATCTTTTGATATAACATTAAGATCAACCTGCATTTCTACAGTCAAATTTTCATAATTATATGTATCTATTAACCATAAATTTAACTTTCCTTGATCATCATCTGTTTTAAAATAATTTTCTACTTTATTATTTTCACTTGACCAGCTAGTTTCTAATAATTTTATTTCTTGTGAGGATAAAACTTTTACTCTTTTTATATAATCTTCAATCCATAAATCCTTATTTTTTTTAGAACTTATCATTATAATCCTCCCTCATCTAATAATGAGCATTATTAGATAGCCTTAAGAATTTTTTATTTTTAAGGCTATCTAACAAATTATTTTACTTTTTTATCAACTTAATTTTTTTGTTTTTTGATATATTATATTTATATTTTCCTATAGTTACATTCAATGATGTTTTTTTGTTTTTAAATACGGCCTTCTTTATTTTCTTTGTTGCACCTTTCTTCTTTTTTAAAAATTTATTTATATTGAAATCTCCTTTTACATCTGTATATGTTAAATAGGCACTAACTGAAAATGGTAATGACGTGGTAGTGAATCCCACTGATCCACTAACAGCCACTGATCCAGCTGAAATACCAACCCCAGCTGAAGCTGTAGTTACACCTAATTTAACACTTCCTCCAATATCCCCAGAAAGTCCACCTAACTTACCTATTGACTTAACACCCTTGAAAAAAATGCTTCCAAAATAATATCTGCATTAGGAACATCTATTGCTATTCCTCCACTACTCATCGTTGCATACCCAACATTTCCTTTACCATCTACTGCCACTAAATTAGTACCTTTAAATGACACTACACATGATGCTATTGAAGTTATCCCTACGGCAACTACCCAATGCCCACTAGGATCCACATAATTCACCGGATTATTCGCACAATACACATACAAATGTCCAGTCTCAGGTTTCATTATCTCTCCACGATAACTATCCTCCGTCATAAATCTTCCATCTTCTGGATCATAATACCGTACATTCAGATAATACAATCCCGTACTCTGATCATAGATTCCGCCAGTATAGCACACTTCATTTTTCGCCTGATCATCTCCATGAATAATTGTCTCTCCAAAATCCGTATACTGATAGGTTGCATCTGCACTTCCATCTTCTTTCACTAGGCTAGTTGTACTTCCCTGAATATCTTTATTATACAGATAATATTGCGTATCATCCCCTTTGAATCTCTCAGTTGCAAGGACATTTCCTTCTGTTCCAATCAAGTTCTGTGAGTTATAAACTTTTCCACTCACATCATATGTATTTAATTTTATCTAATATTTTTTATTAATTTTATCATTTTAACTAAATTTTTAAAGGTTATTTTTATATGTGTTACTACTCTTTTATTTGAAAATTTTTCAGCTAATGTCATGGCCCCTTTTGTTTGATGAGAAATTCTCATATAATTGGTTCGTCCACCACCTCTCGTCATAACTCTTAAAGTGTATTTTTTAAATTTTATATTCCATCCAATACCTCTATTAGGTCCTTTTATGGTCCCTCGTGCATATTTTGTAAACATTTTTGCAACACCTGTATTCAATGTTGTCGCTGAAGCACCACCACTAGCATAAATAGATGCTATCGCTTCTCCAAAATAATTTCCTGCCATTCCTCCTAACACTGTTGTTACACCTGTACCTAATCTTATAAACCACCTTCTTTTTTTCCCCTTAAGATGTAATCTATTGGCAATCTTTGGTAAAATAAGTTTTCCTGCACCATAACCAATCAATCCTCCAATAACTATTCCAACTGGTCCATGTCCACTAGGATCTACATAATTCACTGGATTATTTGCACAATACACATATAAATGTTGTGTATCCGGCTGATTGTTTTCTCCTCGATAAGTATCTTCTGTTAAAAACCTACCATCTTCCGGATTATAATACCGTGCGTTCAGATAATACAATCCCGTACTCTGATCATAAATTCCTCCCGTATAACATACTTCATTGTCCGCCTGATCATCTCCCTGGATCGTTGTCTCTCCAAAATCCGTATACTGGTAAGTCGCATCCGCACTCCCGTCTTCTTTTACCAGACTGCTTGTACTTCCCTGGATATCTTTGTTGTAAAGATAATATTGTGTTGCATTCTGTTGAAATCTTTCTGTTGCGAGAACGTATAAAAGAAAGATATGATGGTTTATCTCTTATCATATCCTTCTTTTGATCTTAACATGAAAACTGTATCATCTTAACCTAATCATCGTATATATACATATCTTTTGTGTCCGCTATCCGATAGAAATAAATAGTACACCCAATTGATGTAATAGATAAAATAATAAGAAAAATTATCATTCCAATATCAAGAATATAATTTATTTTTTCTATATTTTTCATCTCTTTTATTAAAAAATATACTTTTTTATTGACTTCTATTTGATAACATAAATTGTAATTATTAATTTTATTCTTTTCATCTTTTAAATAAGTTATTTCTTCTCCTTCCTTTATAACTTTAAGCTCTTTTCTCGTAATATCTGGGTATTCTTCTATTCCATCTTCCTTTCTTAATATACATATCCGATCCCCATTATTTAATTTAAAATATTTCAATATTCTTCCATTTCTAGTATCACTTCCTTTATATATTTTTTCTACGATTCCTTTCTTCTTCTTACATCGTGTTGTATCTATCTTATAATTCCAGGATGTTTTTGCAGCATGTATATAATAAATTGTTACAATTATAAGAATAACAGAACAACAAAATAATAATATAACTGCTCTCTTACACCATTTTTCCATATAAAAAAATTTCATACCTTTTGCCCTCCATCTTTTCTACCTTTTTTTCTTAAACCAATTAGGAAGACTAATTATTGCTGATTTTATTCCTGATACAACAGCTGTTCTTTTTGCCCCTTTCATAAGTTCCCTTGCACTTTCTTTTGCTACCTGCTTTGTCATTCTGAAACTTCTAGATGTTATTTTTATTCTTGTCCCATATTTAATAGTAATATATTTATATGTATAGCTTCCTTTTCGAAATAATCCTCTATTCCAATAACTTCTACCAAGTCCATCTTTACCTAAATATCCTGACAATGCTCCCGCTGCTCCATCATATAAAACATTAGCAACTATATACGATAGTTTTTTCTTTCTATTGCTTATATAAGATATCATAGCTGATTTCACTCCACCCGCAACCGTTTGCATTTTTCTTTTTAATCTCGATGAAGTTAAAACACCATCTATCATTCCAGATATTATCGAGTAAGCAACTTCTCTTGTACGTATTTTAAATCCTCTTAACGAACCTTTCTTTGCGATATAATGCAGAAATGCCTTCAATGATATATCTATCAATACACTAATAGCTGCACCTGCTATTGCATTAGCTACTTTTACTGCGATATGTCCACTAGGATCCACATAATTCACCGGATTATTCGCACAATACACATACAAATGCCCTGTCTCTGGTTTTGCCGTATCTCCACGATACGTATCTTCTGTTAAAAATCTTCCATCCTCTGGATCATAATACCTTGCATTGAGGTAATACAGTCCCGTAGTCTGGTCATAGATCCCTCCCGTATAACATACTTCATTGTCCGCCTGATCATCACCTTGGATCGTTGTCTCTCCAAAATCCGTATACTGGTAAGTCGCATCCACACTTCCGTCTTCTTTTACCAGACTGCTTGTACTTCCCTGGATATCTTTGTTGTAAAGATAATATTGTGTTGCATTCTGTTGAAATCTTTCTGTTGCGAGGACATTTCCATCGGTTCCGATCAGATTCTGTGAATTCTGGTTTCCATCTGTATCAGTTGTATAAGCCACAACTCCATCCTGATAATAATAGTTGATCGTCTCATCTCCATCGATCTTCTGGATCCGCTGTCCTTCTCCATTATAGATGTTCTGCTGGATCACCGCTGTCTTTCCGTCTTTTGTCACGGACACCTGACTTAATCTGTTTTCTGCATCATACACATAAATCTGATCTTCCCCAGTCCTTGTGTTCTTTACATCCGTCTGGTTTCCATTCGCATCGTAATCATACTGACGGACTTCTTCTACCGCAGTTCCTTTTTCTTTCGTGGATGTCTTTAACTGATCCAGTCCGTTATAAGTATACGATGTTGTCGTTGTTCCGTCATCTTCTTTGAGCCGATTTCCAACATTATCATAGGTATATGTGACCGTCTTTGTCTTATCATCCTTCTTATGATCTGTTGTTACCGTCTTTGTCAGTCGTCCAAGTGTATCATAAGTATAGACTTTTGTCTCATTAACTTTGTCTGCATCTTCCTTTGGGTAGTTATTGACCTGCGTTTTCTCTGTGATGTTAGAGTTCTTATCATAACTGTACTGATAAGATTCCATCACTTTTCCTGTCTCAAGATCTGTGTAGATCATCTCTTTGACACGGTCAAAACTGTCATAGGTATAGACTTTTTGAACTGCCTGATCACTGTCTTTTAGCAGATTCCTATAATCCTTGATCCCTTTGACTTTTCCATACGTATCATAGATATAACTTCTGAGGACTTTCTCTGTTGTCTGCCCCTTGGAATGCAGTTCTCCTTTGATCTCCTGAAGCCATCCGTTTTCATCATAAATATAAGATAATGACTGGATTCCGTCTTTTGTTGTCGGATAGGATACCTTACTGAGATTTCCATCCTCATTATAAGTATACCGGATCTGATGTGCTTTGATATCATCTGCCGTTGGCTGGGCATTCTGACTGATCTCTGCAAACGCTGTGATCCTTCCTCTTTGATCATAACTATATTCTGTATAACGGTATGCCGTCTCTGTTCCAGCGGACACTCTGTGATCTGTCATCTCTGACAGCTGGCCTTTATCATCATAACGATACCGGCTGGTCAGTGTTTTTGTTCCTTCTTTGTCATAAGACTGTGTTTTTGTAACCAGATTCCGGCTGTTATATTCATAGGTCTTTTTCGCCCCATTGGCATAGACTTCTGAGAGCTTATTTCCACGGTCATCATAGGTATACTTTGTTGTAATGGATTCACTGCCGTCTCCAAGATCCGATGTTGTTGTCAC
>ENA-OQNI01000223-OQNI01000223.1-human-gut-metagenome-genome-assembly--contig:-NODE-223-length-89614-cov-5.161018_pt1 | contig 89614 bp, 69 predicted proteins | sample MGYA00242627_ERZ504876 | MGnify/ENA primary metagenome ERZ504876 (study PRJEB26092, sample SAMD00036386) | human gut metagenome | host: Homo sapiens | study: EMG produced TPA metagenomics assembly of... | reverse complement strand
TAAAGCTAATCGATGTGGGCATCGACCGTATGGGTATCGGTTATCGTTCCACTCCAGTAGTCCTGGGATTAAAGAAATAAAAAAAAATTGATAGGAAGGCGCTGCTTCAAGCGCCTTCCTATTAAAATGTCAGCTTCTCCTTTGCCGTCTTTACGCACCGAACCTGTAGTGTTCTATTTTTGTCCACACATGATCTTTAGCCCTGCATAGATCTATTCAGAGCGATATAGGCCATAAAAGCTCACACATTCTCAAGCATCTTCGCCTGGACTTTTTGGGGTAAAAATTCTATAATTCATACATTGGCAGATGCTCTCAAACAGACATTTAAAGGACATTTGTTTTATTTAAAATGTAAAAAGTTCTAGATTATATAGCTGAAATTAATGTATTTAATTGTACGAAAGCCGAAAATCTGGTTTCTGCCTCAGGCAAAGCGGAAACCGGGCTGAAATGGCCGAATATAGACGCAGATCAAAGGAGTGTAATTCATGGCATTCGATTTCACCAATAAGGTAGATCCGAAAGCATCACGTGCTATTTATCTCCAGCTTTTGGATATGATTCAAGGACAAATCCAAGACAATAGCTTGAAGCCAGGAGATATGTTGCCCTCTGAAAAAGAATTTTGCCAGCATTATCACATTAGCAGAACCACAGTCCGCCTGACCTTTCGCGAACTCGAGCAACAAGGGTTGATTATCCGGCGCAGAGGCTTGGGCACTTTTATTTCGGAACCCAAGGTATCCCGGCGTCTCGGCAGCCTTTACAGCTTCACCGAAGATATGAAAAAGCTGGGGCTAACGCCTTCCTCTCAAATTTTAAGTTACCGCCTTATCAGCCGTGAGTGCGGTTCTTGCGCTCTTAGAGAATTTCAGTCGGAACGGCTGATCGAGGTTGTTCGGCTGCGCTTGGCCAATGACCGCCCCATGCTCCTCGAAAAGACTTATCTTTCGGTGGATCTGTGCCCGGATTTATCCTGGGAACGCTTGGAAAACAATGCTTTGTATGCTATTCTTACCGAGCGTTACCATCTTCAGCCATACCGCGCAGTGGAAACCTATGAAGCGGTTCTTATGACCAAGGAGGAAAGCCAAACGCTGCAAAGCAAACCGGGAGAGCCAGCCTTTCTGCTGCGCCGGTCCACTTGGGATGCGAAGAAGCGGCTGATCGAATATACCACATCTATCATGCCAAGCTCCCGTTCAAAATTTGAGATTACCATGTATCACGACAGCGTCCAAATTGTTCGAAAGACCGTGTGATTTTCAGCTGGTACATACAGCGTCAGGAGAGCCGCCATCAAAAAGAGCAGCTGTATCCGCACTGGTCAGCTTGCTTTTTATCCCCACTGATTGCTGTGATTTCTCTGACACTTCAAAATTCACCTGTATTCCATATAGTCTCCAAAAAGGTATAAAGCGCTTTCAGCTTCTGACACTAATTCAGTGGTAGGAACGACTGCTTCATAGCTCGGGCATGAATAAGCTTTCGGGCAGATAGCCTTTAGAAGAGCAATAAATTGGTATTTCCGCTTGATTGACAGGCCGGGAAGACCGTTCTGCCCACCGAACTTAACGATTCTATGCTGTTTGAAGCCTTTCTCCACATATACAGCATTCTGTGTAATGCTGTCCTGTGGCCGGTTCTTCTTTCCAAAGGCTTTCTATATAGTCTAGCTGATATATTTTTCCACTGTTGGTATTACAAAGCAAAGTTCCCTCATATACCCCACAGGATTCTATCTCTTCATTGGAGAAAATCGAATCTGATAAATCAATTTTTGCTACAATCTTCTTTTCTGCTAAATCAAACACTCGAATCGCATTGGGATATTCCAATCCTCCAAATCCATAGGTATAATAGATTTTTCCATCATACAGAGTCCCACCCTGGGTAACAAACACATCAAATTCTGTTGTGAATTGATCAATGATATCTTCCGGATATAAAATGACAGTTTCACCTACAGTACAAATCGGCGGCAACAGAAAACTGGTAACAATATAAGCGTTCTGATCATAATATTCCGCATATGCGCCGCTGGTACGGTAGCGGGCTGAAAACAGATAAAAGCGGTTATTATCGGTATCCGCAAAGGAGGCGGGCCATCCCCAGCAAGGTGATTCATATTGGGATACTTCTGGTTTTGTATATTTGAAGTTATTTCCAGTTTCATAATCATTATCGTTAAAAATGATCGTCTGCATCAGCTCAGAAGAAAAGGAAAGAGTGCCGTCTTCTTGTTCTTTCATTGTAATCCGTTCCACCGCACATCGTCCGTAATAACCATCCTCATCCGCTCCGCCCGCATTCCCTGAGGTTACATATAATAAGGGAAAAGCATCTTCTTCCTCATAAAACGTCTGGCTAAAAACCGCTTGATTTACATGGTTGGAATAGGCATCTGTTCTGTTTCCCGTACTAGAACCCAAATAAAAGCTTCCCGCTTTTTCCCGCGTGGCTAGATCGATGACGTCACAAAAGCCTCCATGGTAAAATAGGAAGGCGTAATTGCCATAAACTGCCATTCCTTGCTGAGAGCTTTCAGATTTCTCAAAGGAAAGATATACGCTATCATCATAGGATTTTCCTGAATAATCATGCACAGGCCATTCTACCGGCTCTAACACTACGCTACCCTTCCCGCTCCACTGAGGCAAATCGGTATCTGAAGTTAGGTACAGCACACTCCCCTCGCCGATTGTCAGGCTTTCGGCCGGTGCTTGATAAGAGTTTTTCAGATACACCGTTGCGTTGGATAAAGCCACCTGATCGAAAGAAGACAAATTAAATTTTGCTACAGCCTCTTGCGCATCATTGATGGTTAAGCTAGACGCGCCTAAAATTCCCGATACGCTTTGAACATCCAAATTGCGGATGCTTTCCAAAGCACGCTTGCCATTGACAGTCAGTTGGAGGCTATTTGTAACCTTACCTGACGAGTCCTCTGTTCTGGCTTCAAAGATGGCAGAAACTTCAGCGTTATTGCCAATGGTAATCTGAGAAGTTTCCATAGCCGCTGAACCATATCCATTTACATAGAGTACCGGAATTTTTCCGCCCTGCAGATCAATTACCGAACTGGATACGCTCCGATTCGTTCCGCCTCCCTGAATATAGGCCACAATCTCAGCGTTTCCTTCCACGTGGATCAAACTGCTGCTTACAGAATTGGCATTATTTCCGCCGGAAATATAGCTGAAGGTTCCGCTTTTTACCGAAACAGAGGCAGAATCGCAAGCATTAAGGCTAGACCCAATCCGGATGGCAAAATCATTGCGTCCAATAGTATCCTCTCCATTTTTTAATACGCGCACTTCCTCACCGATTTCCAAATGGGAGCTGGTCCAAAGCTCGGAACAGGCACTGAACACATGATTGAAAGTGATATGATTAAATTCCATTTCTGACTGAAGCACCAGAACCGCTTTTTTTCCGGTTGCTCCAAAATTCATTTTAGCCCCGTAATCGACACCATTATATCGGCTGGTTACTGTAACCTTTCCTGGCAATTTTGTCGCTACCCAGGGGCCTACATTAATATCATCTACCACCACTATGGTTCCGCCGCATCCTTTAGCGCTGAATAATGCGACCGCCCCGCCAAAGGTCTGTTTTGGGCTTTCTAACGTACCAGGATTGCTATTATTTCCCGATGAACCAGAAACAAACACCACCAAGTCATTCGATCTGCTTTCCGCCTGCGTGTTTCCTAAAACGGAAACCGTACAGAGTAAAGCCGTCATTAACAAAGCGCAAACCTTTTTCAGCTTCATACTTTCCTCCTTTTATCCTCGTGTTTTCCCTCCAGCTACATTAATAGTCACGCCATGAATATAGCTGGAACGTTCACTTAATAAAAACGCCGCTACATTGGCTACCTCACATAGCTTTCCACTGCGCCCAAGAGGGATCGTCGCGGTTTTGGCATAGCTTTTATGCAATTCGTCCACCGTGATCCCCCTAGTGTAAGCCAACGCCTCCTCATAAGCTGCCGTTCTTAAGCCTGTAGCCTCCAGAATTCCTGGCGCAATACCGACAACCCGTATTCCCCGTTTCCCCAGTTCCTTGGCCCAGGAACGAGTCAAGGAATTGACCGCGTTTTTGGAAGCAGCATATACACTTTGTCCCTCTGAGCCTTCTAAGCCACATTCAGAGGATACATTAACAATCACTCCACCGCCATTTTTCTCCAATTCTCTTGCTACAGCCTGTGCGCAGAGAAACACCCCTTTGACATTGACATCCATCACCCGATTCCAGACAGCTTCGTCTAACTCATATTGATGGTCCGGGTCTACCAGCAGACGCGGAATATTAATTCCGGCATTATTGACCAATCCATAAATTGTTCCCAGCATAGATTTCACTTTTTCGACCATGTCAGAAATACTTTCAGGATCGGTTACATCCGCTGAGACATATAGGCAGCGTCCCGCCCCTGTTTCAAATGCCGGCTCTTGTGTGCTACAATCACACACTGCTACGTTAGCCCCATCCCATAACAGCTCCTGGGCAACCGCGCGTCCAATGCCGGAAGCTCCTCCAGTAACGATAACCGTTTTTCCGTCCAGGTTCAACCAGGATCTTCTCTCCATGATAACAGGCTCCCTTTCTCCTAACTAATCTGTTTTAAGGTTTATTGATTTTCTCTAAGCCCTCACTATCCGCAACATATCGTTCTAACTGAGGTATGCCTTCATATTCCATAACAAGCTCAGCGTCCGGCGTGAAAGCCTGAATTCCCAGCACAAACGCTTTCCAATCAAAAATTCCCTCTCCAATCGGTAAGTGAAGATCCCGGCTGCCGTCATTATCATGAATATGGTATGCGGTAATCCGTTTGCCTAGTTTCTTTTGCATTTCCCAAACTGAAAGATCCGACAGCATCGCATGCCCTACGTCAATCAGGCATTTTAAATCCGGTATCTGCCGAAACAAATTGAAATAATCCTTTTGGTGGAATAAATAGCGCTTCTGTCGGTTCCAGCCCACATTCTCTACCACCAGGTTTACGCCCTCCTGCTTACACAGCCTATGAAACTTTTCCAGCCTTTCTATGGCAAGCTTTCTGCCTTCCTCCTCGCGTATCGGGTTGAAGGGGTAAGAAAGGCTTCCGTTGGTATGTACTACATAAAATTTACCATGATATCGGTGATACAGTTCAAAGGGTGCCCGCATATGGCTAAATAAAATATCCTCGTCGCAAGGCTGGGAAAAATCGTCGAACATCATAGGGCCGTGAATACTGAATCCTCCAGAGCGTCCCTCGATAATTTTCGGTAAGATTCCATTCCAATAATTTTCGCTTCCCCACTCATAAAAAATTTCTACTCCTAGATTTTTCGGCAGATCACTCATGAATTTTATTTTTCCGCCAGTAAAGCTTAAAGAACTGACTGAAAATTTCATAATACTATCCTCAACCTATTCTTTCATTCCGCTGGTGGCGATTCCCTCGATAAAATATTTCTGACAAACCAGAAACAAGATTAAAATTGGAATAACCGCGCTGGCCGCCGCTGCCATAGTAATATTGTATTCCTGTGCCTCATCCGCAAAATAAAACCGAATTCCTAACGCTACCGTGTATAAGCGTTTATCCGTTAAAAAGATCAACTGGGATAAATATTCGTTCCAGGAAGCGATAAATCCTAAAAGCGCCAAGGATACCACTGCCGGCTTTGTCAAAGGGAACATAACCTGGCCCCAAATTCTGGCGTGGGAGGCTCCATCGATTCTCGCCGCTTCCACGAGGTCGTCAGGCAGGCCCAAATAGAACTGCCTCAGCATAAAAATTGCCGTAGCATCAAACCAGGTTGGAAAAATAATTGCCCAGAGATTGTCATATAGGCCAATGGTCCTGAACAGCATATATCTGGGAATAATAGTTGCTTGAGTAGGGATCATCATTGCGGCCAGAAAACCAATAAAAATCACGTTTTTCCCTTTAAAATCCAGTTTCGCAAAAGCATAGGCCGCAAGCGAAGCAAACAGCAGCTGTCCCAACAAGCTGAAAAACACAATAAATAAGGAATTGCCATATAAACGCCAAAACGGTATTACTTCGTCGTTCCAAACCTGAACATAGTTTTCGAAATGAAAGATCTCAGGAATCCATTTGATCGGGTACTCAAAGACCTCCAGAGGCGCTTTGAATGAAGCCGATATCATCCACAAAAGGGGTAACAAAAATAAAACCGCAATAACCCCGATGATTAGAGTGCGTATTGCCTTAGGCAAGATTTTTTTCGCTTCCATATTGCACACTCCTTAGTAATGAACCCATTTTTTCTGGCCCCAGAAATTAATCAGGGTTATAATAAGAATAATGGCCACTAGCACCCAAGCCTCGGCGCTAGCGTAACCAAATTTGTAATTGTTAAACGCTTCTTCGTAGACTCGTGTCACAATCGTAGTATTTGCCCTGGCCGGCGTCCCAAAGGTCATGATATTGACAGCCGTAAACAATTTAAATGTAGCGATCAGCCGTACAATTACTAAATAAAAAGTAGTCGGGGAAATTAAAGGGAACGTAATCCTAGTGAATTTTACAAATCCAGAAGCTCCGTCGATTTCCGCCGCCTCATAAAGGCTGGGAGAAATATTCTGCATAGCGGCCATATAAATGACCAGTTCATAACCAATGGCGGTCCAAATTAAAAAGATGATAATGGGGATCTTATTTAAGCTGGAATCTGCAAACCAGGCCGGAGGAGTTTCCATCTGCAGCACATGCTGGCAGAACATATTAATCGGTCCATTTTCCCGAAACAGTACTTTAAATACAGCCGCCAGCGCAACCGCGCTGGAAATATAAGGGATGAAAAAACAAAGGCGCAAGGGTGTTTTTAAATATACCTTCTCGTTTAAAAGATAAGCCAGAATCAGCGCAATCAAAATCGAAACGGGTACTGTGGCAATGGTGTAAATAAAGGTGTTTCCAACAGCCTGTATAAAGGTGCGGTCCTCCAGAAGGTCAGAAAAGTTGGACAGGCCCACCCATTTAATGCCTTCGAATCCAGACAGGAAGTTCCAATCTGTAAAAGATAGAAAGATAGAAAACAGAACTGGAGCCGCCACAAGAACGATAAACACCACCAAAGTGGGAGTAAGAAAAAGAAACGCTGTTAAATTATCTTTATGCTTTCTCTTCATCGCGTTTTCCTTTCTGCCGAAGCGGCGCCCCACGCCGCTCCGGCCTTAATGATGTCTGAAATAACCTTATTCCGCTTCGGCAATTACCTGATCCGCTTCTGTTTTCAGTTCAGCCAAGGCATCCTCTACGCTCATTTCTCCATTATGAGCATAAATTACATACTCCTGCATCAAGCTGTTCACTTCACTGTAGGCGGTAGTTTCTGTATCTACATAGGTTAATCCATCATAATTGCATACTACATTTTTAAAGCTTTCCACATCAATGAGTTTTGCCGCATCCTCCTCTGAGCCAAACATCATATCTACCAGGGCATCGGCGTCTGTACCGCTCCAGGTGGGCATATGTCCCGCCATCGCCAAATATTTGGAGCCATAGGTGGCAGCATATTTCAGAAACGCATAAATAGCGTCAAAATTCTCGTTGTCGCAGTTAGAAGCGATACCGATATGTGAGAATGTGGAAATTCCTTCCATGTGGTTATCCTGCCCTTCCTCCTCGGTCGGGAACGGGGCGAACGCTGTTACGAAATCTACCGGATACGTCTCGGTATCCCGAATAAATCGAACTAGATTGGTATTGACCGATGTCGCAATTTGTTCTGTCAGATAAGTGGTCTGCGCCTGAATATTGTCGGAACGATAGGTAGTCAGCGGGAACCAGATCTGATCCACGTTTTCCGCTTTTACCTCACGATTCAGAGCTTTAAGAATAACCGGATCGTCAAAGCTGGAGGTCCCATCCTCATGATACATGGCATTTTTTCCATACACCTGGTACATGGTGTTCATCACGGAATTGATTGCCTGATACTGTGAGCCTCCATAGACGCTGACATTGCCGCCGGCATCCTTTTCCGTCATTTTTTCACACGCTTCCAGATATTCATCCCAGGTCCATTCGGTAGGGATCTCTCCTAAGCCGGCTTGCTCCCACCGATCCATATTGATGGCTACATAGAACGATCTTCCTCCAGCGGGCAGCGTATATATCTTACCATCATAGGTATAATCGTCGGTTCCCCAGTTTTCTACCAAATCAATATTATCGGAAGCAATTTTGTCAGACAAATCCATATACATGTTGTTTTCCCAACGTTTGTACGTGTTGTGCAGCTCAAAGCTCCAGAGCACATCGATTTCTCCAGACATCATTGAAGTGTTGACCGCAGTATTTCCATCTGTGTTATTACTGTAAGTAGTCAGTTTTACCTCAATATTAGGATACGTTTCGTTAAATTCCGCAATTAAGTCATCCATACCCTGATCTCCGGCGAACGGAATCCAGAACCGTACAGTGCCGGATAGAGAAGTATCGTCTTCAATCAGCTTTGGCTCCCCAGATTCTTGAGAGTTCGATTCGTTTTGCGCGCTTTCAGCAGCAGATGATACTTCGGGAGACGCAGAGCTTGACGTTCCTCCATTAGATGAGCAGCCGGCAGCCACAGCAGTCAGCATTGCGGCCGCAAGTAAGGACGCGATTACTTTTTTCATTTCTAAACCTCCAATTTTTTAATATAAGGGCAATGATTACTGAAATAAATGAATCCCACGGCTGATAAGAATTTGCTGCACCTCCTTTGAATTCAGCCGCCTAGGTGAAATTTCTTTGTCAGCGCACAAAGCCGCCATTACACCGGCAGCTTCGCCTATGGCCATACAAATCGCCATAACCCGGTAGGAAGCGTGAGCACGGTGGGTACCGGAAATGCATCTGCCCGCCACCAAAAAATTTTCTAATTTTAATGGAATCAGCGAGCGCATTGGGATATCATAGGGCTTTGCCGGATGAGAAAATTTTTCGGCCTGTCCTCCGCCATTGGGATTATGGATATCAATTAGGAACCACGCATTATGAACCACCACATCTTCAAATTTTCTTCCTTGCTCAATATCGCTGTCCCGCAGAACGTATTCTCCAATAATTCTCCGGGTTTCTCTTACGCCCAGTGTGCTTGCTGAGGATTTTATCCGACATTTTTCATACCCAGGAACATTTTTTCTCAAAAATCCGAGAATACAAGTAATTTGATTTCGTAAAAGAAGATCCGCTTCTGCTATTTCTGCAAGGCTCAAGGAATTAAACTGATTCACTTGTGTGGCATTTACACTGCGCTCCCCGGAATAGAAGGTTTTATGTAAGCGTACTATAGTCACATTAGGCGGAAGTTCTCCCCTAAGGTTAGCCTGTTTACAAAGCTCCACATAACTGCCGCCATTTTTCAGCCTTACTGGATCGCTTCCTCCAAAGCAGGTAATAGCGCTCGCTTCATCCACATAATTCACTACAAATTCAATCGTATTAGGCTGGCATAAGCCATCGCTTTCCCGTCCTATTTTATATTCCGCGCCGGCAGCGGCAGCAAGAAATCCGTCTCCTGTGCAGTCAATGACACATTTTCCATAAACGGCCGCCAAACCCGTAGGCGTGCTAATGACAACTCCCTTTATCTCATCTTCATCCTGTATAACATCTACTACAGAAGACTGCAAAAAGTATTCCGCGCCACTTTCTTTCACCAGATTCAAGAGAAGTATTTTCGCCTCTTCCGGGTCGACATGCTGTTCTACGCCATTCCTTGTGATCTGAGGCTCTACTCCAGGATGCAGCTGAGTCATCCGTGAAATAATTTCATCATACATTGTTCCCGGAGCTACATTCCCTAAAATTGGATCCACATGCCCAGATGTCATCATCCCACCTAAAATTCCAAAGCGCTCTATCAGCAAGGTTTTTGCTCCTTGCCGCGCGGCAGAAACCGCAGCGCACACTCCAGCCGGACCACCTCCCGCAACAACTACATCATACTGATAGATTCTCTGAATGTTTTTTTCATACAGCATTACAATCAACTCTTTTCCGACAGATAATTATTTTTAGAACGCTCCAAATTTTATATATCGTTACCTCCTTAATTGTTATTAATGAATTATTCCCCGAAAGCACAATGAAAATGCAGTCTCTATCTCATTAATTGGAGCGCTCTAAAAATTAGGCCACGTTCCCTATTTACTTTCTCACGACTTAACATTTTCCAACACTGCTGCGCACAACTAAATTCGGCTCAACAATAATATGCTCTAGTTCGCCTTCCTGCCCTTTTCTGATACGCTTCAGCATAATCCGGGCAGCCAGTTCTCCCATATATTCCTTTTGGATATTCACAGAAGTCAAGGCCGGGACAGCGTATCCCCCTAAAACAGAGTCTTCATAACTAACGATAGCTATATCCTCCGGAATCCGAATGTCTTGTTCGTATAAAAACCTCATGATGCCCAGAGCGATCGGCTCGTTTGCCGCAGCGATGGCTTGGGGTCTTGCGCCTGACTGCCAAAGCCGCTTGATTGCCTCATAACCGCCTTCCCCAGTATTGTGCTTACAATAAACCAGCCAATCCGGTTTCATCTCCAGATGAAACTCTCTCATGGCTTTCTGAACTCCCGCCACACGTTCCGCGTTAGAACGGTAAATTTGCGGGCAATTAATATAGCAGATTTTCCGGTATCCTTGATCCAGCAAATACCGAACCCCAAGATATACTCCCTGAGTAACATCAGTAGAAACCGAATCAATCTGATCATAATAACGACCAATCGCAATAATTGGAATCTTTTTTTCTTTTAGCCTTTCGATCAATTCTGGGGTAAATAATCCTCCCACCAAAAAAATGCCGTCAACTCGATTATTTTTTACTAAAGCTGGCAATTCTTTCCCCTGTATACTAACACAAAACCGCTCTGTTAAAAGTCCATAATCTGTATTCGCCAATCCCACCGGAATTCCATTTGTAATGTTATAGGAATACAATCCAGTTTCATAATTGAATTCATAAGTATTATATGGTTGATCCTCGATGGCAATAATAACACCTAAACTTTTATTCTCTTTTTTCACTAATCCACGCGCATTAGGATTTGGCACGTACCCTAATTCCTGAATAGCCCGTTCTACTCTTTGCCGCGTCTCATCCTTTACCAACGGACTTTTATTAATCACCAGCGACACAGTGCTTCTGGACACGCCCGCACGTGCTGCTACGTCTAAGAGCGTTACCATTATGAAGCTCCCTTTCCCTTAAACTCTGTTTATATTATATTTTGGAGCGCTCTAAAAGTCAAGCGCTTTTTAGATAAATATTGAAATTTATATGTTCTTTGCCGCGAAAAATTGTTCCAAACCGAATAATTGTTATTCGTTATAAACTTTGTTCCTCGAATACAACAACCAAGCAATATCTCTATTCTTAAGTTTCCAATTTGCTTAGCAGCTAGACGAAAGCTGAAAATCACAAATATCTTTAATCTACAGCTTAATAGTTGAGCCAAAGGATGGCTGTTCTGCTCACAGATACCGCCAAAAATTCCTTCGATGATATAAATTTTATCCTACTTCACCCTTTTCATGGTTTCCATTCCCACATAATCGATTTGCTTCTCCTCATCCCGGCTAAAAAGGATAAGGTTATCGGGAGCGGACATGTAGGTATCAGACTGCCACTTTTTCTGAAGGCAGAGAACTCCCTATGCGGTTCAAGTCAAAACTTAGAAAGCAGCCGGTGTCAATAAGCCACACTGGCCGACACATTAGGCAGCAAAGCACGCGCGCTATTCTACATAGGACTCAACATAAGCTCCAATAGGATTTTAAACCTATATTTCTAAACAAGGAATGAACTGCCACGACAAGAGCGCTGTACATGCAAAAGCTCCGTTTTTTTGCTCTTTTTGGGGGTGAACATCCACGGTGGAGCGATTTTGAAAAGCCGGCCCTAAAAAGCCCGTAAAACCGCATGAATACTGAAAAAATCGGGGGTGACATCTATTTCGTCACCCCTGCTTGTCTGGCTGTTGCAAAATAGATATATTTGCCTTAAACGTGATTGAAAGACAAAAAAATCCGAGCCCGGAACGCGGTATGCGTTCCGGCTCAGTCTGGTGGATACATTGACGAAAAAGATACCCACCTGAAACGCGGGCACAAAAGTCAAAAATAGAAAAACCTGCGGCGCGCGAATTGCTCACCGCAGGTGTGGGAGGAGGTGACGAAATTGTTGTCCGCTGGTCTAATACCGCTTGGAATAAATTTATTAACCCAAGATCAAAAGGAACACTCAGCAAAATGAGAAGCCCCAGTTCAGAATAGATGCATTTAATGCATTTAATTGTTTTTACAACCCATTTTTCTATTTTTTGCTTTCTAGTGTCTCATTTCTATAAAAAAAGATAAACCTCGAAAAATGGCTTAAACGCTGGTGCTATAGCATAGAAAAAGAGGCCGAAATCTGGATTGTCTCATTTTTGAGTTCCAAATTCCGGCCTCTGTTCAATCTTGATTAATCTTTAGAATTTTTTCCTTAGCGGCTTTCAAATTTCGATTTGCATCCGCAAGGCCATTGACCTCCTGCTCCACATCGGTCAGTTGTGTGTAGCAGTATCCGCATACAAAGGACATATCTTTGATCGCGCCTGTGATATCCTGATACCGATTAAGAAATTCTTCTTCATTTTTTACCGCGCTGTTATATCCCCAATTTTCTTCCTCTGTGCTCTCAAAAGCGATTCCGCCATATTCGGTGATAAGAATTGGGCCGCCTGTGTACCGATACCCTTGAGCGTACAGCATTCTTCCCTGGGCATCCGCAGAAAGTAGACGCTCTAAGTCACCGTATCTCTCACGGAAGGATCTGCCCTTTCCGGCGTAATCATGAATCCCGCACAGGTCTGACCTTACCTGTTCCCAACCGTCATTTGTACTGATTAAACGGGTCGAATCTAATGCCTTTGTCAGTTGATACAGGGATTCTCCAAATGCCTGTTGACGTAGGTCAGAATAAATATTGCGCACGCCCCATGACTCGTTTAAGGGTACCCAAGTGATAATGCAGGGATGATTGTAATCCCGCTTAATAAACGCCATCCACTCTTTCGTGACGCTTTCAATTTCCTCCTCATCAAAAGCGTATCCACTGGGCATTTCTCCCCAAACCAACAGTCCCAAACGGTCCGCCCAGTAATAGTAGCGGGGATCTTCAATCTTCTGATGCTTTCTCGCACCGTTAAAACCGAGTTCCTTAGTCAAAAGAATATCCCTTTGAATCGCTCGGTCATCCGGCGGTGTCATCAGACTTTCGGGCCAATAGCCCTGGTCTAAAATGAGTTTTTGATAATAAGGCCTGTTATTCAGTAAAATCTGATTGCCGCTGACCGAGATTTTCCTCATACCAAAATAGCTTTTCACGTGGTCAGTCTGTTCGCCCTTTTGAGAAAGAGATATCTCCAAATCATACAGGTTGGGGGCCTCAGGTGTCCAATAGTGAATCTCATCAATAAAATCTTCTTCTCTAATTGAAAGAGAAAGCTTAAAAATCCTGCCATCCACCGCGGCGAATAGCTGCTTTACCAATTTGTTTTGATAAAAGGCTTTCAGTTCCAGCGTAAGACCCTCGCTGAATTGATTCAGGTAAAACTCCGTATCCAGGCATCGGCGATCAACATCCGGTGTCAGCCGCATGCTGTCTAAATAGAACTCTCCCACGCCCTCCAGCCATACGGTCTGCCAAATACCGCTTGTTGCGGTGTACCAACAGCGGTCAGGATTCTCACCCCAGTGCTGCTTTCCCCGCGGCTTCGAACATTCATAGCTGTCCTCTGCCTTTACTACCAGGACATTTCCGCGCTCCTTTACTGTTTCCGTGATGTCAAAGTCAAAGGTGCTGTATCCTCCGTGGTGCTCCCCCAAAAACACACCGTTGAGCCAAACCCTGGCGACCGTGTCTACTGCGCCGAAACGCAGCAAAACTCTCTGCTTTCTCAGTTCCTCTGGCAGGTCAAACACGCGCCGATACCACAGATTTTCATGCAGCTCCTTTTCAAAAATTCCGCTGGCCTGGGATTGATAGCAAAAAGGGACTACAATCTTCCGTGCAAACGGGACTTCCTCATTCTGCCATCCTTGTTTCTCCCCTATGTTTTCATCGTCAAACGCGAAGCCCCACAAGCCGTTCAGATTCATCCATCGTTCACGCTGAAAATCCGGTCTGGGATATTCGGGCCGGGCAATCTTGCTTTGTTCCATATCAGTATCCTCCTAGCTGTCCGCACAGGTATCCAGCTTGATTTTTGCTTTTGCTCCTGGGTTTGGGCCGGTCATCGTGCAGACAATTTTGGTTCGGACCGCTCCTTTAGGCAAGCTGAAAGCGCAGCCTTGATCCTCCAGCTCTCCGCCGCGCACGGCGTGCGAGAAGTCCGCCGGCAAGGGAGACTCCGACGCCTTCAGAACGATGGTTTCCTCCCTCACCACATTTTCACTATATATTTTTTCCACTTGGATGACAAGACTTCCAGGAGCTTTCTTTTCCAAGTCTCTCAAACGCACCTGAATTCCCACAATATCTCTTTCAAAAAGGAGCTCCAGCTTAGAAACCGCCGCGTTCTCTTTTCCCATTCCAAGATAAACGGCACCCTCTTCAGCGTCATATTCGGCGTAATTGGTTTGATACCGGTCAAAATAGTAACGCTTTATCCTGCTCGGAACAAGGCTTTCGCCAGCGGTCCCATGCTGGGCTTCTATACATATATAATACACAGATTCTCCCAGCAGTTCATCCTCCAGAACCAGACTGCCGCCAGCAAACGAAAATTCCCCGCAGGGCTGAAAGGAATCCGCGTTCAAATTGTCGATTCTGCTGTTTCTCCAGGCGTCAATTTTATAGACTTTTCCTTTTCCTGACTCGATCGGCAGATGCTCCAGGCAAATTCTTGTTTTCACCGATTCATTTTCCAGATTCCATACCACCAGGCAGGCCTTTTTCTGATCAAAGGAGGCCATACCTTTTACACTTTTTTCGCTGATTGACACCTTCACCCGATCCGCAGGCATTTCCGAGAAAATACGAAAAGCATGGTACGCGGCTTTTTCTTTTCCGTCCAAGGAAACCAAGCCGCACCGATCCACCATATCCCCAAACACTTCCGGATCGTTAAACTGAGCCCAATAGACGCAGGAGATATCCGGCTGCGCCACAAAAAACTCAAAATCATCCAGAAGACGGCAGGCCAGATGGTGGCGTTCGATTTCTCCGCCGACGGTAAAGGCACGGGTCGCAGGTTTATACGAATTATACTCCGAAATAATGGTTTCCACATTCTCCATCCCGGGGCGGTTTCGAATGGCGTCACGCATCACGCTGACGATTTCCCTTGGAGTAGCGTAATTGTGATAGGAGAAAAAGTCCAGCGGAAGCTTCTCACTTTCCACGAAATCCAAAAAGGCCTCAGCCCAGTCCGAAGCATGTGCCACCTTCGGATCATTGACCGACGTATTTGCCAAAACGGGACCTCCTACCTTGGCCTCCGGGTCCCCTTCCCGCACGCCTAACGCGCCCTGGCGATAAATTTCAAAATACTGTTCCATCGTGCCGGTAAAAAAAACAGGATTCAAATCCGGTTCATTCCAGATTTCATAGTATTTGGAATTCTGGTCTAGATTCTTAAAATGCTCCGCGTACAGACGGTTGATTTCCCGCCACGCCTGCATGTCCTTTGGCATAGTGTTCCATTTGCTGCGCATTCCCAGCTGCAAATTTCCCTGCACCGGCCCGTCCTCATCCTGCAGACAAATAGGATTATAGGCGTTGACATACATCATTTTAATGTTGGTGTCTTGAAGTGCCTCCACCATCCGGTCGTAATCCTGAAAGTTAATTTTCAGCTTTCCGTCCTCACATTCAATCTGCGGGGCATTATATTCTCTTGGAGAATTCAATAATCCATCGTTTCCAAAGCCGCAACCGGGATCATACCGAAGTGAGGACGGTTTCAGCCCTTTCAGCAGAGGCATATCTCTTAGGTTTCTCTCAATATCCACATAGGTGCAGATATACACGGCAAATTTACTGTTCACTAAAGGATAATCCGCATATTGGGAAAAATCACTGGTTATTTGGATCATAAACGTTTCTACTCCTTTTTCTCAAGCTTCTGGTAAAAGCACAATCTGGGCCAGCGTCCCGGCAGGCGCGCCGCTTAACTCGAAGGAGATAATCGCTTCGCCTTTCTCCCAGCCCTCCGGCGCGTATTCTTTCACCGGAATGGAAATCTCGCCCGGCTTCACTTTTATTTTACAGTCCGCCTCGCTTTTTGTTCCCCAGGGAAACGCTTTTGAGGAAGCTAAGTTTCCCGTATGGAAAACCGCACTTCGGACCCACTCTGTCTCAATCAGATAATCGATTCGCAAGGATAAACAGCCCCCAAAGTCTCCGTCACATTCCGGACAAGAAAAACGCGCCGTCAGTCTTGAGGGAAAATTCTTTACCACCGCAGCTGTCACAGCCCGGGAAGTATCTTTTTCCGCATATAGTCTCGCGGTCCAGGTGTCCGGTTCCAAAACCGCGTAGGTTTTTTCCAACCGGTTCTCATAATAATGCATTGTTTTCACCAGGTACCCCAGCCCCGCGATTTTTTTCTTGGCAGTCTCACCGCTGTGTTCCAGCACTAGGTATACTACCCCCCGGCCCGGTAAATCCCCTTTCCAGCGGCCGTCAGCGGAGAGCTCTTCCAGTCCGGGAGTAAAGCCTGCGCTGTCCGGCGACAAAAAGTTACCGTGTTCCCTGTCGATACGCCAAACCTGAACCGATTTTGCAGGGAACGGTACGCCGCTCAGGAAGATCTCCACATTCTGAGCGGTATTCGACCGATTCCAGATCACTGCCGCCGCTTTTGTCCCGGAGCAAGACGCCATTCCCTCTATCCTTGGGTCACCAGATCGGAGCGGCACTCTGTCCACCGGCATGTCCGCATAAATCTGAAAAGCGTAATAGGAAGGCTTTTTGTCTCCGTCTACGCTGACTACGCCGCAACGGTCCGCTGTGGCTCCAAACACAGAGGGATCATTGAACTGCGCCCAGTTTACCATAGCGATATCCGGCTGCTCCAGAAAAAAGCGCAGGTTATGAAGGACCTCCTGTGCGAACCCGTATTGCTCAATCAGGCCGCCTCCGTTAAATTCCCGGCCGTTGGCCTGAAAAGAAAGAGGATTATATTCGGAAAGCACCAGCTCCCGGTCATTGAATTCCGGTCTCCGAACCAGCTCCTCTCGATACTTTTGAATCCATTGTTCCTGATCCTCTGCCGCAAACATATGAAAAGAAAGAAAATCCAAAGGAATATTATGCTTGGAAACATAGTCGAGAAACGGCCCGGCCCAGCTTTCCGTGACTGAAAGCGCCGGTCCTCCTATCTTAGCCTCTAGGTCCGCGTCCCTTACTCCCGCAGCGCCTGCGGCATACACAGAAAAAAACTCCTCCATACCGCCGCTGAAAAACACATCCAGATCCGGCTCGTTCCAAATCTCATAATAGGGAACTCTTTCGCCGTCCTTTCTGAGTTGTTCCGCAAATCGGCGGTTTACACGGCGCCATGCATCCAGATTCTCCGGAATCCCGGTATAGCTGTCTCCCGGTCTCTGAAGAATCCTGGGATTGTAGCAGTTAATCAGAAACGGCGCTGTCTTCTGACGATTCAGAGATGAAACAAAGCCCTTCAGCTTGTCCAGGGACAGTTCCGGCTCTTCGGCGCTTCCCCGAATCTGCGGGGCATCGTATTCTTGCGGATAGGCCGGGTTTCCTCCCAGTTCCGTAGGCTCTACTCCCATTCCCCAGCCAATCTCATACCTCATTGATGCCGGTTGGACAGCCTCTAAAAGCCCGGCATGCGCCAGCCAGCGGTCATATGGAACATAGGCGGAATTGAAAAAACCGAACCTGGTCTTTGTCAGAGGAAACGGCTCCTGCCGCGAAAAATCTACAAAAATTGGAGTCAAAGTCATAGGTCACCTCATAAAAACAGGGAAGCCCTGTCATTTTTATTCTTGCGGCTTTTAGGATTTAATGCCGGTAGTAGAAATTCCTCCGATCAGCTTTTTTTGAGCCAGCAGAAACGCAAACAGGGGAATAATAGAGAAAATTGTAGACATCGCCATCCGGTGTCCCCAGTTCACCGTACTGTAAACCTTTTCGCTGTTCAGAGAAGCGATTCCCAAGGACATGGTCCAGGTGTCACGGGTCTGCAAAAACAGCATAGGCCCCATGTAGTCGTTCCACGTGGACATAAACTGGAAAATAGCGCAGGTTGTAATTACCGGAACCAACAAAGGCAAAATCACCTTGAAGAAAGTCCTCAGTCTGCCGCAGCCGTCGATTAACGCCGCCTCATCCAAATCTTTAGGAATTCCGCTCAAATATTGGCGCATCAAGAAAATAAAAAACGGATTGCCAAAGGCCTGAGGAATGATCAGCGGATAGTGAGTGTTGAGCCATTGAAACGCGTTAAACTGCAAATACTGAGGGATAATTAAAATCTCACTGGGTATGATCATGGTCGCCAGCACAATGGAAAACAGGAGGTTTTTCCCTCTGAATTGAAAACGGGAAAAGCCGTAAGCCACAAAGGCGGAAACTCCTACACACAGAACAATATTGAACAGCATGATTTTAAAGGTATTCAGCATATAGAGCGTGAAATCCTGCATCGCCCAGGCTTCAACATAGGAATTAAACTGAATAGAGGTAGGAATAAGCTGAGGCGGAAACGTAAAGATTTCATCCTGAGGCTTTACCGATGTGGTAAACATCCAATAAAACGGGAACGCAAATAACACTCCCATAACAGTCAATAGGATCCACCGAAAGATATTAAATGCGGAAATTTTCTTTTTCATTCAGATCACTCTCCGTTTTCGTAGTGTACATGTGGGAGCGCTACCCGCATTACAATCAAGCTGATGGCCAAAACAATGATAATAAACACCCAGGACATCGCCGCTGAAGCACCAAACTCCATGGACGAGAACGCTTTATTATAGATATGCATCACCATAAACAGCAGAGAATGGCCCGGATCTCCGTTTTTCCCCGCCAGGGTTGTGGCCTGTACAAAGGTCCGGAACGCGCCGATCAGCATGGTGACCAGATTATACAAAATGATAGGACTTAAAGATGGCAAGGTGATATTCACCAGCTTTTGAAAGCCATTGGCGCCGTCCAGGCTGGCGGCCTCATAAAGATAGGCGGGTATATTTTGCAGGCCGGCCACAAAGATGATCATCGGACCGCCTATAAAGGTTGTCGCCATAATGATAACAAAGGCCCATGGCGCATATTGAGGGCTGCCCAGCCAGTTGGGGCCGTCTAATCCCAACAAGGAAAGAAAATAGTTGAGCACGCCGTAATCTTTGCTGAAAATCCAAGACCAAACGATCGCTACCGCGATTCCCGATACGACAGAAGGTATGTAAAAAATCGTGCGGTAAACATACATCACCCGGCTGTTCACATTCAGAAGCAGCGCAATCGCCAAAGAGAGCACCAAGGAAATTGACACGCTGATAACCGCAAAACGAAACGTTACCAGCAACGATTGCTTAAACAGGTCGTCATCCAATAGATTAATATAATTCTGTAACCCTACAAATTCGGGTTCCGTCATCAAGTCCCATTTCATAAACGAGACAACCAATGTGTAAAAGCATGGTCCGAGAGTGAAAACCAGAAATCCGATCACCCATGGCGATACAAAGGCCAGTCCTGTTAAATTTTTCTTATTTTTTCGGTACATACAAATTTGCCCTCCGCAAGGAAAAGGGCTGTCCGGTAAATCCAGAACAGCCCTTTCTTTTTTATTTGTTTTCCTCTGCCTTCTTTACCTGCTCTACCGCGTTGTCTAATTCAGTTTTGACATCCGCATTCTCCAGGTAAACATTGGTCAGGCAGTTAAAAAGATTATCCGACAACTCCGTGCTCATCGGGCTATAAGCAAAGGTACCCTTAGGATAAACATACTTATCGGTGTTTACGATAGTATCCCCATAAGTGGCATAAAGCGGATCATCCATCAGTCCCAGATCCTCCACGATTTCCGGATCATTCGGCATAGTCCAGCCTCTGGAGCAGAAATCTGTCTGTGTTTCCTTGCCGACCCGGGCGGTGAGGAATTTAAAGGCTTCTTCCTTATGCTGGCTGTTTTTAGACAAGCAAATAGGATTGGTCAGCAGAGTATTTACCGCCGGGGTCATGTCCTCTTCTTTCACCGGCAGACAAACCGTTCCCATATTTTCCATATCAAAACCGCCGCTGGATTCCACGGAAGCGATATAACCAGAGGTTTTAAAGATCATACCGATCTTGCCCTGCTTGAACATTTCCTCGTCACCGCCCAGAGCATCCAAAGAGGAAGGTTCCGGAGAAAGACCATTTTTAGTAAAGCTGGCAAACCATTCAAAAGCTTCCACCATTTTATCAGAGTTCAATACAGCGTCATAATTCAATTCGTCATCAATAATGTAGGCATCGCCATTCCACAGGATGTTTTCAATGGAGTTAAAATCGCTGGCCGGCATACTAATGCCGTAGATCTTTTCTGCGCCCTCGCCCTGTGTGATCTTTTCAGCCGCTTTGTAACACTCATCCCATGTCCAGCCATATTCAGGATAAGCGACGCCGGCCTGATCAAACAGCTCTTTGTTATAAATCACGCCTACCACGCCGGCCCATCCAGTCAGGCCATAAAGCTTGTCATTGTAGGTCGCCATCTTTAGGTGTTCTTCATTGTGAGCGCTCAGGTCATAACCCTGGGCCTCTGCCAGTGGCTTCAAATCTTCGAACATATCGTTTTGGAATAAGGGCACCCATTGATCTACCCACATAACATCCGGCTCGTTATTAGAGGCCAAGGCGGACTGGAGCTTGGGCATATATTCAGAGCCCGCCGTCGGTTCATACTGAATTTTGATACCGGGATTCTCTTCCATATACTTATTGATAAATTCCTGAGTAAAATTCTGCCAGTCGCCGTCCTCCCAGGTCATATAACGAATGACGATTTCTTCGCCGCTGCCGGCTGTTTCCCCGGAGGATTGACCGGCCGGAGCGGAACTAGTTCCGGTACCAGAACCACCGTTCGAACATCCGGAAGCCAGTCCTAATACCAGCGCGCAAGCGCAGGCCATACTTACGATTGACAAACGTTTTTTCATATGCTATACTCTCCTTCGAAAATATTAGTATAGATACACAATTTTTTTATATATTATGTAATCTATATGTTTATTCTATCATGTGTTTTTTTATTTTGTAGGCCGCAAAACTTAGAATGTGTTGAAAAAAGTTTGGTTTTTCCTGTCTTTTACTTTTAAAATTCCACAGAAACGAGGCTTTCCTCTATGGCAAAAAGAAACAAAATTTATAAAATCAGTCTGGCGGGAAGCGTAACTCGATATTTTTTACAGTTTTTTGTTCCACTGATCATTGTGACGATCGTTTTGAATATTTTTGCATTAAAGATAATTCACCAGCGGGAACTGGACAAGATGAGCTATGAGGTAGATTCTGCCAGCGCCGCATTAAATAACTATCTTGAACAAATTGAAAGCTTTGCGTTTGATATTTCAATCAACAGTAAAATCCAGGAAATGCTGATTACCAATGTCTGCCCCTATATTTCCGCTCAAGCTCAGTCCCAGGCTTTTAACACAATTCTGGGATTAAACCGATATTATGATCTGAATATTGTTCACATCAGTGTGATGACGCCGGAACAGCGCAACATTCTCTCTGTGGGCTACACTCAAACAGAGCCTTATCCATATGATACCTCATTTGTTGGCAACGAAGCCTACAGCGACTGGGTCTTTTCGGGTGCCACCAACTATTATACCCTAGCGGATAAAACATATCATATCGTTTCCTATTATCAAAAGGTCTATCATTTAACCTCTAAAAAATGCATCGGCATCGTGCGCATCGATGTGGATGAGCGGAATCTTAGGGATATTTATTTAGGAACCGGTTCGGGTATTTTTCGTCAGCTGTATTTAAAAGAAAGAGGCGGCTCTCTCGTTCGTGTCGTCGCCGAATCGGCCGGCGAAAACGTCATGAGCACCGGCTTGGATGAAATTACCGTCGATGTCAATGATAAATTCCTTCTAACTGAAAAATTTGATCCCGCAAAGCTGCTTCAGGAAAATAATTTTATTCTCCCTCTGATCATATTTGCCGCCATTTTCGCACTTCTCTTTATTATTCTTTCCTACCGCTTTCTTCATCTCGTCGTTTCCCCTATGTACAAGCTGAATGAATCCATCCAAAGCATGGATTCCGACGCCCCGCTCTCAAGATTGGAGCTAAAAAAGGGAAATCGTGAAATGAAAGTGATTTATAACGGTTTCAATCAATTGGTAGACAGCTTAAATGAATATATCGAAAAAAACCGGGAGATCATGCGTCAGGAGCAGCTCGCTAAAACTCTTTATTTCCAATCCCAGATCAACCCTCATTTTCTCTACAACACTCTGGACACTCTGCGTTGGATTGCTCTTAAAAACAAGGACAAAGAGGTAGCCGATGAAATTTATCATCTTTCCAATTTATATCGTTACTATTTAAATCACGAGGATGTATTCGTACCGGTACAAGAGGAGGTAAAGCTGATCGAAACCTATATGTCCATTCAGCACCTTCGCTTTCACGATAAATTCGACTTTCGGGTAAACCTCGAAACAGACGCTGAAGGCTTTATGATCCCAAAGCTTCTGTTGCAGCCTTTAATAGAAAATTCCATTCAGCACGGCTTTCCCGACAAAGAGGAAAGCTGCATGATTATTTTGTCGGTAAAAAAGCGCCACGGAGCTCTTATGATCCGTTTGCTCGACAACGGCAGCGGTATGGACAGGGAAACAGTAGAAAAAATAAACACAGTCGGGTTCACGCGGGACGACTCCTTCGCTATTGCCAACATCAAAAAAAGGCTGGAGCTTTATTACGGTTCTCAGGCTGGTATTCGATTCAGGAGCCGTTTAGGAAAGGGTACCTTTGTAAAAATTAAAGTTCCGGCAATTCATCAGATCAATGACAAGGAGGATGGTTCATGAATTTGCTTATTGTCGACGACGAAATGAACATCCGTGAGGGATTAAAAAACAGCATCGACTGGGAAGCTCATGGGGTAACCTTTGTAGATACCGCCCGGTCGGGAAGCGATGCTTTAGAAAAGTGCGGCATTAAAAAATTTGATATTGTAATCACAGATATCAAAATGCCCAAAATGTCCGGACTTGAGCTGGCAGAGAAGCTTCGCATCTCCAGTCCTGATACTAAACTTATTATATTGTCCGGCTTCGCGGAATTTGAGTATGCCAAAAAGGCTATTACTCTCAACGTTCTGTCTTATCTGCTGAAACCCATTAACATCGAAGAACTGGAAGATATTATTGATAAAATCGCGAGAGAAGTCAGTGAGGCCCCGCCTCAAAATGTGTTACTGGAAAAAGCCAAATACTATATTAAAAATAATTATGGCAAACCTCTTTCTGTACAGGATGTGGCTGATTATCTAGGACGGAACCCCAACTATTTCAGCCACATATTTAAGAAAGAAGAGAATATTTCTTTTGTTGATTATTTAAATCAAATTCGGATCAAACAAGCACAGCGTCTTTTAACCACCACTACTCTTTTGACTTATGAAATTTCTGAACAGGTCGGATATACAGACTACCGGTATTTTACTCAGGTATTCAAAAAAAACACCGGTATGTCTCCTACCGACTACCGAAAAAAATATCATCAAGTTTAAATCTCATCTATTTCAGTACTCAAAACCCCTCGTCACTCCCGGAACCGACCTCCAGCCAACTATGTTAGAAGATCAGGAGGAGTTTATCTCGAGGTTTGTGATAAAAATGGGAGATATCTTTACCGCTGGCACATTCTCCACGCACCGGAAGACGGCCGGTATCTCCCTGTGTATCCTCTGCCGGATAAACATAATCCAAATATTCTCGGAAAACCTAACTAAAAACAAACGAGGTATATCAAATGGCTGCATCCCACAAAGGAGTTATCTCTTTCGGCCTGGTTCATATTTCCATCGCCTTATACACAGCTACCTAGGATGCGGCAAGGAAATTACAAACAAAGATGTTGTTAAGGGCTTTGAATATGACAAGGACAAACATGTGATTGTTACCGGTGATGATTTTGAAAAGATTAAAGCTGAAAAGAACCGTTCTATTCAAATTCTGCATTTTGCTGGTTTAAGCTCGATCCGTCCCATTTATTACGATAAAACTTACCATGCAGTGCCGGAAGGCCATGGAAATAAGAACGTCGTTTGTCTCTCCCCCGATCTGGTATGCGTTGTGAAGTATATGATGAAAACAGCTTCCGGTTCCCTGCGGTAGCCTGTGTTCAAATGCCTCTCTTCCTGTTTTCCTCATCCTTTCGCTTGCTCTGTTGAAAACTTATTTTTCCGATGGGAAACCATGAAAAGCTTCCTGATGTAAGAAATTTGTTCTTTTCCAGTCGGTAAATCCTGGGGAGAGAGGGGGAAAACGGAAAAAGGGCGCACTTCTCCCAGGTACCTTCAGGCTGTTAAACTGGCCCGGTGAAACCGGGCTTTACAATCTATCTAGGAACCGCTGGAACAATCCAGGCGGAAATTAAAAATTTAATCTTCTGGAGGTAATGGCTGCGCAGTATTTTCGCGCGATTGACGGATTAGGCAGAATTGTTCTCCCTACTGAACTTCTCCATCACTTAAATTTGGAAAAAGGGGAAATATCTGTTTCCATTGAAGAAAAGGATGGCTGCTTAGTCATTTCTTCCGTCCCGGCTGCCGGCCAACCCCCATCTCCTCCTTCTCTTGTCAATTCCCAGGACAGTCCGGTCGGACCATCGAAAATCATTTCTCTGCCGGTGTCTAAAAAATGAAAAAACCGCCTTCCTGAGCAGTAACAAGAAGGCGGTTTTTTGCTGTTTTTGCTCTTTTGGGGGTTGGACATCCACGGTGGGGCGATTTTGAAAAATCGGCCCTAAAAAGCCCGGAAACCTGCATGAATACTAAAAAAATCGGGATGACAACTATTTCGTCACCCCCTCTTGGGAGGGGGGTGACGAAATAGTTGTCCGCTGGTCTAATACCGTTTGGAATAAATTTATTAACCCAAAATCAAAACGAGCACTCAACAAAATGAGAATCACCGGTTCAGAATAGATACATTTGATTGTTTTTGCAACCCATTTTTCTGTTTTTTGCTTTTTGATTCTCATTTCTATAAAAAAGATAAACCTCGAGAAACGGCTTGAACGCGGAGGCTATAGCATAGAAAAAGAGGCCGGAATCTGGATGCCTCATTTTTGAGTTCGAAATTTTGACCTCTGTTCACTCCGCCCTCCTTACCGTTTTCGGTATGGAGGGCTTTTTACTATTGATTCTTTTTCAACAAAATGGTATACTTTAATAAACAGATTTTTGTGTATAATATTTAGTGTACAAACTAAAAGTTATTACAATATATAGTATTCCTTTATGACAAATAAACATGTTTAAAAAGGTATGCAATAAAGCTCTCGTGAACCGCAAGTCTCTTTTTATCACTTAGCGTCCTCTTGCCTGAGTACAAAGGCATGTGCCAATAGTAAGGTATTGATGAAAGGAGACAGAGTTATGAAAACAAAGAAATCTTTAATGTACTTAGAATGTATTAATGAAAACCTTAACACCCTAATTCTTAACCAGGAAATGACCTATTTCATCATGCAGGAAATCCTCAAAAAGATGGACAGATCTGTGAACAAGCGTCATGTTAAAGTTAGGCGCAAAAAAATATAAATTTTCCCTCCCTACCAGAAAAGTAGGGAGGGATTTTTAGTTTTGACTTGCATAATCAATTTAAAACACATTATTTACTGCTATTTTTCGCTCGTTTCACAAAGAAGAAACCGCACAGAAAAGCCTAAAAATGGCTTAACCATGCGGTTTTTATTTGGGAGGGAGTGACGAAATTGTTGTCCGCCGATCTAATACCGTTTGGAATAAATTTATTAAATAAAAATCAAAAGGAACTTCCGACAAAATGAGAATCCACAGTTCAGAATAGATACATTTGATTGTTTTTACAACCTATTTTTCTGTTTTTTGCTTTCTAGTGTCTCATTTCTATAAAATGAGATAATCCTCGAAAAATGGCTTAAACGCTGGAGTTTTGGCATAGAAAAAAAGGCCGGAATTTGGCTGTCTCATTTTTGAGTTCCAAATTTCGACCTCTGTTCAACAAAAGGAACACTCAGCAAAATGAGAATTCCCGGTTTAGAATAGATACATTTGATTGTTTTTACAACCCATTTTTCTGTTTTTTGCTTTTTGATGTCTCATTTCTATAAAAAGGGATAAACCTCGAAAAACGGCTTAAACGCTGGGTTTTAACATAGAAAAAGAGGCCGAAACTTGGATTGTCTCACTTTTGAGTTTCAAATTTCGACCTCTGTTCATCCGCTCTATTTCACATTTGTCATCCAATCATCCAATTCTTTCTGGGCATCTGGCAAATGAGACAATATATGTTCTGGGTTAACACAATACATAAAACACAAGACATCTCTAGCTGTGCGTTGCTTTTCTACTGTGGTAAGATGACTAAAGAAACTCATCTCTGGTGCTCCTTGTACGTTTTCCTTAGTATGGCTTTCAGTATTCAAAACCAAGCGATACATGGAATTCTGAAAATATGCTCTTTTATTCTGATCAGGAATTAGCGCGAGCACCCGTGGATTCAGGCTAACTTTCTCGACACCTTCTTTAAATGTGAATGTCGCAAACGCTTCCAAGACTCGTCTTGTTGTGTTACCGATGGTCAGTTCCGCCGCAAAATCAGGATTACAACCATATTCATACACACGGCGCATTAACTGTGTGTATTCGTTGTGAGAATTTGCCATAAATGGGGTTATTGCCTTATTTAGAAGTTGGAATGAGCGGTACTCAGAGTTCTTCCCTATTCCAGCACAATTCGAAGAAATTTCATCCAGGGCTTTCCTCAAATCAAACATCACACTCACATCATGCGTCATCATTAGAACTTTTGTTGTTGCACATGATGTAAGAACCTGATTTAGCTTATATCTTAAAAATGATAAAATTCCTACTCGATTTTCAACATCAAAACTTGAAACAGGATCATCAATAACCAAGAACATTTCATCATAGTATAGCTTTTGAAGTTCTGTTCCTTTTGCAATTTCGGCAAAAAAGTAGCTTAATGCCAAAGCATTTCGTTCCCCACATGATATCTTATTCGGAGAAACCTCCTTCCCATTTACTTTCAAATGGTACATTTGGTCGTTTCCAAGATACAATTGAAGTCTGGTATCACTATAGAAGATATAAGAAAGTGATTTGTTAATCTGCTCGACAGCGATTTGAAGATTCTTTCGTTGTGAATCCAAAAGTTGACGCTCGTCTAAAAGGTCATTTTTAGCTTGAAGTGCCTTGATCAACCCCTTCTCTGCGGTTTGCTTTGCTGTTCTCTGCAATATCAACGATTGATATTCAGAGTCGATTGTATAATGGGCAATCTCATCATTCAATTTCAAAAGTTCTTTCTCTGTAGTCTGCCTATTTGTAATAATTTGATTATAGGACACTCTTTTATCTTCTAACTTCGCTAAAATATCATTCAGCTGTTTGTACACGGTTATCAAATCTGTGGAGGTATCATACTGTGCCAGAGAAAGGGGATCGGAAATTTTGGCCTGGACAACTTTATTGTGATTTTCAATTGCACTATTGACAGAGGATATCTGTAAAATTAACTTTCCAAGGAGTTCAGAATCCAAGACACTATAGTCCTCATAAAGGTCTGCTTGGATTTCAGGCAATATGAATTTTTTTAACTCGTTGCGGTATTCTTCCACTTCACGGTTCAAGATATTCTCAATTTGCTGTAACGACACTACCCGATGTTCCTCAGATATCGGCTGTAAACAGGTTGGACAAATCTTGTGCGATCTTACCGATAAGAACCCTTTTGCAGTTGAAAGCACATCAATGCCCATTGACTGAAGTAACTCCTGCTCACGCGAAGTCAATGTCGGTTCTTGTGGTGCTTTTGCTAAAAGTATTTTTGCAGCTTCTACTATCTTTTCCGGAGGCTCGATAGCTCGAATCTGTGGACTAATAGGTAATGCAGAGGCATCAGTACTATCAAATACAACCAACAATTCATCAAGCTTCGCACGCGTTGTTTCCTCATCCATACGAGGTTTTAACTTACCAAGTCTGTCTACTTCTATCTCTGTTACACGTGTCTTAATGTGGTTCTTTTTTATACGGATTCCGCTCGTTTCAGCCCACCCGCCAGTGGCCTGTAATTTCTTAATGATTAAACTTTGCCAGTATTCGGGGGCCACAACATTGGTTGCTGATTTATACTGTTGGATAAACTCACTTTTGGAATCGATGTCAGTTTGAACTTGAACAATCTGTTTCTCCAACTCTTCTAACTGCCTTTCAAGTTCAACTTGTTTACCAAATAGAACAATTGTCCCCAAGCCGCTTTCCTGTACTCTTATATTTTGGGAAATATATGTTTCGTCAAAAATAAAGAATTTCTCGGCTTTCAAGCCTGGAGACATTTTAATGATATCTGTTCCAACTACAGGAACCAAATCTACTGTTTTGGGTGTTGTTGACATTGCGTATTCTCTGAATCCCTGCGCAATTGTACTCTTACCGCTCCCGTTAGCTCCATACACCAGCGCAATTCGGTTCTTTTTCGGTGCTTGATTAGTAGGAAACAGATTAAATGAGGCAGTCGTATCAAAAAACGGAGATCTTATGTTTATCCCCGTCATGCTATCAATTGTTGTTGACATTATAATTCCCCCACCCAGAAGTGCTTATAGGAATATTATACCAGACATCCTACTACAAGGATAGACTTAATTCGGGAGCATCTCAAAATATTCCGCACATTGCAACTCAATCTGTAAACTGCCATCACACTGGAGCAAAACAACATATTCTCTCCATATATTTAACTTCTCCTATTGCATGAAAATTTTCGAATTTCCCATTATTGTACAGAACATTCGAGTTATAGTACCGTGAGATAGCATATCATAGTTTTTTACAAATTTCCACATTATTCCAACAAATCTCTCTATGTTTTCTTCCCATTCGCATAGCATGATACAATAGAAATAAAACGCCAAAGAAAGGAAAAATATCATGCCTAATAAATATCCGGAAGAAATAAAAAAGCAGGTAGTCCAATTCTACAAAGATGGACGACCTGTTTCTGAAATCAGTAAGGAACTTCAAATCCCATTCGGTACAGTTTATCGTTGGATAGATGAATATCGTTCATGCATATCAAACGACCTTGATTTTACCCCGGCTAAATTCAAGGCACTCTCCCGTCAGCTGGAACGGGCCAATCACTTGCTCCGTATTATTCAGCTTTCTAAACTGATCGATGAAGTACCTTTACGTAAACGACTGGAGATTCTTGCTGGCATATATGAAAACGAAACATATAGCGTGCACGAGCTATGTGACGCTTTAAACGTTGCCAGAGGAACTTTTTACAACCATATCTTCAGAAGAGCGAATCGTACAGAATATCTGAAAAAGCAAACGGAATTAATGCTATTGGTGCAACAGATATTTGATGAGAACGACCAGCGTTTCGGTGCTGAAAAGATACGCATCATATTAGCAGAGCATGGCTTTCGTGTCGGCACAAAAAACGTATCAAAAATCATGCAGGAACTCGATCTGCACAGTATTCGTTCGGACGCCAAACGTTCTTATCTCAAGCGACAGGAAAATCGACGCCGGAATCTGGTGCAACAAAATTTTACTACGGAGCGGCCAAACCAAATTTGGGTCAGCGATATTACCTATTTCAAAGTCAACAATTACCCATTGTATCTTTGTGTCATCATCGATTTGTTTTCCAGAAAAGTCATAGGTTACAAGGTTTCCAAAAATCAGAGTACACATCTGGTAACATCTACGTTTAAACATACCTTTGAAGAACGTGGAACCCCCAACGGCCTCATTTTTCACAGTGATCGAGGAGGCCAGTATATCTCAGGAGCGTTCACTAAATTGTTACGAAACAGTGGGGTACAACAATCCTTTTCGGCTTCCGGAAGACCGTGCGATAATGCTGTGGCAGAAACATTCTTTGCCACCTTCAAAAAGGAAGAAGCCTACCGCAGAACCTATTCATCTGAGCAGGACTATCGTAAAAGCGTTGAACAGTACATAGAGTTCTATAATGAAAAGCGTCCGCATCGCTCACTGGCCTATAAGACTCCCGCTCATTTTGAGGAGTTGTTTGGCAAGAAATAATGTCTTGTATATGAGAATAGCCTGTCTAAAAACAGGCTGTTAAAAAATATTTTATCCTTAATTCTTATTTTTTTACTGGTTACAAGTAAAGCGGCAATTCAAACAAAGCCTGATTTATCAAGGCATTAGACATAAAACAAGGCCCGTTTTTCGATAAAATTGTTCGAAAAACGGGCCTCATTCACTTGGGAGGGGGTGACGAAATTGTTACCCCCTGGTTTTTTTACCGTCTGAAAGGGCTTGACTAATCTACGTTCATTGACTTTAAGGTAATAACTAACTGTATGTTTTTCTTTAAAAATCTTTGTTTTTACAGAAAAACCTCTAAATTCTACACGGATAATTTTTATAATAAGTATAGCACATATCTATCAAAAACACAAGAAAAAGAGCAGGTACAAAGAAACAATGGCAGGACAAAATCTGCCAGCATTTCTCTGTACCTGCTCTTTATTGCAGTGACTGTGTCATTTCATATCCGCCTACAAAACGGATTTGTATTTGCTCTTTGGACAGAACCGTAATCCTTTCAATAATTCGATATACTAAGGCTTCGGAGTATCCTTCTAAGCTTAGATTTTCTGAGGAGATCAGTTCCCGAATCTTCCTGTGCTTTTCTTCGGCAGCGTTTCGCCGTTCTTCTGAATGTTCCAATTCCTGATTTTTTTCTTTCAGCTTCCGCATTTCCTTTCCGATCTGCTCTAACTTTCGGTCCGCAATTTCATTTCCTTCTCCGGCCATAACCAGCAATTGGTCAAATTCCTGTTCCAATTTTTTCAGTTTGTTTTTGACTGCTTCCGGGGGAAGTTCATCCGAATCGCCGGAGAAACTGTCCAGCAGAGCGTTTTCCAGATTGGCTTCCATATCTTTCTGATGGTTCTGAACCAAGGATCGGATCGCTTCCAATATCGCATGGTGCAGAACCTCTTCCGGGATACTCGGGGAATCTCCGCAGTATCGTTTTCCAAATTCTACCCGGTTAATACACCGCCAGACCACCTGTTTCCTTCCATGAATATCCCAGGTGACTCTCCGGTAATAGCAGCCGCAGTTTCCGCAAACCATTCTTTCCGATAGGGGGTATTTGCTGGTGAACCGTCCGCGGTTCGTCTTGACCTTTTTCTGTGTGACCGGTTTCTTACTGTTTCGCCTGGCCAGTTCTTCCTGTGCTGACTGGAACATTTCCCTTGAGACAATAGCCGGATGGTGATTCTTGATATAGTATTGGGTAACTTCTCCATTGTTTTTCTTATGTTTTCCTTCGAACAGGTTTGGGGTATAGGTTTTCTGCAGCAGTACGTCTCCCATGTATTTCTCATTTTTCAGGATTCGTACAATAGTCTGCTTATTCCATTCTGTATGACCGGTTGGCGTCAGAATGCCTTTGTTTTCAAGGCATTGCTTAATATCGTCTATACTGTCCCCATTGAGAAAGTTCTCAAAAATCATTCGGATGGTCTTGGCTTCTTCCGGGTGAATTTCAGGCTTTCCATCCTCTCCTTTTCGGTACCCCAAGCAGTTTGTGTATCGGAAACTAAACCGCCCGTTTTCGTAACCCATTCGAATGCCTTTGGTAACATTGCCGCTGATAGATTCGCTTTCCGCCTGGGCAAAGGCACTCAGGCAGGTCAGAATCATCTCGCTGTTCATATCAGAGGTGTCTATTCCCTCTTTTTCAAAAATCACGGGAATTCCCCAGCTTTTCAAGAGCCGCACATGATGGATACAATCCAGTGTGTTGCGGGCGAACCGGGAAACCGATTTGGTTAAAATCAGGTCGATCTTTTTCTTTCTGCAGAGAGTAATCATTTCCTTGAATTGTTCCCGCTTATTGGTCCGCACCCCGGAGATTCCTTCGTCCGCAAAAATACCCGCTAATTCCCAGCCTTCATGGTTGGTTATCAGATTTGTATAATAGGCTACTTGGATTTCGAAGCTGCTTTGCTGTTCTTCTTCCTCTGTGCTGACCCGGCAGTAGGCGGCAACCCGAAGTTTTCGCTTTTTTCTGCGCAGGTCTGCTAGTGTGCGGTTTGCCGGTATTTTTATGATTTCCCTATCCGGCATTGGTACTTTCTCCTTTCCTTAAATAATCTTTTCATTTATTAATTGAAGCTTTACAGAACCTTTCGGTTCTAGAATTACCTTTTCAATGATTTGATTAAAAAGCTGCCGGTCCATTTCTCTATCTTCCGAATGCCCTTTTAACTGATTTTGAATGTTCCCGGTTCTGTGGTCCAATCTTCCCATCTGGCATACCTGGTATTTTTCGGCGGCGCATTCCAGAATGAGGGATAGGGCCTTTTCCGGCTCCACCTGTCTTTGATTTAACGTCTGGTCGATTTCATGGGTTAAGCGGGTAACTTTCAGGGACAATTGATTGTCAATCCCCTCTGTTTCTTCCGCCAGTCCGGGATTCCGGCACAGGTTCAGAAATTTGTGGGAAACCGCTTTTAGAATATCTACATCTGAGAAAGGCCCAAAACGTGTCCCGCACTTTTTACAATTCCAAAAAATCCGGGGAAAATCTTTGCTGTTCCGGCTGAGATGTTCCCCGCATTGTGGGCAGGCTGTTTTCTTCTGCAGGAAACGGATCGGTGATTCCGGCATCGCTTTGCCTCTTCTTAGATGAGTAACCTTTATGGCAAGTTCCCGGCTGATAATGGGAGGAAACGGTTCTCCGTTCCAATAACGTTCGTCATCCAGAATCCTAGCAATCATATTTTTGTTCCAGCCGTTTGCGTTTTCCCGGAACTTCAAGCCTGTTTCTTCCGCGATCTTCGCTAAACGCTGCAAGGATATTCCAGCAAGATATTGATGGAATATCTTTTGAATTAACTTACTTTCTTCTGGAACAACTTCATATTGTCCTTTTATCATCTGATAGCCAAATGGAAGATACCGCTTTTTCTTCATGACTTTTTTCTTTTCTCCTTAAGCTTCAAATCATTAATCAGGTGAAAACAGATTGTATTTGGAAATACCACAATCGTTTGAACCATGGCTTTAAATGTACTTTCTTCAAATTCCAGCATGGGTTCTCTATCTTTTAAGAGTTCTAGTATCAGTTCGGTTTTGTCGATCAGTTGGCGGATGCGGTCAGACGCCTGATCCTGCTTCAATTTTTTCCTCAGTGCTTCGATCTTTTGATTATTTAAATTGCATTTTTCAATATAAAGGGCAGAATCAATGCACCCTTTGGTTTGTAACCTTGCGAGTGAATGATTCTGCCTGACTAGTTCGGCTATCTGCCTATTCAATTCCAAGTTATCAGGATTTGAAAAATACACTTTATCCTGTAAAACACGAAGATCGGAAAGCATATCACTTATAATTTCCGTGTTGTTTGCCAGCTTGTTATATAAAGTTAAAAACGCTTGGTAAATTTCTTCCTGCTGGATAATCCCCATAGGACATAAATCCTTATTTTTTCTATGTTGATAGCATATCCAGCGATTTTTTTCTTGGTCCTGATGCCGGTGGAATGCCGATCCGCAAAGGCCACATTTTAAAATTCCACTGAGCGGATATTTTTGAATTTCTGTCTTGGTACCATGTTGATCCTTTTTCTGAGTTATGAGTCGCTGCACTTGCTCGAATTTTTCTCTGTTAATAATCGCCGGATGAGAATTTTTAATATAGTATTGTGTTAGCTGGCCATCGTTTTTTACTCTCGCCAATGGGAGAGTCTCTGGCGTATAAGATTTTTGAAATAATGAATCGCCTACATATTTTTCATTAGTTAAAATGTATCGAATCATCCCATGATGCCATCTTGCATTTCTTTTGGTCCTATTCTCCGCTTCATTAAGCGTTCTTGCAATTTCAGTTGTACTCTTGCCACTAAGATAACTATTAAAAATATACTGTACGATGGGTACTTCCTTTGGATCGGGTATTAATTGGTTATCCTTTAAAAAGTAACCAAGCGGAGCGCTGCAGGTGATAAAATTACCGGAGCGCAGCCGTTTTTGATAGCTCCATTTTAGATTTTTTGAGATAGATAGGGATTCCTCCTGGGCGGCCGCGCTTAACATACTAAGGATCAGCTCACTGCCCATTTTGCTGGTGTCAATGTGTTCTTTTTCAAATTCTATCGCCACGCCCAGCATCTTTAGCTCTCTCACAGTTTGAATGCAGTCCAGTGTGTTCCGGGCAAATCGGGAAATGGATTTGACGAGAATGCGGTCTATTTTTCCTGCCCGGCAGTCTTGAATAAGGCGCTGGAAGTCGCTGCGCTTTTCGGCGCTGGTGCCTGTTACTGCCTCATCGGCGTATAGTCCGGCGAATTCCCATTCGTCCTTTGATTGAATGTAATTGGTGTAATATTCCACCTGGGAAGCAAAGGAGTTTAACTGGTCGGCAGAGTCGCTGCTCACACGGGCATAAGCCGCGACCCGCAGCTTATGCGCCCGTTCCGCGACAGGCGGTATGACTCTTACTTCCGGCATTCTTTTCTCTCCTTTCCCGGTTGGACATCTTTTTTGTCACACACAACACTACCACATCTGTTTCTCCTTATCTATCACGATACCTACTAAGATTGAGCCCCAAAAATCCCGCGTCTTTCGGCAAAAGGAACAGAGGCCCGCTTACCTTTCCGGTGTATGCTTCCGGCGGTTTCGGGCTCTGCTTTTTCTCATCCATTGTTCAAATACCATACCTGTTGCAAACTTTATATCAGAATGATAAAGCCGTACAGTGATATGATCTGAATTTTGAGTTTTGAAGTTATGGTATTCCAGTGCTTCTCCCCAGCCATATTCATATTGATAGGCAATCTGCTCGGTAAAGTCATGAAGTTCAGACACCGTCAAATCCTTGACCATATTGAGTTCCAAAACAGCATATAAGCTGTTTCCTTCCGCCTGAACCGTTGGATAAGCCGAAAGTATCTTTTGCTTTATGATCTTCTCCCTCTTTTTATCATACGGCAGAGAAAAATATTGCATTAAGTCATTCGTAGGATATTCGTCTGTATGAAAATTTTTCATTTCCTGTACGATATCCTGATAGTAGCAAACGCCGGAGTCATAGAGAGCCTCCTGCGCTTCAAGGGTATCTCCTTCCATTAGATTAAGCCGGAGCGTAGAATACAGCTTCGGGTTATCAATCAGTCCACTCATTGGTATATATCGGATCGTCATAGATTTCCCCCTCCTTTTTTATCAACATCATAGCTTAATACTCCATACTTTTCAGCGATGGCAGCATTCGCTTTTTGGCAGGCCGCCAGTGTAATTCTCCCCTGTTCAAAAAGCCTTTTTAACAGGCAGAAGGAGATATAATACTGGATTTCCGGGAGCACACTGTCCTGCTTTATTTCTTGAAAATTCATAACACTTGAACCTCTTTTCTCAGTTTTCCATGTACGGCTCTCTATTCAGAACGATCAGCATTATGTTGTGGCTTTGAAAAAATTCCAATATCTGAACTAAAACAGCAGTGTCACGGCTTAACCGGAAGAAGTCCTGCAGCATAACGGCCCGGACTGATCCGCTTTTTACGGCCTTCAGCAGTTGCTGAAGGCCCATCCGCCGAATATTTCGACCAGTGCTCATGTCCTGAGAATTTCCGGCAACATAGTATCCCTGCAGCTCAGCTTCTGCTTGGAGGCTTTCCATCTGTCGGAACAGGACGGCCGGATTTCTGTGGCTGCTTCGACTGTATAACCATATGGGATAGTTCATCGCTCTCTCTCCTTTGGCAAAAAATAATCCGGGCTTTTCTTTGCCCGGATAAATCTCTCCACATCTTCTATTTTTCTTGTAATAGGAACAGGCGGCAGGGTTTCCAGCACCGATTGGTGATACCGCTGATCCGGGGCTGCCCGACAGTCCAGAATGCTCACGGCACAGGCGTCTGTTTCCGTTCGGATCGCCCTTCCAAATCCCTGCCGGAGCTTTATTTGCATTTCCGGGATCACCACGGCTTTGATGTAATCTTTCAGCGACGGGTATTGCTCCCGTTCCGCCTCGCTGATTGGGTCGGGGACCGGAAAAGGCAGGCGCGTAATAATCAGGGAGGATACCATATCCCCAGGAAAATCCACACCTTCCCAGCAGGACCCCGCCGCGAACAGCACCGCGTTGGAAGCCTGCTTGAACTGGTGGATGATGTCCTGGGAATGCCGCCATACTTCCATAAGCGGAAAGGACATACGATCTTTCACTTGGTTATAAACAGCGCCCATGAGGGAATAAGAGGTAAAAAGCACCAATGTGTGGCCACAAGTTGCTTCCACTAACCGGCAGATATGCTCCGCTAAGTATGCGGCTTCTTCGCCGCTCCCCAGCAATCGCTTGGGAGAGTCATCGGGAAAATACAACAAGCAGTTTTCTTCATAATGGAAAGGAGACGGTGCAATAAATTCTTTTGGTTCTTTTAAGCCGTCCAGCCCCAGCACCCGCTTGATTCTTTCAAAGCTGTCTCCGGCCATGAGAGTGCCGGAGGTCAAAATGGCAGGGATTTTTCTCTGCCACACGGCCTGCCTTAACAGCTCTGGGATTTCCCGGCTGGCGGCGTGGAGGCTGGGGGTTCCGGTTCGGTCATACTGAATGTACAAAATGTACCGCTTATCCCCGGTAAAAAACAGGTTCAGGGTTTCTTCCGTTCTTCCCAGCCGGTAAGCGATCCACCGCGGGAGCCGCGGCGCCAGCTTCCTTTGTAACTGGCGGAGGAGAGTGAGACAATCTCGTATCGCTGCTTCCCGGTCCGGCGTTAAAATAAAGGGAGTGCGCTGGGCTTCTTCCAGCAGCTCGCCCCGGCACATGGCTCCCATGAGAATCTGGCATTTTTCCCGAAGCTGCTGTGCCGGTAATCTGTAGTTTTCACCTGTCAGCAGATTGCAGAGTTCTTTCAAATCCTCTGCGGACAGGCTTTTTTCGTACATCTGGCGGGCCGCCTCCGGCAGCTTATGGGCCTCGTCTATTACCAGAGCCCGATAATCCTGCAATAAAGGACGCAGTTCTTGTAAACGATGAGAGGCGTCTGCCAGCAGGTAATTATGGTTGCAGATTTGCATAAAAATTCCTGCGTTCCTGGCCGCTCTCAAATACTGGTGATACCGGCAGGCGGTCCTGATTGGGCAGTCATTTCTGCAAGCCTTGGGAACGCAGACCTGCTCCCTGTCAAACTGACTGAGATCCGGCACATCGTCCAGGTCGTAATAGTTTCGCAGGGAAACCAGAGCTTTCCGCTGCTCCTCATTTTTTCTCTTTCCCTCTACTGCCTCCAGCCGGAATTTCAGCCTGATGTCGCATACAAAACGTTCCTTCCCTTTCCGTACTACGGCCTGGATCGGCTTTTGTACAATACGATTTTCTAAAAAAATTCGGGATAAGAAAGGGAGATACTCTCCGATGATCGCATCCTGCAGCGCCACGCTGGAGGTGGAAACCACCACCGGCTGGGGAGAAGGGAAAAATCTTTTCAGCAAAACGCAGGCGGCAAGGTAAGCATATGTCTTTCCGATTCCAACGCCTGCGTCGCACAAGGCAATTTTGTTTTGGAGCAGGGTGTCCAGCATTGTATGACAGAGGGCGATCTGTTCTTCTCTGACCGCCAGCCCGTTTTGTGGCATGAGGATTCTGAAAATTCTTTCAATTTCCCCATGAGCCTGCTCCCGTGGAGTTTTGTTCATTCCGGCACCTTCTTCCCGCCGTCCGCTGGCAGCACACTGATACGGCGCGGGTGAACCCGCGCCGCATGGATTTGCTGCCAACGGCAAAAATCTGAATTAAATGATCCTTTTCATGCTGTATTTGCTGCTCGCCCCCCAGCATTCGGGAACCATGCGGGCAGGCTTGCGGCTGACAAGCCGTTCACTGGTTTTCCAAGGGTCTTGCTGATTACAACCCAAGGTAGGCCAGCCCATCTGACGTGTGGGCGGACGATAGTGCGTATCATAATACCCCGTCCAGGGTCGTGGCGAAAAGGCGGACCCTGCCTCTTTTCGGACAAAAGGGATCGCTCTGGAACCGAAAGCGCAGACCGCCGTCCTATCATGGAACGGCTGTTTGCGCTCTGGTTCCGTCTTGGCGCTTTCCCCGGCATCGCTCGCCTGGACGGGAACGTACCCGCATGGCTGGTATTCACTTTTCAAGCTGCGAGTGAAGGGATTTTTCCCTTTCACCCTATAGCCACTGTGAAACACCAAAATATAACGCTGGTTAAAAATATTTTTTAAATTTTTTTCGCAGTCGGTAGATTCGCATATTGACAGCGCATTCCTCCATTCCGAGAGAAGCCGCTATCTCCCTGTTGCTGAACCCTTTGATCTTCATGAGGATAATTCTAAGGGTAAGCTTGTCCGCTTTGGAAAGCAGTGTATAAAGTTCCGGGCTTTCTATCTCATCTAAAAGCTGTTCGGTGGTTGTAATCTCCGGCTGATCCTCTGTGATCTGCTGGCTTATGTATTCTTCCGACTGTACGTTCCACCTCCGATAGTTCCTTTCCGTCTTAAAGCTTTCCCAATCGTAATAGTGCAGACGTTGGATGGTATCCTCGTCCACCCCTAATTCTCTGAGCTTCGCTTCTTCTGCTGATTTCCATTTGAGCCATTCTTTCTCGGCTCTGGCTTTGTTATACGCCACTCCATTTCCTCCGTTCAATCTGAATTTTTTAATTCAGATTGCCGGAGGTCCGCGGCAGTTAAGTATTAGAGCTGACTCGTTAAAATACAAAAAGGGAGAGATAAATTCTGCTTTCCTGTTATCATAAATATCTAACTCCAGCTATTGAATGTTGCCGCTATAAAAGGAAAAAGACAGCTTATTTTTATAAAAATAAGCTGTCTTCTAACTGTATGAAACATTTCTCAACTCCATCCTGGTAGCAATCAGTCAGAAGTGTTTTTCTGCCTTTAGTGTTATAAGCGTATTTTATAGCGAAAGGCCCCTTATCATAGCGATAAGAGGCCTTTCAATAATAGGAGGTTGTAAGAAAAAATTACTATTAATTTATTTTAGCCAAATTTATGATTTCTCAAGACTACGGTCAATCCAGCACTGATAAATGCTAAAACAACAATTCCAATGATAAAAAATCCCACGTTATCTCCTGTCTGAGCATTATTGCTGTTATGGAGATCGCTAGACACTGAATTCGCTGCAGAATTTATTGTATTGAAGTTAGAATTGGAATCATTTGGCTTAGAAGGATCACTGGATTTCGATGTATCTGATTCGGAGGTAGAGCCATCTGGCTTAGAAGAATCGCCCGGTCTCGATATATCCGGCTCGGAGCTAGAATCATTCGGCTTAGAAGATGTATCCATGTTTTTCACCAAAGCATTCATCGCCCCGGTCAAAGCTTCCGCTACTTCGTCTACTTCAGTCTGAGCGGCATTGGCGTTAGCCAGCACTTTTTTAGCAGATTCCAGCGCTTCCGCGAACGGGTGCCAGGTCTCCGGTGTGTAATCGGCTTCCTGTTTGTCCTCTCCGGCTTCTACTGCCGCCGACAGTGCAGAAGTATCTGCTCTTTCCTGCAAGGCGTTCATCGCCCCGGTCAAAGCTTCCGTTGCTTCGTCTATCTGGAACTGTGTAACGTTGGTATCATCGAACACAGTTTTAGCGGATTCCAGTGCTTCCGCGAACAGACTCCAAGTTTCTGTGGTGTAATTTACTTCGATCTTATCCTCTGCAGAGTTTACTGCCTTTTCCAACAGATCTTTTCCTGTCGTATTAGTTAAATAGATATTATCAAAGCTACTCCCCTTAGAGTCAATCACGCGCATACCAATGGTTCCCAAAGAAGTGAAAACAATATTATTCGCCTGTAAATGATATGCGTCTACGGTTGACCCCTTCTCTTTTACATAGCAGTGGATTTCATCACCCACTCTTTGGGCTGTTACATGATAAGTTTTGCCGACCTCAAATTTCACACCATCATTCGGCCCTAAGCTATCCAGCTGCAAATAGTCCCAATTCACATCTTTTTGTCGGGGGCCAAGGAACTTAGCCAGCCATAAGTACCCCTTAGTATCGAGACCAAACCCGTAGCCGTAAAAGTTATCGTTTCCTTTTCCCGGCAGCGAAGTGTTAAATATCAAACCGGCTTGGCCTTCGTTATCTAAAGTAATATCAGCCTCCAGAGTGAAATCAGTAAGTTCTGACATAAGATCTTCGTCATTCATCACAGCCTTACCTGTCCCAGAATAGGTACCGTTCTCATTCCACTGCCATGTTCCATCAACCGAGTGCCAATTATCAGCATGATCCGTAAAATCTTCTGTAAAGCGCATATTTAACGGAGTGTCGGCCATTTGGGTAACTATAATATCATCAAACTTGACCGTGTTGTTTTCTCCACCACGAACACCGATAAATCCATTGGTATAGGTATCATCTTCTGCCTCGAGTATTAACTGACCATTTACATACACCTGAATTTTACCAGCGTTGCTGACAATTTTCATTTGATAAACACTCCCATTTTCAATGGGCATGCTCTTACTCTGCAATTCAGTAGTGGAATAAATCGGGGATTCGCCAGACTCATTCCAGTCAACATCGTAACGGTTCAGCCATACCTTACCAGTTGTGTCGATTCCTGCCGCATAACCCTCAAAGCTATTTTCGCCGCCAATGGCATTGCGGACGTTGAACAGCAAGCTTCCCTCACCGCTATCAGACACAGTAATTTTGCCTTCTATCGTGAAATTCTCAGTAATTTCATCATTATAATATACGGATTTATCTTTCGCAGTGGACTCTACAGAATACCATCCGTCCTTTACAGACCAATCTCCCTTGTAGAAAGTCCAGCCCAAACTTTGACCATCGTCAAAATCCTGATTGATATCACCAAATCGCTCCTGCTTCAAAAGCCGCAAATTGATTGCTCTGATCGTGAGAGGATCGATTTTTACAATTTTTCTGTCATAGGTAAGCAAGCCCCCCGTTTCACCCTCATAATCGCATATCTCGGTGTAAATGGCGCCTTCCAGACCCTGTGTTTTGTTTAAATCAATCATCTTTTGAACAACATCTGCATACAACATTTCCTGCTCAGCCTGGGTTTCAATATTCCAAGCTCCGGGAACAGGATTTTGAACCCACATATGCTCTCCATTCATGGGTCTCATCACCGCTCCCGTTTCACCAACTACATTTACCCGATCTTTTTTATTGGGACTGGTAGGAATCGCATAGCTATGATTGTCAGCGACATCACCCAACGCTACATCCCACCATCCGCTGGCGCCAGTTATCAGCCGAGTCGGATCCAGGTCTTCAGCCAATTTCACATAATATTCTGATCCGCTCCGGTCAGTAACATCGCGTCCGGTTGGCAACTGTCCCCAGGATTCATTAAATACTACCCAATCCACAATTGATGGGTGATTATATAGCTGTTCGATCATAGCAGTCAGGCCGTATTCCAGAGCATCCAGATTGATCGGCGGTTCCCCTTTCGGCATAGACGGATGTTTCATACCTTTATTCATAGACATACTTGGCATATCCTGCCACACTAAGAGCCCAATTTTATCCGCCCAGTAATACCATCTCTGAGGTTCAATTTTGATATGCTTGCGAATTGTATTAAATCCCAATTCTTTATGCTTCTGGATATCGTACATAAGAGCTTCGTCGGTAGGCGCGGTATAAATCCCGTCCGGCCAATAGCCCTGGTCCAGCGTACCATACATAAAGATAGGTTCGTCATTTAAATACAGTCTCTGATACCCGTCCGCATCCGGCCGGTATTCAATTTTCCTCATTCCAAAATAGCTGCTAACACTGTCCAGCGGTTTGCCATCACTCAGCAGACTGACTTCCAGATCGTAGAGAAAAGGACTATCCGGGGACCAAAGTTTTGCATCGGAGATTGGAATAATGAGTTCCGTATTCGGTGAACCGGTGAAGGTGGCCACTGTTTCTCCAGTATCCTTAACAGTCACAGCAACTCCCAGATTGGGAACCACATCGACATCAAAGGTCTCTTCAAAAACAAGCAAATCAGCAGCGACGTTAAACTGTTTTTCAAATTTAACTTCATTATTTACAGTATATTTCATGTTGTCATAATGCTGCCAGCTGTTTCCAACTGTTCTCAGGCCAACGGTGCCGCCGCTGTATGTGGCGTCGGTTGCCTCTAACCGGTAGGGTTCGTTTTCGGAACCCTTTTCCTTGACCTCGCAGACAATGCTAGCGCCGTCTTTTGTTATTGTCATGTGATATGTTTTTCCAGGCTCCATGACTACATCCCCGTCGCCCTTCCGATGCAGCATAGTAAACCTGTTGTCAAATCTGGCAAGCCAGATGGATGGGTCATTGGAATCGAGGCCAAAGGCATAGCCTTTAAAGTTATCGTCTCCGTTTCCAGCCTCCTGGACGTTAAACATGACGCCGGCCTGGCCTTTCCCCATGGTGACGTCGGTTTCCAGAACAAAGCTATCGGCCATTACCTGCTCCTTCAGCAGGGTTTTGCCCTGGCTCGAAGTATATGCGCCGTCCACAGCACTCCAGGCGCCGTCTACAACCTCCCACTCGTTTTCCACATCCTCCGGCGCAGCGCCTTCGTCCGTGGCTAATTTAGACAGGGAAATATTGTCAAAATTTGACGCGCTGCCGTGAGTCGTCACTCGCAGTCCAATGGTGCCGCCGCTATATTTGTCATTCGTTGCCACTAGCTGTTGAGGTTCGGCAGCGGAACCCTTTTCCTGGACGGTGCACGTGATCGTACCGTCTGACTTGGTAACCGTCACATGATAGGTCTTTCCGGTTGTGATGCCCGCATTCTGAATGTCAGCTAAACACATATCACGGGTCCAGTTGGTTCCATCGCCAAATTTGGCGAGCCAGATGGACGGAGTGTTGGAATCAAGGCCGAGACAGTAGCCTTTGAAGTTATCGTTTCCGGCTCCGGCTTCCTGTACGTTAAACATAATGCCGGCCTGGCCCTCCGTATCCATAGTGATATCAGCCTGCAGCACAAAATTGTCAAGGCCCTCCATCACCTGGTCCTTCATGATAGTTTTTCCGTCGTTGTTACCGGTACGAACGCCATCAGAAGTTTTCCATTCGCCATCCACAACGTTCCAGTCGTCTTCTGTTTCTGCAGTGGCGTTAACGATCAGTTTGAGCTGTGAATTGTCAACATCCGTCTCCATTTTCAGGGATTCAATGCTGGTTTCCGCTAGGGGTTCCAGCCAAACAGTCTGCCAAATACCAGAACTCGGTACATACCACCACTCACGCCGGTCATTGGGATAAACTGTTTGCTTGCCAACGGGAATACTGCCCTTATCTGTAGGATCATATACCCGCACCATTAATTCCTGTTCCCCATTATCCTTCAAATAGTCAGTGATATCATAGCTAAAAGCATCATAACCACCTTCATGAACACCAAGGCTTTGCCCATTTACAAAAACTTCGGATTCATAGTCGACTGCGCCAAAATTAATCCTAATACGCCTGCCGTCCCAATCCTCAGGAACGGTAAAAGTGCGTTTGTACCACATTCTGTCGTCGTGCTGTGCAATACCAGACAATGCGGCTTCCGGAGCAAAAGGCACAATGATTTCTTGAGCTTTTTCCCAACTAATCTTATCCTTATCAATTTCTTGTGTAAACTGAAATTCCCAGCGGCCGTTTAAATTAACCCATTCCTCTCTTTCCATAGCTGGGCGGGGATACTCCGGCAAGGGATTATCAGGATCCACATCATCATACCAGGGGGTTTTTAGATCGCTGTTGTAGGTATAGCCACCTGCACTTTCCGGTTGCGTGGAGATAGGTTCCGCAAACACATTGGTGAGAGGTACGAACAGCAGCGCCGCAGTGCAGCTAACTGCGAAGAACTTCTTCAGATTTCTCCTCATACTTTGAACCTCCTTTAAGTTAGAACATAAAAAGGGCATAGACAATCTTCATAAATTGCTGTTTTAAAAAGGCGGAATCTACTTTATGAAACAAAGTTTTATAAAAGCAAAAGAAATGTCCTACATATGCCAAATATGAAACTTAAACCCGGCAATTAGTAAACTATCAATTGATTTACCAATTTGCTTGATAAAATGATATTTTCCACCCGGCCTTTTCCCTATATTCACCTCCCTATTACAGGCTCAACAGCAACGAAGTGCTTTTGTATGTAAAAATGGGGGTAATCTCATATACGAAGGAATTTTCCTATGATTTAATTCTGCCTTCTGATTCTTACGGCCATATATTCTATTCCTGGTAAGTTTACCCGAAATTTGCCTTGAAAGACACCTACCTGGGTAATGATCATATTCCATGTATCTATTATCTCCACGCAATACTGATGATCATCATCAAAATAGTAGTCACGAAAAGAAGGCCGATGCAATCCATAATAATATAAATAGTACCCCGTCGATCCACTTGCGGTTTCTTCAACTTGTGCGGCTACTTCGCCCCTCATAGTTTCCATCGGCATTAAGCCAATGCCCGGCGTTTCCTCCAAAATTCTTTGTAGAAATTTCAAGCGCGACGGACTGTCTCCATGTAAAACGCCCCCATGGGACCACCATAAAATATTATCAGGGCTTAAGTACGTCTCTCCATGGCCCGCGTAACCACCCCGGCAGGTAGCTTCCCAAAACCGCCTGGTCATTTCTTTGCCGCTGATATCCCCCCACTCATGCTGTATATTTCCTTCATAGGCTATTTCATCCAACACTACCGGCTTTTGATACCGCGCCCTCCAGGTATCGGTAAGTTCTGCCGACAAATACGCATCCTGCCGTTGTATGCTACAATGTGTAATCCAAGGGCGGGAAAAATCATAAAACGGCATACAGTTGTGAATGGAACGAAGATGCCCGTATGCATCTTTTTCACACAGAATCGAGGCATAACGTTCCCAGTCTGCCAGCGTTTTCTTCTTCATTAAATCATATTCGTTAGCGAGGCTCCACCATACGTTTCGATAAGCACTCAGTCTGGCAATCAGATAGTTCCAGTAAAGATCATCGCATTCTGCAGTCATTTCACTAAACCCCCATCTGTCATAGGGGTGCATGACGATAATATCCGCTTGAATTTCCAAACCCATTAAATCTCTAATGCATTCCTCTAAATGCTGAAAATATTTTGGATTAAACCGCTTGTAATCAAAATTATTACCGGGAGCCCGGCCTGTATATTCGTGGAAGTTGTCTTTTGTTAAGACGGAACTATCACAAGGCGTCCCTTCATATGGGTAGCCGATTGGCTCGCTTAAATTGTAATCATAATGCTTTGGAAAAACACAAAAACGAATTTTGTTGAAAGCATTCTCTTTTAATGTTTTTAATGTTTGCTCTTGTAAATCTTGTGGCTGCAGAGTCCATACATAACATGTTGTTCCAACAGGATAATAAGGAGTGCCGTCTTCATAAGCAAAATGATAGGTATTTGCCACTCGGACAGGTCCATGATTTTGGTTGCCGGCTGGTGTGACATAAAAGGTTCCGGTAAAGCGTTCAGAAGAAAATGTTCCGAAAATTTCAAAGTGATATTCACCCTCAAAGGAGGGCATGAATCTAACACGATAGGTACCGTTCCCATCATAAAACCCGTCGACCGTTTTACTTTCGTTTTTGCCGGAAAAAACGCCGTGAATCGTGTAATCAGTAAATGGATTGCCCTCAGACTCACCTTGTAAAGAAATTTCAAAAACATTCCAACGTTCTACGGAGCTCAGAAATTTACAATTTGCATTCATTTTATAAACACCTTTCCCCCTTTTGTTATGCTAGCCTTTTACTGCTCCGGCCATACCCTCTACAAAATAGCGTTGGAAAATTAAATAAACAAGGATGACGGGAACAACAGAAATAAACACACCTGCACATAAATATCCGTAATCAATGGCGTGTTCGCCTATAAAAGTCATCAGCCCAACAGGCACTGTTTTTTTGGCGCTGTCGTTGATGATCACGCTGGCCAACAGATACTCATTCCATGTTGCCAGAAAATCGGTAATAATCAGTGTGCCGATCGCAGGTTTCGTAATTGGTAAGATAATACTCCAAAACAACCGCCAACGGCTGCAACCGTCAATATATGCAGCTTGATCAATATCGCTCGGAATGCCTCTCATAAAGCCCCTCATTACTAAGATTGCATAGGATAACCCAAAAGCTATGTATACATAAAAAAGTCCAAAATAAGTATTTAAAAGGTTTAGCTCGCTATAGATAATATTAATGGGGACTAAAGCAGTCTGCATAGGAAGCATCATACCGATTAAGAAAAAAATAAAAATACCGGTGCTGTGTTTTATATTGAGCCGGGTCAAAGCGAAAGCTACCATGGACGCCACAAAAATTCCAAGCGGAACTTTCAAGCAGCAAATGAGAAGATCATTCGCCATGTAATTAAATAATCTTCCTTGCGTAACCGCATTGGAAAAATTGCTCCACGCAGGAACTTCTGGCAACTGAAAAAGGCTCATCGTAAAAAAATCAGCTTTGTTTTTTAGAGCTGTCGCAAGCAGTGTAAATATAGGAATAAACCAAACGACCGCCATCATGACCAAAAAGGTATAAAGAACTAACTTTTTTACAAAATTTCTGTTTTTTCTCATTAAGTCCCAACCTCCTTAATCATCCCGCGCTGTAAAAGCGACATACGGTACAATGACAACCATCATTATTAGAACCATTACGCAGGCAATCGCCGTCCCCATCCCAACATTGCTGTATTGGAATGTTTGAGAGTACATATAAGTCGCCATCATCTGGGTCGAATTATTAGGGCCGCCGCCTGTCAAGCTTTGGATAATGTCAAAAACTTTCATAGCGCTCACAATCTGGGTCGCCAGTACGATTACGAAAGTTTCTTTCAATAACGGAATGGTTACATAAAAAAATTGTTTAAGAGGGCCTGCGCCGTCTATTCTAGAAGCCTCTAAAACATCGCTGGGAACCGCTTGAAGACCGGCAAGGAAGAGAATCATCGGCTGGCCAATTGCCTGCCACATAGAAGCAATAAATGTAGCGTATAGGCTGGTATTGGGATCTGAAAGCCAGCTTTGCACAAAAGGGACGCCCATCACCTCAAAGAATTGGTTGATAAAACCAATATTTGGCTCATAGACCCATCGCCAAGTAATACCCACTGCAATCGGCGCAATAACAGCCGGAAAATAATAGAATCCGCGAAAAAAAGTTCTGCCACGGAACGGCCGGTTTAACAGCAATGCAAATATTAGGGCGACGCCGGTAGTAAACACAACCGTCAATACAATCCAGATTAAGTTGTTTTTAATAGCAATCGGAAACACATGGTCTGTAGTGACGAGTTTAGTGTAATTCTCTAAGCCTACAAATTTCATCTGCCCAATTCCGTTCCACTCAAACATGCTAATATAAAAAGAATAAAAAACTGGGAAGATAATAACTGAAAGGTAAATGAGTAATCCAGGAAGCATAAAAGCGCATGCTCCCAGATCAAATTTTTTTACTTTCTTCATTTCTCCACCTCAAATTAAGAGAAAGAAGGAAGGCCGGAAGACCGACCTTCCTTCAATAATATGTTTTTAGTTTGCGCCCTGATAGTCGTCGATAGCTTTTTGAATCTGTTCAGCGCCCTCTTGGGGAGTCATCTGATTATTCGCGATGGCATCCTGCACATCAAACAATTGAGCGGCAACCTCAGGAGGGAAAGCTTGATCGGTTATTGTAAAAATTCCATTTGCGTTTGCTGCTTCAATTACAGTGTTAGCAATGGGAGTAGGAGCGGTAGAGGAAAGCCTAGGCAACGGCAGAGTATACCGGGAAGGGTTTTCCTCAATTTTTTCATCGCTGAACCAGAAATCCAAATAGGCAACACAAGCATCTAATTTTTCCTCTGACAAACTTTTGTTGAACTGATACATATCAGCAAACGCAGAAGTACGATGCTCACTCCCAGAGGGGAACGGAAATGCTCCGAAATCTTCGAAGTCCAATTCATTTTTCATAATGTTACCGTCCATCCCCTGGGTTTCTAAGCACATCGCCGCGCTTCCCATTGCCACAAGATTTTTGGCGTCATCAGGATTAGCAGTAATAAAGCCTACCGGGAAGTAATTCTTATCACACCACTCTTTATATTTGGTTAAAGCCTGTACGGTAGCATCATTATTATAGCTTTCGTCAAATACATTCATCGCATCATGCAGCTCTGGACCCGCGTAATGTTCAATTAACTGCTCAACCCAACGCATCAGATTCCATCCATTTAATCCAGCTGTCGCAATTGGAGTGATACCATTTTCCACCAGCGTATCGCATACTTGTTCAAATTCCTCGAAAGTAGTGGGTTCTTCCAGATTGCACTGCTCAAAGAAATCAGTTCTATAATAAACCGACATTGCTTCAAAGGAACGCGGATAACCGGAAAGCTTTCCGTCCAATGTGCAAAGATCTAATGCGGCGGGAGTAAAGATGTCACTCCAGCCATTTTTCTCTGCATATTCAGTCAGATCATATGTCAGATCGTTTTCCACATAAAAACTTCCTAAGCTTCCGCCCCAGTTAAACCAAACATCCGGCAAGGTTCCTGAAGAAGCGGCTACCTTGCATGCGTCTTTTAAAGCATCGGTATCATAGTAGGATGCGTTAATAGGCGCCTCCGGATGGGCTTCGTTGTACTCTGCCGTCATGACATCTCCATATTCCTTGTTGCTTTGGAGATCCCACAGGGTAATTTCTCCAACCTCTACAGTTCCAGATGCCGAAGCATTAGATACCGCAGATTCAGAAGACGTTGAACTGGGGCCGCTCGGTTCATTGCTGCATCCAGCCGCCAGCAGCATTGCCGCCGCTAAAGAAAACGCTAAAACCTGTTTCTTCATGATAGTTCCTCCTTTTAGTTATACCTTTTTAGACATTGATACTTGCACAATATTTTGTAGTGAATTTATATTTTCTACATAATATTGTGTTTTCTTTATGTGTTCCACCTTTCCCAAAAGGTATAACATTTTCTACCATTTTCAGCATGGTTGCTAATTTGCTCAATTATTGGTGTGTATCCTTAAATTGAGCACAGCCTTATTATAAAACTTTTTATTGAAAATTTCAATACAAAAAACTAATTTTTTATAATTTTTTAGTTTTTATTTATTTCAATTTATTTTAAATGTCTAAACATTTTACATTTAACAAGTATTTTTATTGTAAAATTTATTATAGCATTAAAATTCCTATTGACTAAATAAAAAAAATAATGTAAAATTTTAATTGAAATTTTATCTTTAATAATTTTGAGTCCACAAAGCTTTATCTATTGCTGATTGTTTCCCGAGAGTTTAAAATGAGAATGTAGGTATATTCTATAACTTTGATTTAGAGTAGGTGCGTTATGAAAGTTGGTATTAAAACAATTAGTGAATTATCCGGATTTTCCATTGCTACAGTTTCGAATGTATTGAACAATAAAGGGTCGATCAGCAGAGATACCAAAGAAAAGGTCCTACAGATCGCTCATGAAGTAGGCTACATAGGCAAAGAAAAAATCAGCAACATCCAACTGGTTGTTTATAAGAAACACGGCCAGGTTGTTGGAGATACGCCATTTTTTTCCGCACTGATCGAGGGTATTGAATCAACCTGCCGGGTTTGCGGTTTTCAAATGGAAATTTGCAATATCAATAAAAGTAGCATTGATTACGACGAACTTCTTTATCAGGTACTGCATAACCAGTCAACAGCAATTCTTCTGTTGGCCACCGAGCTTTTAGCGGAGGATGTCGCTGTTTTTGAGCAAAGCTTATCTCCTGTATTAGTTTTGGATAGCTGGTATCCAAAGCTGAATTTTAGCAGTGTCACTATCAATAATATCGATTCTGTACAAAACGCGGTTGAATATTTAATCGGCAAGGGTCACATAGAAATCGGTCATATTAAAAGCAGCTATTTAATCCAAAACTTTCGCGAGCGCGAATATGGTTTCTTAAAAGCGCTCGAGTTGAACGGTATCTCTCGAAATGATTCTTATGATATCTCTCTTACCCCAACAATGGATGGCGCCTATCGGGATATGAAGGATTTTCTGCAATCTCAACACCCTAAACTGCCTACCGCTTTTTTTGCGGACAATGATATCATTGCTCTTGGAGCTATGAAAGCGCTTCAAGAAACCGGAATAAGAATTCCACAGGATATATCGATAATTGGTTTTGACGATTTGCCCTTCTGTGAAATATCCTCACCTTCTCTTACGACAATCAAGGTAGACAAAGAGCAGATGGGAAGCATGGCCGTTAAAATGTTAATCGACTATATCATTAACGGTAATAGCCGCCCCTTCAAGCTGTCAGTTTCCACGGAATTTATTGAACGCGAAAGTGTACTTGATATCAGAACCAACGGCAAACCTGACAAAGCGTAGCCGAATTTCCTTTTAAAAAATATAATTCCTATCAGATTTTTTGTACAACACATTTTGCTTTTATCAAATATAAAAAGGAGTGGTAAAATGGATCGAATTAAGCTTGGCTATGCACCCACAAGGCGCAGCATTTTCAGCGCGCCAGATGCCCGTAAATATCGGGAGCTTATTGCGACACGGCTTTGCGAATTGGGAATTGATTTTGTGGACATCACCGATATCAATGAGGAAGGGCTGCTTTATGATGATGCAGACCGTATTCGCATTGCGGAAAAATTCAAATCAGAAAAAATCGACGGGTTATTCCTTCCGCACTGTAATTTTGGCACCGAATACGAATGCGCCAGATTAGCAAAAGATCTTGGGGTTCCAGTATTACTTTGGGGCCCCTTAGATGAAAGGCCGGAACCGGACGGCAACCGGCTGCGGGATACGCAGTGCGGTCTGTTTGCCACCGGAAAGGTACTTAGACGCTTTCAAATTCCTTTTACCTATTTGACCAATTGCCGATTAAACGATCCTATCTTTGAATCTGGTGTCCGTGCTTTTTTAGCGGTATGCAATGTTGTCAAAACATTTCGGAACGCTCGTATTTTGCAGATTTCAACCCGCCCCTTCGATTTCTGGTCCACAATATGCAATGAAGGAGAGCTCCTGGAAAAGTTCAACATCCAATTGGCACCTGTTCCTTTCCCTGAATTAATGGCTGAAATAAACAAAGCCAAAGAAAATCGCACACAAATGCAGGAAACATTGAAAACAATTAATAGCCAAATGATTGTTCAGATTAAAGATGCCGAACTTGAAAATGTAGCCGCGTTAAAAATCGGTATGGAGCAATTAGTAAACAAATACGGCTGCCAAGCGATAGCCATTCAATGCTGGAACGCTTTACAGTCTGAACTTGGAATTATGCCCTGTGCCGCGAATGCATTACTAAATGATCAAGGAATTCCCGTGGCGTGTGAAACCGACATTCACGGCGCAATTACCGCTTTACTTGTGGAAGCCGCCGCGCTAAAAACCAAGCGTTCCTTTTTTGCGGATTGGACAATCCGGCATCCAGATATTCCTAACGGCGAGCTTTTACAGCATTGCGGACCCTGGCCTGTGTCTGTAAGTAAGGAAAAGCCCTTGCTCACCTATCCTTTGGCTTTTGATTTTCCCGGCAGCTTGACCGCAGAGGCAAAACACGGCTCTATATCTTTATGCCGCTTTGATGGAGATAATGGTGAATATTCACTCTTATTAGGCCACGCAAAAGGCGTTGAAGGACCTCTGTGCAAAGGAACCTATCTCTGGGTAGAGGTGCAAAACATCAAACGCTTAGAGGAAAAATTAGTTACCGGTCCTTATATCCATCATTGTGTTGGAATTCACCTGGATGTGGTTCCCGTGCTGTACGAAGCGTGTAAGTATATCGGTTTAACGCCTGACCTGTACGATTCAATTGAAGAAAAGGTTAAGGCGTTTTGGAGGGGCGAATGACTACAATAGAAAAAAAAGCATTACAAATCCGCCGGGATATTGTAACGTTAATTCATCAAGCAGGCTGCGGGCATATTGGCGGTGATCTAAGCGCAACCGACATTCTGGTAGATCTATATTATAAGCAGATGAATATTTCTCCGGACAACATCAATGACCCCAATAGAGATCGTTTTGTACTCAGCAAGGGACATTCCGTTGAAGCGTTGTATTGTATACTGGCTGACCAGGGGTTTTTCCCTAAAGAAGATTTGCTCACATATTCACAATTCGGTTCGAATTATATTGGCCACCCAAACAACAAGATAAACGGCATTGAAATGAATTCCGGTTCACTTGGCCACGGACTTCCTCTTTGCGTAGGTATGGCGTTAGCTGGAAAAAAGGACGGCCTTTCTTACCGTTGCTATACGGTTTTAGGTGACGGCGAACTGGCGGAAGGTTCCGTATGGGAAGGCGTAATGGCTGCGGGCCATTATCATTTGGATAATCTTACCGCTATTGTAGATCGTAATGGCCTGCAAATTTCTGGTTCTACTGAAGATGTGATGAGTCAAAGTCGCCAAGAAGCACGCTGGGCTGCTTTTGGCTGGAATGTTATTTCTATTTCCGGACATGACCTCAAAGCTGTTGACTCTGCTGTGGAATTGGCAAAACGATTCAAAGGAAAACCTACTGTAATTATAGCGCATACAATCAAAGGGAAAGGTATTTCTTTTATGGAAAATAATCCTAGTTGGCATCACCGGGTTCCTTCCGATGAAGAATACCATCAGGCGCTGGTGGAATTGGAGGCTCAAAATGACAGCGAATAAAAAGGTGATTTGCGACATCTTGTTAGAATATGCAGAAACAGATTCTGCTCTTATTGTTCTATGCAGCGATTCCCGAGGCTCTGCTTCAATGATGCCATTTGCTACAGCCTATCCTAATCAATTTATTGAAGTAGGAATTGCCGAACAAAACCTTGTTAGTATTGCTGCGGGGTTAGCGGCCTGCGGAAAAAAGGCTTTTGCAGTTTCTCCTGCCAGTTTTCTCACAACGCGCAGTTTGGAACAAGCAAAAGTTGATGTTGCCTATTCTAATACAAATGTGAAATTAATTGGTATCAGCGGCGGTATTAGTTATGGTGCACTAGGCATGACACATCACTCAACTTCTGATATTGCGGCAATGGCGTCTATTCCGAACATGCGCGTCTATCTTCCAAGTGATCGCTGGCAAACCGCCGCGCTTATAAGAGCTTTATTAAAAGATAATTTGCCTGCTTATGTGAGGGTTGGCCGAAATGCTGTGGAAGACGTTTATAAAGAAGAATGCATACCTTTTAAAATGAACCAGGCTACTGTCGTAAAAGATGGTATGGATCTTACCGTCATTGCCTGTGGCGAAATGGTAAAGCCAGCACTTGATGCAGCCGCACTGCTACATCAAGAAGGAATATCGGCACGCGTACTAGACATGTATTGTATAAAGCCTATCGATCAGGAAGCCATTATTCAGGCAGCAAAAGAGACAAAAGGGATTGTAACGGTTGAAGAACATGTATCTTGGGGAGGTCTTGGCTCTAAAACGGCTCAGATCGTTTCTGAAATATCTCCTTGCCCGGTACGCTGCCTTTCTTTACCGGATACTCCAGTGATTACTGGTTCCTCTAAACAAGTATTCGATTACTACAAATTAAACGCGCAAGGAATTGCTAAAGCCGCAAGGGAGATGCTGTTAAAATGAGATATATTCTGGCTATTGATCAGAGCACTCAAAGTACAAAAGGAATGCTCTTTGATGAAAAAGGCCATCTGATAGCGAGAGCAGATTGTCCGCATCAACAGCATATTGATGAGCGTGGATGGGTTGAGCATGACCCGGAAGAAATATATCAATGCACCATTAAATCTGTAAGAGAGGTTTTAAATAAAGCTTCGATTTCTCCACAACAAGTGGTTTCCGCAGGTATCAGTAATCAGCGCGAAACAGCCATGATTTGGTCGCGCAAGTCTGGAAAGTCCATTTATAATGCGATCGTGTGGCAATGTCCGCGCGGCGAAAAAATATGTGAACAGTTAGCCCCATATTCCTTACTGATTCAAGAGCATACCGGGCTGCGCTTATCGCCTTATTTTTCAGCTGCCAAACTATCCTGGATTATACAAAACGTAGACGGCGCTAAGCAAAAAATGTTGGCATCCGAATTGTGTTGTGGAACCATGGACAGTTGGTTGATTTATCGTTTGACCGGCAATTTCTATACTGATTTTTCCAATGCAGCCCGCACACAGCTTTTTAACATTTACCAGCTTTGCTGGGATAAGGAGCTATGTCATTTGTTTGGTATATCAATTGACAGCCTCCCTGGGCTTATGGATTCAGACGCTTTGTTTGGTATGTCAGATTTTGAAGGTACCTTTCCTCAACCCATTCCAATTCATGCGGTGTTAGGAGACAGCAACGGAGCCCTGTTCGGGCAAGGCTGTTTGTCCTCTGGCATGGCCAAAGCCACTTATGGAACCGGTTCTTCCGTAATGTTACATGTCGGTGAAAAACCGATTCGATCTTATGAACTATCCTCATCAATCGCTTGGAGCCGAAATGGAAATGTTCAGTATGTCTTGGAAGGCAATATTAACTATACTGGCTCCGTAATCAGTTGGCTAAAAAACAATTTAAAACTTATTGATTCTTATAAAGATGCCCATACATTACCCCTTAAAGCAGATCCTGCAGATCATACATTCTTTGTACCTGCTTTTACCGGACTAGGAGCTCCCTACTGGAAAAGCGGCGCGACTGGTCTTTTTACAGGTATTACCCGCACAACCGGACGGGCTGAATTAGTAAAGGCAGCAGTTGATTGTACAGCCTATCAAATTGCAGATATTATCTCCTTATTGCGCAAGCAATCAGGCATGCCGATAACCGAATTGCGTGTTGACGGAGGTCCTACGGAAAACAAATATCTAATGCAGTTACAAAGCGATATTGCTGGGGGCGAAATATTAGTATCTTCTATTCAAGAACTTTCCGCAAAAGGCGTAGCCTATTTAGCCGGAATCGCATCAGGTATTTATGATGAAAACACTATTTTCGAGGGCGAGCATTACACCACTTTTCATCGTTTGTTACCCGAAACAGTTTGTCAACGGTTATATTCTCGCTGGAAAGCTGCGGTAAAACGCACTTTAATCGAAATATAAATAAAGAATAAAGGAGAAATCAAATTTATGAAAAATGACATTCCCCGCAAGGAATACCCTCGTCCCGATTTTGTACGAGAGAATTGGATCAATTTAAATGGTATATGGGACTTTATGTTTGATGATAATTTGCAAGGAGAGAGAGAGCACTGGTATAAAAATAAACCTTTTGAACGCCATATTATTGTGCCGTTTTGTTATCAAAGTAAGTTAAGTGGAATTTGTGACACTTCGTTTCACGAAGCTGTTTGGTATCGACGTACCTTTCAACTCCAGGATAGTTTTTGTAAAAAAAATATACTATTACATTTTGGTGCGGTAGATTATTCCTGTAAAGTTTGGATCAATGGAGCTTTGGTGGGGACTCACAATGGTGGCCATACACCTTTTTCATTTGATATTACCCATGCTCTCAATATTGGCGAAAATGAAATAACCGTATTGGCCAAAGATTCCCGAGACTGTGATAAGCCTCGAGGTAAGCAACACTGGGAAGATCAGATCTCCGGATGCTGGTATACTCCTACTACTGGAATTTGGCAAACTGTCTGGCTTGAGATGGTAAATGATCAGTATATATCTAAAATTCATATTACGCCTGATATCGATAAACGCAGTGCCTTAATGGAGGTGTATTTAAATAAAGAACCGGACAGCGGACTGAAATTACTCGCCACAGTTTCTTTTCAGTCTAAGCTAGTCCGTGAAATTGAACTCACATTGAGCGACAAAATCACTCGCGTTACGCTGGATATTAAAGAAGAAAACGCAGTGAATGAAGTTCACCACTGGACGCCGGAAAATCCTAACCTGTATGATATCAAATTGAAATTGACGCAAAATGGAGAAGAAGTTGACGCTGTTTCTTCTTATTTTGGGATGCGTAAAATATCTGTGGAAAATGGAATGGTGCTTCTTAACAACAGGCCTTATATTCAAAAATTAATACTGGATCAAGGCTATTGGCCGCAAAGCTTACTTACCCCTCCTAGTGATGACGCTATACGATTTGATATTGAAATGACTTTGAAATATGGCTACAACGGCGCACGAAAGCACCAGAAAATAGAAGATCCCAGATATTATTACTGGGCGGACCGTTTAGGTTTACTTGTATGGGGGGAAATGCCAAGCGGTTATCAGTTTGATTCCGAAGAGGTGCGTACGATCACTGCCGAATGGATGGATTTTATTGATCGTGATTATAACCATCCTTGTATTATCACATGGGTTCCATTTAACGAATCCTGGGGAATTCGTAACATTTTAGTGGATGCCCAGCAGCAGGCATTTGCCAAATCACTTTACCACCTAACCAAGGCTTTAGACCCAACACGCCTGATTTCCACAAATGACGGCTGGGAATGTGTATCTCCAACAGATATTTGCGGAATTCACGATTATGCGTTCTCTCCAGAAGAAATCGAACATAAGTATCGTGACAAACAGGATGTTTTAAAAAAAGATGCACAAGGACGTTTTCTCTTTGCTTTAAATAATCATTATGAAAATCAGCCTATATTACTTACAGAATATGGCGGAATTGCGTTTAAAAGCGATCACGCAGACGAGTGGGGATATTTTGGAGCCGTAAAAGATGAAAATGAATTTTTCTTGCGTTTTGAGCAAGAATTATCAGCTTTTTGGAAAAATCCATATTTTTGTGGGTATTGCTACACACAGTTAACAGATGTACAACAAGAAGTCAATGGATTGATGACTAGCGACAGGGAATCCAAAGTAAATGTAGATCTCGTCCGGAAAATCAACGAATCCTGTCATCGAATAAGATAGCATTACAGCACCAGATGAAAATGACATTGCTATAATTATATTGGCTTCTATTCGAAAGGCTTCAAATCTGTTTTCGGTAATTAAATCATTGATTTGCTGAATAAGTTAGACGATAAGGAAAAAGGATATCTTGTGGGGCTACTGAAAAGCCTGGCAAACAAAAAGCAAGGATAAAACGGTCAATGTTTTATCCCTACTTTTTTATTTGCTTATTGCGATGAATTCAAAAGTTGCGACACAATAGAGAGCAAATCAGGCAAAAGCCTTTCTCATACTTATCTATTCTAAGCCGCTTGCTCAGTTTTTTATCAAAGGATTTTCTCTAAGCAGATCTTTATTTTCCCTCTGCAAATTTTTTGCGGATTTGGAGCCGCCGCATTGCAATGTCGCTGCCAACTGCCAAAATCATGGCTAAGAGAATATAATTTCCGGAACCGTCTCCTGTCTTTGGCGGTACTGCCGCTTCTTTTTCTGCCACTACATATAGGCTGAAATGGTCTGTTTCAAAAAGAATGGCGTCATCCTGTACAGCAGAAGGCAGTTCGATTTTTTCACCGTTCTCTCCAATGTAATACACTGCCAGCCGCGTTTTGTCATATCCTTCTGGAATGGGGATGGAAACCTGTACTTTTCCGTTCGGCTGAATTTTTTTTACGCCGTCTTTTTCCAGTGAAAGGTCAAAGGCGGTAAATTTTCCGGCGGCATCCGGCAGTACATAATCGGAAGGCTGGACGACCAGCACAACATTCTCAGGCAATATTCCCTCTTGCGCGGTAAGCTTTACGCCTGTCTGCTCGTCAGCAACAGTCATCGTCTGTTCCTCACCGCCGTCTGCCGGAGAATTTTCGGAGGAATCAGACGGCGGTTCCGAGACACTGTCATCTGTCACCTGGATGGTAAAGGTCTTTTCCGGATGATAACGCTCACCTGTAAAAATCACCCCACTATTATAATCAGACAATAAAATTTGCTGGTAGGTTACCTTCAACTTCACAGTTCCCGCCTTTTTAAAGGTCAAGGTTTCACTGGAGCTTAGCGTATTGGAATAATCCTGTCCGCTTTGTTTCACGCAGTCCTGCCCCTCGATCACGGTGACGGATGGCTTGTAAGCCATAAGACCTCTTTCATCAAATCCACAGTTGTCATTGTTACCATAAACACCGTTTTCAAAATCCTGCACTTTCAGATTTTCCAGAGCTGTATTGGTGAGCTCTGTGTTCAGTTGAATAGAAGTTCCTGCTTTGACACTTGCAGGTGCGTTGGCAGTGATCACAGGCTCCTCTACCGTAATCGTGCAGATGGGATCGCCGATTTTTTCAGAGGCGTAAACCGGCTGTACGGTAATAACCCCAGGGGTAGCAGCATGGGGTACACCACCTAATTTGCCTATCATAGTCGGCTCAAGCGATCCCAGAGTCCAAAATTCGGAAAGATCGCCTCGTCCCACTTGATCGTAGCTTCTTTCATTACCCACATAGTCAAAACCACCACCTCCTTTTCCAACCATGGCTACTGCTAATACATTTCCTAAATCTATGTCTAAGCCGCCGCTTAGGAGATGAGATAAAGCAGGTTCAGGACCATAGTTTAAATTCTCAAAACGCACATTCTCCGCATTCGTCAGGTTAATGATTTCGCCGACTTTCTGGCTGATAACGGCAGGAGGATTCGCAATTACTTTAACCGGTTTGTCTGCTGGGCGTTCCGATACGGTAAAGGTAAAGTTTTTTTCTCCCGATTCCCCGATCCTGGGATCGGAAACGGCTACTTTCACTTCTGATTTCCCAGGTTCGGTGAATTTTAATCCCATAAAATAAACACCGGCTCCAATATATGCATCTTTTACAATTTCCATACCGCTCCCGCTGAGCACTTCCAGACTATTACCGGGAATTAAATTTCTCGGCTTGTATTGATGTAAGTTAAAAACCACCGTGTCCTCTACCCATAGGCTGTCAAACATCGCTTCAGAAGGAAAGGACCGGAACAGGCCGCTTTCCTCCGCGCAGGCGCGGCTGTGTTTTTCTGCGGGGCGCTTTCTATCTGATCTGTCGCTGCCGCGGGGATTCTCTCAAATATTGTCAGCGCCACGCAAAGCCCCAGCATGCCGCTGACAAGTTTTTTACCGCCTTTCCAATGTTTAGATTTCCCATAAACCTTCATGTTTTCTTCCCTGCCTTTTTTATTTTTTACCGTCCTGATACAACATAATGTGGATTATGTTGTATCAGGCTGTTTTGTTGTAGGGAAAGTGCCTTCTTTAAGCCCATAATTTTCGCCTTTCAAGTACACAAAGCAAAGCCCTTCCTCTTCGCTGATGCGTAAAAAATAGGAAAGGCTCATTTGCTATGCAAAGATCTAATTTTCCGTCCCAAAACCGGCCTTTTTATTGACAATAGCAAATAAGTAGGCTATAGTAAACTTAAGATATATCGTTCTATTTTCTCTTTCACAAAGGGCGTTTATGACATAATCCACATTATGTTATCAGCTTTTTCCAGCACTGGCTGTTTTAAAGGATAAGGCGCATACTTTCCATACAGCGGCGGTGCTCCATCTCCGTTGTCATAATGTAAATACGAGTGGTATTGATGCTGCTATGGCCAAGAATATCTGCAAGCTTTGCGATATCCTTTTCAAGCTTGTAAAAGGCTCTGGCAAACAAGCGCCGTAAATTGTGCGGGAATACCTTTGGGGGCTTTACCTCTGCTTTTAAGCAGAGGTTTTTCATTTCCCGCCAAATATTGGTGCGGCTCATCGGCCTGCCGGTCCGGGTAATAAAAATTGCTCCTGTCTTTATCTTCCTCAATCCCGCATAACGCAGTAATTTCTTTTGCAGATCACGGACGATAAACACCGGCCGCGTTTTTCCCTTAAGCGATACGGACGCTTCACCGCGCTTTACCGCCTCAACAGCAATGAACGGCAGTTCTCCAACACGAATTCCCGTACCGCAGAGGGTCTGCAAAATCAGTTCCAATCTCTCATTTCCCATTCGCTTGGCTGTACTGACCAGCCGGGTGTATTCTGCTCTGGTCAGTTTCTTGTCCTCCGGGCAATAAATCTGCCGCTGGAGTTTGACCACCTTTACCTTGCAGTCTGTCCATTTCAAAAAGGAAAACAGGTGGTTCAATGACGCCAGCATGGAATTGATGCTTCGGGCAGCATAATTCTCTTTGAGAAGCCACGCCTTATATTCGATGACCTTTTCCCGTGTAATCACAGTGCCGGAAGTATAAGCTGTCAATGTATGGACATCCCGGATATATTTTTCAATGGTGGCAATGCTTTTTTCTTCGCTATGCAGATATTCATTAAATTCCTCTACTGTCCTTTCCGATAATGTTCGTCCTTTCACGGTAATTCCTCCTTATCCCGCCTGCTTTATAAAAACATAGCAAGTTTGTCATCAGATGAAAAGACATTGTTTTCAAGGCACCGCAATACCGGTTTCCAGACTTAGCCGACTTTACTCCTAATATAGATTTAAGATTCCATATCCATAAATCCGGGAATCTCCCAAAGGATAGCTGTTCTGCTCGCAGGCGTCGCCGGAGTTGTAGAGTAGGAAAGTACCGCCTTACCGCATTGCTGCGGCAGGTTTGTACAGACCCCTCACAGAACCGTGCTTACACCTCTCAATGTACACGGCTCGCCATTACAGCTTCGTCCTAAACAATTCAATTATGGATTTTTTTGTGGCAGTCACGGCAGAGAACTATTGTTTTACGCCTTTTGGCAATCATTATCTGTTCCCATTTCGTCTTGCCTTTTAAGTTTTTCACCTTGTTCACATGGTGCAGTTCGTAATGCGGGCTGTTTTCACCTCCGCACAGTTCGCAGACTTTTGCTTTCAGACGATTTTCAAAGGTTGTCGTGCTGTGAGCGTGCATAATGGCATTGTTGACCATCCTGTCATTCACTCTTTTGACATTGCAGCACTCCCTGTAATCCGCGAAATAGAGCCGTTTCTTTCCGGCTTTCGTTTCATATGGGATACCCCAGCCACCAACTCCATCCTTGTACATCTCCCGGATTTTTGTTGTCTGACATTTATGCCTGTTGGCAAGCGTTTTCAAACAACTGTATTCCATGAGATACGCAAAGTAATGCAAATCCTGAAAGTTGCTGGCAATGCCATAGTAATTTGCGATACCGCGCAATTCCGCATTGTATGTGCTTACGATTTCAAAGTCCGTAAGGTGCAGCAGCGGCTCACGTTTTTTGGGCTTGATTTTACCGTCCCGTGTTTGCAGAATGATTCTTTTTGAAAATAGGAATCTATTAAGCTTATCATCAATCGGAATCTTCAGTTCCACGGTGCTGTTCATCAAACGCTGTGTGTGTCCGTCACTGCGAAGCCGCAGGGAATTGTCCCGCCGGACCCGCACATCGCAACCCAAAAATCGGGCATATTTTGAGCTGTGGGTAATCAGTGTTTTTTCTTCGGAGAGCTCCATTTTCAAAGTTTCGGCAATAAACTCCGTCAGCCTGCGTTTTATCGCTACACAGTCCTCCCGGCTGCCATTTACTCCAATTAAGAAGTCATCCGCATAGCGTACATAATAAATCGTCTTGTCTGTCCGCGACTTTGCAGGTAAGGTCTGCATTCTTGCCCGCTCCTGCCGAAGTTCTTCCAAAAGCATTTTCTTTTTTTCTTCATCTTTACACCTATTTAAACGTCGACGAATATTATGAACATTCAGTGCCGCACGTTTGTATTCAGGTGTATACTGGTTCTCTGCCGGCTTATCAAATTCTGCTTTCAGCTTTTCTACAAACACATCCAGTTCATGCAGGTAGATGTTTGCCAAAATCGGCGAAACAATACCTCCCTGAGGTGTTCCAGAGTACGTTTTGTTGTAGCTCCAGTTTTCCAGATAACCCGCTCTCAAAATCTTGTATAGCAGCTGCGTTAATCTGGAGTCCTTGATTTTCTTGTTGATAAAGCTGATTAAGACTGCATGATTAATATTGTCAAAGCAGCCTTTGATATCTCCCTCCACAAACCATCGGGTTCCATGAAACTGATATCGCAGATAGCCCAGCGCCGTATGGCAGCTGCGATTCGGCCTGAAGCCGTGCGAGGTTTTGCGGAAAATTGGCTCATAAACCGATTCCAGCAGCATCCGCAGGACTTCCTGAACCAGTTTGTCCGTGAAGGTTGGGATTCCCAGCGGACGCTTTTTACCGTTTTGCTTTTGGATGTACGTTCTTCGTACAGGTTTTGGTTGATAGCTTCCATCTGTGAGGGATTGGATAATCCTTTTAATTTTCTCTTCACCAAAGCCATCCGCCGTATCGTTATCCACTCCACGTGTGGCGGCGCCGTCATTGGCATACAGGTTCTTGTATGCCACATAATAGATGTCCTCACGCAGCAAATATCGATACAATTTTGTGAACACTTCTTCATGGTTCTTTTTTGAATTGTTTTGGATATTCTCCAAAATCTCTAATGTTGGTTTCATTGAGGTTTTCCTCCCTAATCATTGTTGATTTTGGTACGCTGTAACTGTTCCCCTTCGCCATGTGGACGGCGTTACCGCCCCCGGACTACTACGGGAACTCCGTTGCCCTGCGGGATATTCAGACCCTTTGGCCATAGCCTTTTGACTTTCCCGTTTAGGCAATCCCCAGTTAGTGCTGTCAGTAGGCTTGTGAAGTATCGGATATGCTTTCGTTTCTTTAACACGGGCTCTCCCGCACGTATCGCAGGCTACTTGATAACCTGTTGCCCGAAGGTAAATGACAACAGTTCCTGCAACAAAGGTTTCAGGCACTTTCCTCCGCCAGACCAATAACTGGTACTCGAAACTCACATTCAACAAATCCAGCTTTATCCTTGTCTTCACTTATCATTGCAGTTCAGTCGCACCCGGTTGCCTTTAGGTGACTTACCGCTTTCCCGCCATGCGATTGTTCCGTTCCGCTTTCGCTTCTTCGGTCAGACGGGTTGATTTCCGCGCTATCTTGCGGTGTAGTGCCTTATGCTACTTCTGACAGCACCCTATCTGGGCGCACGCCCTCGATGGTATAAACCCTGCCGTTTTCCACCTTTTCCACGATTCCCACATGGTCGATCCATTCGTCCTGATCCCAATTAAAAAAGATAAGGTCACCGGGATTCGGCGTGTAGGTATTGTCCTGCCATTGTCCTCGTTCCTGAAACCAGGGAACCCCCTGGGAGGTGCAGGCCGCAAACTTAGGGAACAGGCCGGCGTCAATATAGCCGCACTGATCGGCGCACCAGGAAACGAAACAGGCGCACCATTCCACATGGGATTCAAACCCATACCAGCTCCAATAGAGTTTTCCACCGATGTTTCCTACCTGGGAACGGGCCACCGCTACGAGACCGCCGCCATCGGAAATCATGCCGGAAAGGACTCCAGTCCACAGGGCATCGAATTCCGGGGCCAGAAGTTCGGTAAGGGCGGCCTTTTGACTGGGATTAAAAAAGTACCGCGCCGCCATTTCCTCCGCCGGCTTATGGGTTACGCTGACCGTCAGCACTGTTTTCTCCACTGTCTGCTCTTTCTCCACCGCGTTTCCCTTTTCATCGGTCTGGACAACGATCTCCGTTATCGTTTCTCTGCCGATCTGATGGGAGATTGTATTCATATCCCAAAAAACGCCCCGCAGAAGCTCTTTCTTTTCTTCCGTTAAATTGGCCACCACCTGGGGATTCTCCGAATCGGTATTTACCTTGACCGCGTAAACCGCAAGCACATCCTTCCAGGGCGCTCTGGAGCCGGAAAGCCGAAATACTTCATGCTCGTTTTCTTCCTTCAGCTGATCCAGCCTTTCCCCATATTCTTCATTGATTTCCGCAACAGCCGCCTGCATGGTGATTCCTGTGCCGGTATCTTCCCCGGAGAAAAAAATTCCATAGCAGGAGTAAATGATCGCCGCAATCAGGCAAATTGCCAGAATGACAACCACCGCGACCCAGCCTCCCGCGGCTATAGCCGCAATCAGGCTTTTCACTATCGCTATGGTAGCTTTCACAACAGCTACCGCTGCTTTGGCCAGGGCTTTCGCTCCTTCCGCTGCGGCTCTTGCTGCTGCCCTGGCTGCCTGCGCCGCTTTCTGAGCCGTCCTTGCCGCAGCCTGGGCTGTTTTCTGGGCCGCTTTTGCCGACCGTTGAGCGGTCTTAACGCTTTTTGCTCCTTGCTTTACTCCCTTAATGGAACGTCCGGCGGTTTTCACTGTCTTTTGGGGTTTCCCTTTGATAGTTTTGGCTGCTGTTTTCTTTATTCGTGTTTTAGAAACCGTATCTTTGACTGCTTTTCCAGTCTGGCCTGCAGCGTCTTTCGCTTCCTTGATTACACGGGAAGCCTCACATTTTTCCCGAACCTTCCTGGAGGCGGTCTGGGCCAGCTTCTTTCCGCCCCGATAGGTAAGGTCCGCGCCTTTTTGAGCTGCGGTTTTCATACCGGAGACTGTCTGATTCGCGGCGCTGTTGGCCGGAGTATTGGAGGATTCCTCATTTTGTCCGGCAAAGGGAGTTTCTTTTAATTCCGAGACCGTTTTTTCTTTAGACTTCAGCCACGCTTCCCGCATAGCGGTTTTGGGGGCTCTGGCTGCGCTTTCCAGCACCTTGGGGCTGCTGGTTTCTGGCTTCAGCTTAATTTCTTTCAATGGCATACCACCTTTATACGCAGGATAGTCCGGGAACCGGCAAATAGTTCCCGGACTTCTTTTGCTTTCATCGAATCGCCTCGTCCGGTTTGGTCGTCATGAGTTTGTACAGCTTGGTATTCTGAGGGAAGCTGTTTTCAAAGGGGACGATGTTTCCGGCGCAGCGGATCAGGCCGCAGCCCGCCGCCACATTGGTGATGTACCCTAGCTGGGTTTCGGAAATATTCAAAAGCCCGGCCAGCTCCTCCCGGTCCGTCGCGGATTGATTCAGCAGAATCAAAAATTCTGAGTTTGCCAGCATAAGGCGGGCAGTATCAGAGCGGAGCAGCTCCTCGACGTTCTGAGTTAATCCTGTCACCAAGCCGTTATATTTTCGAATTCGCTTCCACAGCTTGTAGAAAAAGTCAGCGCTGTACTGATAGCGGAAAAGCAGATAAAATTCATCGGCGAATACCCATGTGGTCTTGCCCTTTCTCCAGTTCTGGATCACCCGGTTGAAAATGGCGTCCAGGGTCACCAGCATTCCGATGGGCATAAGCTGTTCCCCTAATTCCCGGATATCATAGGAAATGATCCGGGCCTTGGTATTCACATTGGTTTGGTGGGCAAAGGTGTTTAAAGACCCGGTGATAAAAAGTTCAGACGATAAGGCAAGACCCTTGGCCTCCGGTTCCGGCTGATTTAACAGGGAATGGTATAAATCTTTCAGGGTAGGCGGCTGCCCGGTGTACCTGTTGGCTGTGTATTCCCGGTACACTTCTTCAGTGCAGCGGTCCAGAATGGATTTTTCCCTGACGGATACGTTCCCCGCCCCTACCAGCTGCTCAAACAGGGACAAGATAAATTCCGACTTTTCAATCAGTGGATTCCGTTCATCTCCATAGGCCCGGTCCATATCCATGGCGTTCAGGTGGGTGCCGGAGGAAGCCGATACCCGGATCACTTCGCCGCCCAGCGCTTCCACTAAATATCCAAATTCAGACTCCGGGTCCAGAATCAGGACATCGTCATTGGTAGTCAGGACGATGCTGACGATTTCTTCCTTGGCGGAAAAGGATTTTCCCGAGCCGCTGACTCCAAGGCGAAAACTGTTCCCGTTGAGAAGTTTTCGGCGGTCAGCCACAATCATGTTTTTGCTGACCGCATTTTGTCCGTAGTAAATCCCGCCGTTTTGGAGGATTTCCTGGGCCCGGAAAGGAATCAGCACAGCGGTGCTCTCGGTGGTCAGAGTCCGCAGGGCCTGGATTCTCCGCAGGCCATAGGGGAGAGCCGTATCCAGGCCATCCTTCTGCTGCCAGCGCAAAACGCTCATCTGGCACAGGTTCTTCCGGGCTATCGAGAGCAGTGTTTCCGTATCGCTGTCCAGCTGTTCTTTGGCATCCGCCAAATGGACCATGGTAACCAGGCCGAACATCATCCGCTGATCCCGGTTCGTCAGATCGTCCATCATTTCCTTGGTTTCTTTTCTCTGCTGCTCCATGTCATAGGGCAGGACAGCGGAGAAGTTGTTGGCGGCATTCTGCTTCCGCTGCCAATTGGCTGCGTTAGTTTCCACCCCCAGCAGCTTATTCTGCACCTCTCTGACCGCCTCGTCGGTAGGTACCGGGAGAATGTCAATGGAAAGCATGAGACTCCGGTCCAGATCGCAGAGCTCGGACACCATGGCGTCCTTCAGGTAGCTGGCGTAGCCCTGCAGGTAGAGCGCCCGGCCCCAGCGGTCGTTTAAGCGGAAACAATCCTTGTGGAATTCCATACTGTCCGGGCACAGCCAATCTTTGAAGCTGTGTCCCAGCCTCATGTTTTCCTTGAGATTAAAGTCAAAAGCCGCCGGCTCCCCGCCTTTGAAAAAGTCCCGGAAAATCCGCAGCCGGTCTTGAAGTTCCAGTTCCCGGCCCACTGAGGAAAGCTGTGCAAGATGGGTGATGATGCTGGTGCCTACGCGGGAAAAATAGGCGCGGGCCTCGTTAATGTTCTTTTTCACTACGCTGACCGTAATGTACCGATCCTGCACCACGCTGCTGCTCACACCCGTCACCTTGGAGAGCAGCATTTCATTGTATTCTTTTCTGAAATAGTCCAGCCCGTCTCCCTTTTCTGGAAGCAGCAGGTCTTTTTCAAATTCCGCCTTGTCTATTCTTCTGTTGTTGATGGTAACTTTAGCGAAAGCGCCGGAATCCAAGGCGTTCAAAAGTTCCGAGTAATCCAGAAACATGGCTGTTTTATCCTCTTTCCCGGCGATGCTGTAGTTGATATCGGTAAAGGAAAAGGATTTCGAGTATAAACTTCCAGACTGAAAAATCCCATCCGGCCAAACACGGCGGATGGGAATCGCGTCCTGAACGGACCGGGGAATGGTAAACCGTTCTTTTTCCTGTTTGAGTGCTCTTGATAGGGTTTTAATAATAGGCGTCTCTCCTTTCCGGGTGAAGTAACTGGCTGTTATCGTTCCCAGCCTTTGGTCTTGGGAGGCCGCTGCTCCCGACTGACGTCTTTCTGCTCTCCATCGAGAGGGATTACCTGGCTTCCTGTTTGTTCGCAAAGTTCGGCAAATTCACAAATGTGGTATAGGGTTCCGCCAAATTCCCCCTCTGTTTCGAAGTGGGTATCGTCAATATACCGGCAGATCCGGTCACGGAAATTCCCGTCGGCTCCAATAATTCGTATCCTTTCTCCATCGGCAACGCGGAACTTCTCTTTGTAATCAGGGGTAATAAAGCAGATTCCTCTCTCAGCTTTTTTCAGATGATATTCCAGCGCTTCGGTAGAATAGGCATAGAGATAGAGGCAGTTGTCTTTTGACTGCGGATGGCAGAGTATTAAATAGGAATACCGCGCGGAATCCACGCGAAGCCCATAAACATCGGCAGTTTGGCTTTTGAAAAAGCTTGTATGGCTGGCGCAGTATTCCTGCATAGCATTTCTATCCTTAAAAATGGTATTCCTCAGTTCTTTTAATACGCTTTGCGCCTCCGACCAAAATGCTTCCCTTATCGGAGGTTCTTGCAGTATATTCCACTTCATGGACAGATCCCTATCCTGCTGATTAAAGTTTCCAACTAAGACGCCGATGAAGCCCGTCTGCTGGGAGATCTGGCTGCTTTGAAGTTCGGCATAAATTTTTTCCTGGGGCGTCATCGGGCGGATATTCAGATCGGTTTTCATTAGCTGTCCTCCAGTTTTAAAAATGTTTGGTCATTATCTTTCTTGTCCCTTACGGTATGGCTCGCGGCTGGATCGCATAGGAGGGTCCAGGGGCAGCAGGCGAAATTTGTTTGCTGCTTCCCATTCCGGAAGCTCCCGGATTGGGAGAATGATGCTTTCATGAAGTTCATCGAACAGCACCGCCCGTTCCTTATCGAAATATCGGACGGTGCAAAAACCAGAAAATCCGTCTTGGGAGGTAACCCTGAGTTTTCCGCCGTCCAGCATACGGAACCGTTCATGACCTTGCTGATCAAGGATAGGAATACCGCTTCTAGCTTCCCGCATATGCCGATCCAAAGCCAGAAATGAAAAAGCATTTAACCACAACCGGCAGTCTGCAGAGCGAAAGGAACAAACAAGCATATATGAGTATCTGCCGGTATCGATGCGAAACCCGTGCCGTGTATCTGCGCTGGGACTGTCCTTCAAAATGCTGTCCGGGTAGGCGGCACAGCAGGCGCGCAGTTCTGCCGGGCTTTTGAGAATTCCCTGGCGCAGGGTACCGATCATCTCATTGAATTCATCGGTAAATTCCGCGGTGTTGAGTCGGAACGTTCGGCTGCGCCAGGCGCTTTCAAATTCTGGTGTGCCGGTATTAAGGTTCGCTGTCAGAGATCCGATGCAGCCGATCTTTTGGTCAAGCCCACGGCTGCTTAGTCCTCCCATGCAAACAATTTCCTCCGGGCGGATAGGGTATAGGTTCAGTTCCATTTCTCAGGCCCCCTGTTCTTTCTTCCCAGCCGGTGGCTGGGGTTCGGTATTTTTCTTCCATTTGCAGGGAGGTTTTTCCCCTTTTGCGATGACGTCCCGCATGACCTCATAGTAAAGGCTGTTGGATTTGAATACCAGCTTTTTCACATACAGGAATTCCGACTTAAACCATGCCCACGCGAATTTTTCAGCGGTCATTCCATGATATTTGAAAAAGCCGCAGGCCGCAAAGGGCGAGGCCCCAAGAATGCATATCCAGCCTACTTCCTCGCTTCCGATCAGCGGCCGCAGCCAAAAATACAGCCCCACTGCGGTTCCTATGGCCAGCAGGGAACAGAACAGCTGCCGGAAATTTAATCCAAAAAAGATGGATTCCTGATAGTCCCGGATTTCCTTTGGTATCTTTACTTCTATTTTGAATCACTCCTATCAATAAAAATTTTTCTGTTGGCTGTTCTTTTTCAGCCGGTCATGATATACTGAAAACAAAAAGGGGGAATTTCCCATGCCGCTAGGTTCTTTATTTTATACAGTATCCATTTCGGCTTCCGTTTTGCTCCTGATCCTCTCTCTGCTGTTCAAGGTAGCTGGAAAGCTGCGGCTGACACTTCCTCTGCTTTACATGGTTGCAGCGGTTATCAGCACATTTTTCACAGACTGGACAAGTAAAAATGAACAGCTTGTTCTTTTGGGACTGTATGTGCTGATTGGATTGGTCTTTATCAGTTGGATTGTTTCCCTGGTAAAAGCTGTCCGCAGGAGACGTATGGCGAGAACCATGGAAGAGGACGTCGCGTGGCAGATTAATCGCGCGAGAGAATTAGGGATTCCCGTCGATTCCTTTTTAGTAGATGAGAACGGTACTGTTTTGGATGCACAAACCAAAAAGCCTTTACTCTGACAACTGATAAAAAGCGCTGGAATAATTCCAGCGCTTTTTTACAATCCCAATAATTCCTTGACGATTCGGTCGCTCATTCTGACCGCGCCTACTAAAACCAATAAATTGAAAATCACTTCCATGATATAACTCCATACCGCCGTGACGTCCGCCACGCCGGGGTTTACCAGCGGCGGGGAGGACGCCATGACAGTAAAAATGACGCAGGCCAGGGCGATGATTACCCCTTCCAAGCAGACTCCCGCGTAAGCCCGGAGAAAATTTTTCCCGATATTGCTGGTGGTTTCTCCCGCAAAGGAGGAAAGGGGGATCGGCGAAATCGCCGTGAAAATGTAGATTTTAAACATCCGGGCATAAACCGTTAAAATCATGATAAACGAAAGCACAATAATGAACAAACCGCCCAACAGAGTGACGATCCACAAAGGAATGCTGTTCAAGAAATCCACCCGGTTAATCCGGTCCACGATGTCCTGGGGAAGCGCCGTTCCGGTTACCCCGGACAGGCCGGATTGGGTAATCACTGTGGAAACCATTCCCTGTATGATGGAAAACAGGGCCAGCATGAGATCGAGCCCGTATCCTACCGCCGCCTTTGCCAAAGCGAAGCGGAGCAGAAGCTTGAACGCCAGTTCCGGCCTTTTCATTTCAGCCAGGCCGGAACAGGTTTTGACCACTCCCACAGCAAAAAATAGAACCAGCAGGCCGTACCCGATGGCTTTCAGCGCACCGTTGATATCCAGCATAACGTTCCAGATCCCGCCGCCCTTAAAGGTATCGGGCTCCTGGGTCAGCAGCGCCCATATTTCGGACAGTTTTGCGTTCCAGGTATCCAGCGCGTAATTTAAATTGTCCACAATCCAGTTTGCGATGGATCACCTCCTTCTTTACTACCGGTTTTGTTAGCCTGTGATCAGGTCCAGAATTTCCTTGGCAAACGTGACGACCAAGCCGCCCGCCAGCGTCAGGAAACCCTGGGACCTCTGGCTGGGATCGTGGCTTTGGAAGCTGAGACCCACCTGCACCACGCCCCAGCCCAGCAGGATCAATCCGATGGCGCGGATCAGGGAAAAGATAAAGCTGGAAAGGTTATTCACTACGCCAAGGGGATCGCTGGCAGCGAGTACCGGGGCGGAAAAGCAGCAGGCGCACAGCACAGCCGCCGTGTAAAAAGCAAACTGCTTCTTTCCTCTTTTTCCAAGCCGCAGGGAATTTGACGGTTCCCGGTTTTCGGGATATGCTTTATTCCGGCTTCTTCTCAATGGCATTCCTCCTAACAAATCATATTAATATGGTAATTTTTTTCGGGGCTTCTCCTCCAGAAAATCCTCCGGGTCCAGAAGTTTGAAATCGTTGTACTGCTCCGGGGAGTAGTCCAGATCGTCCGCGGCGTCTTTCGCCTGGGTATAATCGTAAGGCGGCGCGCCGCCATCTTCCGCCAGACGGATATTGGGGTGGCGCATCAGGTCGTATTTATCGTCCATGATGGGACGCTCTCCCCGGACAAATAGAATCGCCCTGCAGTTATCCAGCAGCCGTACCTCATCCGGGGTTAAAAGCTCCCGGCCTGTCTGCTGGTCGTTGACGCTGAAGCTTCCGCTTCGTCCCCGGCTGCGGCCGTAGGTGTTGGTATCCAGCGTTTCCCGGCCCATAAGTTCGGAAACGTATTTATGAGTTTCCTTCTCGTTCCCACCAAGATAGAGGAATTCGTCGCACAGGCCCACCAGCGACTCCCATTGTTCCTTGAACAGCGCCTTGATCTGGGCCATATTCTGAGCGATATAGCTGCAAAAAATATTCCGGCTTCGCATGGTGGAAAGCCAGGGCAAAAAGTTATCTGTGGGCAGGGCGATATTCGGCGCTTCATCGATCAGCAGATGAACCGGCACCGGCAGCCTTCCTTTGTATTTCCGGTCGGCTACGAAGTACAAGGTCTGAATGAGCTGCCCGAAAATCATGCCCACCAAATAGTTCAAGCTTTTATCCGAATCCGGGATGCAGCAGAACAAGGCCACTTTCTTTTCTCCCATTTCTTCCAGGCGGAGTTCGTCAGTGTAGGTCAGCCGGGCGATCTGGGGGAGATTAAAGGCAGACAGGCGGACGCCCACGCTGATCAGGATGGATTTCAGGGTTTTCCCGGCTCCCATCTTGAAAATACGGTACTGCCTGACGGCGATGCTTTCCGGGTTCCGCATTTCCAGGCGGGCGAACAGGATGTCCAGCGGCGATTCATACTCGTCATCTTCTTCCCGTACCTCCGCAGCTTCCAGCATTTCCATGACCATAGCGAAGTTCTGTTCTTCCTTGGGAGCTTCGTGCATGAGGTAAAGCACGAGGGCCTGCAGAAGCGCCGTTTCCGATTTTGTCCAAAAAGGGTCGGAGGTTTGGGCTCCGGGCGGGGTAGTGCTCTGGATGAGGGTTTCAATCAGCCGCAGCACGTCCTTGTCATCCCGGACATAGGCCAGGGGATTATAACAGTAGGAGGCGTCGGGATTTAACAAATCGAATACCCGCACTTCAAAACCATTGGCTTTCAAGGCGGCTCCTGTTTTCCGCAGGATTTCACTTTTTGGATCGCAGACTGCCATGGAGCATTCCCCGCAGTTTAACGCGTTGGGAATCGCATAGGACCGGCTTTTTCCCGCGCCCGATCCTCCGATGACCAGCACATTGGTATTGCGTTTGTGTTTATGTCCGTCCAGCCCCATCTGGAAATGCTGGGTCAGGATAAGGTTTTGCCTTGGGTTCTTTTTGTCCCGGTACCGTTTGGCGGTTTGGAATACGTCTCCCCATTGGGCCGAGCCGTGTTCGGCCCCTCTGCGGCGGTTCTTCCGGCTGGAGGAAACCGCCAGCGCGATGATTCCATATCCTGCGGTGAACAAAAGCAGGCATCGGACGGAATATTCCGTCCAGCGAAGGGAAAAAGGGCTGTTCATGGCTTCGGAAAGCCTGGACAGCAGTTCCACAAGATTTGCCCCGGCGCGCCAGCTTCCGGCTGTCAATAAAGCCAGCCACCACACGATAGGCAAAGGAAACAGCCAAACCCACCAGGGAGTTTTTCGTGTGCTTATAGAATCAAAAAATATCCTTCCTTTCGCAAGAAATAAAAAAAGCCCCCGAAGCCCAGGGAAAAATCCCAAAAGCTTCGGGGGCAGCCGTAATTGTTTACCGGACAGGCGCCCGTTTGTATTTACTGTTCATCAGCTTAAAAAGCGCCCGGTCGATTCCGCCGCTGCTCCGGCCCGCCGACAGGTAGGCGTCGCGCAGATTGTTAATCCCGCGAACGGCGCATTCATACTCCGATTCGTCCAGAAAAAGCTTCCCGCCTGTTACCGCCATCGTCTTGCGGATCAGGGCGTTCACTGCCTCTGAATTCCCGCCCCTGCTTTGAACAGAAACCGCATAACTGCGAAGCCCCTGCATTAAAAAATTCCGGTCCACCATTGTCATTTTAAACAGCCTTTGCTTCTCCATGGAAGCGCCCCCTTTCTCTGCTGTTTTTCCACCTTCACCATACCACACCCTGGGCCGGAAAGCTACCGGACAAAAGAAAACAAACTGAAAACTTCCGGCTTACCGCGGAGTTTCCTGAGTCTGTCCATCCTTTGCCTTAGACGATTTGGCAGGCTTCTTCGCTTCAATGGAAAATTCATCGGGCTGGATGATTTGGTCCAAGTCCTGGAAGCATCTTTGGATATCCCGGCTGACGGTATAGGCCGCACTCTTGACTTCCCCAATAAAGCCGCGCTTTTCCTCCGCGCTCATTTCAGCACAGTTTCTGCATACTGTGTCAAACCGGAAAGCGGAAGTATCGAGGCCGAATTTCTGCGCCGTCACATAGGCGGCGCAGTATGCCTGGGCCGCATACGCCTGCCGGTAATACCCCATGCCTGCCGTATCGAATCCGGCGTGGGCCTGCTCCCTGGCGATGGCGCAGATGGTAGCGGTTTCGTTCATCCCGTTTCGCACATAGATGGTCCGCTGTTTCGGTACATACTGCGCTTCCACCCCCTGGGGAAGCTGATCCGAGATTGCCAGGGGGACAGGGCTCTGCTCGATCATGGCGGCGATGATTTCCTCCGGCAGATGCTTTGCGGGAGGGATCAAGCGCGGCCCTCTTGTCTGGGAAATATCATAAGCCTTGGTAATAACGTATCCGCTGCCTCTGGTCCCATCTTTTCTTTGGTATTCCTGATCGGCAAAGAAAAGATATCCTTCCGCGTTGCCGTATACGGTCCGGCCTGCTTCTTTCCATCTGTCTGCGGTGCGCGGCTGGGTAATGGACGGGTCCTGCTCGTAAAGGAGCAGCAGGTTTCGGGTGCTCTGGGGAGTGCATTGGGCCATGAAGTTCAAAAAGCCCCTCATGGACTCATCGTCCCGGAAGACCTCCTCCGCCTGGGCATTCACCCGGTCCCATATTTCTTCGCGTTCCGCCTTTTTCATGGCCGCGTATTCTTCCTTGGACAGCCTTCCGCCCTCCTGCAGTTCAGGCTGCTGAGTTTGCTGTTGATTCGTAATCAGCTTTGTTAAATCGATAAAGCATTACCTTCCTTTCGCTCTTTTTCTTTTCTTCTTTCGGGAACGGCCGGCAGCGGGAGGCTGATGCTCCTGCTGTTTGGCCTTTTCTGCTTTTTTCTCCGCCTGCTCCTGTTTGATCTCCTGGATCTCCTTTCTGACAGAGGGTTTCTGTTCCGGGGTTCGTTCAGGGCCTTCCGAGCCGGACAAGGAGTTTTTGCTGGGCGAGGAAAGCCCGGACGGATTCTTTTTCTGCTCCGGCTCCTTTTCCCGGCCTGGGGTAAAATTTTCAGCGCTGTTCTCCTGGGCCGCGGCTCCGCCGATACTGAAATCGTCCTCAAAGCCGCCTACCTCAAATGACACCGCGCCGTTTTCCATCTGAACGGTTTGGCTTTGGCTGGGAGTGGGCGCCGTGGGAGCCACCGGTTCATCCTCCTGCCCGATCATCATTTCGCCAGCCTGGGCCTTGACGTAATCCAAGCCAAGGTTGTCGTAAATGCGCTGGATTTTTGCGGCGTCATCGGCAAACACCACAACTTCGATGCTCTCCGGCTTCTTCTTGTTCCGAATGGGAACATACAGCAGTCCATAGCCTTTCGCTTCCTTTGCAAATTCCTTCATGAATTCTGCCGGAAGCCTGAAAAACTTAAACGGGCGCTGTTCCTTCAGCATTCGTACCATCCGGGTTTTGCCACGGGTTTTCTTTTGATCGCTGAGTACGGCGTAAACAAACATGGCAAAGTTTTTCGCCGCCAGTCCTGATAACTTCAGGGCCACCTCCGTCCCCTCCAGGGTGAACCGGACGATTTGATCCGCTGGATCGTTTCCGTAGTTCAGTCAATTCACTCTCCCTTCATCGCTCCCAATGATGAGAGCGTTTGTCTTGTTCTTTTTCCTGCTCTTGCTGTTCCCGCCGCTGTTCTTCCAGCCTGGCAGCCCTCATTCTCTGTTCCATTTCAATGGAATGGGCGGCGATCTCTCGGCACAGCTTTACAGTATGCCGGAGTTCTCGAAGCCGGTCTGTAAAAACCGCTATTTGAGGGGACCCCGGCTTGTACCGGTAAAACTTCCGGCGTTCTTTGACCAGGGCTTCAATCTCCATTTCCTTTTCCTGCCGGATCGAGGCAAGCTGTTCCCGGTCCTGGATCTGATTCCTGAAAATGAATTCCATCTGCTCGATCCGCTGGTCCAGCTTTCGGATATCCTCCCTCAGCGCATAGTTTGGACGCCGGGGCTTTTTCTTCAGCACTCCCATCTGATACAGATAGGAAAAGTACAAAGCCCGCAGGCCGGTGATCCCGCGGGAAGGGAGCTTCCCGGCCCGGAGGGTAAAGCGCCGGGCCGGGGCTGTCCTTTTCCCAGCCGGTAAGGGAGGCTGGGTTTCCAGAATGCGGCGCTGGATCGCTTCCGGGGTGTAGTCCGGGCCCAGGGTTTTAAACCGAACGGGACGTTCCTTTCCCGGAGGACGCAGCGTGAAATACTTGCGGTTCAGTTGAAAGGTATATCCCTGTTGTCCCAGAATCCACAGAAATTGTTTCCAGGTCAGGGCTGATATGGCCGCCGCGTCCACATCCTGCTGAATTACGGTTTTCCATGTTGGCTGCCCCTTTTTTTCCGCCAGCCATTGGGCGTAGGGCATAGCTGCCTGTTGGGATTTCTCTGTATCGATAATGGAAAGATGATACTTTTTGCACAGCTCATCGGAAATCCGGCGTATTCGGGTAATGTATGATTTTTGATTGCTCCGGTATTTCTTTCCATTCGTAAGGGATACCGAGTTCCAGACCAGGTGATTGTGCAGGCATTTGGTATTCAGGTGGGTGCTGATGATAACCTGGAATTTTCCGTTTAACAGCTTTTGGGCGAATTCCTGTCCGATCTGATGTGCCAATTCCGGGCTGGCCTCTCCGGGAGCAAAGCTTTGGACCAGGTGGAAGCCCTGCACGCCTTTTTCCTTATGCCACATCTTTTTAATCAGGCACATATCGTCAAAGGCCGATTCCACAGTGCAGCCCACAGCAGACAGAAACAAATCCCTTTCCGTTTGATCCTGATTCAGCGCCTCATCTACCGCCTCCCGCAGCGAAGCTTCCTGTTGAGAGCGGGAAGCCTTTTTCTCGTCGAGGGTGTATTCCAGGCTGACGTCCAAGCGGTGAACGGGAATCACACTGGTGTAGGCCACCGGGTAGCACCCGGACGCAATTCGCGCCCTTGGTTTCGGGAGAATAATAGACGGCTTGCCCGCGAACAAATTATATTTTTTACCAATTGTTTTTGACCTCCTTCCAAATCTGTCTGGCCAGGTGGATCATTTCCTCTATGCTCTGCTGATCAGCTTCCCCGTAAGTGTTGGCGATTCTGGCAAGCTGGTTGGCGTTGTTGCAGAGTCCGGCTGTCTTTCGGAGCAGATCCGCGTGATGGGTGCAGGGCCTTGCCCGCAGCTCCGTTCCCATAATGAGGGAACGCAGGAATTCCTCACGGGGCAGGCCGCTTTGTCTTACCTGCTTTTCCAGGTATCCAAGTTCCTTCGCGTTTAAGTGCAGGGGAATCACATGGTTTCGCTTTCTCATAGGGACTTCCTTCCATCATCTGACATTCTCCCAATACCTTCGTTTCTGTTTTTGAGGCGCTTTGGCTGGATACTCATAATGGATGGGGACATCCCTTAATCGAAGCTTTTCACAGTCCGGGATAAACGCCGCGTACCGGGCGTAGTTGTATCCTTCCGCTTCTATCAGGACTCCATCTTTGCTGGTTTCTCCCTTGACAAGCACACAGTGCCAGCAGAGTTTTCCTGGATCAAACCACATCTTATCCCTGCTGCCGAACAGGAAGGGCTGGTCGTTCATGAATCCGTTCTTCAGAAAGGAACGGTACTGTTCATCGGTTAGGACGGTTTCCTGTTCCACCTGGAAGCGGGTTTCCTGTTCCGGGGCAGGCCGCATGGGGTTCTGTCCGTTAATATCATCGACGCTGCGGGGCCTGTGGTAAAATACGGCGTGCTCCTGATAAGCTTTCGGTTCTTCTAAAATGATATATTCTTCCGGTACGCCTTTTAAATACACCTTACGGCAGTCCTTTCCATAACCAAGATACAGGGCGTCTCCGTCTTGGGCAATGAGCAGACATTCCTTTTCTCCTTCGGCCCGCGCCATAAGACAGCGGAACAATCCGCCCGGATCAGCGCTCATGTGTTCCCGGTTATCCTTAAGGAAAGGGTATTCTGGGGAGACGTCCTCTGAAAGCTTCTCAAAATCTTCTCTGCTCAGGATAATAACCTTTGTCACTTCAAAAACGCCGGGGACGCAGCTTGCTTTCTTCCTTCGCAGGCTGTCCAGCGTTTTGGCGTCTGCCGCAAACGCGGCGTATTGTTTTTCCTTCAGTTTGCTTCACCTCAAATTTCTTGAAATCAGCTTATGTTCCAGTAGAAAAAGGGGGGGCTGGGGTTCTCCCCAGATGCGTTTGGATATCCAAACGCTATGCTTGCGCTTCCAGGTACCGTCTGGGAAGACGAATCAGAGGGCGCTGTCCTCAGCCGGCCCCTTGATTTTGGCAAGGCCGTCAAGGGTAGTGCAGATAAGGTTTCTCTTTTCCGCCTGACCAATCTCAGCGGTCATCGCCGTGCTGATTTCATTTCCGCACACCACCAGCATCCGGCACCGTCCCAGCTTTTGCCGGGCGATGCTGTAAAACGTCCTCTTTTCATCGGGACTTTCCAAGGCAAGATACTGCCCGTCGCTGAGTCTGGGACATATGGGGATATATCCTAATTCATAAACCTTCCGGCAGTAACGCTTTAAAAGGCGGGGCGCGGCTTCTTCCGAAGCGCAGATGTACGCGAATGCTTTTTCCACAGCTCACTTCTCCTTTCTCATTCAGATGTTGGACGTCCCTATGGGCGTCCAGCCTTTTCCCAATCATACGCTTGGGCGCCCATATGGACGCCCAGCTTTCATTGACCGGCTGTTTCCTCTGATTTTTCCTGGGCTTCCAGGGCAAACCGGACGCGGTCAACGCCTAGTTTGTAATACGCGTCGGTAACCTCGATCCCTACGGCCTCGTAGCCTTCCAGCACAGAGGCGAGGACTGTGGTTCCCGCGCCGCAGAAGGGATCGAGAATTCTTCCTCCCGGCACACAGATTTTAATAATCTCCCGCATTAAAGGCAGGGGCTTCTCCGTGACGTGAATACGGTTCTGCGGGTTTGCGTAGCGGTAGACTCCCGGCAGACAGCCCACTGGACGGCTGATGGGCATGGGACCGTTGGAACCCCACACAATGTATTCGCTCTGCTGCCGGAACCGTCCTTTCTGGGGGCGGCTGGTCAGCTTATCCCAAACCACTACGCCTCTCCAAATCCAGCCCGCCCACTGCAGGGCGTCGGTAATGCTGGGGTACTGCCTCCAGTCAATGAACAGGCAGACAGGGGCCCCCGGCTTGCAGGCTTTCCTGGCGTCGGAAAGCCACTCGGCCATCCATCTCGTCCAGCTTCTTTGGTCCCGGTTGTCCCCGTCAAAATCCGGCAGAGCATTTTCCGGGTCCATGCTGCTGTATTTCTGGCTTGTGGTCCGGTTCTTCTCCGATGGCTTCCAGCCGCCGGAAGCGTAGGGCGGGTCGGTAATAAGGGCGTCAAACGTCTTAGGCTGAAAGGATTTGATCACCTGCAGAGTGTCTCCGTGAATAATCGACCATTTTTCTCCGCCGCTGTGTTCCATAGATAAACCGGATTCCTCTGCCGGGTTATTCAGTATTTTTGTATCGTTCAGAAGCCTTTCTCCTTTCCTTTACCGTTCCGGCCCGGAACGCTTTTTCTTTGCTTCGGGAAGCCTTTCTTCCCGTTCCCGGAATCTCTCTTTTAGTTCCCTTCCTAAAAGCTGGAACAGCATTTCCGGGTCCCTGTAGTTCTCCGTATAATGGCCAATTACCTTGCTCATTTCTTCCGGTGATAATTCTGATGTTTCTATTCCAAAGCCGGTATATTGATTTTGCTGATCTCCCTGCACAATGGATATCGTGATTTTCTTTACCTTTTCTTTTATGTCAGGATCGTCAAAGTTTTCAAAGAATAGCTCTTTGCTGATATCAAGTTTCAGAGAATGCTGGCCATTCGCTGTCAATCAGGTCACCTCCTGGATTTCTGTTGTTTTTAGCCTTATCGTTCTTCCCAGCGGGAAGGAAACCGTTTTTGCTGTCCTTCTCCAGCCATGGGCGGGGATAAAACACAGAGTTTTTCCCCAAACGGTTTCTTTACCACTATCCTTTCTGGGTAAATATGAAATATGTCCGTTGTAGGGTTATCGATTTTACTTCCCGGCAAAATCACTGTCCTGCCATGGATTTCCACCCTGCCCCTAACTTCTCCATAAACGGACGCATTTTCGCTGATTACCGGAGCCTCTCCAGTAACGCGGCTGGCAAAAATTTCAGCGTTTCCGCCTATGTACGCATGATCGCGGATGCGGCCCGCCGCAACAAAAACGCCGCCGTCCAATACAGCGTTTCCGCTTACAATAGCCCTGTCAAATATCGCGGCGTGCCCACAAGCCCAGGCGTTATCGCTCAGGAGGCTGTGACCGGACACACAGGCTTCTTCCGCGGCTATCGCATTGTCGGCAATCCAGCAGGTTCCTTCCTGGCTGAGATTCCTTTCCGACTGGACAAAGCCGCCAAGGTCCCCGGCCCGGACATCCTCTCGAACATTCCGAAGGGCACGGATGCGGTGCATCCACGGGAATTTCGGGTGGACAATCCTGGTAATCTCATATTTAGGCGTCATCTGACATTCCCTCGTTCCTCTTTTGGCTCTGCAAGCGTTTTCTCTGACAGCTCGGTTTCCACATATTCGCTGATAATATTGAGGGCCTTGTAATAGTCTCCGGAGTGATAGACACGATTGCTCATTTCTTCGGCCTGTTCCACCTGACCGTTTCTCTTTAACAGCCTGGATGCCCTGCCTAGAATGGCAAAAATATTTCCATCTTCTCCTACTAATTTCATTTTAGGGCGCTTGGGAACAGGCTGTTCTTTGGAAACTTCTGTACTTCGCACCTGTTCCACTTCAAAATCAAAGCGTTCTTCTGCAAAGTGTACATACAGCACACCGTCGCCGGTTTGGATTTCCTGCTGCTCGAAGCCTTCGCCCCAGCTATCGGAAAACTGGCCCTTGAGATAATCCTGCAAATCCTGCATTTCCGGTCCGGTGAGAGGTTCCTGCAGACGAACCGTGGTGCAGCCCTTAAGCTCATCACCCCGGATTTCCACCGAAGGAATGGCACTGAGCGTCTTTGCTTTGACATTGGGATTTCGTTCCTCGTCAAAGTAAAGCATTAAGTTCCTGCCATCGTCGCTGCTGCGCTGCTTTACCGCTTTCTGAATACTGTCCACATAGCAGGCCATATCGACGCCGGAAAAAAGTGTGGGATAATCGGCCACTCCGTTGTTCCATCCGTATTCGTCCACGTCGTTTTTGTAAAAATCCCCGGTCAGCGGGGAATAAAGCTTCAGGATAATTTCTTGTTTCTCTATGATGTCATTTCTCCTTCCTCTTAACGTAGCAACATCATTCTTTGCCTTGACGCCAGCTTTTCGTATCTTTCTTTCGCCAGATCTCCATAGTCAAAACCCTCCCGTTCCGGCAGGTTCTTCACCATGCGGTATTTGCCCTGATAGGCTTTTTCCAAGTGTTCAGCCGCCCAGCGCCCGGCGAAATCATTGTTTAAGCAGATTTCAATTTCTTCGATCTCCGGATGCCGGCCAAGGAACGATTCCAGAGCCAGCGGTTTTTTGAAGGGACGCGCCTGGCTTCCTTCCCGTGGAGCGTAAATTCCGCCAAGGGAAAGCCTGTGCTTATCCGCTGTTCCCTCCAGCGTCAGGTGGGCCATGGCTTCGATAGCGGATTCGTACACCGCCATTTTCCTGGAATTCCCCTGGGGCGGGAGGCAGAAGCAAAACCGTTTGTCGCTGCCTGTTACCTCCGCCTTGAACGGCTTTTTGCTGTTGGAATAGGTTCCCCGCAGGAAAGCGTACCGGGCAGTTCCTTGTTCGTCCCTTCCGACAAACACGGCGTTGCGGTAACCGGCGCTTTCATAGAGTATCCCGGCCCGGACGCAGGCTTCGATCACTTCCCGGCTGATCCCGCGCCGGATAAGATACGCAAATACTCTTTTCTTGTTTTCCGCCGCCGGAGGCAGAACGAATTCCTTTTCCTGCTTTGGCTGGGAAGAATCGGGGAAGTATGCGGGGCTTTCTCCGCATAGGGATAGGACCGCGTCTACAAACTTCATTCCTTCTACATAAATCAGGTAATCAAGAGCGGACCTTCCTCCGACGTCCCGGCTTTTCCAGTGCCAAAGGCTGGTTTCCCCATTGATTTTAAAGCTGTCGTGATCCCTTAGCTGGTACTCATTCCGGCATTCTCCTTTTACCAATTCTTCTGGCCGGTACCGCCGTAAAAACTCGATAGCGGTCATTTTCTTGGCAGCCTCGATCTGCTCCTTCGTCACTCCCGGCATAGCTGCTCCTTTCGAATCAGAGGACTGCTTCCCGCAGCAGCTTTGCCTGATCGGTTTTCTCCCAGGGCAGATCCGGTTTCCCAAAGTGCCCATATACGGCGGTCTGGGCATACCGGGGCGTCAATAGGTCAAGCTGGGCGATAATCTCCCCTGGTGTCAGGCCGAATACCAGCTTTGCTGTTTCCGCCAGCCGGTGATCGTCCTGAAGCAGTCCGGTGCCAAAGGTATCCACCTGCACCATGACAGGCTCGGCTCTGCCGATAGCATAAGCGAGCGTTACCTGGCACCGGCTGGCAAGGCCCGCCGCCACAAGGTTCTTGGCGATGTACCGGGCCATGTATGCGCCGGATCGGTCTACCTTAGTTGGGTCTTTCCCGGAAAAAGCGCCGCCCCCATGAGGAACCATGCTTCCGTAGGTATCCACCATAAGCTTTCTCCCGGTCAGGCCGGTATCTGCTTCCGGGCCTCCCAGCACGAACCGTCCCGATGGATTGATCAGAATTTTGGTATCCTCATCGGGAGGCAGCGGCTGGAGGTCGGGGAACAGCACCTTGTCCGTTAATTCCCAGCAGAGCTCGTCATGTTCTAATACCGGGCTGTGCTGGGCGGATACCACGACAGTGTCCAAGCGCAGGGGCTTCCCGTCCTCTCCATATTCCACAGTCACCTGAGCCTTTCCATCCGGCCTCAAGCCGTGGATCAGTCCGTACCTTCGGGCCAGGGCGAGGGATATGGTCAGGCGGTGGGCCAGGATAACAGGCAGAGGAAGCATTTCCGGTGTTTCGTTACACGCATAGCCGACCATCACGCCCTGATCCCCGGCTCCAAGCTGCGGTACGGAATCTTCCTGTCCGCCATTTCTTCTCTGCTCCAGAGAGCAGTCTACACCGGCCGCGATATCCGGGCTTTGCTTGTGAATCAGGCATTGGATGGAAAATTGGGACGGATCGTATCCCACTGCGGATAACACCCGCCTTACAATCTTGGGGATCTCCGGCTCATACAAGCTGGTGATTTCCCCAGCCACAATGATTCGGCCTTTGGCAGCCATGACCTCGCAGGCGACTCTGGCCAGGGCGTCATGGGAAAGGCAGGCGTCCAGTACGCTGTCGGCTATCAAATCGCACAGCTTGTCTGGATGCCCTTCTGTTACGGATTCTGCTGTGTAAAATTGTTTCATGGCATTCTCCCTTCCTCTTTCTAGGTTTAAAAATATACGGACCAGCGGATTTTCTTTTCCGGCGGGGATATATAATAATCCCGCCGCCTTTGGCCGGTCCAGCTTGGTCCTCCGGCTGCGCCTTCACATAGGAAATTGCTCGCGCGCAGGCTTGCCCCATTTTCTGACGCCAGGCTGTAGGTTACAACTCTTTGATATCCCATGTTTTTTGCGATTCGCAGGCAGGCTCCGTACAGCTTGCTGCAGACATTGGGCGTGCCGTCTGTGCAGTTGCGGTAAATCTCCAGTGTTTTTCCATCATCCAGCCTTCTGGCTACCGGCCTTCCACAAATAGCTGCACCGCATAGCCTTTCCCCGTCCCAGCAGGATATGGAGAATTTTCCTCCGATTGGCGGAATATTATGCCGGTGATTCTTCTCAACAAAGGACTGTGCTTCCTTTAGGGTAATAGGACGTATTGTGAGCAGTGGTGCGTTCTCCTTTCTATCGTTCCGGGGCGGATTTATCCTTCGGCCTTTCGGGAGGGTGTTTTAATTCCTCCTGGATTCGCTGGTATGTCTGCTCGGAGCATTTCTGCGCGAACAGGCCCATGGGACTGTTACCGATAAGCTCCGGGTATCGGAACTTTTCCTGGTATTTAATCATCAGCGGGTCGGAAAGGCTGACAAATCTGTCTCCCTCAACACCGCAGATAAAGAAATTCCCCGCGATCATGTCATAATCCTCCAGCGCCCGGTTCAGGGGCAGTCTTAAAAGCTTTCCCTCGTCATTACAGATTAGGGCCACCGGGTCCTCCCAGGGATAAAGCGCCTGGATTTGTCCGCCCACTATCGCCTGCATCTCTTTCAGGTCTCCCTGGATTTCAGCAGGCTGGGCTTCTTTGCCCGGCTCGACAAATAATATTTTCATCCGCTCACCTCATGGACAGGGAAAAGGGTTTCAGGCTTTGCCTGACTGCTTCGTAGCTTTCAAAACGCACCTGGCAGCCCAGCAGGTAGGATACGGCTTCCTCCCATTCCTTTAAGGGGTACTGCTCTTTCGTCTCCATACGGTACAGGTCCCCCAAAGCTTCCCACTTCAACGCGGGCTGCAGCCGCAGGTTGGAGATAAAGGTCCGGTGCTGTTCCGCTAAATCTTCCAATAATCCGGTTTTCAAGCGATCCCTCCTGTGCAATAAAATATGGGCGGGGCGCTCTGCGGCGCTCCGCCCGGTTAAATTGTTTTTTCTCTATGACCAGTAATCCTTTAAATACCGTATGGCCCTGTCGATCCGTTTCTTATCTCTTTTTGTCAGCCGCCTGTTCCAGGCTCGTGCTTTCATCCACAGCAGCACCTTTTGCTGTTCCGTTCTGCTGATCTCCTGCGATAGTACAAACGGTTTTCCCGCCAGTGTGTCGGCTTCCTCCTGTCTCACCTGCCGGTATGCCTCCTTCATTTCTTCAGGCTCAACCCGGTCCCGGTGCAGCCGCAGAGCTGATAAGGCCTTCAGCAGCATATTGGCAAACGGCTGGCCCGCCATTCCCATAAGGTTGTACTGATCCTTCGCCGCGTTAACGACGCACTCCGCTTTCTGGCTTGCTGTCATAAAAATTCCCCTTTTCCTTTGATTTGTCCTTTTGGACAGCCAAAGTATACCGGAAAACCTTCCACAAGGAGATAACATTTTTTTATCATCTTGTTTCCATACCGAAAACTTCCGGCGGGGCTATTTCCTCCTGCGGTTTCGAATGTGAAGGAACACAAGGCCGCCTAAAATGACGGCGCATAAAACAACTAATATAATGGCTTTGGTATCCATTTTTCTTTTCCTTTCCTCTCTGGTTTTATCGTTTCTTTCTTCTCCGCAGGGCAAGCAAAACCCCCAGCCCGACCAAGGATAAAACAGCCGCGCCTCCGATGGTCCAGGGAAGCCAGGGCAGATCCCCGGTCTTTGGGAGTTCTTTCGGGATCAATCGGTTGTGCATCGTCACAGTAACGGTTTCTCCCGCCTTGATTTCTACTGTCTGGTCGCTGGGGAGTTCGTATGCCGCGGCGTCCTTTCCCGGCAGCTCGGACACAGTGTATTTCCCCACCCGGAGGGTGACGCTGATTTCTCCTTTCTCATCGGTCTGAAATTCCTGCTCATACCCTCCGTCTGCATAGGCGATCCCTGTGACTAAGAACTTCCGACCCTCAATTTTATCATCGTCCGCTGTTTTTACAATTTTCAGAGTCCCGGTCTGGGCTTGGTTTAAGAAGCCAGCGCCGGCTTTTGTTTCCACCCGCACGACAGCTCCGTTTTCGGTGATGGAAAAGGAATAATACCCATCGTCCTTCTCGAAAAATTCCGGCGCTTTCTGTTCGTGCAGGAAGTAATCGCCATATACCAAATCCTTTAGCTGATAATGGCCCGGATCGGATTCCGCCAATTCCCCTGCCGGCAGGTCAATGTCCGGGTTAAATTCTCCGTTGCTGTCCACATCGGCGTATACTTCAAAAACAGCCCCGGTCAGCTTGTTTTCCGGGTAGTCGGCGTCCGCCTTGGTGGTTTCTACCGTACCTCTGATGATTTGGTTCTGAATGGTGATTTCAATGGTTTCCCCATCTTCCGTGATCTCTGCCGGGAAGCTTTCCTCGTTTAACACAAAGGCTTTGGGCGGGGCGATCTCATGGATCTCCCAGCTTCCCGCGGGCACTTTGTTAAATTCAAAGTAACCGATAGGATTGCTTTCCGTCACCATGAGGGCGGTTTCCTCAGTGAATTCGGTTTCGCCGGCGCGGAACAGACCGATTTTCGAGCCGCCTAAGCCAAAGCCGTCCTGATCTGCTTTCCTGCCGGAAATCTTTCCGTACTTGAGGTTGTTTTCAATGGGTTCTCCGTGGTTCACTTTAATTTCGACTTTGGCGGTATCCTGCCCGGCATACTCGAACGCCACCGGATACTTCTTACCGCTTAAAACATAGTGCTCATCGGTTTCCAGCTCCTGCACATAAAGCGCGGCCCCGCAAGGCACGTCGGTTTGAAATACAGCGTTTCCGCCTTCGTCAAGGCCGATGGTTTCCAAAAGTCCGTCTGCCGGGATCAGGGTTCCGTCTGCTGCAGTCAATTTTTCCGCCGCAAACAGGCCGAATGTAACATTCTTCCACTCCTCATTCCCGCCGACGCCAAAGGTTTCGTTCTGCTCCAGAAGCTTTTTCAGGCTGATCTCCACCTTCTGGCGCTCATTGGAAAAGCTGACGCCGGTGTTCGTGACGGAGACTTCCTGTCCCGCATAGGACAAAACCACTTCCTTGGGCTCTGGATCACGCACCATGCCCTCCGACGCTTTCCGTTCCAAAACTTGATAGCGGCCTAAATACAAGGGCGCTGACGTATCGGTTCCTTTGCTTCCGGTTGTCAGGGTATCCACCACTTCTCCGGCTTTCGCCCGGATTGTCCCATCCGGCGTGACAATATCCTCTAGCGCCGTTATGTCATAAACCGCATTCGGCAGGCCCTTTGTCTCGTATTGTGGCTGATAAATCCCACCTGCTTCCGTGACATGGCTGAACACCTCGCCCTCTTTGGTGACGGTGATGGTCCCTTTCTGCGGGGCGTTGTATTTTTCCACCCCCACGGTTTCTTCCGTTTCCTCTACAGAAAAGTAAACCGGTTCCCTGTCGAGGACGTATCCCCATGGACTCTGCTGTTCATACAGGGCGTAATTTCCGGCCCTGATTTCTTCCGGCAGCATCAGGGTCCCCGTGCTGTCGGTGATAAAGGTATCCAGGTCTATGGGGCTGGGGTAGCTGATGTGCTGGGTCACCCATTTCCCGGTATCGGTATTGAGGATTTTGACTGCGGTCCCGGCCAGGGGAATGATCTTCCCGGTTTCCGCGTCCTTCTTCTGGAATTTCAGCCGGGAAGTAAAGGAGGGGTTGTTCAGAATGAAATAATAGGTCTTGCCATGCTCGGAAATGAATACTGTAAAATCCGGCGCCAGCTTCTGTCCTTCCGCGCCGGAGGTCTGGTGGACCGTGTATTTCCCATAGGGCAGGTTCTTGGATTGGTCGAAGCCGTATTCATTTGTGAGCAGGACGTCACGCTCGGTTTCCTTCGCGTTTTCATAGCTGCCCGCGCTGGTCAGGTAAACCTGGAACTGCGCTCCCTGTTCCGGCTGCTCGATCTGATCGGAGCCGCCTCCCTCCGCCGGCTGGTCGGTATGCTTGGTGATGGCGATGGAGCCCATGACAGAGTCCTCTGTCACAGTCAGAGGGATGCTGTTGTTTTCCAGGGTAAAATTTCCCGGCTCCGCGCCTATGGGATAAACGGTTTCGTCCAGCAGGTACCCCTCGCTGGGGGAAATCTCCTGCATGGCATACCCGGAGCCGCAGGGATAATACTTGGTCGTGAATTTCCCGCCGTTTGCTGTGGTATAGGTATCCAGCAGCGCGCCGTTTTGATAAAGGCCGTACACGGCTCCGTCCAGAGTGGAATCCCCCTGGGCTGTTCCCGCGGCGGAATCTGTTTTCCGCAGCTCTGCCCGGAATTTTTTCAAGGTGTTGTGAAAGGTTACGGCAGAGGTCTTTCCCGGCGAAACCGTCACCCTCTGGGACTGAGGCTGGACATACTGGCCCGGCGTCTTTTCCGTTACGGTATAGGTTCCTGCCGGGAGGTTATTGGTTTGGACGGTCCCATCCGGTCCGGTGGAAACGTCCTTTTCCACGCCGCTGCCGGAAATGTGGAAGGGGAGGCCGGAGACTTTCCCATCCTCAGAGGTCTTGACTATCTTTAAATGCCCGGCTTTGACCTCCAGCCCGAAATACGCCTTGACCGGCAGGGGCTCTCCGCCCACCTCAAAGGTGACTACATTCTGGTAATGCTCGTTCAGCCAGTACCGGGAGGCTCCTTTCACAACCCCGGCTATGGACGAGGGCAGCTTTTTCTCTCCGCTGACAGTGGAAAAGCTGGTTTTCTCTGAGGAGATTTTCAGCTGGTTTCCCGTCCTGGCAAAGCTGACTCCCGGCTGGGAAAAGCTGAATTCAGACAGCACCCCGTTGCTGTCGGTCAGGGTCGTTTCGTACTTTCCGGTCTGGGCATTGTATTTTAGCTCATAAGTATGGGAAGAGGCGTATTTGGAATCCTCACAGGCAAAGGACGGGATCGTCCGGTAATCCATGACCGCCTTTCTCAGCTTGGTGAATACGGCTTTCGCCCCAGGGCTGTTGACGGTGAATTCCGACACGATCTGGTTTTCATACTGCGTTCCCAGCTGCTTATGGGCAATCAGCCATACAAGGATTTGGGTGGCGATGTATTCGTCCTCCGGGTTTCCTCCGTACTTAACCCCTGTGTCCGTGTTATATCCCAGGGTCAATACGGCGTTGATGAGCTCCTTCTGCTCCTGGGAAAACTGAGGGTAGTCGGCGGAGGGCTGATACTGCTCCTGATAATATGTGGAGATTCCCAATTCCAGGCAGTAAGCGGTTTTCGTCGCGCCGGTACTGGAATCGGTGATCCGCAGCATGGTGTATTTCTCGCTGGCGTACCCGCCGAATGGGGCGGGCAGGCTGCTGCTCAAAGCGTGGTCCCTGCCCTTAATGTCGATCATGGACATAGAGCCGGTGAGATTCGCGGCGCTGGCGCTGACCGGCAGCATTCCGATACAGAGCAGGATCGCCAGCAATAGGGAAAGGGCCCTTTTGAAATGCTTCTTCATTTTGAATCCTCCTTTACGGCAGACAAAAAAAGCCCCCTGGGGCAGAGGCTCGCTCTGTCCCAGGGGGTAGTCTGATGGTTCTATTCTGTTTTCGTTCTTCTTTACCGGATTTCCTCCAGACGTTTTTTCCGGTTTTCTCTTTCTCCCCGTTCCAGGGTTTTCTCCCAGGTTTTCTCCGTTTCATACTTTAAAAACTCGGTAAGGGGAGCGATGGTTTCCTCCGCGTCGTATTTTTCCAGGCACTCGTAATACAGCTTCTTGTCCTGGTCATACACGATCAGCGGCGGGTGGTTATGGGTCATGAGATAATAATTCAGCAAGGTCCGGCCGGTTCTGCCGTTCCCGTCAGAAAATGGGTGGATATTCTCAAATACCGCGTGGAAGTACGCTCCTGCCCGGATCACGTCCGTTCCACGGTATTCGCTGACTTCCTCCAGCAGATCGGCCATGTCCTCCGCCACACGCTCTGCCGGGACTCCCACTTCGTTTCTCCCGGTAATGTAATCATGCTTTTTGTATTCGCCGGGCCGTTCCCCGTTTTCCAGGAACCTGCGTTCATCGTAGGTTCCGCTGGTAAGGATGCGGTGAACCTCCAGAACTAATTCCTGGGTTAAGGGTTCCTTGGCCGCGATCTTCTCCTTCAGGAATTCATAGCACAGCTTTTGGTTCTGCTGCTCGAAAATCGCCCGGGGGCTTCCGGTGTAGTTCAGCACCTTCCCGTTTTCGAAGATCTCACGGGTATCGTGGAGGGTGATTTCCTCGTTTTCAATTTTCCCGGAGTGATAGGCAAACAGGACCCGGAAGTTATCCAGCCGCTGTTCTAAATCGCTCACCGTTTTTATGGGGAAAGACTGCCAATAGGCGACTGTTTCAGCATAACCGGCCATGGCGGCGCACCTTCTTTCTGTTCTGACAATAGTATACCACAAATCTGAGCCCGGCAGGAAACTTTTTTGCTTTCTAGCCTTGAAAATGGATTTCTTTTTAATCCGCCAATGGGCATTCCTCCTTTCGCTGATTCTCGGTAATATCTATGAAAAAAGCCCCGCAGGGCGCTGTGGTCCCTGCGGGGTGATTGGCTTTGTGTCGTGGTTATATGTAGATTTCT
>ENA-OQNI01000219-OQNI01000219.1-human-gut-metagenome-genome-assembly--contig:-NODE-219-length-91416-cov-7.317694_pt1 | contig 91416 bp, 89 predicted proteins | sample MGYA00242627_ERZ504876 | MGnify/ENA primary metagenome ERZ504876 (study PRJEB26092, sample SAMD00036386) | human gut metagenome | host: Homo sapiens | study: EMG produced TPA metagenomics assembly of... | reverse complement strand
GACGCAATGGTCCTTGGAGGTGAACATCAGGCCAAGACTCTCTCATTCTAACAGCTTTGGCAACGATGCGGAAAAAGACACGGCTGGCTGCCGTGCCTTGATCCGTAAATATATTGTAATAGGAGGTAGCGACCGGTGTCGAACGCTACATTTACCAAACTGATGATCGCCCAGGGGCTCAAGCGGCTGCTGAAAACCACATCCTTTGTCAACGTCTCCGTGGGGGACATCGCCCGGGAGTGCAAAATCAGCCGCAACACCTTCTACTATCACTTCAAGGATAAGTATGATCTCATCTCCTGGATTTTTTATACCGAGATCACCTCCATCCTCAGCGATGACATCTCCCTGGGCCACTGGCGGGACAGCCTGCTTTCACTGTGTAAGTACATGCAGGAAAACCGGGATTTCTATCTCAACGTCCTTGAGTTTCAGGGGCAGAACAGCTTTTCCGAGTGTCTGATGGACTTCTACCAGGGCTTGGTGGCCCACCTGCTCTTCCATGCCGACAGCCAGCCCGCCCTGTCCCAGGAGCAGATCCGGATGGTCTCCCGCTTTTACGCCCACGGCATCACCGGCGTGCTGCTGGACTGGGCGCACAACGGCATGACCGCCGACCCGGAACCCGCCGTCACCATGCTGGAAAAGCTTCTCTCCAGCGACACGGTCCACCAGATCTTATCCACCCAGCCCAAGTCTCATTCCGCCTCCTCTTTTTAGGACAGATTATTAAATCTGTCCTATTTTTGCGCATTTGTCTGATTTTGTATCTACTCAAGTTCGAACAAGAACCATAAAATAATCTTAATATATTTTAAGGCATGTCCAGGTGCACCGTCCACCCGGCAGCATCGGCGTGCCCTTTATCTTCTGCAAAGTAGGAGAAATTTGGAATGAAGATCGCCATTATGACAGACAGCAACAGCGGCATCACCGCCCAGGAGGCTCAGCAGCTGGGCGTTGCCCTTCTGCCCATGCCCATTCAGATCGACGGTCAGATGTACCTGGAGGGAATCGACCTGTTCCCTTCCGAGTTCTACGCCCGCCTGGCCCAGGGGGCCGATGTGTCCACCTCCCAGCCCTCCCCTGCCGACACCCTGGAACTGTGGGACAAGCTGTTAGAGGAGTATGACCAGCTGGTCTACATCCCCATGTCCAGCGGTCTGAGCGGCACCGCCGCCACCGCCGCCAGCCTGGCCTGCGACGATCCCTATGAGGGCCGGGTGTTTGTGGCTGACAACAAGCGCATCTCCGCCCCCCAGCGCCAGTCGGTGCTGGACGCTCTGGCTCTGCGGGAGCGGGGCAAGTCCGGCGCGGAGATCAAGCAGCGCCTGGAGAATGCCTCTCTCCACTCCCAGATCTACATCATGGTGGACACCCTCCACTATCTGAAAAAAGGCGGCCGGATCACTCCCACCGCTGCTCTGCTGGGCAGTGCATTGAACCTGAAACCCATCCTTCAGCTCCAGGCCGGCAAGCTGGACGCCTACAAGAAGGTGCGGGGCACCAAGGCCGCCAAGACCGAGTTGGTCCACGCGCTGGAGGCCAAGCTCCCCTGTCTGGAGGGAGAGGGCAAGCTCATCGTCCAGACCGCCTACTCCGGCTCCGACGAGCTGGGTGCGGAGTGGAACGAATTTATCCAACAGGCTTTCCCCCAGTTCCAGGTCTACTCCACCGTGCTCCCCATGAGCATCGCCTGCCACACCGGTCCGGGCGCGCTGGGCGTGGCCTGCGTCCGGGAGCTGCCCGTCGACTAACCGAACATAGAAAAAAACCGCGGTTTCGTTGGAAACCGCGGTTTTTTCATGCTGTTTTCAGTGCCGCTTGGCTGCTTTCAGTCGAGCCAGAGCACGAGCAAGGGCGGCCTTGGAATTGTAATAGTCCCGCATGCTCAGCTTCTGGCGCAGACGCTCCTCCGCCCGCTCCTTGGCATCCTCGGCACGGGCCCAGTCGATCTCCTCGGGTCGCTCAGCGGAAAAGACCAGCACCATCACCCGGTCGGGCATGATCTCCGCCAGGCCCTGACTGACCACCGCCTCGTGCCACTCTCCGCCGGCGCGGTAGCGCAGCTCGCCCGGCTCCAGGGCGGTAACCGCCGGCTCATGGCCGGCCAACACCCCAAGGGAGCCGTCAATGGCGGGCACCGTCAGCTCCTGGGCCTCGCCGATAAAAAATTGCCGGTCCGGGGTCACGATCTCCAGGTGGAACTGCCGCTCCTCGGCCATGTTACAACACCCCCATGTCCTGAGCCTTCTTGCGCACCTCGTCCACACTGCCCACCATGCTGAAGGCGGCCTCGGGCAGGTTATCCAGCTCGCCGCCCAGGATGGCCTCAAAGCTGCGCAGGGTGTCCTCCAGCTTTACGAAGCGGCCTTCCATGCCGGTAAAGGGCTCAGCCACCGAGAAGGGCTGGGAGAAGAACTGCTGGATCCGGCGGGCACGCTCTACGGCCAGCTTGTCGTTCTCGCTCAGTTCTTCCATACCCAGGATGGCGATGATGTCCTGCAGCTCCCGGTAGCGCTGGAGCAGCTCCTGCACCGCACGGGCGGTCTTATAGTGCCGCTCGCCCACCACGTCGGGCTCCAGGATACGGGAGGTGGACTCCAGGGGGTCCACCGCCGGATAGATGCCCTGCTCCACGATCTTACGAGAAAGTACCGTGGTGGCGTCCAGGTGGGTGAAGGTGGTCGCCGGAGCGGGGTCGGTCAGGTCGTCGGCGGGGACGTAGACCGCCTGCACCGAGGTAACGGCTCCGTTTTTTGTAGAGGTGATGCGCTCCTGGAGCGCGCCCATCTCGTTAGCCAGGGTAGGCTGGTAGCCCACGGCGGAGGGCATACGGCCCATCAGGGCGGACACCTCGCTGCCTGCCTGGACATAACGGAAGATGTTGTCGATAAACAGCAGCACATCCTGGTGCTGCTGGTCCCGGAAATACTCGGCCATGGTCAGGCCAGTGAGGGCCACCCGCATACGGGCGCCGGGGGACTCATTCATCTGGCCAAAGACCAGAGCAGTCTTTTCAATGACCCCCGACTCGTTCATCTCACGCCACAGGTCGCTGCCCTCACGGGTACGCTCGCCTACACCGGTGAAGATGGAGTAGCCGCCGTGCTGGGTGGCGATGTTGTGGATCAGCTCCTGAATCAGCACCGTTTTGCCTACGCCAGCGCCGCCGAACAGGCCGATCTTACCGCCGCGGGCGTAGGGAGCCAGCAGGTCGATGACCTTGATGCCCGTCTCAAAGATGTCCACCACGGGGCTCTGGTCGGCAAAGGGCGGGGCCTGACGGTGGATGGACCACCGCTCGGAGGTCTTGACTGCTCCCTTACCGTCGATGGGCTCGCCCAGGACGTTGAACATCCGGCCCAGAACCGGCTTGCCCACAGGAACGGTAATGGGGCCGCCGGTGGAGATGACCTCCATGCCCCGACCAATCCCTTCGCTGGGAGCCAGCATGAAGCAGCGGGCGGTATCATGCCCGATATGCTGGGCCACTTCCATGACCCGCTTCTCCTCCCCCACCATCACATACAGGGCGTCCTGGATGGAGGGCAGAGCGTCGGCGGGAAATTCCACGTCAACTACAGGTCCTTGGACCTGAACAATTTTTCCTTTACGCTCCTGCAATTGCGCCACACACCTTTCTCTGTGTCCGTCTGCCCATCAGCGGGCGTTCCTGGCTCCGCCGGCCACCTCGGTGATCTCCTGGGTAATGGCTGCCTGGCGGGCCCGGTGATAGGTCAGGGACAGCTTTTTCAGCATGTCCTTGGCGTTGTCGCTGGCCGACTCCATGGCGGTCATCCGGGCGCTCTGCTCCGAGCAGTAGGACTCCACCAGAGCGCCGAAGATCATGCCCTGGATGTAATTGGGCACGATGTTGTCCAGAACCGCCTCCTCCGAGGGGATATAGCGGATCTCCTGCCGGTATTCCGGCTCGTCCTCCTTGTCCCATGGGAAGTCCTCCCGGACCAGAGGCAGCAGCTTCTGCTCCCGTACCTCCAGGCGCAGGGCGGAGACCATCTCGGTATAGATGATGTACACCTCGTCCAGCTCCCGGCTGAGGAACCGTGCCACCACCTCGTCGGTAATCTCGCCGGCCCGGCGCATGGTGGGATTCTGGGCCACATAGTTAAAGTCTTCTACAAAGGGAATGTCCCGGTTCTGGCAGTAGACCCGGCCCACGATGCCCACCAGGAACAGGGAGAGGTTCTTTTCCTCCTCCACCCTCTGCTGGGCTAATTTGAGCACATTATGGCTGTATGCGCCGGCCAGTCCTTTGTCACCGGTGACCACGATATAACCCACCTTCCGCGCCTGGGGCTCCACGTCGGGGCGCTGGTCGAAGAAATCGTGTTCCAGCTCCGGAGAGTGGTGGAGAATGTGGGCAATGGTTTTGAATATTTTTGTAAAGTAGGGGACGGTATTGTCCAGCCGCCCCTTGGCTTTGCGCAGATTGGCCGAGGAGATCAAATACATGGCGTTGGTGATCTTCAGGGTCTGCTCCACGCTTTTGATCCGGGTGCGGATCTCTTTGATTCCAGCCAACGGGCCTCGCCTTCCTTTCTCCCCTTAGCTCTGAGCCTGGGGCAGCTTTTCCTTCTTATAGTCCGCCAGAGCGGCACGGATGGTCTCCACCGCCACGCCGGACAGATTGCCGGTGCGCTGCACCTCAGCGGTGAGCTCCCAGTGCTCCAGCTCCATGCGCTTGGAGAAGTCCAGGGCAAACTCCCGCACCTGATCCAAAGGCACCTCGTCCAGCAAGCCGTTGGTGGCAATGTAAATGAGAATTGCCTGCTGGCTCACCTTCATAGGCTGGTAGAGGGGCTGCTTGAGCAGCTCCAGCAGCCGTTTGCCGTGGTCCAGGGTCTTCTGGGTAGCCTGATCCAAGTCGGAGGAGAACTGGGTAAACACTTCCAGCTCCCGGAACCGGGCCAGGTCGATACGCATGGTGCCCGCGGTACGCTTGATGGCCCGGGTCTGGGCCGCGCCGCCCACACGGGACACGGACAGTCCCACGTTGACCGCCGGCCGCTGTCCGGAGAAGAACAGGTCGGTCTCCAGGTAGATCTGGCCGTCGGTGATGGAGATGACGTTGGTGGGGATATAGGCGGACACATCGCCCGCCTGGGTCTCAATGATGGGGATAGCGGTCATGGAGCCGCCTCCATACTCCTCTGTCAGGCGGCAGGCCCGCTCCAGCAGGCGGGAGTGGAGGTAGAACACGTCGCCGGGGTAGGCCTCACGGCCGGGGGAGCGCTTGAGCAGCAGAGACAGGGCCCGGTAGGCCACGGCGTGCTTGCTCAGGTCATCGTAGACGATCAGCACGTCCCGTCCCTGTTCCATAAAATACTCTCCCATAGCCGCGCCGGCGTAGGGGGCGATATACTGCAAAGGAGCGGGATCGCTGGCGGTGGCCGAGACAATGATGGAGTATTCCATGGCCCCGTGCTTTTGCAGGGTGTCCCGCACATGGGCCACCGAGGAGGCCTTCTGGCCGATGGCCACGTAGATGCAGATCACATCCTGGTCCTTCTGGTTGAGGATGGTGTCCACCGCGATGGCGGTCTTGCCGGTCTGGCGGTCGCCGATGAGTAGCTCACGCTGGCCCCGTCCGATAGGGATCATAGAGTCAATGGCCAAAATACCGGTCTGCAGAGGGACGTTGACCGCCTGGCGGGAAATGACGCCGCTGGCCTCCCGCTCGATGGGGCGGGTATCGGCAGCATGGATGGGACCTAAGCCGTCGATGGGACGGCCCATGGCGTCCACCACCCGGCCCAGCAAAGCCCGGCCTACCGGCACGTCAGCGGGGTGTCCGGTACGGGTGACCCGGCTTCCCTCGCCCAGGCCCTCTTCCCGGCCCAGCAGTACACAGCCCACAGTCTCCCGGGACAGGTCCATGACCATACCCTTGACTCCGGTGTCAAATTCCACCAGCTCGCCGTATACTGCCCGGTCCAGACCCCGTACCGTGGCGATACCATCGCCCACCTCCAGCACCCGTCCGGTCTCGCTGGTGTCCTGGCCAATCTGGAAGCCCTTCACGGTATCCCGCAGACTTCCCATCAGCTCTTCCATACTCTCGCTGACCGAGGCGCCCTTCTCCAGCCCCTTGGCCAGCCGCTCCAAACGGCCCTTGACACTGCGGTCGTAGGTCACGCCCTGGACCTCCAGCACAAAGCCGCCCAGCAGTTCCGGGTCGATCTTCACCTGGAGGACCACCCGGTCCAGATTGCGCAGGCGGCACACCGCCCGGCGCACATCGTCCAGCGCCGCCTGGTCCGGCTTGTGGGCGCAGGTCATCACACAAACGGCGCCGCCGTCGGCCGCCAGCTCCAGCTGATGGACCTCCTCCAGAATGTCGGGGAACAGGTCCAGATGGCCCTCCTCCGCCAGCAGGCAGAGAAATGCCTGGAGAGGCTCCAGTCCGGCCAGCGGGGCAGCGGAGCGAATGAGCTCCTTCTTCTCCTCCACCCGTACCGCGGAGCTGGTGAGCACCTTCCACAGTTGCTCCTGTTCCAGCAGCTCCTGAGCTGCGCCGGTCAGTCCCATATTGTCGGTCTGGGCCAGATCATACAGGGCGGCGGCATAACGCTGAATCAGTTCTGTCATTTCTTTTCACCTGCCTCCGCCAGGAAATCATCCAGAATTGCCCGATCCGAATCGGAATCCAGGGCCTTCCGGGTCACCTTGGAGGCCGCCTCCATGGCCAGCTGGGCCACTTCACGCCGGGCAGTGCGCAGCATCTCGTCCCGCTCCGCCTGGGCACGGGCCTTGGACTGCTCCCGGGTCCGGGTCGCATCCTCCTGAGCCTGGGCCAGAATGGCCTGGTACTCCTTCTCACCACGGGTCTTGGCCTGGGCCAGAATACCGTTGGCCTCGCTGCGGGCCTGGGCCAGCCGGTCCTCATATTCTTGCTTGAGCTCATCGGCCTTCCGCTTCTCTCCCTTAGCCTCATCCAGAGTCTGCTGGATCAGGGCGGCCCGGTCATCCAGAACCTTATTGACCCGCCCAAACAGCAGCTTGCGCAGGATCACGTACAGGATCAGCAGATTGAGAACGGTGAGCGCAATGGTGGAAATTTGAAATTCCAACATGGCAGCTTTCCTCCTTTCGGTCTCAGCCCATGAACAAAATCAGCAGAGCAGTGATGAAACCAAAGATGGCGGTACCTTCCGCCAGAGCGCAGCCCAGCAGCAGAGCGCTGTTGATCTTACCAGAGGCCTCAGGCTGGCGGGCGATGGCCTCGCTGGCCTTGCCGGTGGCAATTCCGATACCGATACCGGCGCCGATGCCGGTCATAACAGACATTCCGATCGCAAGCATTCCGATTTCCATGGTACAATTTCCTCCTTAAAATTGGGAGCGGCGGCACGGAGCCGTTCACTCCTCGTTCTGAATTCCTTCGCCGGTAAACAGCGCGGTCAAAAATACAAAGACAACTGCCTGGATGGTGCCGTCAAACAGGTCAAAGTAGATGCTGAAGGGTACAGGCACCACCGCCGGGCAAATGAGCTTGATGAGCTCCATGATAATAAAAGCACCCAAAATGTTGCCGAACAGTCGCATACACAGGGCCAGGGGCCGGATGATGATCTCCATCAGATTGATGGGGAGCAGCAGGGGCATGGGCTTGGCAAACTGTTTGAGACCTCCCCGAAGTCCCCGGTACCGGAACTGGGCTCCGTAGATCAAAAACGCACTCATGACTGCCAACGCTGCGGTGACGTTGATGTCCTTGGTGGGGGGCACCAGACCGAAGATGCCGATGATGTTGCTCAGCAGGATGTAGAGCGCGATGGTCCCCAAATAGGAAGCAAAGACCGCTCCATGCTTTCCGATGCTGCTGTCAGCAAAGTTATTTAAAAACTTCACCGCCTCTTCCAGGCCCACCTGAAGCTTGCTGGGGTTTTCCACCTTCAGGTTACTGGTCAGCAGCAGAGCCGCTAGAATCAGCACACCCATCACGATCCAGGACACCACCACAGATTCAGTAATGGGGATCCCTTTTCCTATGGGAATAGTAAACGCCGTGGGCGTTTGCAGCTCCTCCAGCAGCTTTTCTTTGATCTGTTCCAAATAACCACCTCCCGGATGATCCGGCGCGGCGTACCGCGCGTTACAAAACACCGTCCCTATTGTAAATCCTGCCGGTCTTTTTTGAGAAGTCTTTTTAAAGTAAAAAAAATGACTCTTCCCGCTCATCGCCCCGTTTTTTCGTCGTATTATCTATTTTTTATCGTGCTTATTGTCTGTTTTTGTTTATTTTTGCCTCCATATTTGACATTACTGTGATAAATCCTTATAATAAATTTTAAAGAAACCCTGCCAGGTCCATTTCACATTCAACCGGTCTGCACTCTGCCTGCCTTGCGTGCGGACATTGCATTTTTTGGAGGGGTATCGGAATGAAATTTTATAGCTCGAAGACCATACGCCAGAAGATCCAGTCCCTGAGTCTGTTCCTGGTTCTAACAACTGCCGTGCTGGGGATGACCACCACTCTGGCCTTCTCTCTGCGCATGGAGTATGACAACCTGGACCGGAATCTGATGAACTCCGCCCTGGTGCTGGCCCAGTCCCCCGATGTAGCCGATGTGCTGGCCGGCCGCTCCGACGGCGAGGTTCTCACCGATTACCTCAACGGTACCATCTCCCGGGTTCAGGACATCGACGCCATCGTGGTGGCCGATACCTCCGGTACCATCGTGTACAGCCCGGCCCCCTCTTATGTGGGTACTACATATCCCGATCTGGATAATCTGACGGTTCTCCATGGACAGGATAGCGAGGTCGATACCGGCGCGGGCATTTCCGGCGTAGAGCACCGGGCTCAGGCCGCCGTTCACGACACGGACGGCACCCTGCTTGGCTTTGTGTCCGTCGGCATCGGGGTGCGCAGCGTCAACCGGACGGTGATCGATACCGTAGCCTGCTTTTTGATCCTCTCGTTTATCGCCGCCAGCGTGGGTCTGGTCCTCTCCCGCCACCTCTCCTACTCCATCAAGGAGTCGCTCATGGGCTATGAACCGGATACCTTCCTGCGGATGTTCCACCAGCGCGAGGGCGTTTTGGACGCCCTGGAAGAAGGCATTCTGGCCATTGATACCGACTCCCGCATCGTCTATATGAATCAGGCTGGCCTGCGCATGGTCAATGCCAAAAACCTGGACGATGTGTTAGGCAAACCTCTGCATGACATCTACCCCGACTCCCACCTCTCCCGGCTGCTCACCACCGGCAAGTCGGAGTACAACGTGCATCTCTCCCATATCCCCGGCCTGCGCTCGGCCATCTCTGACCGGATGCCCATTTGGGAAAACGGCAAGATCATGGGCGCGGTGGCCATCTTCCGGGACCGCAGCGAGGCTACCTCCCTGGCAGAAGAGCTCACCGGCGTGCGCCATCTGGTGGAGGCTATGCGGGCCTACACCCACGAGTTTGTCAACAAGCTGCATACCATCCTGGGCATGATCCAGCTGGGACAGACGGAAAAAGCAGAGCAGTACATCCTGGATATCTCACAGGTCCACCATCAGTCGGTGAGCCGGGTGATGAACCAGATTCAGGACACCGCCGTAGCCGCCCTCCTGGTGGGCAAAACCAGCCGAGCCTCCGAACTGGGCATTCATCTGCATCTGGATCCCAAGAGCTCGCTGTCCGGCGACGAGCGGCTCCTCCCCTCCGGCGTGCTGGTGACCATTCTGGGGAACCTCATCGAAAACGCCACCGAGTGTCTCAACCGCTCCTCCTGGAAGCTGCGGGAGATCAACGTCAGCATCCGGGAAAAGGAGGACCATCTGCTCCTGTGCGTGGAAGATACCGGTCCCGGCATCGTACCCGAGCTGCTGCCCTACATCTTTGAGCCCAATGTTTCCACCAAGGGGAACGGCCATGGCATCGGCCTGGCCAGGATCAAGGAACTGGTGAATCTGTACCAGGGCGAGATCCGGGTGGAGAGCGAGCCGAAATCCGGTACGTCTTTCTTCCTCACCTTTTTTACTCAAGGGAGACGGAACTAATTCCCTCTCAATTAACTGGAGGCCTCTATGTACCAAACTGTGATTGTGGAGGATGACCCCACGATTTCTTTGCTCCACCGGACCTTTCTGGCCCGGGACAACCGCTTTGCATTGGCCCACGCCTTTTCCAACGGCCACGAGGCTCTGGAGTGGCTGCTCCACCATACGGCGGATCTGATCATTCTGGACGTCTATATGCCCCGCATGACCGGCCTGGAACTGCTACGCACTCTCCGTATGGAGGGGATCGGCATCGATGTGATCATGGTCACCGCCGCCAACGACAGCAAGACGGTGGATGCTCTGCTGAAGCTGGGAGTCACCGACTATCTGGTCAAACCCTTTGCCGCCAGCCGCTTTCAGCAGGCCCTGGATACCTTCTGTCAGCACCGGGAAGCGGTCTCCCACGACAATGTGAGCCAGCAGGAACTGGACGCCCTCTTCCCCTCCGCAGCCCCCGCTGTTTCCATCCCCAAGGGCCTGCAGACCCGCACCCTGGACCGCATCCGCGCCTGTCTGCGCCAGATTCCTCAAGCTGGCGCCACCTGCGAGACCATTGCCGACTGCTCCGGCTTTTCCACTGTCACAGTACGGCGCTACCTTACCTATTTAGTAAGCCAAGGAGAAGCAGTCACCCAGGTCAACTACGACACCGGCGGTCGTCCCTGCATGCTCTACCGCCTCCCTCTCCCCTGATCCCTCAGCCCCGCTTCGGCGGGGCTTTTTTATGCTTGTTTTCTGTCTGTTTCTTCGATATAATGGATAAAACCCGACGGTTTCTTCCATTTCTCGACAGGAGTCGCCTATGATGAAGCGAACGTTTCTTCCTTTCTGCGTCCTGCTGCTCACCCTTCTGTCCGCCTGCGCTCCAGCCCCGGTTCAATCCTCATCGGATCCCCAGCAACCCCCCGCGGACACTTCCTCCAACACCCCCGACAGCTCCCTGAACTCATCGGAGACTCTCGCGCCTGCTCCCAGGCTGACCCAGGAAGATATGGACCAGGCCATCCAGCAGGTCATGGAAAACTACTCCGCCACCGCCCTCTCCGTGGCCGTGGTGGAGCGCGGCGAAGTGACACAGTGCGGCGCGTGGGGCTGGGCCGTGCAGGATCAGCGCCCTATGACCGCCGATACTGGGGTGCGCATCGCCTCCATCAGCAAAGTGGTTGAGGGAATGGCCGCTATGAAGCTCGCTCAGGACGGAATTCTGGATCTGGACGCCCCTCTCAGCAGCTACTGGGGAGAACACGCCCAAAATTCTTATTCCCTCCGGCAGCCCTCTCCCCGCTCCCTCATGACCCACAGCTCCACCTTGAAGGATCTGGAGATGACCCGTGGGCTGGACAGGCTGACAAGCATCCTCAGCCGCACCTCTTCTTGGCGTGATCGTGAGCCGGACCATGCCAACAGCTGGGCATACAGCAATTTTGGTATGTGCATCTTCGGCACCACCCTGGAGCTGGCCAGCGGACAGCTGCTGGACGACTATCTCCAGGCCCAGTTCTTCGGCCCCCTGGATATCAACGCATCCTTCCATGCCGCCCGTTTAAGCCCGGAGCAGCTGGCCAATCTGTATGAGCCCAAAGGAGTGCTGTGCCGCAGCATCCAGACCCAAATCAGCCAGCCTGTTCCCACCGAGATCGGTATGGGCGCCACCTACTATGCCGGTGGTCTGACCATCAGCGCCCGGGATATGGCCAAGCTGCTGGCCGTGCTGTGCGGCGATGGAACCTATCAGGGGACCCAATATCTTCTCCCCCAGACGGTGGCAGCCATGGAGACGCCCCAATTCACCGTATCCAACGGAGAATATACCCCCTTCCAGCAGTGCCTGGTGCTGCGCCGTCAGGACGGCCTGTGGGGCCAGTCCCAGCTGTGCTACCACACAGGCAGCGGGTATGGGGTCTACTCCCTCATGTCCTACAACCCGGAAACCGGAAACGGCGTGGTGGTCATCACCACCGGCGCCTACTGGAATGTCAATGAACATGGTCTGTACGCCCTGTGCTCTGACCTGAGTGAAGCTCTCTACCAAAGAATGGAGACCGCCCTATGAAACAACTGCTTGCTCTGCTTCTTGGCCTGACTTTGCTGTCCGGCTGTGCCCCCCAATCTCAGACTGTAGACCACGACGCCTCTACCCCACCCCCTTCACAGTCTCAACCTGCCCCTGCCGCTCCGGAGCCCACCGTAGCCCATCTGATGGTAGCAGGCGACATTATGAGCCACATGCCCATCACCAAGGACGCCTATGTGGCCCAGGAGGACCGCTACGATTATGGCCACATGCTCCAGTTCGCTGCCCGGCAGCTCTCTGCTGCTGACTATGCAGTGGGCAACCTGGAAACCACCCTGGCCGGCGGCCCCAACTACTCGGGATACCCCGCCTTTAACTCTCCTGACGCTCTGGCCTATGACGCCAAGGACGCCGGATTCGATCTGTTGTCCACCGCCAACAACCACTGTCGGGACAAAGGGCTGGACGGACTGTACCGCACCTTGGACGTGCTGGACGAGGCCGGACTGGCCCATGTGGGCACCTACCGCTCCCAGGCGGAGCGGGATGAGAACAGCGGCATCTACGTAGCCGATGTGGGCGGTATTTCGGTGGCCTTCCTCTCCTATACTTATGGGCTCAACGGCTTCCAGCTCAGCTCAGATACCATGTATGCCGCCAATCTGTTTAATCTGGACTACTACACCACCCTCTCTCAGCCAAACAAGGCCCTGATGGAGACCGACCTGGCCGCCGCCCGGGCGTTGGACACCGATTTGATTGCGGTGATGATCCACTGGGGCGTGGAATATCAGGACACGCAGAACAGCTATCAGAAGTCTCTGGCGGAGTTTTTGGTGGGACAGGGCGCCGATCTGGTGCTGGGCGGACATCCCCATGTGCTCCAGCCCTATGAGACAGTTACCGCCACCGGCTGGGATGGGACAGAGCGCCAGGGCTTTGTGTGCTATTCTCTGGGGAATTTTCTCTCCAACCAGCAGGAGCTGGAGACGAAAACCACCGCAATTCTGGACCTGGAGCTGACCAAAGATGCCCAGGGTGAGACCACCGTCACCGGGGTAAGCTACACCCCCTACTATATGATCCATCGGGACGGTGCTCCGGTGGGCCAGCGGCGCTACTTGGTCAACATCCACGAGGCCATGGCCGAATATGAGGCCGGTACCTCGTCCATCGTCAGCGCCTCCGCCTACCAGGAGCTGCAAGATGCTCTTGCCCACTGTCACCAGATTCTCGGCTCTGCGGACGATTCCACGCTTTCTTGAAAGAAAGCGTGGCAAAGAACTTTCTGCGAAACTTCGTTTTGCCTCCACAAAGTTAAGGAGATGCCTCGTGGATTGGTTTTGCTCCGTTTATAGAAAGAAAAAAACAGATCGCTCCCCGAAACGGGGAGCGATCTGTTTTTTTAAAGGCTTCTTCCCTTTTCTTACAGAGCAGAGGGAATGTGGATAACGCCCATGGGGCATTCCTTGACGCACAGCTGGCAGCCCTTACACTTCTCCTGGTCGATGTAGGCCACATTGTTCTCCACCTTGATGGCGTCAAAATGACACACCTTGGTGCACTTCATGCAGCCGATACAACCAGCGGTGCAGGCCTTGCGGGTCTGAGCACCCTTATCCTTGTTCTGGCAGGCGACCACAGGCTTACGCTTGTGCTCGGGAATCACGCTGATCACGTGGTTGGGGCAGGCAGCCGCGCAGGCGCCGCAGCCGGTGCACTTCTCCCGGTCTACCTTGGCGATACCGTCCACGATGTGGATGGCGTCGAAGGCACAGGCGCGGGTACAATCGCCGTAGCCCAGACAGCCGTACTGGCACATACCGTCGCCGCCGTACAAGCCCTTGACGGCCTGGCAGCTCTGGATGCCCTCAAACTCATACTTCTTGGAGGTCTTGTCGCAGGTGCCGGAGCAAGCCACGACCGCCTTCATGGGAACAGAGGCCTCAGCCTGCACACCCATGATCTCCGCGATAGCAGCCACAGATTTGGCGCCGCCGGGAGTACACTTGTTGATGGCATTGCCATTTTCCACGATGCTCTTGGCATAGTCGGCACAGCCGGCGCAGCCACAGGCGCCGCAGTTAGCGCCGGCCAGAACAGCGGTGATCTTCTCAACACGCTCGTCCACAGGAACATACATGAAAATGGAGGCAGCCACCAGAATAATCGCGCCGATCAGGCCAATGACCGTGACCAGGACGATTGCCATAAGAATCGGATTCATACTCTTCTCTCCCTCCTAATCAAGCACCGAAGATGGACTCGATGATACCGCCGAAGCCCATGAAGGACAGGGAGGTCACCGCGGCAGCCACCAGGGTGATGGGCAGACCCTCAAAGCACTTGGGGGTTACAGCCTCTTCCACCTTGCGGCGCACACCGGAGAACAGAACCATGGCCACCAGGAAGCCCAGGCCGGCGCCGGCAGCACACACGATGCTCTCCAGGAAGTTGTAACCGTTGTCGATGTTCAGCACGGTCACACCCAGGATGGTGCAGTTGGTGGTGATCAGGGGCAGATACACGCCCAGGGCCTTGTACAGAGCGGGGATGAACTTCTTCAGGATGTTCTCCAGCAGCTGCACCAGGATGGCGATGATCAGAATGAAGACGATGGTCTGCAGGTAGCCCAGATCCCAGGCACCGCTCTCAGGAGTCAGCAGGAAGGTCTGGATGGGCCAGGTAGCGGCGGTAGCCAGCACCATGACGAAGGTAACGGCCAGGGACATACCCACGGCGCTGTCCAGCTTTTTGGACACGCCCAGGAAGGGGCAGATACCCAGGAACTTCACCAGAACGTAGTTATCCACCAAGATCATGGTGAAGAAGATGCTTGCAAGATGCATAGCGTTCATTACGCGTTCCCTCCTTCCGCAGTCTCAGCAGGAGCGGAGGACTTCTCCTTCTTGGGGCGGGTGGTCAGCCAGGTAGCAGCAGCCATCATCACACCGAAGACAAAGAAGCCGCCGGGAGCGCTGGTCATGATGGTGAAGGGATCGATGGATTCAGGCAGAACCTGAATGGCAAAGCCCTCGGGCAGGAAGGGGAACAGGCCGTCCAGGCCGGACATCCAGGTGCCGGAGCCCAGGATCTCACGGATGGTGCCCATGAGGGTCAGGGTGATGGTAAAGCCGATGCCCATGCCCAGGCCGTCCAGAGCGGAATCAAAGACGCCGTTCTTGGAGGCGAACATCTCAGCACGGCCCAGGATGATACAGTTAACTACGATCAGAGGCAGGTACACGCCCAGGGCAGAGTCCAGGGCGGGCACGAAGGCCTTGACCAGCATCTGAACCACCGACACGAAGCCGGCAATAACGGTGATGTAACAAGGAATACGAACCTGGTCGGGAATGACCTTCCGCAGGGCGGAAATAACGATGTTGGAACACACCAGCACGAAGGTGGCCGCCAGGCCCATACCAATGCCGTTGGAGGCCATAGTAGAGGTGGCCAGAGTGGGACAGGTGCCCAGGACAAGCCGCAGTACCGGGTTTTCATTTAAGATACCGTTGGTCAGTATCTTAAGTTTACTGGGATTCTTACTCATCTTATACACCTGCCTTTCAAGGAATCGCGTTGTAGGCTTCGATGGCGGAGTTCACCGCGTTGATCAAAGCCGTGCTGGAGATGGTGGCAGAAGTCACCGCGTCCACGTCCTCATTGAGAACCAGAGACTGAGAAGCATCCAGGCCCTGGTAGTTCTCCCAGTAAGAGGGGGTGTCCACAACCTTGCTGCCGATACCCTTGGTCTCGGCCTGCTCGGTGACCTTAATCTGCTTGATGGTGCCGTCGGGGGTGATGGCAGTCATAACCACCACATCGCCGCCGTAGCCCTTGGCGGAGCTGGTGATAACCACGCCCACGTCGTTGGTGGACTTATAGATGGCAGAGACATTGGCCACCTCCACACCGGTGACAGGCTCAAAGTCCTCGGCCTCAGGCAGCAGCTCGGAGCGGGCCGCCCGCTCGGCCTCTTGGGTGGCCGCGGTGATGATGGGGGCAGTGACCCCGTTGGTGGCAGCCAGGGCGCCGGTCACAACGATGCAGATGATTACCAGCACCACAATGGGCTTAAAGATCTTGTTCCAGTTACTCATTTCGCGGCACCCTCCTTGCTCTTCTTCACCTTGGCGATGCCCAGACGATCCTGACGGGTCAGGACCTCAATGTAGGGAACCATCAGGTTCATCAGCAGGATAGCGAAGGACACGCCCTCGTTCATCCGGCCCAGGAAGCGGATGGCGCAGGTGATGATACCCAGACCGATACCAAAGACCAGCTTGCCCTTGGTGGTGGTGGGAGAGGTGACATAGTCGGTAGCCATGAAGAAGGCGCCCAGCAGCAGACCGCCGGAGAGCAGCTGATAGATGGGATCCTTGCCGGCGATCAGGCTCAGCACAGCCACAGTGGCCAGGTAGGTCACAGGGATGGTGGGGCTGATGACCTTGGTGACAATGAGGTAGACACCGCCGATAATCAGAGCGATGGCGCAGGTCTCACCCAGCACGCCGCCGTGAGTGCCCAGCAGCAAAGTGACATAGTCAATGCCTTCAGCCGCGGAGGACAGAGGGGTAGCAGCAGAGGTGGCGTCCACTCCCTGGGGGAAGCCGTAGGTGGACATGCGGCCGGCAAAGCCCATGGCCATGGCGATACGGCCCACGATAGCGGGGTTGGCAAAGTTGTAACCCAGGCCGCCGAAGAGCTGCTTCACAACCACGATGGCGATGAAGGCGCCCACAATGGGCATCCACCAGGGCAGCGTGGAGGGCAGGTTGAAAGCCAGCAGCAGGCCGGTGACCACAGCGGAGAAGTCGCCGATGGATACCTCACGGCCCACCAGCTTGCAGTACAGGTATTCAAAAATCACACAGGCAGCCACCGTCACAACGGTGATGATCAGGGCGTTGATGCCGAAAATGATCACGGAGGCCACCAGAGCGGGCAGCAGGGCGATGCACACCCGCTGCATGATCTTCTGGGTGCTGTCCGCGCTGGTAATGTGGGGCGCGGCAGTCACGATCAGTTTGTTGCCCATTACTTCTTACCTCCATTCTTCATCATGATCTTCGCCAGGGCAATGGAGGGGGCCAGAGGCCGCTTGGCGGGGCAGACGAAGGAACAGGTGCCGCAGCTCATGCACAGATCGGCATTGAGCGCCTGAAGCTGCTCCACATCGCCCTTCTCATAGGCCTTGACAATGTCCTTGGCCGCCAGACCCAGGGGGCAGGCGTTGACGCACCGGCCGCAGTGGATGCAGTTGGTGGCCTTAGGCATGTGGGCAAACTTCTTGGAGAAGGCCAGCACCGCGTTGTTGTTCTTCAGGATGGGCTGGTCCAGGCTGGCCACACAGGTGCCCATCATGGGGCCGCCGTAGAGCACCTTGCCGGGCTCCTCGGTCAGGCCGCCGCAGAAGTCAAACAGCTCTTGGATGGGAGTGCCGATGATGACTTCCACATTCTTGGGCTCCTTGACGATGTCGCCGTCCACGGTGAGGCGCTTGGTGGTCAGAGGCATACCAGTCTCTAAGTACTTGCCCACGAAGGCGGTGGAGGTGACGTTCATCACGATCACGCCCACATCGGAGGGCAGGCCGGGGAAGGGAACCTCGCGGCCGGTGCAGTTCTCGATGAGCACCTTCTCAGCGCCCTGGGGGTAACGGCAGGGCAGCTCCTTGACCTCGATGCCGGCCACGTCGATGGCGGCCTTCATCTTGGCGATGGCCTCGGGCTTATTGGCCTCGATGCCGATAATGCACTTGGAGATATTCAGGTACTTCATCACAGCCTTGATACCGCTGAGAATGAAGTGGGTATCCTCGATGAAGCAGCGGTTATCCGAGGTGATATAGGGCTCACACTCAGCACCGTTGATCAGCAGGGTATCGATCTCGTCCAGATTCTTGGGTGCGAGCTTCACCGCGGTGGGGAAGCCGGCACCGCCCAGACCTACCAGACCGCTGGCACGAACGGCATCCTGGAAGGACTTCAGGTCAGTGACCTGAGGGGGGGCAATGGAGGGGTCCACCTTCTGCTCGCCGTCGGGCATGATGACCACGGCGGTCTGGATGGAACCGTTGGAGCCGGTGATGGTGGTGATCTCAGAGACCGTACCGGACACACCGGAGTGGATATCGGCGGAAACAAAGCCGCCGGCCTTACCCACGATGGTGCCTACGTACACCTGATCGCCCTTGGCCACCGCAGGCGCCGCAGGGGCGCCAATGTGCTGGTTCATGGACAGGACGATCTTTGACGGAAGCGGCATCGCTACCGTCTCAAGGTTGGAAGTTCTCTTGTCGTGTGGAACTCCCGCACCTTGCGCAGAGCGTTTGAGAAATTTACTCATTCGGATTTCAACCTCCCTATACTGCAGTTGCTGGGGATTATTCAACGATCTTCTCTGGTGCCGGCGCCCTACGCCGACGTTATGCAACCCTCCCTAAATCTCCTCACGATATTTTTGCGGCCCATAGTTTTGCATCACTTGACACGACAAAACCCGCCGGTCCCTTTTCTGTTTCAAAAAGAAACCGCCGGTCCTGTGTCAAAATCATCTGCAAACGCATCCGACGTCCCCTCCGGCCTGCAATGTCCTCCCCCGCCAGGGAGCAAACCGCTCCGCCGGGAAAAACTTCCCGTACTTTTCCTCGGGGATGGCAAATTGCCATTTCCGGGACGCGCGCCGTACCCAAAATATCCGCAAACTGCCCAAGAAAATCCAGGCAAAACGGCGGTACAGCAGCGGCCGCACATAAGCTGCGCCCTTGGTACGACATAAAATTCACACCAAAGCGGCTCACTTTACAGAGCATATCATACACCCTTTCCTGTAAAAATGCAACAATACTTTTCCTTTTTTGCACCATCCATCCCCAATCCCGGCCTTGCATTTTCGAAAAAGTTTTAGTAAAATGGGGAACCGGACTCTGTATAATTTGGAAGTGACTGTGTGTGAATCGTAACGCTCTTTCTGCCGCCTTTCCGGTGACTGTGCCTGTGCTGATGGGATACCTGGCCATCGGCATGGCCTTTGGTTTTATGCTCCAGGCCATCGGATATAACTACATCTGGGCCTTTTTCATGAGTTTGACTATTTATGCAGGCTCGGGCCAGTATCTTGGGGTGCAGCTGCTCAACACCCATGCCGCACTTGGTACTGTGGCCCTGATGACTCTGCTTATCAACTTCCGCCATCTGGTGTATGGATTGTCTATGCTGGAGAAATTCCGGGGCATGGGACTGCGAAAATTCTACATGATCTTCTCCCTGACCGACGAGACCTACGCCCTGCTCAGCTCGGTGCAGGTGCCTGCGGGTGTGGAGCCCCGCAGCTTCTACTTCTCCATCGCCCTGCTGGACCACTCCTACTGGATCCTGGGGTCGGTGATCGGTGCGGTAGCCGGAGCGCTGCTGCCCATCGACACCACCGGCATCGATTTTGCCATGACTGCCCTGTTTGTGGTCATTGCCGTAGACCAGTGGAAGGCTTATAAAAAGCATCTGCCCGCTCTGCTGGGCGCCGCCGTCACCCTGGTGAGCCTCACTGTGGTGGGTGCGGACAACATGTTGCTGCCCGCCCTGGCTGTGATTGTAGGGGTTCTGCTTCTGCTGCGGGACCGGCTGGACGACACCCCGGAAGAGAAAAAACATGAGGAGGAGGAATCGGTATACTGACTACTACCCAGGCCATCGCCGCCATCGCGGTCATGTCCATTGTCACCTTTTTGACCCGCGCTCTCCCCTTCCTGCTCTTTGACCATGGCGACCATCCCCCCAAGCTGGTGCTGTATCTGGGCCGGGTCCTCCCCCCCGCCGTGATCGCCATGCTCATTATCTACTGCCTGAAGAGCAACATCCTGGCGGTGGAAGCTAACCTCACCTCTCTGCTGGACCCGGCGGTGCTCAGCCAGTGGCTGCCCGCCCTGCTGGCGGTAGCTGTGGTGGTGATCCTCCACATCTGGAAGCATAACAACCTGCTGTCTATCTTTGGCGGCACCATTTTGTACATGGTCCTGGTGCAGGCGGTATTTGTTTCGTAAAATTTTAAGCAAAAAGGCTCCTCTGACTCACCGTCAGAGGAGCCTTTTATTTATCTTTATCCTATCTTATATCCAAACATTCTATATTATAAGGTAGCGCGGTGTTATTTTACCACCACGTTTTCCTCCCCCAGCCGCTCCTTCAGGTCCTGAATGAGCGCCGGATGGATGAGGCACCGGGCGCCGTAGCGCTTTTTTGTATCCTCAAAATACAGCACTGCCTGCCCCTCTCCAGGGAAGAAGGACAGCACCAGCTCCACCTTCCGCATTCTGGGGTCCTGACGGCTGGGCATTCGGATGTAGAGCCGCGGCTCCTTTTCTTGCTGCTGGGCCTCGCCCTGATTCAGGGGCGAAATGGTGTCCACCATGATCTGGGGCTCCTTTTCATCCCGCACCGAGATCCGCCCGGTGACCAGCACTGCACTGTTTTCCCGGATATAGCCTCCACTCTCCCCCAGCACCCGGGAGAAGCACAAAAGCTCCATGGATGCCGTGTCGTCCTCCAGGTTCACATAGGCCATGAGAGTGTTGTTTCGGGTGGTGCGGGTCTTGTAGGTGGCGATTACACCGGCCACCGTCACCCGTTCCCCATCCCGGAAACGCTGTGGTCCCTCCTCCCCCTCAAAGTCGTTGAGGATGGAACCAATGGTCACCGCACCTCGCTTCCGGGCAATCTCCCGGTAGGCATCCATGGGATGGCCGGTGAGGTAGAGGCCGGTGACCTCCTTCTCCATGGTCATCAGCTCCTGGGGGGTGTACTCCGGAATGTCAGGCAGATGGAGGGTGGGCAGAGGTGTACTCTCCCCCTCTCCCCCTCCGAAGCCAAACAGGTCCATCTGGCCCTCCACGTTCCGCTTGCGGCTGGCAGCGATGCCGTCCAGCACCTGGCCGAACACCTGCATCAGCTGGGAGCGGCGGCACCCCATGCGGTCAAAGGCCCCCGCCTTAATGAGACTCTCCAGTACCCGCCGGTTCAAATCGTGGTCAAACATGCGGTCGCAGAAGTCCATAAAGTCTGTAAAGGGGCTATGCTTGACACGTTCTTCCAGCATGGCGTTCATCACGCTGCGGCCCACTCCCTTCAGGGCAGCCAGGCCAAAGCGGATGCCCTGGGGTGAAACGGTGAAGTTGGTCTCCGACTCGTTCACGTCGGGGGGCAGCAGCTGGATGTCCCACTCCTTGCACTCGGCAATGTACTCGGCCACCTTCTCGCTGGAGTCCAGCACCGAGGTGAGCAGAGCGGCCATATACTCCTTGGGATGGTGGCATTTGAACCACGCCGTCTGGTAGGCCACCAGGGCATAGCACACCGCGTGTGCCTTATTGAAGGCGTAGTTAGCGAAGTCGTAGATTTCGTCGTAGATGCTCTGGGCTACATTTTCAGGAATCCCGTTGGCGGCACAGCCGGCGATATTTCGCTCCGGGTCGCCGTGGAGGAAGGTCTCCCGCTCCTTTTCAATGTCCTTGACCTTCTTTTTGGACATGGCCCGGCGCACCATATCGGCCTGACCCAGAGAGTAGCCGCCCAACTGCTGGAAAATCTGGATGACCTGCTCCTGGTAGACGATGCAGCCGTAGGTATTGGACAGGATGGGCACCAGAGAGGGGTGCTTGTAGGTCACCTTCTCCGGGTTGTTCTTGCAGGAGATGAACCGGGGAATGGATTCCATGGGGCCGGGGCGGTAGAGGGCCACGATGGCGGTAAGGTCCTCAATGCTGTGGGGCTTGAGGCCCACGCACACCCCGGTCATGCCGGAGGACTCCATCTGGAACACGCCGGAGGTGCGCCCCTCCGAGATCATCCGGAAGGTGGCTTCATCGTCCTCGGGGATGTTGTGGATGTCAAAGTCCGGCTCCTTGCGCCGCACCAGCTTCACCGCATCATCCAGCACGGTGAGGTTGCGCAGACCCAGGAAGTCCATTTTTAAAAGGCCCAACTCTTCCAGGGTGGTCATAATGTACTGGGTGACCACCAGGTCGTCGTTTTTGGCCAGGGGCACATAGTCGCTCACCGGGCGGCTGGTGATGACCACGCCGGCAGCGTGGGTGGAGGTATTCCGGGGCATGCCCTCGATAGCCATGGCGGTATCGATGAGCTTTTTCACCTTGTAGTCGCTGTCGTAGGACTCTTTCAGCGGTTTGGAGAGCTTCAGAGCCTCCTCCAGGGTGATGTGCAAGGCTCCCGGTCCGCTAGGGATCTGCTTGGCAATGACGTCCACATCGGCGTAGGGCATGTTCAGCACCCGACCTACATCCCGGACAGCTGCCCGGGCGGCCATGGTACCGAAGGTAACGATCTGGGCCACGTGGTCCGCGCCGTACTTCCGGGCCACATAGTCAATGACCTCCTGGCGGCGGCGGATGCAGAAGTCGATGTCGATATCGGGCATGGTGACACGCTCGGGGTTGAGGAAGCGCTCGAAGTACAGGTTATATTTCATGGGGTCCAGGTCGGTGATGTTCAGGCAGTAGGACACCATGGAGCCCGCCGCCGAGCCGCGCCCCGGTCCCACCGGGATGCCGTTTCCCTTGGCGTAGGCGATAAAGTCAGAGACAATGAGGAAGTAATCCACAAAGCCCATCTTGCGGATCATGGCCATCTCATAGTCCAGCTGCTTGCGGTACTCCGACGGCTCATCGGGATAGCGCCAGCGGAACCCATCCAGACAAAGCTTCTCAAAGTAGGCATAGCCGTCGCTCCACCCCTCGGGCAGCTGGAAGTGGGGCAGGTGGTACTTGCCGAAGGTGAAGTCCACGTTACAGAGTTCCGCAATTTTCGCCGTGTTGTCCAGGGCCTCCCGGGGGAAGAGGGAAGCCATCTCCTCCTCGCTCTTGACGTAGAATTCCTGGGTCTCAAACTTCATCCGTCCCGGGTCATCCACCGTCTTGCCCATCTGGATGCACATGAGGATGTCCTGCATCTCCGCGTCCTCCCGGCGCAGGTAGTGGGCGTCGTTGGTGCACACCACCGGGATGCCGGTCTCCTCATGCAGGCGCAGGATGCCCTCGTTTACCTTTTTCTGGGCGGGGATGTTGTGGTCCTGGAGTTCCAGGTAGTAGCCGTCCTCCCCAAAGAGCTCCCGCATTTCCAAAGCAACTTCTTTGGCCTTGTCGTAGTCCCCGGCCATCAGTAGCTTGGGGATCTCGCCGCCCAGGCAGGCAGACAGGGCAATCAGTCCCCCGCAGTGCTCCCGCAGCAGGTCCAGGTCGATGCGGGGCTTGATGTAAAAGCCCTCCAAAAATCCCTGAGAGACCATGTAGGACAGGTTCCGGTAGCCTTCCTCGTTGCGGCACAGCAGCACCAGGTGGGAGAAGGCGGCGTCGTACTCGTGGACCTTCTGAAAGCGGGTGCGGCCACGGGGCGCTACATAGACCTCACAGCCGATGATTGGCTTGATACCAGCTCCCTTGCAGGCCCGGTAGAAGTCGATGACACCGTACATGACGCCGTGGTCCGTGATGGCTACCGCCTCCTGGCCCAGGTCTTTTACCCGCTGCACCAGCTTTTGGATGCGGCAGGCCCCGTCCAGCAGGGAAAATTCCGTATGAAGATGCAGGTGGACAAAGGACATAGGATCCTCTCTTTCTCTATTGCGCGCGCTTTTTCTCCCAATGGGCATGGATCATCTGGCAGGTGCGGACAAAGACATAGCCCAGCACACCGCCGATAAAGTTCAAAATGGCATCGTCCACATCGGCAGCCCCAGTGGCCGTGCGCCACTGGAGATACTCCACCGCCACAGGGATAACCGCCAGCAGCGGAATGGTCAGCCAGAACCGGCGCAGAGGCCGGAACAGGGCGGGCAGCAGCACCCCCATAGGCGCCATAATGACCACATTCCCCAGAAGATTGAAGATGCTCACATGGCTGCCGGTGTTGCGGTAATAGCGGATATAGTTGCGGATGGTGTGGAAGGGCTCCAAGTTGATGTTGCCGCCCCAGCCACGATCCATATGGAACAGGCCGCCGAAAAACAGCAGCACCGACAAAATGGCCAGGTAGTAAACCAAAAATACCCACAGCGCCCCTCGCAGATAGCGCCGCCGGGCCTCGCCCCGGGGCAGCTCCCACAGGCGCAGGGCCACCCCGATCCCCGCCACCAGTACGGTGACCACCGGCACCGACACCTGGGTCCATAACGTCAGGTGGTCGCCCAGCAGCAGCCAGACCAGGTTCAGAACCACGGCAGCGCCGTAGCAGATCAAATGGATCATGGCTCGGTCTTCTCTTTTCCGCCCAGCTCCACCAGCTTGCGCAGGCGGTGGTTCAGGGCGGACTTGGTGATGGGGGGGTCACACAGCTGGGCCAGCTGGGACAGGGTGTCCTCCGGGTTGGCCATGCGCAGGCGGGCCGTCTCCTGGAGCTTGTCGGGCAGCTTATCCAGCAGCCCCTGGCGCTCCAGGTTTCGGATAGCCTCCAGCTGGCTCTGAGCGGCCTCCACCGCCTTATCCAGGTTGGCCGCGTCGCAGTTGACCCGGCGGTTGACGCTCCCCCGCAGGTTCTTCTCCAGCTTGGTGTTCATGATCTCCATGGCGGCCACCGGCGCGCCCACGGCGGTAAGAAAATCCTCAATGTACTCGCTCTGTTTAAAGTAGATGACGCTGTTCCCCTTTCGGGCGGCGGCCTTGGGGGTAAAGTCGCACTCCCGCATGAGGGCCAGCATCTCCCGGCTCACATTCTGATGGGAGGTGGTCAGCTCCAGGTGGTACCCCTTTTTCGGGTCGGTGACCGACCCTCCCGCCAGAAAAGCCCCACGGAAGAAGGACATGCGGCAGCAGGGCTCCTCCAGGACAGCAAAGTTGATGTGCAGGGCCACGGCCTCTCCCTCCGCACCGTAGGTCTGGCGGATGGTTTGCAGCTTCTTCGGGTCCTGAATGGAAAAAATATGCTTTCCATCCCCCTGTGGAAGGCGGTCAAAGGTGATTCTAAAGGCCTTTTTGAACAGCAGGGGCAGTCGCTGGGCAAAGGCGTCGTGTTCGGTGACGATCCGCACCTCCCCGCCGGTAAAGGTGTTGCAGTACAGCAGCACCCCGTAGGCCTCCGCCTGGGCGCAGCACTTGCGGTGCAGCTCCCCCCGGCACAGCTCATTTTTTACCTCGCCTCCAAAGGTCATGGTGTTCACTCCTCGATGATATAGCGGTTCTTCCCCCGGAAGATGCGCATGGCCCGCTGACGGTAAATATCCAGCACCGCCTCGGCCAGCTTATCCGGGTCATGGCGGGCGAAATCGCCCTTCTCCCGGGCCACCGGGCGCTCCACCAGCTCCAGGCCCATGGCGGCAATGCGCTCCCGGTCCACAACCAGGGGCACCGCTCCTTCTTCTTCATAGCGGCCCAGCAGATTTTCCGGCACAGGGGCACAGTTGGCAAGACACAGGTCCACCATCCCCGGCGCGCCGTGCTCCATAAGGGCCTGGACGTGGTCAGCGGCGGTGTACCCCTCCGTCTCGCCGTCCTGGGTCATGATGTTGCAGATGTAAATTTTCAGGGCATCGGTCTCCGCGATGGCCTGGGGCACCCCTTCCACCAGCAGGTTGGGGATGACGCTGGTGTACAGACTTCCCGGCCCCAGCAGAATGAGGTCGGCATCCCGGATAGCCTCCAGAGCGGAAGGCAGGGGCTCGGGCTTGGCGGGGATCAGATTCACATGGTGGATACGGCAGTCCTGCTGCTTTTTAAAGTCGCAGATCTTGGACTCCCCCACCACCTGGGTCCCGTTTTCAAACACCGCCTCCAGCTGTACGTCGGCGCTGGTGACGGGGATGACCTGGCCGGTGATAGCCAGAACCTGGCTCATCTGGCGCACCGCCTCCTCGAAAGAGCCGGTCACCCCGTTCAGCGCGGCCAAAATCAGGTTGCCGAAGGACTGTCCTGCCAGCACGCCGTCGGAAAAGCGGTAGGTGAGCAGGCGCTGCATGATGGGCTCCGTGTTGGCCAGGGACTCCATACAGTGGCGGATGTCCCCCGGCGGAGGCATACCAATATCCCGCCGGAGCATGCCGGAGCCTCCCCCGTCGTCGGCCACCGTGACCACGGCGGTGAGATTTTTGGTGTATTTTTTCAGTCCCCGCAGCATGGTAGAAAGGCCGGTGCCGCCGCCGATGGCGACGATCTTGGGCCCCCGCTCCCACAGCTGGGTGTTGGGGATGGCGTCCAGCATAATAAATGCCTCCTTCTAGGACAAGATCAATTGCGCCCCATGTCCCGGTGGCTCTCGGTCACCGGGAAGCCCTGCCCGGCAACAAACTGGGCCAGTGCGTGGGCCACCGCCACCGAGCGGTGGTGTCCTCCGGTGCAGCCCACGGCAATGACCAGGGAGGTCTTCCCCTCCTCTGCATACCGGGGCAGCAGATAGCTGACAAAATCGTTGAGGCGCTTAAGAAATTCATTGCTCTGCGGGTGGGAAAACACATAGTCCCGGACTCCCTGGTCCAGGCCGGTCAGCCCCCGCAGCTCAGGAACGTAGTAGGGATTGGGCAGAAAGCGCACGTCAAAGACCAGGTCGGCCTCCATAGGCACCCCGTGCTTGAAGCCAAAGGAGAGAACATGCACCTCCATCTTCCCCTCCTCTTTCCCCTTGGAAAAGAGGGACAGCAGCTTGCTGCGCAGCTGGCCCAGGGTCAGACCGGTGGTATCCACGATCCAGTCCGCCCGCTCCCGCAGGGGAGCCAGAACCTTCCGCTCCATCTGGATGGCCTGCTCCAGGGAGGCATATTCCTCCCCCAGGGGATGGACCCGCCGGGTCTCCTTATAGCGCTTGATAATGGCGGCATCCGAGGCATCCATGAACAGGATGCGGTAGCTGCACTTCATTGCCGTCAGACGGTCCAGGGCCTGGAATAGCCCCTCAAAATTGGTGCCGCCCCGGATATCGGTCACCAGTACCACCCGGTCATACTCTCCGTTTCCCCCCATGCCCAGCTCGGCAAATTTGGGGATCAGAGGGACGGGCAGGTTATCCACACAAAAATAGCCCAGGTCCTCCATCACCGAGGCCGCCCGGCTCTTCCCTGCCCCGGACAGACCGGAAATAATCAAAAACTCCACAAACACACACCTCAAGTTTTCTCTCTCTGGGGACGCTCTCCCCTGCGCCGCCCGGCTCTCACCCCAGCCGGCGCACCTCCATCTCCAGCTCCACGCCGGTCTGTTCCCGCACGCGGCGCTGGACCTCCTTCACCAAGGCCAGCACGTCGGCACAGGTGGCGCCTCCCCGGTTGATGACAAATCCCGCGTGCTTCTCCGACACCTGGGCACCTCCCACCGTAAAGCCCTTCAGACCGCACTGCTCAATGAGGGCGGCGGCGAAGTATCCCTGGGGCCGCTTGAACATGGACCCGGCACTGGGGTACTCCAGAGGCTGCTTGGACTTTCTCTTCTGAGCCAGCTCCGCCATCTGGGCGCGGATGTCCTCCTCCTGTCCCGACTCCAGCTCCAGCACCGAGGAGAGGATCACGTCCTCCCCCTGAGAAAAGATGCTGTGGCGGTAGGAGAAGTCATGCTCCTCCCCTACGATCTCCTTCACGGTCCCCTCGGGGGTGAGGCACCGGGTGCGGCGCACGACCTGCACCATCTCGCCTCCATAGGCTCCGGCATTCATCATGACGGCTCCTCCCAGGGTGCCGGGAATTCCTCCGGCAAATTCCAGGCCGGTCAGGCCCTCTCCGGCGGCAAAGGAGGCCAGCCGAGCCAGGGTGACGCCTGCCCCCACGGCAATCTCCCGCTCTCCGGTTCGCTCCAGGCGATTGAGTCCCGTCATATCCAGCACAAAAGCCTGCACGCCTTCATCGGCCACCAGCAGGTTGGAGCCGTTGCCCAGCACCACCAGAGGGATCTGGTTCTCCCGGGCAAGCCGGACGCACGCCAGCACCTGCTCCTCGTTTGTGGGCCGGGCCATGAGAGGCACCGGGCCGCCGATGCGGAAGGTGGTGTGGCGGGCCATGGGCTCCTGTTTCAGCAGTTCCATGTCGGGGCAGCACTTTTGTAATTGATCAAACAACTGGTCAAATTGATCCATTGTGACCTCCAAATTCCTTGCGGATTTCAAATATAACAAGTGGAATTACGCGGCCGCTGCCGCGAGAACAAGCTGATTTGCAGTTTATTCAGCAGACATTATATTATAGCAAATTTCACCGTCAAATAAAATAGTACACCCGCAACTTTACCCAACATAAATTCCCCCGGCCGGAGCGCTTCCTCTGGCCGGGGGAATCCCATTTGGTTCACGCGGAAAGATCAGAACATATTGCACAGCATGGCGGCGCCCACCACGCCCGCGTCGTTGCCCAGGCTGGCCCGCTCAATGCGGGGCAGGTGGTCCTTGTCGAAGCTGCCCCGGTGGACCAGCTCACGCAGGGGATTGAGCAGCAGGTCGTCGTCGGCATTGCTGATACCGCCGCCCAGACAGACGATCTCGGGGAACAGCACGTTCACCAGGTTAATGAGGCCCATGGACAGGCCCTCCAAGTAACGGTCCAGCGCCTTGCGGGCCGTGGCGTCGCCCTCACGCACCGCCTGGAAGGTGGTACGGCCCTCCAGCTTGCGGGTATCCCCGTCGCACAGCTGCCACAGCATGCTGTCCCGGTTGTACTCCATCTCCTCCCGGGTCAGACGAACCAGAGCGGTGGCGGAACCGTACTGCTCCCAGCAGCCCAGGTTGCCGCAGCCGCAGCGCACCCCGTTGGGATGGATGATCATGTGGCCCGCCTCCATGCCGGCACCGCCGTGACCGATGTAGAGCTTTCCACCCCGGACCATGCCGCTGCCGATGCCGGTGCCCAAAGTGATGACCAGAGCAGGGTCAAAGCCCTTGGCAGAGCCCGCCCAGTACTCACCCACCGCGGCACAGTCGGCGTCGTTGCCCAGGTAGACGGGGATCTTCAGATCCTCCTGGAAAATTTCCCGGAAGGGGGTGTTGTAGAAGGGCATATTGGTGGTCTTGATCACCATACCCGTCTTATTGCTCACCAGACCGGGCAGGCCCACGCCCGCCGCCTGGATCTCAGAGAGCGGACAGTCGGCCTCTTTGGCTGCCTGAAGAGACAGCTTGGCCAGCTGGCGGGTCAGCTCCTCCGCCGTCATGCTCTTATCCACCGGGCAGGACGCCTTGTGCAGGATCTTACCGTTCTCATCTACCAGTCCGGCCACCAGGTTGGTGCCGCCTACGTCAATTCCGATATACATGGTTTACCGCTCTCCCTCTTCCATGAGTTTTTTAAAGTGTTCATCCATTTTCCGGGTCAGCTCCAGAGCCGCGTTATGGCCCATCTTCCGGTTACGGTTGTTGATGGCCGCCACCTCCACGATGCTGGCCAGATTCCGTCCGGGCTTGACCGGGATGGTCAGGCAGGGCACCGAGACGCCCAGGATCTGAGTCACCGCTCCCTCCAGGCCCAGGCGGTCATAGACCGCGCTGTCGTCCCAGGGCTCCAGCTTGATGACCATATCGATCTCCTGCTCCGTCTTGATGGCGCTCATACCAAACAGCCGCCGCACGTCCACCACGCCGATGCCGCGAAGCTCCATATAGTGGCGGATGAGTTCAGGGGCCGTGGCCATAAGGGTACCGTGGTTGGTCTCCTTGATCTCCACCGCGTCGTCGGCAATGATGCGGTGTCCCCGCTGAATAAGCTCAATGGCAACCTCGCTCTTGCCCACGCCAGACTCGCCCTGAATGAGCACGCCCTCGCCGTAGATCTCCATCATCACACCGGAGCGGGTGATCTGAGGCGCCAGGTGGTTAAAGAGGCTGCCGATGAGGCGGCTCATAAAGGCAGAAGTATGTTCTTGTGTGCGCAGCACGGTGCGCTCATGCTTGATGGCCATCTCCATACACTCAGGGAAGGGCTCCAGTTCCCGGGTGATGATCAGCGCGGGCACCGGATGGGCCAGCAGCCGGTCAAAACTCTCCCGGCGGGCCTGAGGCTCCATGCCCGAGAGATAGGTGTGCTCAGTCAGGCCGATGACCAGCAGGCGGCGGGCATCAAAATGCTCAAAAAAACCGCTCAGGGGCAGGCCGGGCCGGTTCACGTCCAAAGTGGTCAGAGGCATATCCTCGTAATTGGGACCTTTATTTAAAATCTCCAGTTGGAACTCCCGGATGATCTCTCCCAGTTTTACGCTTTTTCCACGCTCTGCCATAGCGTCTCCTCCTTGCGTTCCAGGCTGTCATGCCGATTTGGTTTTAGTATAGCTTATTTGTCTTTCCGGCGCAAGCGCAGGGTTCAATTTCTTCCTTCCGTTTCACACTTTTTTCCATTTAAAGCCCTCTCAGAAAAAAATTCAAGTTTTTTTAAAAACCTCTTGCATTCCCGAAAATTATCTGGTAAAATACCAGTCGATGCTTCATCGAAAGCGTACTCTCATAGCGAGGAGGTAAGCAACATGGCCAAATGTGAATTCTGCGACAAGGGCGTCACCTTCGGTATCAAGGTCTCCCACTCCCACCGCCGCTCCAACCGCACCTGGAAGCCCAACGTGAAGCGCGTGAAGGCGATTGTGAATGGGACTCCCACTCACGTGTACGTCTGCACCAGATGCCTCCGTTCCGGTAAGGTCACCCGCGCTGTGTAATTGGTATATGGCAAGATAAAATGTCCTGCGTCGTTTGGCGCAGGGCATTTTCTTTTTTCCCAAAATCCGCCATATGCCCCTTCTTTTGTCCCAAGACATTCCCTTTTTCCCCATTTTATGATATGATATCCTTAAAAAGGCGGCGCTAAGCGGCCCGTTCCCTTTCGCAGCCCAACAGGAGGCCCGTTATGTTTGTCAAAAATCCGGAATACTTTTTGGCCATCGTCAAGGAGCGCAGCATCTCCAAGGCGGCAGACCGTCTCTATCTCTCCCAGCCCTACCTCAGCCAGTATCTCGCCAAGCTGGAGGCCAATCTGGGCGTCACCCTGCTGGACCGCTCCCACACCCCTCTGCGTCTGACCGCCGCGGGAGAGCTTTTCCATGCCTATCTGGAACGCCAGGGCTATCTGGACCGGCAGCTGGAGAGCGACCTGCAGCAGCTGCAGGAGAAGAAACGCCAACAGCTGCACATCGGCGTGTCCACCTGGCGAGGCTCCACCCTGCTGCCCGATATCCTGCCCCGCTTTGCCGCCAAGTACCCCGACGTACAGGTGGTCCTCCACGAGGCGCCGGTGCCCCAGCTGGGCAATCTGGCCGCCAGCAGCGTCACAGACTTCTGTCTGATGCACACACCGGGCAACCTCACCGACCTGAGCTATGAGCTGGTGATGCACGAGCGCATCCTCCTCATCTCCCACAAGGACCATCCCCTGGTCAAGGGCCTGGACGGCCCCTGCTCTGCTCCCCTCCCCTTCGGGGACCTGCGGCAGCTGGAGCACGAGCGACTGATGATGCTGCCTGAGGATTGGCGTCTGTCCCGCCTGCTCTATAACACCTTCAACGTCCAGAATGTGGAGCCGGTGAATATTTTGACTACCACCAACAACACCACCGCCATCAACCTGGTGGCGGAGAACATGGGCTTCACTTTCCTGCCGGAGAGCGGCATCCACCGCACCCCCTATATGGACCGTCTGTCCTTCTTCACCGTGGGCGATCCCCCTCTCACCTGTCCGATGGCAGTGGTTTATAAGAAAAACAGTTTCCTCTCCCCCGCCACCCGGGCCTTCATCGCCCTCATCAAGGACTTTTACCGGCAGTTTGACCGGGGCTCTGCCCTTTCGGACACTTGACGTGCCGAAAGAGGTGTGATACACTCACTATATAAGCTATACAACTGACGGAAGTGGAGTACCACATGAAGTATAGCGGACGCGTTCAGCGTCTTAATGCCGACCGTCTGGGCGCACGGAGTAAAAAACCGGTGCGCCCTTTTTTTGTGAAAAGGGCGCGGACAAAGGAGAAATTGTGTTATGTTGACCGATATTGAAATTGCGCAGAGCACCCCTATGAAGCCCATTGGCGACATCGCCAAGACTGCCGGCGTGGCCGAGGAGTACCTGGAGTACTACGGCCGCTACAAGGCTAAGATCGACTACCGCCTGCTCAATGAGACGCAGGCTCCCAACGGCAAGCTGATCCTGGTCACCGCCATCAACCCCACCCCCGCCGGCGAGGGTAAGACCACCACCACGGTGGGTCTGGCCGACGCTCTGCGCCGCATGGGCAAGAACGCTCTGGTGGCCCTGCGCGAGCCCTCTCTGGGCCCGGTCTTCGGCGTCAAGGGCGGCGCTGCCGGCGGCGGATACGCTCAGGTGGTGCCTATGGAGGATATCAATCTCCACTTTACCGGCGACTTCCATGCCATCGGTGCGGCCAACAACCTGCTGGCCGCTATGCTGGACAACCACATTCAGCAAGGCAACGCCCTGGGGATTGACGTCAAGCGCATCACCTGGAAGCGGTGCGTGGACATGAACGACCGGCAGCTGCGCAACGTGGTGGACGGCCTGGGCGGACGGATGCAGGGCGTTCCCCGCGAGGACGGCTTTGACATCACCGTAGCCAGCGAGGTCATGGCAGTTCTGTGTCTGGCCACCTCCATCACCGATCTGAAGGAGCGCCTGAGCCGCATTATCGTGGGCTACACCTACGACGAGAAGCCGGTCACCGCCGGGGACCTGAAGGCCGCCGGTGCCATGGCCGCTCTGCTGAAGGACGCCCTCAAGCCCAACCTGGTCCAGACCCTGGAGGGTACTCCCGCCTTTATCCACGGCGGTCCTTTCGCCAACATCGCCCACGGCTGCAACTCCATCATGGCCACCCGTATGGCTCTGAAGCTGGGCGACTATGCCATCACTGAGGCCGGCTTCGGCGCCGACCTGGGTGCAGAGAAGTTCCTGGACATCAAGTGCCGCATGGCGGGCCTCACCCCCGATGCGGTGGTTGTGGTAGCCACGGTCCGCGCCCTGAAGCACCACGGCGGCGTGGCCAAGGCCGACCTGAACACCGAGAACCTGGAGGCTCTGGAGCGCGGCCTGCCCAACCTGCTGCGCCACGTGGAAAACATCACCAAGGTCTACGGTCTGCCCTGTGTGGTGGCCATCAACCGCTTCCCCACCGACACCGAGGCCGAGCTGAAGCTGGTGGAGGACAAGTGCCGGGCTCTGGGTGTCAACGTGGCCCTCAGCGAGGTCTGGGGCAAGGGCGGCGAGGGCGGCCTGGCCCTGGCCGAGGAAGTGGTGCGTCTGTGCGAGCAGCCCAACGACTTCCGCTTTGCCTACGACGCTGCGGCCTCCATTGAGGAAAAGCTCAACGCCATTGTCACCAAGGTGTACCACGGCGACGGCGTGGTCCTCACCCCCAACGCCCGCAAGCAGATGGCCCAGCTCACCGACCTGGGCTTCGGCGCTTTGCCCATCTGCATGGCTAAGACCCAGTATTCCTTCTCCGACGACCAGAAGCTGCTGGGCGCTCCCGATGGCTTCACCGTCACCGTACGCAACATTAAGGTGTCCGCCGGCGCCGGCTTCCTGGTAGCCCTGACGGGTGACATCATGACCATGCCTGGTCTGCCCAAGGTTCCCGCCGCCGAGAAGATCGATGTGGACGAGAACGGTAAAATCACCGGTCTGTTCTGATTGTAAACATAGAAAAACGGCGCGCCGAAGAAAACTTCGGCGCGCCGTTTTATTTGTTATTCTTCTTTGGATTCCGGTTTTACAGGCTCTTTCTTTCGCAGCCGCCGCACCACATCCTGTTTCAGCAGGGCATACAGCACCGAGGCCACCGGCACGCTGAGCAGCACGCCCAGCAGGCCGAACAGGCCGCCGCCCACCGTCACCGCCGTCAGCACCCAGATGCCCGGCAGGCCGATGGAGGTACCCACTACACGGGGATAGATCACATTGCCCTCGATCTGCTGGAGAATGGACAAAAAGATCAGGAAGATGATGGCCCGCACCGGGGACACCATTACCAGCAGGAAGGCAGAAAGGATCGCCCCGATATAAGCACCCGCCACCGGGATCAGGGCGGACACGCCCACAATAACGCCAATGAGAGCGGCGTAATCAGGCTGGATAAAGAAGGTACCCAATGCACACAGGCCGCCCAGGATGCAGGCCTCAATAGCCTGGCCGGAGACAAAGTTGGTAAAGGTCTCGGCAGTAAGGCGGATCACATCGCTGACCCAGGTCACATGCCGGTCGGGCAGATAGGCCCGCAGCAGTCTGCGGCCCTGGTCCAGCAGCTTTTCCCGCCCGGCCAGCATGTAGATAGAGAACACGATGGCCAGTACCAGGGTGACGAACATGGACAAAATACTACTGGTGACCACCATCACCTGGGAGGCAGCCGTGGTGACACTGGAGAGCACCCCATCCAAAAAGCTGCGCAGATAGCTGCTCAGGGAACTCAGGTCCAGAGAAGACAGATCCAGATACTCAGCGATCTTATTGATAATGGCCTGCAGATTGACCATATAGCCGCTGACACTGGCAGCAAACAGCTGAATACTGTCCACCACCTGAGGCAGTACAAAGGAAAACAGAGCCACAATAATCGCAATCATGGCCACATAGGAGGTAAGCACCGCCAACGGACGGCCCAGTTTCTTGAACCGCTCCCCCAGATTGCGTTCATAGTGGCGGCAGAAGAAGGCACAGGGCCGGTTGAGCACAAAGGCGATGGCAAAGCCCAGAAACAGCGGTCGGCAGCTGGTCAGGACCTGTCCTGCCAGATCCAGGATCACATCAAATTTGATCACCGCCAGCACCAGAAATACCGCATAGGTAATAATCAGCATCACGCTGCGCATCCATTTAATTGGCATAGAAAACCCCTTTCCCCGGGATCATACCCAGGCACATGCAAAACGCGATACCACTATACCATGCCCGCCCTTTGCCGTCAACATACCCTTCCGGTTCTATCCAGGCAAAAAAATCCCCAGCCGCGTGTATGCCCACGGCTGGGGGTTCCCCAAGGGTGATGCCTGTCCCTTTGGGTATTCTGGTGGCCAGAGAGATCTGAAAAGCCTGAGTGTGGGGAAGAAAGCAGGGAGGTGTGAGGAGGGGATGCTTTTGTTCTCTCGTCTCTAACCACCCATAGATTAGCATATGCTAACTATTTTGTCAACACTTTTTTAATCTGGCCAAACAGGCATATAAAAAGGGCCCGTCTCCACCGGGAGCGGGCCTTAATGATTGCTTATTTTTTGCTCAGCCGGTTCAGCGCCGCCTTGGCGGCCATCTGCTCGGCCACTCCCAGAAAAGCTGTGCTTTTCCGGGAACCCCATCATTTTAAATCCTCGGGCGGAATCAATCCGCCCTCCGGCAAGAAAATTCCCGGCCTCTGGCCAGGAATTTTGCTTGGACGCGCCCAAGGCGCGGCTCACTTTCGTTCGCAAGAGGCCCCGCCGTCACGCCTTCGGCTTTGACAGCTTCGCCATGGCCGCCTTGGCGGCCATCTGCTCGGCCTCTTTCTTGCTGTGCCCCTCGCCGGAGCCCACAGGCTCTCCGTTCAGATCCACGTCCACGAAGAAGCGCTTGGCGTGGTCGGGCCCCTGAGAGCCCACCAGCCGGTACTTGAGCACCTGTCCGCTCTCCCGCTGGACCAGTTCCTGGAGGGCGGTCTTGTAGTCCCGGGGACTGGTGATGCCCTCGATCTCCCGGCAGAGGATATACTTCTGGATGATCTTCCGGGCCGAGCCAATACCCCCGTCCAGATAGACCGCCGCCAGCACAGCCTCTACTGCGTCTGCCTGAATGGAGGGACGGGTACGGCCGCCGCCGGCCTCCTCCCCCTTGCCCAGCAGCAGGTAGGAACCCAGATCCAGGGCCTGCGCCACCTCTACCAGGCTCTCTTCGCACACCAGGGCGGCCCGCACCCGGGTCAGCTCTCCCTCGGGCAGATCGGGATGGCCCCGGTACAGGTGGTCGGCCACTACCATGCCCAGGATGGAGTCTCCCAAAAATTCCAGCCGCTCATTGCTCTGCAGCTTGCCCCGGCTCTCATTGGCGCAGGAGCTGTGGGTCAGAGCGTTTTCCAGCAGCTCCCGGTTTTGAAACTGGTAGCCCAGCTTTTCTTCTAAGGTGGTCATTGGTCGTTCCTCACTTTTTTCAAGGTAAGATAAGCAAAACTCCGCCCCAAGGCGGAGTTTCTGCTTATAATGTCTGGGAAATTAGTCGATCTTATTCTGCAGGAAGCGGACCAGATCGCCCACGGTCTTGATGGCAGAAGCTTCTTCCTCGGACATCTCGTCGATATCAAATTCCTCTTCCAGCGCCATAGACAAGTCCACAATATCCACAGAGTCCGCGTTCAGATCATCTTCAAAGGAGGTTTCCATGGTGATGGAATCCGCATCCACATTGAACTGCTCCGCGATCAGTGCGCATACCTTTTCAAAAATCATAGTAGCCTGCTCCTTTTGCTGTGCCCCAGGCACGTTTTTCTTTCCTTACTATATGCACATTCCCTCTGCCTGTCAATAGGGAATTGGCAATTTTTATGCAGGTGGGCAAAAGTGCCCAAGCGAGCATGTCTCCCTTACAGCTGAGTGACCTCCAGACGCATCACGTCCACATTGTCGGTAATACTCTCGATAATGCCGGAGGAGGCAAACTGTTTGGCCTGCCGCACGGCGTTCTTGATGGCGTAGGCATCGGAGGAACCGTGGGCCTTGATCACCGGCTTGGAGATGCCCAGCAGCGCGGTGCCGCCTACCTCGCTGGAGTCCATCATCTTCTTGAACTGCTTGAGTCCGCCGGAGACCATCACAGCGGCCAGCTTGGTCAGCAGGCTCTTCATAAACATCTTCTTGATCTCCCGGGCCAGGAACAGTCCGGTGCCCTCCATGGTTTTCAGGAAAATGTTGCCCGAATAGCCGTCACTGACAATCACATCTACCGAACCCTCAACCGCTTCCCGGGCCTCCACATTGCCCACGAAGTTGATGCGGCCGGCCTTGGCGGCCTCCTGGAGCATGGGGTAGACGGTAGTCTGGAGGGTGGTACCCTTGGAGGGCTCCGCGCCGATGTTCAGCAGCCCCACCTTAGGCTCGGGACGGCCCAGCACGTGCTCGGCGTAGTAGGAGCCCATGTAGGCAAACTGCAGCAGATACTCCGGGGGACACTCGGCGTTGGCGCCGCAGTCGATGAGCACTGCGCCCCCGTTGCCCGTAGGCACCACAGGAGCCAGAGCGGCCCGGCGGATGCCCTTGATGCGCTTGACCAGCAGGGTGGCCGCAGAGAGCAGAGCTCCGGTAGAACCAGCGGAGACAAAGGCGTCCCCGGCTCCGGATTTGAGCAGGTTCAGTCCCACCGTCAGAGAGGAGTCCTTCTTCTCCCGGAAGGCATTGGCAGGATTGTCGCAGATCTCCACCACCTCAGAGGCGTGGGCGATCTCCACCCCGGCGGGCAGCTCCTGGATGCCGTTGCTCTCCAGCACCTTAAGGATTTCCTCCCCCCGGCCTACCAGCACGATGTCCACACCGTACTCCTTGTTGGCTTGGATAGCTCCCATTACAGGAGCCTGAGGGGCGTTGTCCCCTCCCATGGCGTCAACGATGATTTTCATAAATATCCTTCTTTCTTAGAGAGCCCTGGGCTCGTCCTTCTCGACAGTCACCCAGACCGCCGAGGATACAATTATGTGAGATTCAGCCCATCCAGAGCCTCCAAAGCCCGTTTGGACAGCTCGGCATTTTTATTTCTCTTTCCCTTCACCCGGTAGCCCAGGGCAGGAATGAGGCCGAAGTTGATATTCATCGGTTGAAAGTGTACCACAGATTCGTCGCTGATGTAAAGAGCCAGCGCGCCCATGGCGGTCTCCCGTGGGAAGTTGATGGGCTCCTTGTCCTCCAGCTCCCGGGCCAGTTCCATGGCGGCCAGACAGCCCGAGGCGGTGGACTCCACATACCCCTCCACGCCAGTGATCTGTCCGGCAAAGCGGACCCGGGGCTCAGTGCGCACCCGGTAGTAGCGGTCCAGCAGCCGGGGCGAGTCCAGGAAGGTGTTGCGGTGCATCACGCCGTAGCGGACAAACTCCGCATTTTTCAGGGCAGGGATCATGGAGAACACACGCTTCTGCTCCGGCCACTTCAGGTGGGTCTGGAAGCCTACGATATTATAGATGCTGCCCTGAGCGTTATCCTTGCGCAGCTGCACCACGGCAAAGGGCTCCTTTCCCGTCTTGGGGTCCCGGAGCCCCACCGGCTTGAGGGGACCATAGCACAGGGTGTCCCGGCCACGGCGGGCCATGACCTCCACCGGCATACAGCCTTCAAACACCCCTGCGTCCTCAAAGCCGTGGACCTCCGCCTCCTGGGCGGTGGTGAGCTCCTTCCAGAAGGCGTCGTACTCCTCCTCGGTCATGGGACAGTTGATATAGTCCGGAGTACCCCGGTCATACCGGGAGGCAAACCAGGCGCTTTCCATGTCCACGCTCTCAAAGGTCACCAGGGGGGCGGCAGCGTCAAAGAAGTGAAGGTATCCGTTCTGGGGGTAGCGGCGGCCAATGGCCTCGGCCAGCGGCTCGGCCGTCAAGGGGCCGGAGGCCACAATGGCCTGTCCCTCCTCGGGGATGTCCAGTACCTCCTCCTCCACCACAGTGATGTTGGGGTGGTTCTTGATCTTCTCAGTAATGGCGGCGGAGAAGGCGTGGCGGTCCACCGCCAGGGCGCCCCCCGCCTCCACCCGGTGCTCATCGGCGCAGGCCATGATGAGGGAGTTGCAGCGGCGCAGCTCCTCCTTCAGCAGTCCCACCGCGTTCTCCAGCTGATCGGAGCGCAGGGAGTTGGAGCACACCAGCTCTCCAAAATCGGCGCTGTGGTGGGCAGGAGTCATTTTGTTGGGTTTCATCTCATGCAGGCGCACCGGGATGCCCCGGTTGGCCAGCTGCCAGGCCGCCTCGCTTCCCGCAAGGCCGGCTCCAATGACAATAACAGGTTCCATAGTACCTCCTGAGAGTCTCGTGTGTCCGTCTTATTCTGTAAGGCGTTTTTGCCTTACGCTTCCGTTTCCTCCAACTTAGCCTTCTTGGCCGCGGTCTTGGTGGTTTTTTTGGTGCTCGTCTTCTTTGTAGTAGTTTTTGCAGATTTCTTTGTGGAATCCGCCTTTTTTGTCGTTTTCTTGGCAGCAGTGCTCTTCTTGGCCACCGGCTTCTTGGCGCTCTCCTCCCCTTCCTGAGCGGGAGCGTCGGCCTCCTCGGTCTTCTTTTTCCAGCCGCCGCGCTTTTCCTCAGGTGTAAAGTTAGAACACTGTTCATTGATGCAGAAGGGCTTTTTGAATCCACGGCCCGACTTCTTGAACATGGTCCAGCCGCAGACAGGACAATTGTCCTTTACCGGCACGTCCCAGGTCATAAAATCACAGCGGCGGCTCTCGTCCTTGCTGTTCAAATGCTCACAGCAGTAGTAGGTGTACTGCTTGCCCGTCTTCTTGCTCTTGCCGGTACGCTTGAGCAGGCGGCCGCCGCACTTGGGACACTTGCCGGGCATCTCCACCACCAGGGGCATGGTGAAGTCACACTCGGGCCAGCCGGGGCAGGCCAGGAAGCGCCCAAACCGCCCGGACTTGATGACCAGGTTCCGGCCGCACTGGGGGCAGATCTCCTCAGAAACCTCGTCGGGCACCTTGATGCGCTCGCCGTCCAACTCCTGCTCAGCTTTGTGAAGCTCCGCCTCAAAGTCATCATAAAATGCAGAGAGCACCTTCTTCCAGTCCACGCTGCCCTCTTCCACCTTGTCCAGCTCTTCCTCCATCTGGGCGGTGAAGGTGGGATCCACGATGTCCTGGAACTTGTCCTTCATTAGGCCGGTGACCACCTCGCCCAGGGGGGTAGGACGGAGGGCACGGCCCTCCTTCACCACATACTCCCGGTTGAGGATGGTGGAGATGGTGGGGGCGTAGGTGGAGGGGCGGCCAATGCCCTTCTCTTCCAGCGCCCGGATGAGGGTGGCCTCGGAATAGCGGGCAGGAGGCTGGGTGAAGTGCTGCTGCTTGTCCGCCTTCTTAAGGTCCAGGTCCTCCCCCTCCTTCAAATCGGGCAGAGGGGACTGGGGAGCCTCATCCTCATCGTCCTTACCCTCCTCGTAGACAGCGGTAAAGCCGGAGAATTTCAGCTCCGAGTGGCTGGCCCGGAAGGTATAGCCCGCCGACTGGGCCTCGATGGAAACGCTGTCATAGACGGCGGAGGCCATCTGGCAGGCCAGGAAACGGCTCCAAATGAGCTTGTAGAGCTTATACTGCTCGCTGGTCAGGTCCTTCTTGATCTCGTCGGGCACCAGGTTCACGTCGGAGGGACGAATGGCCTCGTGGGCGTCCTGGGCGCTGCCCTTGGTCTTGTAGTGCCGGGCCTGGGGCGGATAGTACTGCTTGCCATAGCGGGTCTCAATAAAGCCCTTAGCTGCGGCGATGGCCTCCTCGGAGAGGCGCAGGGAGTCGGTACGCATATAGGTGATCAAACCCACGGTGCCCTCGCCGGTGATGTCCACGCCCTCATAGAGCTGCTGGGCGATGGACATGGTGCGGGCGGGGGTCATGTTCAGCTTGCGGCTGGCCTCCTGCTGGAGGGTGGAGGTGGTGAAGGGAGGCGCAGGATTGCGCAGCTTCTCCTGCCGCTTCACCTTGGACACAGAAAAGGGAGCGGCGGACACTTCGGCCACGATAGCCTCGGCTTCCTCCTGGCTGTGCAGCTCCATCTTCTTCTCCCGGCCGTAGAACATGGCCTGGAAGCCGCCCAGGTTGGGGCGCACCCGCTCCAGGTCCACCTGGATGGACCAGTACTCCTGGGGCTGGAAGGCGCGGATCTCCTCCTCCCGCTCCACCACCAGGCGGGTTGCCACCGACTGCACACGGCCGGCCGACAGGCCCCGGCGAATCTTCTTCCACAGCAGAGGAGACAGCTCATAGCCCACAATACGGTCCAGAATACGCCGGGCCTGCTGGGCATCCACCAGGTTCTGGTCAATGGCCCGGGGTGCAGCAATGGACTCGTTGACCACCTTTTTGGTGATCTCGTTGAAGGTGACCCGGTAGGTCTTTTCATCGGGAATGTTCAGCAGTTCCTTCAAGTGCCAGGAGATGGCCTCGCCCTCACGGTCCGGGTCGGTGGCCAGATACACCTTTCCGCTCTTCTTGGCTGCCTTTTTCAGGGCGGTGATGGTCTCCTCCTTTCCCTTGATGGGCTGGTAGTCGGGCTGGAATCCGTGTTCCACGTCCACGCCCAGCTTGCTCTTGGGCAGGTCCCGGACGTGACCCATGGACGCCACCACCTCATAACCCGATCCAAGGTACTTGCCGATGGTCTTGGCCTTGGACGGGGACTCTACAATGACCAGATCTGTCTTTGTTGCCATGTGACAACCTCCAATTAGCTTGATATGGTAACAGGCACGAAGGGTGCCTGAATTATTCCTGTTCTAGTTCCACCAGGGGCGCGTAGCGGCCTCCCGGGCGCTGCTCCGCTGCGCCGTCCACCTGGAGCATGGTCAGCGCCGACAGCACCCGCCGGGCCGGAATCTGGGTGCGGTCCACCAGCACGTCGGCGGTGTCTGCCCCCTCCAGCATAGCATGAAGTACCACCAACTGATCCTCGGTGAAGCGCTCCCGCTGCTCAGACAGGGAGATCTTAGGACGACCAGGCTTCTCCTTGGACTTCTCCTGCTGAGGCTCCGGCTTTGGCTCTTCCTTTTGCGCCTTGGCAGGCAGTTCCAGCCGCTGCCGCAGATGCTCAGGTTCCAGAGCCTTGGCGTGGGCCAACTTCTGTGGAAACTGATCCCAGTAGTCGGCTAAAATGTCCTCTCCGCAGGTCACCGGACGGGCTCCCTGCTGAATGAGCCAGTTAGGTCCCTGGCTCATAGGGGCGTCAATATTTCCCGGTACGGCAAACACGTCCCGGTTCTGATCCAGTGCGTGGTCGATGGTACGCATGGTCCCGCTGAACCGGGCGCACTCCACTGCGACTACTCCCAGAGACAGTCCACTGATCAGGCGGTTGCGGATAGGAAATTGCTCAGCCCGGTGGGGTGTCCCCGGCGGATACTCGCTGATCAGGGCTCCCACCGCCGCCACATCCTGATAGAGGAAGCGATTTTCTTTGGGATAGGGCACATCCACGCCGCCTGCCAGCACGGATACCACGCTGCCGCCGCCCTTCAGGGCGCCCCGCAGGGCCAGGCTGTCAATTCCCTGGGCAATCCCGGACACCAGCAGCGCTCCACATCGGGCCAGCTCCAGCCCCAGCCTGGGAGCCACCTGCTGGCCGTAAGCGGAGGGCTTGCGGCTGCCCACCACTCCGATGGCCGCCTCTTCGTCAAAGCGGATGCGGCGCCCCAGAATATACAGAACTGCCGGTGGATCGCTGAGCTGGCGCAGGCGTTCAGGGTAGTCGGCATCCTGGATGGTCATGATCTGCACACCCAGCCGGTCACACCGCCCCAGGATCGCCTCGCTCTTCTCCATATTCTTGTCCAGAAGGCCTCGGATCGCTTGGGGAGCAAGACCTGGAATCATCTCCAGATCCTCCTGCTGCGCAAAGTATACCCGCTCCGGCGTGCCGAAGTACTCCAGCACCCGCAGCACGCCTCGCTGCCCCACCCCTTTCCGGGTGGTCAGCCAGAGCCAGTAGTTCAGCGCCGCCATGGGCCTTCTCCTTTCTCCCCAGGGGATTTTCTTTACAAGCCCATCCGGGCTGTGTTACAGTATTTTTACAAACCAGCGGGCGCAGGCCCGCGGAAATAATCTTGGAAACGGGGAATGGTCATGACTCAGCTTCGTACCCGGCCTCACCGGGCCTGGGCCGTCTGCCTGGGCTGCTCCCTGGCCCTGTTCACGGTGATGGGCCTGGGAGTCAACGTCTTTACCATCTATCAGCCCTGGATCATCCAGGTCCACCAGTTTTCCAATGCCCAGGGCTCCTGGATCACCACGGTACGCAGTCTGTTTGCCCTGCTGGCCATGCTCTCGGTGGATACTTTGTGCCGCCGACTGGGACTGCGGTACACCATGACCGCAGGGATGGCCTGCTTTGCCGCCTCCTACGCTCTGTTTGGCGCCGCCAGCACCTTTCCTGTCTACTGTGCCGCTGCCGCCCTGTCCGGGCTGGCCTACGGCTACGGTGGAATGATTCCCCTCACCCTGGTCATCTCCAACTGGTTTGATTCCCGGCGGGGTCTGGCCTTGGGTCTGGCGGCCGCAGGCAGCGGCCTGCCCACCATTTTGTTTCCACCCTTGGTTACCCAGGTCATCAAGCTCTGGGGACTGAAAACCGCCCTGTACGGAGAGGCTGTGCTGGGTGTTCTGCTCACCCTGGGCGTCTTTCTTCTGGTACGCAGCCACCCTTCCCAGGTAGGGCTTGCCCCCTACTCCGGAACAAAAGCCGCGCCAGCCGCTCAGCCGCAGGCAGTCCGCCTCTCCCCTGCCGGATTGCGCCCCATCCACTGGTGGGCAGCAGCGGTGGCCGCCTTTCTCATCGGCGCACCCTCCGGTCCGGGTTTCTCGCATCTGACGGTGCTGTATACCAGCTGCGGCTATGACTCCCTGCTGGTGGCCTTTCTTATGTCCTACTTGGGCGTGGTGCTCATGGCAGCCAAGGTACTCTATGGCCAAATCAGCGACAAGCTGGGCAGCCGTACCGCCAACTTTTTGGTCTTTGCCGTTATGTTGGCAGGCTTCCTGCTGTGCGCCCTGGCCCCTCTTGGCAGCGTTCCCCTGGCCTTTGCCGCCATCACCCTTACCGCCCTGGGCATGCCCATCTCTTCCGTGACTCTGTCCGTATGGGCGGGAGATCTCAGCGGCGCAGATACCTATCAGTGCACGGTAAAGTGGTTTACCAGCGCCTATATGCTGGGCTCTCTGGTCACCGGACCTCTGCCCGGGCTGTCAGCTGACCGGCTGGACAGCTATGTGCCCGCCTATCTGCTCTTTGCCCTGATGCTCTTCATTGCCGCTGTGCTGGTTCAGGGGGTATACCGCCGTCTGGATCTGGGAAAGCGTCCTCAATAAGCCGCTCTTCACGCGGGCCGGATTCCGGCCCGCTTTTTATTTTCCCATCTCCCACAGGACTACCACCGCCGCACTGGCGGCGTTGAGGGACTCACACCTCTCCCGCATCGGGATCTTTACGGTCTGTTCAGCCCGCTCCAACAGAGCCTGGGACACCCCGCGGCCTTCACTGCCAATGACCACGGCGGCCCGACCAAGGTCCGCCTGGCGCACGTCCACCGTATCCTCCCGCAGGGCCGTGGCATACAGCGGGATCTGAGAGGTCTTCAGCAGTCCCTCCAGCTCCTCCACCGTGGTCTCCCACACCGGCAGGCGGAAGCAGGCTCCCATGGTGGCACGCACCACCTTCGGGCTATACGGGTCAGCGCAGCCGTTGACCAGCAGCAGCCCGTCTGCGCCCAAGGCATCGGCGGAGCGCCAGATGGTCCCCACGTTGCCCGGGTCCTGGACTCCGTCCAGCACCAAGTAACGGTTCCCTTCCAGCCGCTGGGGCGGGGTTGTGGAGGGCAGCTGAGCCAAAAACAGCGCGCCCTGGGGCGTCTTCATAGGGGAGATGGTCTCCATCACGTCCCGGGGTACCTGGACGAGCCGGACGCCGGCGGGCAAGACCGGCGGTGTCACCTCCGGGGTCACCACCACCGTGGTCAGAGGCACGTCCCATTTCAGGGCCTCCTCCAGCAGCTTTATGCCGTCGCCCAGGTGCTCTCCCGCCTTCTCCCGCACGCCCCGTCCTCCTGAGGAGAGCTGCCGGATCTTTTGCAGCAGGGGATTCTTTCGGCTGGTAATGATCTCCATCATGCCCGCTCCAATCGCTCAATATCGCTGTTGCGTCCCAGCACCACCAGGCAATCCTCCGGACTCTGGAAGACAAAATCTCCGCCCGGGGCGATGGTCATTGCATCCCCGCGGCGCACCGCAATGACGGTGAGCTTCCATTTGGCACGGATGTTCAGAGCCACGATGGATTTGCCCACCCAGCTCTCAGGCAGGGTGCGCTCCACAATGGAATATTCGTTGGACAGCTCGATAAAGTTAACGATGTCGCCGTTGATGAGACGGCGGGCCAGACTCAGAGCCATCTCCTGCTCCGGGAAGACCACCAGATCCGCCCCGATCTTCTCCAGCACCTTGCGGTGAACCGAGCTGTTGGCCTTTCCAACCACCCGAGGCCCATTCAGTTCCTTCAGATTTAGAGTAATCAGAGCGCTGGTGCCCACATCGCTGCCGGCAGCTACCACGGCACAGTCAAAGTTCCGCGCTCCCACGCCGGAGAGCACCTCCGGGTCCCGGGCATCACCCACCACCGCATGGGTCACATGGTCGGCCACTGCCTGTACCCGCTCAGGAAGGACATCAAGTGCCAGCACTTCATGGCCCTGCTCACACAACTCCTGGGCCAGCGAGGCGCCAAACCGTCCCAGCCCCACAATCAGAAAGCTTTTCATATATTCCTCCTAATACTCAGCCTATCATAACCTCTGTAGAAGGGTAGAGGATCTTGTTCTCCCCCCGTCCCCGGGTCAAGAAGGCAATGGAGAAGGACAGGATTCCTACCCGTCCTAAAAACATCAGTGCAATCACCAGCAGTGCGCTGGGCACGCTCAGTCCGGGGGTAATACCCATAGTCACACCCACCGTACCCATAGCAGATGCCGTTTCAAAGGCCGCCTGCACATAGGGCACCCGTTCCATCAGGGACAGGAGCATAGACGCGCTCAAAAACAGCAGCAGTACCGTCAGCGCCAAGGTCATGGCGTCCAGGACCTTTCGGCCGGGAATCCGTCTGCCCCGGAAGACGACCTGATCCCGTCCCCGCAGACCGTCCCGCAGGGCCAGCAGCAACACACCCACCGTCACCGTCTTCAATCCGCCCGCTGTGGAGCCGGAGGAGCCGCCGATGAGCATCAGCAGAATGGACATAACCGCCGATCCTTCCAGCAGTTTTCCCTGATCAAAGGTGGCATAGCCCGCCGTGCGCAGGGTAACCGACTGGAATAAGGCGTTGAGAGGCCGCTGCCACAGGGGCATGCTCCCCAACGTATCGGGGTTTTCCCACTCTGCGCAGGCAAAATAGACCGCGCCAAAAACAATGAGGCAGGCGGTGATGCCCAGTACCATCTTACTATAAAGAGTTAATTTTTTCCAGCAGCGCTTCTGGATCACATCTTCCCACACAAAGAAGCCCAGGCCGCCTATCACAATGAGGGCCATGATGGTGCCCAGCACCAACGGGTCTCCCTGGTAGGCCGCCAAACTGGAGTAGGGGCCGCTGTAAAGGCCCAGAATATCAAAGCCACCGTTACAGAAGGCAGAGATGCTGTGAAAAATGGAAAACCAAATACCCAGCAGTCCAAACTGAGGCACAAACCGAATGGCCAGCAGGACCGCTCCAATCCCCTCCACAAGCATTGTGCCCAGCAGGGCGTGGCGCACCACTCGCACCACTCCGGCTACCCGGTCCAGGTTCATGGCTGAGGCCATCACCAGGCGCTGAGACAAGCCGATACGACGGTGCAAAGCAAAGGGGATGATCGAAATCAGGGTAACAAACCCCAATCCGCCTAACTGAAGCAGCAGCAAAATAACTGCCTGACCAAATATCGACCAGTGTACCGCCGTATCCACCAAAACCAGTCCCGTCACGCAGGTGGCGGAGGTTGCGGTGAACAAACAGGTCAGCCATGGAGTCATCTGTCCGTCCTGGGCGGAGATGGGCAGATGCAGCAGCAGTGTGCCCAACAGAATAATGGCCCCAAAACCCAATACGATGTAACGGGTGGGGTTAATACTCTTTCGCTTATTTCTATGAAGTTGCATCGCTGCACACGTCTCCCTTTTGGGCTTGTTCCTTCGGCCTCAATTTGGCCGATATCCCTGTACGCCCCAGCTTTTCCAAGAAAAAACGGCAAAAAAGGGCTGTTTTTCAACAAAATATCCCATTGACGCAGGGTATCCCTTCCCGGGGCCGATTCGGCAGACCTTAATATAGCATACCCTCCCAGGATATTCAAGTCAACGATTTTCTCCCGGCAGTGTGTTCCGCCCAACCAATTGGGAAGGAATTTTTATCGTTCTCACGGCTCTTTATTTCCCTGAACGCCGCTTCAAAAGACGCTTCAGGCTCTATTATATATAATGTATCCCCCGCCACAAGTCAAGCGCCGAACAAGAAAAGTCCTTCTCCAATTCCAGCCTTCCCTCCGCTCTTTTTTAGCTGACAGGGAAGAAAAACCGGTCGGCGGACAATGCCGCCGGCCGGTAAGGCAGGTTTTTGGGTTGGATGCTTGGTGCGCTCCGGACGATCCGGCTTTACGTCTCAATAGCGGTGCGGATCTGGTCAAACACCGTATCGGAGCCTTCGCACATCACCATCAGCACCGTGCCGTCCTCCAGAGTCTCCAGGCGGGCATTCTCTGCCACAGCATACTGGTCCGCCAGGTAGGTCTCAAAGATCGTCTTCTGCTTGTCAATGAAGCCCTGAAGGCCCTCTTTCACGGCCTCCTCCTTGCCCTCAGCGGGCATGACGGCAGCAATGCCGTAGGCCTTCACGCTCATCATGGAACCGCTCACGCCAAAGGCGGTCATATCCTCTTCCTTAAGGCCCATGGATTCCAGGATCATACCATTGATCTCATTCTCGTCGTCGATCTGGGTAATGACGGGGTTATATTCCACCATCTCGCCCCCGCTCTCTGTGATGGCCTGGCTGTACAGCTGGGTCAGTTCCTCCGGGGTACGGGTGCTACCGGTCTTCTGTCCGCAGCCGGTCAGAGCAGTGATCAAAAGCGCGGCGCAAGCCAAACTGGCAAACAATTTTTTCATGAGTGGTCTCCTTTTTTCTTGTTCTGAACGGACTAATTATCGGCCCGTTTCATCTTCTTTGACGCCTTCCAAGAAAAAAGGTTCCCAGGAAATTCAATTTTATGCGCTCAGCCCTGGGGCAGCAGCAAAGTCACTGTGGTGCCCTTGCCCGGGGTACTCTCCAGACGAATCTGTCCGTCATGGAGGGCCGCGCCGTGCTTAACAATGGACAGGCCCAATCCAGTGCCGCTGATGTCCTTGGAGTGGCTCTTATCCACCCGGTAGAACCGTTCAAATACCCGGTTCTGATCCTCAGCGGGGATACCGATGCCGTTATCCTCCACTGAAACCTCTACGCCGCCCTCTACCGGGCCTACCGTGACGGCTACCGTGCCGCCCCGGCGGTTATACTTGATGGCGTTGTCGCACAGGTTGTAGATCATCTCATCCAGCACCCGGCGCACACCGTGGACCTGGACGGAACGCCCCATAGTCTTGATGGTCACATCATTTTTCTGAGCGGCGCTCTCCAGGCGTTTTGTCACCTCCAGAGAGAGCTGGAACAGGTCCACATCCTCCCGTTCCATGTTCACCGCACCCTCGTCCAGTTGGGACAGACGGATGATATCTTCCACCAGGGCAATGAGACGCTGGGCCTCCTGGTAGATGTCGCTGGCAAAGCCCTGTACGTCCTCCGCCTTTACCATGCCGCTCTGCATGATCTCCGCAATGCCGGAGATGGAAGTCAGTGGGGTCTTCAGCTCATGGGAGACGTTGGCGGTAAACTCCCGCCGCAGGTCCTCCCGCTGTTCCTGCTCGGTGACATCCAACAGGACCATCACCGCGCCCATCTGCTCCTCACCCTGCATGACCGGGTTGGCCAGTAGCTGGCAGCAGCGGCCGTTCAGACGCAGCATCTGCTGGCTGCGGTGGCCGGAAAGCACCTCATCCACCGCCTGGCGGAAGCTTTCGCTACGGTTGAGCACCAGGGCATTCACCTCTCCCTGTGGCGTCTGAGCACCCAGCTGGTTCAGGGCACCCTTATTATAGGAGAGCACATGGCCATGCCGGTCCATCAGCAGAAAACCTTCGGACATATTTTCTGTCAAAGCGGCAAACTCCTGCTGCTTCTGCTGCAGCTGCAGCAGCTGCTGCTGGATGGTATCGTTCTGATGCTTGATGCGGGAGAGCAGGGGGGTCAGCTCCTCATAGGTGTCGCAGTCCTCCGGGTGCTCCAGGTCCAGATTGACAATGGGGCGAATGATTCGCTTGGCCATTCGGGAGGCCAGCACGGCCGAAATCAGGAGCGACAGAGCCAGAATGATCAAAATCGGCTGTACCATGGACAGCAGCAGAGTCACCACCGTCTGCTGCGCGCTGGCCACACGGATCACGGTGCCGTCATTGAGCCGTCGGGCGGCATACAGGGTCTGCTGGGCCAGGGTGGAGGAGTAGCGCCGGGCGGTACCGGACTGACCGGTCATCGCCTGCTGGATCTCCTCCCGGTCACCATGGTTCTCCATGGCAGTTTCATCGGCCTGGCTGTCATAGAGCACAGTACCGTCTGTATCCACCCAGGTCACCCGGTTTTCCGTGTTGAGCCCGGTGAGATAGTCCATCCCGTTGAGCTCCACGCCCTGGGCTACCAGCCAAGTCTCCGTCTCCAGCTCGGTCATCAGCTGGTTGCTGAAGTACTGGTACAGCATCCCCAAAAACAGGGCAATGGACAGCACCATCACAGAGACAGCTACTGCCGTGGAATTTCGAAATAATTTGGCGGTCATATTTTTCAACTTCTATCCCTCCGCCGGTCAGTCGGCACTGATCTTGTAGCCGATGCCCCGCACCGTCTCAATGCAGTCGCCGGATTTGCCCAGCTTCTGGCGCAGGGTACGGATATGTACGTCCACAGTCCGGCTGGCGCCGTCAAACTCATAGCCCCAGATGGTGTTGAGCAGCTGGTCCCGGGTAAATACGGTACCGGCCCGCTCCAACAGCAGGCACAAAACCTGAAACTCCTTCAGCGTCAGGGTGACATCCCGATCCCCGTCCCGGACGACGTGCCGCTCGGGGTCCACAAAGAGGCTTCCCAGGGAGTAGGTCTTTTCCTTGGGCTGGTTTTGCCCTGCGTGGCGCAGGGCGGTGCGTACACGGGCCATCAGTTCCATCATGCCGAAGGGCTTGGCCACATAGTCATCCGCCCCCTCATCCAGTCCCAGCACCTTGTCATACTCCGTGCTCTTGGCCGTGAGCATAATAACAGGCAGGGTCTTGGTGGCGGGCATAGAGCGCAAGCGTTTGAGCACCTGCAGGCCATCCTCCTCAGGCAGCATGATATCCAGCAGCACCAGCTCGGGGCTGCCCTTCTCCATGGCCTCCCAAAACTGGGAGGGGCGGTCAAAGCCCTGGGCCTCCATGCCCTGGCTCTGTAAGGTATAGACCACCAGCTTACGGATGCTGGCGTCATCCTCTAAAATATAGATCACGTGCGTTTACCTCTCCTCCGCTCCCCTTCCGGGAAGCTCACATATCGCCGTGCTGTCCGGTGAGGGAGTACTCCACCCACTCAGCAATGTTGCAGGCGTGGTCGCCGATGCGCTCAAAGTATTTGGCGATCATCAGCAGGTCCATACAGGTCTCCCCGCTGTCTCCCTGGCCGATGCGGCGAATGAGTTCGTCCTTGACTTCCAGGAACATGCGGTCGATCTCGTCATCCTTGCGAATGACCTCCTGAGCCAGGCCCAGGTTCTTGCGCACAAAGGAGTCGATGCTGTCGGTGACCATGCCGATGGTGCTGCGGGCCATCTCAGCGATGGGTACATGGGAAATCACAGGGCTATCCTCAATGTCCCGGGTAATCTCGGCAATGTCGCTGGCCTGGTCGCCGATGCGCTCCATGTCGGAGATCATCTTCAGCGCTGCGGAGATGGTGCGCAGGTCCCGGGCCACCGGCTGCTGCTGGAGCAGCAGCTTCATGCAAAGGCTCTCAATATCCCGCTCCTTCTGGTCGATCTCCCGCTCGGCAGCGGCAGCAGTCTCCCGCAGGGCGGCGTCTCCTTCCAGCAGAGCCTTGGCGGCGGCGGAAATGGCCTCCTCGCACAAGGCTCCCATTTTGATCAGCTCTACATTCAGCTGTTCCAGCTGTTCGTTGAATCTGTCCCGCATTATCCGAACCTCCCGGTGATGTAATCTTCCGTCTTCTTGTTCTGGGGCATGGAGAACATCTGCTCCGTGTCGCCGTACTCGATGAGTTCACCCAGCAGGAAGAAGGCGGTCTTGTCGGAGATACGAGCGGCCTGCTGCATATTGTGGGTGACCATGATGATAGTGTAATCCTTTTTCAGCTCGGTGGCAAGGTCCTCGATTTTGGAGGTGGAAATGGGGTCCAGAGCGGAGGTGGACTCGTCCATAAGCAGTACGTCGGGCTTGACCGCCAGCGCGCGGGCGATGCACAGACGCTGCTGCTGGCCGCCGGAGAGGCCCAAGGCGGGCTTTTTCAGCCGGTCCTTTACCTCATCCCAAATGGCCGCACTCTTCAGAGACTCCTCCACGATCTCGTCCAGCTTTACCTTGCTGCGGATACCGTGGGTGCGGGGACCGTAGGCCACGTTGTCGTAGATGGACATGGGGAAGGGGTTGGCCTTCTGGAAGACCATACCGATACGCTTGCGCAGATCGGTGACATCCTGGCCGGGGGCGTAGATATCCTCTCCCCGGTACAGCAGGGAGCCGTTGATCTTCACAATGGGAATAAGGTCGTTCATCCGATTGAGACAGCGCAGGAAGGTGGACTTGCCGCAGCCGGAAGGACCAATGAGCGCGGTGATTTGGTGCTCAGGGATCTCGATGTTGATATCCTTCAGCGCGTGGTTTTCTCCGTAATACAGGTTGAGGTTTTCGGCCTGTAAAATGACATTTTCGTTCATATTGTATCTCCCTATCCAAGTTCAGAAGGTTTATTTCTTTCTCAAATATCCGCCGGCAAATTTTGCGGCCAGATTGATGACAAAGGTGATGATCAGCAGCACCACCGCCACCGAGAAGGCCAGATCAAATTCGGCGCGTTCTTTGGCGTAGACGTACAAAGCCACAGTCAGGGTCGCGCCAGAGCTGTCCAGCAGGCCGCCGGAACTGAAGAAGTTCTGCAGGGTAGTGCCCATGCCGGCGGTAAACATCAGTACGGCGGACTCACCGACCACGCGGCCGATGGACAGGATACAGCCCGTTACAATGCCGTCCACAGAGGAGGGCAGCACCACGGTACGGATCATGTGCCACTTGCCCGCACCCAGGCCCAGGGAGCCTTCCCGGTAGCTCTGGGGGACGGTCTTCAGGGACTCCTGGGTGGTTCGAATGATAGTGGGCAGGGTCATAATGACCAAGGTGAGCGCGCCGGCCAGCAGGGTCTTGCCCAGATTCATAACCTGGCAGAACACCAGCATACCCACCAGGGCGTACAGGATGGAAGGAATGCCGGCCAGAGTCTCGGTAGCAAATTCAATGGCTACTACCAGCTTGTGGTTGGTGGCATATTCGGTGAGGTAGATGGCCGCACCTACACCCAGAGGCAGGATAAAAATCAGAGTCACGATGATAACGTAAATGGTATTCTGAATGGCGGGGAGGATACCGTCAGTACCCCGCAGCACACTCTCCTGACTGGTCAAAAATGTCCAGTTCAGGTTGGGCAGGCCCCGATAGAAGATGTACCCGATGAGAAAGAGCAGCAGCAGAACCGTCGCTCCGGCAGACAGATAGAGAAGGGTCCGCATCCCCACCTCATAAACACGGCGGCGGGGAGAGAGCTTACTTTTGGCCTTACTGGCCGTCTGAGTGGCAGAAGTCGTAGTCATAGTATTCGTCATCCTTTACGCCTCCTTGTCCCGTTTCAGGAACACATTGAGGATCACATTGATACACATAATGAACAGGAACAGCACCAGACCGATGGAGTACAGGGCATTTCGCTGCAGGCTTCCCACAGCAGCATAGCTCATCTCACTGGCGATGGCTGTGGTGAGGAACTTGACGCTGGAGAGCATGGAGGGCATGTTGGCTACATTGCCGGCTACCATCAGGATGGCCATGGCCTCACCAATGGCACGGCCCACGCCCAGCACTACCGCCGCGGCGATGCCGCTTTTGGCAGCAGGAGCGGTGACCCGGAAGTAGGTCTCCAGCTCGGTGGCCCCAAGAGCCAGGCTGGCCTCCTCGTACTCTTTGGGCACCGCCTTCAGGGCGGTCTCAGACACCGAGATGATAGAGGGCAGGATCATAACAGCCAACACAACGATAGCAGCCAGCAGGCTGTCGCCGGCGGGAATATGGAAGAACTCCCGGATGGCGGGCAGCAGGATCATCATACCCACCAGACCGTACACCACCGAAGGGATGCCGGCCAGCAGATCCACCGCCGGACGAATCACCGATGCCACCTTTGGAGGCGCTACCTTGGCCAGAAATACTGCGGTCATAAATCCGATGGGCACGCCGATGATAATGGCGCCGGCGGTGCCGTAAATGGAGGTCAGGATAAAGGGCAGAATGCCGTAGGCCGGATCGGTCTTGTCGGTGGAGGCCCAACGGGTGCCAAACAGGAAGTCAATAAGACCGACCTCTTTGATAGCAGGCAGACCGGAAATGATCAGATAAACGGTAATCAGCAGCACAAAGGCAATGGCAATAAATCCGCAGATCATAAAAAGAGTCTTCATGATCCATTCCATGGCGTCTTTCGCCCGGCGCACACCGCCCTGATTTCCAATGACTTGCTCTTTTTTCATATCACTCAACCTTTTCTTTTCGTTTGTCTCCTCAGCTGACACTGAGACACGAGCTATGTCATGTCCCCGTGTCAACTGAGGAATATGGCAGAGGGGAGACATTGATTTAAAACAAGCCCCCGGGGACCGGGGGCTTGTTTTCATGTTTCTCAGGAATTAGCCCTTGGGAGACACAGCACCGGCAGCAGCAATGATGTCGGCAGCATCCGCGCTCATGGCGAAGTCCAGGAAAGCCTGGGTAGCCTCGGAGAGCTCAGCACCCTCCTTGGTGACCATCACGAAGGGACGCTGGATCTCATAGGAGCCGTCCTTCACGGTGTCCTCGGAAGGAGCCACACCGTTGACCTTCACAGCCTTCACAGTGTCATTCACAGCGGACAGGGAAGCGTAGCCGATGGCGTTGGGGTTGGAGGCCACGTTGCCGATCACGTCGCCGGTGGAGGAGTACTCGTTGGTGTACTTGCAGGTATCCTCTACGCCCACGATCTCCTCGAAGGCGCCGCGGGTGCCGGAACCAGCCTCACGGCCGAACACAGCGATCTCGCCGTCGGTGCCGCCCAGCTCGGACCAGTTGGTGATCTCACCGGTGAAGATCTGAGCGATCTGCTCCACAGTCAGGTCCTCCACGCCGTTGGCGGGGTTGATGACCACGGCCACACCGTCCAGAGCCACGATGTTCTCTACCGCGCCGTTCTGCTTCTCCTCATCCTTCAGAGCACGGGAGGACAGGCCCAGGTCGCAGGTGCCGTCGATGGCGGACTGGATACCGGTGCCGGAACCGGTGCCGGAGTAGTTCACGGTCACACCAGGATTGAGCTCCATGAAAGCTTCACCCAGGGCCTTGACCACGCTCTCCATGGAGGTGGAACCGTCGGTATTCACGGTGCCGCTGAGCTCCACGGTGGAGGAGTCATTGGTGTTGCTCTGAGAACCGGAGCTGCTGCCCTGATCCTGATTGCTGCTGCCGCAGCCGGTGAACAGACCCAGGGCCAGAGCAAGGGACAGGCCCAGGCAAGTAAGCTTCTTCATATTCATCATTCTCCTTTGGTTCGTTTTCATTTAAGTACTGTGCAATCCGTTTCCCGTTTTGCGTGTCTCAGTATAAAAAAGCCATGTAAAATGAAAAAGCCCCTTTGTGTTAAATCTACGTAAAATCGCATATTCACCGTGAATTTGGTCACTTTTCATCAAAAGAACCCCCTTCTATCTGGTTTCAATGTAAAATCAGCCCGTTTTTTCTTCTCTTCATACTGCCGCAGGCAAAAAAGATCCGGGACGGTTTCCTAATGGGAACCGCCCCGGTTTTACATTTCCTTTTGTGATTTTACAAGCCGCCCCGCTCTACCAGCCGTTCCAGCCCCTTCCGGTCCCGGATACGCACACCGCCCCGAAACAGCTCCACCGTCTCCGCAGCGGACAGTTTTTTTAAGGTACGGGTCACCGCCTCCCGGGCACTGCCGATGGCCTGGGCCAGCTGCTCCTGGGTAACTTGAATGGTATCGGTCTCCAGCCGCTGGGACTCCTCCAGCAAATAGGAGGCCACCCGCTGTTCCAACGTATAAAAGAGCATCTGTTCCACGGCCCGGATGGCGTGGGAGAACCGCTGCGCCGCCGCCTTGTAGATGAAATTCTCTACATAGATATTCTCCCGCATCAAAACGGACAGATATTGAATGGGGATGACCAGTACCTCCACCGCTGTCTCGGCCTGGATCTGTACATCAAAGGTGATGGCATTGAGCATACAGGAGGCGGACAGCACACACACCTCCCCTTCCGTCATGCGGGAGATGGTGGCTTCCCTACCGTCCTCTGAGAGCAGGTAGATGCGCACCACACCGCTCTGGATCAGGAGAGCTCCCAAGCAGTCAGTATCCGGGGAGCGGATGATCTGTCCAGGGGCATAGGACGCCCGCTGTACACAGTTCAGTAAGGTCTCCTGTTGCTGCCGGGTGAGGTGAGGCCAGAAGGACAGGGATTCAGAGGTCAGGGTATTCATAGTGGGCTCCTCTCTCCGGGGATCGTTTGTTTCTCCTTTATTATACTGTTTTTTCTTCCTGGGGCAAGAGGTTTGTGACCCTGTCACAGAGGGAACGATTTCACTGTGGTATGGTTACCCTATCCAAACCGATTTTTCTTGACAAACCCACAGGAGGTTTTTATCATGAAGCAAGTTCTTTCGTTTCTGCGCTCCAACGCCGCCGGTCTTATCTTTATCGCTCTTGGCCTGGCAGGGAGATACCTTTATTACCGTCTCACCCTGTGTGCCACTGGGACCTGCCCCCTCACCTCCACCCCCTATTACTCCATGCTGGTGGGAGGGCTGCTTGGCGCGCTGGCCGGAGACCTGCTGTCCGCCCTGCGGCAGCGCCTGACTTCCCGCTCATCTCAGTAATCAAACCGGAGGAATCCTATGGTCTATCTTGTCACCTTTCTGGAAGGTCTCATCACCTTCATCTCCCCTTGTCTGCTCCCCATGCTGCCCATTTACCTGTCCTACTTTGCCGGCGGACAGCCGGATGCCTCCCGGGGACGGGTGCTGAAAAACGCTCTGGGCTTTGTGCTGGGCTTTACGCTGCTGTTTGTAGCCATGGGCGCTTTTGCCGGCTCCATCGGCGCGCTGCTCACCCGGCACCAGCAGGCGGTAAACATCGTCAGCGGTCTGATTGTCATCTTCTTCGGCCTCAACTTCCTGGGTGTGTTCCGCCTGTCCCTGTTCCGGGGCTCCAAGGGCTATTCCGTGGGCCATGATATGGGCTTTTTCTCCGCTTTGATATTCGGCGCGGTCTTTGCCGTGGGCTGGACTCCCTGCGTAGGGGCTTTCCTTGGTTCGGCCCTGGTACTGGCCTCCCAGCAGGGCTCTACCCTGCGGGGGATTCTCCTGCTGCTGTGCTACTCCGCCGGCCTGGGCATCCCGTTTTTGGCCAGCGCCCTGCTCATCCAGTCCCTGAAAACTGCCTTTGACTGGATCAAGCGCCACTATTCTATCATCAACGCCGTCTCGGGCGGACTGCTCATCGTGGTGGGTATCCTCATGGCCACCGGCACCATGGGCACGCTGCTCTCCCGCCTTGTCTAAGGAGGTACTTCATTATGGGTAAAAAATCTACTGTCATCTTAGGCATCGCCCTGGTGGTAATTCTGGCCGCCGCCGGATTTCTCTACACCCGCCTGGCTCCCGGCGTGCAGAACAGCCAGCTGGCCAATGAGCCCAGCCAGTCGGAGGGCTCTTCTTCCTCTTCCTCTTCCTCTTCTTCCTCTTCCCAGCAGGCCAATCCCGCTCCCTCCTTTCCCATGGAGGATTCCCAGGGCAATACGGTACAGCTGTCCGACTTTTTAGGGGATAAACCTGTTTTCCTCAACTTCTGGGCCTCTACCTGTTCCCCCTGCAAGCAGGAGATGCCCGACATCCAGGCTCTGTATGAGCAGTACGGGGACCAGATCCACTTCGTGCTGGTCAATGTGGGCGCGGCCATGAACGACACCCGGGAAAAGGCGGAGAACTACCTGAAGGAGGCGGGTTTCACCTTCCCGGTGTACTACGACGTGGACTACCAGGCCATCTCAACTTACGGTATCAACTCCTTCCCCTTCTCTATCTTTATTGACGCCCAGGGCAATCTGATCACCTACGGTCAGGGGAAGCTTTCGGCCGAACTGCTGCAAAAGGGCCTGAACCTGATGGCCCCCGATGTGGTCCCCGCCCCTTAGTTCTCCTTTTTGGCAAATCATTCACAAAAGCTCCCCTTTTTTCTACACGATTGGCTCTTGCGTCCCGAAAAAAAAGGAAGTATAATATAGTTGTTGCGTTATGAGCCGGATAAGGCAAATCCGTTTTTCGGTTGCGAATCCCGGTTCACGGAGGTAACATTATGGTAAAAGCGATCGTAGGCGCCAACTGGGGCGACGAGGGCAAGGGCAAGATCACCGACATGCTGGCGGAGACCTCTGATGTGGTCATCCGGTTCCAGGGCGGTGCCAATGCCGGCCACACCATCATCAATGATTATGGCCGTTTTGCTCTGCACATCCTCCCCTCTGGCACCTTCTACCCCCACATCACCAATATCATCGGCAACGGTGTGGCACTGGACATCCGCAAGCTGGTGGATGAGCTGAAATCCCTCACCGATCAGGGCGTGCCTGTACCCAACCTGATCGTGTCGGAGCGCTGCCAGATTCTCATGCCCTACCACACCCTGCAGGACGCCTATGAAGAGGAGCGTCTGGCCGGCAAGGCCTTCGGCTCCACCAAGAGCGGCATCGCCCCCTTCTACTCCGACAAGTACGCCAAGATCGGCATCCAGGTGTGCGACCTGTTTGACGAGGCGCGGTTGAAGGAGCGTCTGACTGCCGCTGTTTCCCTGAAAAACGTACTCTTTGAGCACCTCTACCACAAGCCCGCGCTGAATGTGGACGAGCTGTTCCAGGAGCTGGTCACGCTGCGTGAGGAGATCCGTCCCTACGTGGGCGACGCGGTGGGCTTTGTCCACCAGGCCCTGAAGGAGGGCAAGACCATCCTGCTGGAGGGTCAGCTGGGCTCCATGAAGGACCCCGACCTGGGCATCTTCCCCATGACCACCTCCTCCCACACTCTGGCCGGCTTTGGCTGTGTGGGCGCTGCGGTGCCCCCCACCGCGGTGGAGGACGTCATCTGCGTCACCAAGGCTTACTCCTCCTCCGTGGGCTCCCACACCGAGCCCTTCGTCAGCGAGCTGCTGGGCGAGGAGGGCGACGAGCTGCGCCGCCGTGGCGGTGACAAGGGCGAGTTCGGCGCCACCACTGGCCGTCCCCGCCGTGTGGGCTGGTTTGATGCCGTAGCCACCAAGTACGGCTGCATGGTGCAGGGCGCCACCAAGGTGGCTCTCACCTGCCTGGACGTGCTGGGCTACCTGGACGAGATCAAGGTCTGCACCGGCTACGAGATCGACGGCAAGGTCACCGACGTCTTCCCTGTCACTCCCCTGCTGATGAAGGCCAAGCCCGTCTTCACCACTCTGCCCGGCTGGAAGTGCGACATCCGCGGCTGCAAGGACTACGAGTCCCTGCCCCAGCAGGCCAAGGACTATGTGGACTTTTTGGAGGCCCACATCGGCGCCCCCATCACCATGGTCTCCTCCGGCCCCAAGCGTGATGAAATGACCTACCGCACCCCCAAAATCTAACCGATCCATCGCGCCGGATGCCACCCCCTTGTGGCATCCGGCGTGCCATTTCTACGGACCAGGAGTTTTACCTATGAAACGTATCTTTTCTGCCGGCCTGTCTGTGGCTCTGGCGTGTTCCCTGTGCCTGACTCCCGTCTCCGCCCTTACCGTCCAACAGGCCGGTGCTCTTCTGGAACAATTCTATGTGGACCAGATTCCCGACTCCGTTCTGGCCCAGGAGGATCTGGACTCCATGCTGGAGGCCCTGGGTGACCCCTACACCGTCTACATGACCAAGGAGGAGTACAGTGCCTTCCTGAACTCGGTCAACGGGGAAACTCTGGTGGGGATCGGCGTGTCCATTCAAAAGGAAGTCACGGAACACGGATTTCTGATCCTGTCCATCCTCCCCGACTCCCCGGCGGAGCAGGCCGGACTGGAGGAGGGCGACTGCATCATGTCCATTGACGGAGTGCCCGTCACCGCCTCGGAGCAGTCCTCTGCCCTGACCGGTCAGGAGGGCTCCCGGGTCACGCTGACCGTCCTCTCCGGCAAAACGGGTTCCACCCGGGAGCTGACCCTCACCCGCCGGAAGGTACAGGTGCCCATCGTCACCTACTCTCTGGTGGACGGGGTGGCCGTGATCGAGTGCATCAGCTTCGGTGACACCACCGCAGAAACCATCTCCCAGGCGCTGGCCCAATACGACGATCTGGACCGCCCCATCCTTCTGGACCTGCGCTCCAACCCCGGCGGCTCCACCAATGCCGCCGCAGACAGCGTCGGCAGCTTTATTGGCCGACACAATATCACCTATTTCCGGGACAGCGATGGGAAATACACGCAGGTTTACAGCAGCAGCGACTATGCTGACCGGACCGATCAGCCGCTCATCATCCTTACCGACGGCAATTCTGCCAGCGCCTCTGAGCTGTTTTCCGCCGCCATCCGGGACTACCGCGCCGGAATCGCTGTGGGCGGCCGCACCTATGGCAAGGGTATCGCCCAGATCGTGCTGGACGAGGAGTCTGCTCCCGGCCTTTTTGACGGGGACGCTCTGAAGATCACCTCCTACCGCTTTTTCTCTCCCGACGGTGCCACCAACGACACCATTGGTGTGCTGCCCACCCTCATGATCTCCCAGGAATATGCCCCGGCCGCGGCGCTGCTGCTCACGGCCGCTCAGCCCCAGGACAGCCAGGGATACTGGAAGCTGGAACTTGCCGGCTGTACCTTCTACATCTCCGGCAAGCAGGCCGCCCAAGAGGAATACCGGGAGGCCTTTGACCAGCTGCTGGAGGCCCTGCCTCCCTCCGCCCAGCTCAGCCAGGGTGCCGGAGGCAGCCAGTGGACCGCCGTCTCCCCTGCTCAGGCCGCTCAGGCTTCTGGGCTGAGCTACAACTGCCGCTGGAACTACACCGATCTGGAGCAGTGCGACTATGCCAACGATGTGGCCACCCTGTCCGCCTATGGGCTGCTGGGCGGCTTCCCGGACAGCTCTTTCCGGCCGGAGCAGTCCATCACCCGGGGCGAATTTGCTGTTTTGCTGGCCTCTGCCCTGAATCTGCGTCAGAGCGGCTCGGCAGGCTTTACCGACGTCCCCTCCGACGCCTGGTACACCAAGGCGGTGGATGCCATGGTGGCCAAAGGATTTTTGGCCGGACGGAGCAGCACCAGCTTTGCTCCCCAGGACAGCCTCACCTATGAGGAGCTGGTCACCATTCTCTCCGCTGTCTCCTCCTGGGCCTGTATGGACGGCTACGCTATGGCCGACCAGCCCATTTTCTCCGGCCAGCAGGCCGCCTACGCCGGTCTGAGCGACTGGGCTCAGGCCCCCGCCTGGCGTCTTTCCGCCCTCGGGGTGGAGCTGGATCTCAGCGCTCCTCAGGCTCCCGCCACCCGGGACCAGGCCGCCCACCTGATCTGCCAATTTCTGCGGGCTTCCGGCCTGCTTTGGAATGTATAATTTTTATCGTTTTACAGTAGAAAGGACGAATTCACCATGACAAAAATCGACATTGTCTCCGGCTTTTTGGGCGCCGGCAAGACCACTCTCATCAAGAAGCTGCTGGACGAGGTGTTCCGCGGCGAGAAGATCGTGCTCATCGAAAACGAGTTTGGCCAGATCGGCATTGACGGCGGCTTTCTGAAGGACGCCGGGGTGGAGATCACCGAGATGAACTCCGGCTGCATCTGCTGCTCTCTGGTGGGCGACTTCGGCGCGGCCCTCAAGCAGGTTCTGGCCGACTACGCCCCTGACCGCATCGTCATCGAGCCCTCCGGCGTGGGCAAGCTGTCCGACGTCATTGCCGCCGTGGAGCGCGTCCAGGCCGAGGCACCCGATCTGCACCTCAACAGCTTTGTCACCGTGGTGGACGCCACCAAGGCCAAGATCTATATGAAGAACTTCGGCGAGTTCTTCAACAACCAGGTGGAGCACGCCAGCGCCATTCTCCTCTCCCGCACCCAGAAGATGGACGAGGCCAAGCTGAACACCGCCGTGAAGCTGCTGCGGGACAAAAACGCCAAGGCTGCCATCCTCACCACCCCCTGGGACCAGCTCACCGGCGCTCAGATCCTTTCCGCCATGGAGGGCGGCCACTCTCTGGCCCAGGAGCTGATGGAGGAAATCGCCCACCAGCATCACCACCACGACCATGATGAGCACTGCGACTGCGGCTGCCACGATCACGACCACGAGCATCATCACCACGATCATGAGCACGAGGACGAGCATCACCACCATGACCACGACGAGCACTGCGACTGCGGCTGCCACGATCATGACCATGACCACCATCACCACGAACATGACCACGACCACAGCTGTGACGAGGCTGCCTGTGACGCCTGCCTGGCCTGCGATATGGGCCACGAGCACCACCATCACCACCACGACCACGACGCCGACGAGGTGTTCACCTCCTGGGGCCGCGAGACGCCCCGGAAGTACAGCCGCGAAGATCTCCAGGACGCCCTGTCCGCCCTGGCCATGGGCGAGGATTACGGCGTGATCCTCCGTGCCAAGGGTATCCTGCCCTGCGACGACGGCCAGACCTGGCTGCACTTCGACCTGGTGCCCGGCGAGTTCCAGATCCGGGAGGGCGCTGCCGACTATACCGGCCGTCTGTGCGTCATCGGCTCCGATCTCAAGGAGGAACAGCTGGAGAAGCTGTTCCTGCTGGCGTGAGGTGACGGAACATGCCTGATTCCCGAATTCCTCTCTATTTGATCACCGGCTTTCTGGACAGCGGCAAGACCACCCTGCTTATCGACACCCTGAATATGGACTACTTCAACGACGGCCAGCGCACCGTGCTCATCCGCTGTGAGGACGGCGAGGAGGAGTACGACCAGGAGAAGCTGTCCAAGCGCAACTGCCGTCTGGTGCCGGTGGAGGACCAGTCCCAGCTCACCCGCGGCTTTCTGGACGAGGTGGAGCGGCGCTATCAGCCCGAGCGCGTCCTGCTGGAGTATAACGGCATGTGGCCCATCCAGATCCTCCGGGATCTGAAGCTGCCCCGGGAGTGGGGACTGTACCAGGCCATCCACGTCATCGACGCCACTACCTTTGAGATGTACCGCACCAACATGCAGTCCATGATCGTGGACCAGGTGTCCGAGGCAGACATGGTGCTCTTCAACCGCTGCACCCCGGACATGCCTCTGTCGGGCTGGAAGCGGTCCATCCGGGCGGTCAACCGCATGTGCGAGATCGTCTTTGAGGACGAGCGTGGCGAGGAGCTGGAGGTGGAGGACATCCTCCCCTACTCTCTGGACAGCGACCACCTGGAGCTGGAGGATGACGATTACGGCATCTGGTATATTGACATCCAAGACCACCCCGAGCGCTACGAGGGCAAGACCGTCACCTTTAAGGCCCAGGCCATGACCAGCATGAAGCTGCCCAAGGGCACCTTCATTCCCGGCCGCAACGCCATGACCTGCTGTGTAGACGACATCCGTTTCTTCGGTTTCCTGTGCAAATATGACCGCAGCCGCTCCCTGCGCAAGGGGGAGTGGGTCACCGTCACCGCTCAGATCCGCTGGGAGCACGCCGCCGTCTACGAGGGTGAGGGCGTGGTGCTCTATGCCCAAACCGTGGAAAAGGCCGAGCCTCCCAAAGATCCCCTGGTTTATTTCCGCTGATTTTCCTTCCCCCGGTGAGGCATTTTGCCCTGCCGGGGGATTTTTCTGTCTCTTGGAGCCACCTCAAGGTTGACACCACTCTCCGTCACGCACTATAATAAACTCAGAAACTTATCATACATTCCATCTGTTCGGAGCATTCCGTGGGGGCTTGGTGCCCTTTTGTTTCGGACCCTGCGGGACTGGCCCTCCAGTCCACTTTTTATGCAACGGAAGCCAATGCGTATGAAAGGAGCGATCTACTTGACCGCAGCAGAAAAAAAGCAACTGATGGCCACCGCCTGTAAGGTGCGCATGGGTGTTATTGAGGGAACCCACGCCGCCAAGGCCGGTCATCCCGGCGGCAGCCTGTCCGCCGCGGACCTGTTTACCTACCTGTACTTTAAAGAGATGAACGTGGATCCCAAGAACCCCAAGTGGGAGGACCGGGACCGCTTTGTCCTGTCCAAGGGTCACACTGCCCCCGGCCTGTACGCCGCCCTGGCGCTGCGGGGATTCTTCCCCGAGAGCGACCTGCTCACCCTGCGCCACATCGGCAGCCACCTCCAGGGCCACCCCAACATGAACGAGACCCCCGGCGTGGACATGTCCACCGGTTCTCTGGGCCAGGGTGTCTCCGCTGCCGCCGGCATGGCTCTGGCCGCCAAGTACCAGGGCAAGGACTGCCGGGTGTACACCCTGCTGGGTGACGGCGAGATCCAGGAGGGCCAGGTTTGGGAGGCCTTTATGCTGGCCCATCACTACAAGCTGGACAACCTGTGCGTTATCATCGACAACAACGGCCTGCAGATCGACGGCAACATCGCCGACGTGATGAGCCCCTACCCCATCCCTGAGAAGCTGAAGGCCTTCGGTTTTGAAGTGGCTGAGATCGACGGCCACGACTTTGAACAGATGGAGGCCGCCTTTGCCAAGGCCAAGGAAACCAAGGGCGTGCCCTTCGCCATCGTGATGAAGACCACCAAGGGCAAGGGCGTCAGCTACATGGAGAACCAGGCTGGCTGGCACGGCAAGGCCCCCAATGACGAGGAATACGAGAAGGCCATGACGGAGCTGAAGGCTCAGCTGGCAGAAGTGGAGGCGATGTAAGATGGCAGACGTGAAAAAGATCGCAACCCGTGACAGCTACGGCAACGCTCTGAAGGAGCTGGGTGCCGAGCACGACAACCTGATCGTCTTTGACGCTGACCTGGCCGGCGCCACCAAGACCGCCACCTTCCAGAAGGCTTTCCCCGGCCGTCACTTTGACTGCGGCATCGCCGAGGGCAACATGATCGCTGTGGCCGCCGGTGCCTCTACCATGGGACTGGTGCCTTTCGCCTCCAGCTTTGCCATGTTCGCCGCCGGCCGCGCCTTTGAGCAGGTGCGCAACTCCATCGGCTATCCCCGCCTCAACGTGAAGATCGGCGCCACCCACGGCGGCATCTCCGTGGGCGAGGACGGCGCGTCCCACCAGTGCTGTGAGGACTTCGCCCTCATGCGCTCCATCCCCGGCATGGTGGTCATGTCTCCCGCCGACGATGTGGAGGCCCGTGCCATGGTGAAGGCCGCCTACGAGTATGTGGGCCCCGTCTACATCCGCTTTGGCCGCGCCGCTGTCCCCGTGTTCCACGAGGAAGAGGGCTACACCTTTGAGATCGGCAAGGGCGAGGTGCTCCAGGACGGCACCGATGTGGCCATCATCGCCAACGGCCTGATGGTCGCCGAGGCCATCGAGGCGGGCAAGGTCCTCGCCGAGGCCGGCATCTCCGCCCGGATCATCAACATGGCTACCATCAAGCCCCTGGACGAGGAGCTGGTGCTGAAGGCCGCCAAGGAGTGCGGCAAGATCATCACCTGTGAGGAGCACAACATCCTGGGTGGCCTGGGTGAGGCTGTGTGCGGTGTTCTGGCCGAGAAGTGCCCCACCCCTGTGCGCCGCATCGGCGTCAACGACGAGTTTGGCCACTCCGGCCCCGCTGCCGCTCTGCTCAAGCAGTTCGGTCTCTCCGCGGAGCACATCGTGGAGGTCGCCAAGGACTTCTGCGGCAAGTAATTTGTGTATAAAAAGTGCCCCAGGCAGTAGCCTGGGGCACTTTTTTGCGTTATTTTGATGTTACTGAGCCAGGATCTCGTCCTTACGCTCCAGCAGCTCATCGGACATCAGCATCTTCTTGACCTCGTCAAAGCCCAGACGGGTGACGGTATCGGCAAAGCGCTCCTTGGGCTCGCCGTAGGCCTTGAAGAGCAGCATGCACTTCTCCACCATGTTCAGCACTTCTTCCTCGCTGGTGAAGATCACATCCAGGCAACGGCCCATAGCGGTGCGCTTGCCCCAGCGGCCGCCCAGATAGACCTGATAACCGGTGGTCTGGGCCTCAATGGCGTGGAAGGGGCACTTGCGGATGCAGCGGCCGCAATGGTTGCAGGTGTTGGGGTCGATGGTGGCTTTGCCCTCCACGACCTTGGCCACGTGCATGGGGCACTCCTTCTCGCACATCTTACAGCCCTTACACAGCTCAGGGTGGACCAGGGGGATCCGCTGACCCACGATGCCCACGTCGTTCAGGTCGGGCTTGACGCAGTTGTTGGGACAGCCGCCCACGGCAATCTTGAACTTGTGGGGCAGCTTCACCTGATTGTAGCCCACAAAGAAACGCTCATGGATCTTTTGGGACAGAGCGTAGGTGTCAATGAGGCCGTACTGGCAGGTGGTACCCTTACAGGAGACCACCGGGCGCACCTTGGCGCCGGTACCGCCGGTCTCCAGACCGGCCTGCTCCTTCAGATACTGACGCAGAGGCTCGATGTTCTCAAAGGGAACACCCTGGATTTCCATGGTCAGGCGGGTGGTCATGGCGATCTCGCCGCTGCCGAACTTCTTGGCGGCCTCAGCTACCACCGCGCACTCCTCGGCTGTAATCTTTCCGTTGCGGGTGATGACCCGGCCATTAAAGCGGTCGGCAGTCCGCTTGTCCCACAAAAAGCCCAGGCCCTTGACCCGGGTGATCTCACTCTGAGGAATCTTGTTTTCACTCATAGATAATATAACCTCCCTGTTTTCCGTACCGCAATTTCATGCAGCACCGGGCATAAAATCTGCCGCATGTCCAAAGGACCCGGAAGGCTTCCCCACCTTCCTCTGCCGTACAGCCGGTCCTGGACATTCTTTTACAGATACTAGCATACAGGAATCCCTTTCCCCTGTCAATCACCTGCTGCACACGATTCTCCCTCTATGTCCTGGGGAGAGAGCAGTTCAAACAGCTGCCGGTACCGCTGGGCGAAGACGCTGCCCTTACGCCACAGGAAGGTGATATCATGGCTCTCCTGAAAATCCTCCAAGGGAATAGCCCGCAAAAGCCCCTGTCCCAGCTGAGGCTGAGCCGCAGCCTGATAGAGAAATCCCACCCCGCAGCCCAGCAGCAGCAGTTTTTTCAATACATTCATGTCGCTGACCTGAATGACGCTGCGAAAATCCTCCACCGCCCGATTCTCCCGACTCAGCGCCCGGCGGATGATCTCCCGGTTGCCGGAACCCGGCTCCCGCACCACCAGAGTCTCCCCCAGAAGGTCGGAGAGCACCTTAGGCTCCTGCTCAAACTGATACTCTGCCCCGCATACCGCCAGATAGGGTTCCCGCCGGTAGAGAAGGGAATCGTAGTCGCTTTTGCAAAAATAGCCCTCCACGATGGCAAAATCCAGCTCTCCCTGGTCCAGGGCGGCGCACAAACGTTCTGTATTGGACACCCGCATGGAGATGGGCGCGTCGGGATACAGCCGGTGGTACCGGGCCAGAGGCTCCGGGATCAGCGACATACCTACGGTAGGCGTCACGCCGAAAACCAGACGGTGGGCTCCAGGTCCCGGATCGTGAAGGCGGCGGCGCAGCATCTGCTCATCATGCTTTACCGTCAGCGCCATGCTCCGCAGCAGCTCTCCTTCCCGGGTCAGGGAGAGGCGCTTGTTGGCATAGGTGAACAGCGGTGCCTCATACTGCTCCTCCAGCCAGCGGATATGCTGGGAGACGGCAGGCTGGGTGATGTTCAGCGCTTCGGCAGCCCGGGTATAGTTCATATATTGGCACACAGCCAGAAAAGTATCCATTCGAAAATCTAGCATGGGTATCCCTCCTGCTTTTATCATAACATAGATTTATATATAAATAAAGATAAACAATTTTTCATTATGGAAAAAGTATGTTATGATAAGGCCACCTCAGAAAAAGAGAGTACGAAAGGGGAAACAACTTGTTATGAAAACGAAAGAGAACCCGGCACGGATGCTGTGGCAGCTGTTTAAAGCCACCTTCCTGCTCAGCGCTTTCACCTTCGGCGGCGGCTTTGTCATCGTATCCCTGATGAAGAAGAAATTCGTGGAAGATCTTCAGTGGCTGGAGGAGGAGGAGATGCTGGACATCACCGCCATCGCCCAGTCCTCTCCCGGTCCTATTCCTATCAACGCCTCGGTAATCCTCGGGTACCGGATGTACGGAGTGATCGGCTCCCTGGTTGCCATCCTGGGCACCGCCCTCCCCCCCATGATCATCATCTCGGTCATCTCTGTTTTCTACACCCAGTTCCGCTCCAACCGCATTATCGCCATCGCTCTGCAGGTCATGCGGGCCGGTGTAGCGGCAGTCATCTTCGACGTGGTCATCAACCTGGCCAAGAACGTGATCGCCACCAAGCGTACCCTCTACATTCTCCTCATGGCCACCGCTTTTGTGGGTAAGGTCATTCTGGGCGTAGACGCCATGATCGTGATCCTGTGCTGCCTGGTGGTCGGCCTGGTGGATCTGGCCATGGAGCTGCGCAGCAATCGAAAGGTGGTGGCGTAAATGAACATCCTTACGCAGTTGTTCTTCGCCTTCATTCAGGTAGGCATGTTCAGCGTGGGCGGCGGCTACGCCGCCATCCCCCTCATCCAGAACCAGATCGTGGACATCCACGGCCTGATGACGCTGGCTGAGTTTACCGACCTCATCACCATCGCGGAGATGACCCCCGGTCCCATCTCCATCAACTCCGCCACCTTCGTAGGCATGCGCCTGGCCGGCATCCCCGGCGTGCTGCTGTGCACCCTGGGCTGCATCATCCCCTCCTTCTGCATCTGCCTGGCTCTGGCCCACTTCTACTACAAGTACCGCAGTTTCAGCGGCGTGCAGACCGTTCTGTCCGCCCTGCGCCCCGCGGTGGTCGCCCTTATCGCCTCCGCCGGACTGTCCATCCTGCTGCTGGGTGTGTTCCAGTCCGACCTGGCCCACGTGGCTCTCTCCAATTTCCGCTGGATCGAGGCCGTGATCTTTGCGGGCGCCCTGTTTATCCTGCGCAAGTTCCGCCCCAGCGCCATCGCCGTCATCTTCGGCTCTGGCGTGGTAGGCACCGCAGCCTATCTGCTGCTGGGCCTGGCGTGAGCCTCTCTCCTTTCCACCCGGAACGGGATCTCCCGTTCCGGGCATTTTTTCTTGTCTTTGACACCCCGCCCTGCTATCATGAAATCACCATCCAACAAGGAGGAGTTTTGTGGGTACCATCTTTGACTACCTGGACTGGCGGGGAGACATCCCCTTTGCCCAAGTTCCTTTGAACCCGGTGGACGCGCTGATTTTATCCACCCTGGCCTACGTCCATTTTCAGGACCTGGTCCCCCAGCGGCCCGGTCCCGGCGTGCCTCTGGCCCAGGCCGCCCAGGCTTTTCTCTCCCTTCCGGAATCTTCTACGGAGGATCGGGTACGGTGTGACAACGACCGCAAGCTCCTCCGTGCCCTGATGGACGCTCCCCGGTTTTCCGGGCTGACGCTCACCTTCCACCAGGATATCTTCTCCCCCCAGCAGGAGACTCAGTTTGCCGCGCTGGCCATCCGCGTGAGCCAGGAGGAGACCTTCCTGGCCTTCCGGGGGACCGACTCCACTCTGGTAGGCTGGAAAGAGGACTTCAACATGAGCTTTCTGGACACTGTCCCAGCTCAGCAGGCTGCGCTGGACTACCTCACCGCCTGGGTCGCCCACAGCCCCGGTCCTGTTATTCTGGGCGGCCATTCCAAGGGCGGTAATCTGGCTGTCTACGCCGCCGCCCTGGCCTCCCCCACGGTACGGGACCGGGTCAAAGCGGTGTACAACAACGACGGCCCCGGATTTACCAAAAAGGTGCTCACTGCGCCCGGCTATCTGGAACTCATCCCCCGTATCCACTCCTTTGTTCCCCAGTCCTCGGTGGTGGGAATGCTGCTGGAGCATGAGGACCCCTACACCGTCATCAAAAGCCGCCAGCTTGGCATTTTCCAGCATGACCCCTACTCCTGGGAGGTACAGGGCGGCGGCTTTGTGGTGGTAGATCAGGTGACGCAGGGCAGCCGAAAGCTGGACCAGACGGTAAAAAGCTGGCTGGACGCCCTCACTCCAACGGACCGGGAAGTTTTCCTGGACGGCCTGTATCAGGCTCTGGCGGGCACACAAGCCCGCTCCCTGGATGACCTGGCCCAGCCTAAAAATCTGTACACCGTCTTTCAGGGCCTCACCCGTCTGGACGAGGGAACCCGTACCAGCATCGCCCGCACCCTGGGACTGCTGGCCAAATCCGCCGCAGGCGTGCTATTAGACGACGATTCCTGACGTTCTCTCTTTACATCCCCCTGAAACCTGCTATACTGAATGATTAGTGCAGCAGATTTTGGGGGTGTTTTTATGGTGGGCATGGGTACTATCGCCAACGTGCTGGCCATCGTCGTGGGCGGCTGCATCGGCCTGCTGGCCAAAGGCGGGCTGAAACAGTCTGTTCAGGACAGTGTCATCCGCTCCCTGGGGCTGGCCACTCTGTTTATTGGAGCGGGCGGAGCCCTGTGTGGGATGCTGGTGATCTCTGACGGAGGACTGTCCACCGTCAGCACCCGGGACACTCTGTTTATGATCCTCTCTCTGGCGCTGGGTACTCTGGTCGGTGAATTCTGTGATTTTGACGGCAAAATGGAGCGGCTGGGCGTGTGGCTGAAAGCCCGGGCCGACCGCAAGGGAGGCGACAACCAGTTTGTCCAGGGTTTTGTTACCGCCTCTCTGGTGGTATGCATCGGTGCCATGGCCATTGTGGGCTCTATCCAGGACGGCCTGTCCGGCGACCCCTCCACCCTGTACACCAAGTCCATTCTGGACTTTCTCATTGTGATGATTTTTGCCTCTACCTACGGCAAGGGAGCCATTTTCTCCGCCCTGCCGGTGGGAGTGCTCCAGGGGACGGTCACTCTGTGCGCCGGGCTCCTCTCTCCCGTGTTCAGCCAGCCCGTTATTGACAATCTGTCCTTCCTGGGCAGCATGCTCATCTTCTGTGTGGGCGTCAACCTGTGCTTCGGCACCAAGTTCAAGGTTGCCAATATGCTGCCCGCTCTGGTCTTTGGTGCGGTGTTTACCGCCGCTGGACCGCTTCTCCCCTTTTAATTCCCTTTGCCTCGAGCTGAGATCATCGGCCCGGGGTAAATTTTTTCGTGGGATTTCCCGCCAAGCCGCGTATATATCAATAGAAACAACAACCAGGAGGTGAGGACATGGACCTATGGGCATGGATGGAGCGGCTGGGCCAGGACGACCACGAAGCCCTGGAGCATCTGCTGGCCCACTACGACGGCATGCTGCGCTACATCATCAGCGGCATGCTCTCCGATCCCCAGGACCAGGAGGACTGCCTGGCCCAGGTCCGCGCCAAGCTGTGGGAGGGGCGTCACCAATATGATCGGGAAAAAGCCAGCCCCACCACCTGGCTCACCGCCCTGTGCCGCAACACCGCCTACGACCACCTCCGCGCCCAGCACCGCCGCGGATTTCCGGAAGAACTGGACCCCCGCCGTCCCGACCCGGCCCCCGGACCGGAGGAGAAGGTGCTTCAAAAGGAGCGGATCCAGCGTCTGCAGGAGGCACTGGACAAGCTGTCCGCCCGGGACCGCGCCCTCTTCTACCGCAAATATTACTACCTCCAGTCCACTGCCCGGATTGCCGCCGAGCTGGGCACCACGGAGCGAGCCGTGGAGGGGAAGCTCTACCGCATCCGCAAACGCCTGCAAACCTTGTTAGGAGGTGACGCCACATGAAGCCGGATGAATTTGACCTCCAGCTGATGGACGAGATGTCCCAACTCCCTCCCCCTGCTCCGGAGGTGCACGACTATACCCCCTGGCAGGCCTCCATCCGTAAGATCATCTGGGGCATGGTGCTGATCACCTTTCGCTTTGAATTCTTCTCCCTCCAGTACCTGTTGCCCCTGCTGGGAGCCACCCTCCTCTATCTGGGCTACCGTTCCCTGCGGAAAAGCGACCCTTGGTTTACTCTGTGCTGGAGCCTGTCCGCCTTTCTGCTGGTCATCCACATAGCCTATGACATTCTGACAGCCACCCCAATCATGGCACAAATCACGCAAAATACAGTCCTCAACAACTCCCTGACAGCCCTGATGGTGGTTGCCAACGCGGTGATTCTCTTCGCCCTGCGTGCCGGTATCCGCCGCCGCTTCGCTTCCGTAGCAGGAGTGAAACCCAAGGACTGGCTGGGCCGGGGACTGGTCGCCTACCTTCTGTGCCTGGCACTTGCCCTGTGGTCCACCCTGGAGCCAGCTACCGAATCCGGCCTGTTCGGCGACTCCATTACCAACGACTGGCTCTACTATGGCCGTATCCTTGCTGTCATCGTATTCCAGATCTATCTGCTGGTCTGCATCTTCCGCCAAAGTGAGTCCCTGGTCGGCCAGGGGTATGACATTGTTCCCGCACCGGTCCGGCTGCCAGGCAAGTTCTTCGTCCTGGGAGTCTTTCTCCTGGTTCTGCTGGCTATTCTCCCTGCTCTGTGGCTCAGCTGCTACCTGCCCATCGGGGAGACCCAGGAGGTCACCGCCCCCCTGGCCGGCTACCAGACCGCCGTACGGGACCATCTGGTAGAGCTGGGTCTGCCCCAGGAGCTGGCCGACACCCTAGACGAGGCAGAGCTTACCCGCTGCAAGGACGCCTACGCCGTGGAGACCGGGTCCTGGAGCGACCTGAATCTCACCGATGACATAGTCCCCCAGACCGAAGGAAATGATCTTCTTGTCCAGGTGGAGGACACCCAGGCCCGCTTCTCCGTGTGGCTGGTCTTTCTTCCCCAGGGGCAAGTGCGGTGGTACTACTTCTTCCAGTACGACACCCTGCCTGCTCTGCGCCTTCAGGAACAGTTCTCCCTGGACGTGTCGGGCAACGATGCTCACGACGACTACACCGCCGCCCTGCTCTGGCAGGAAGGGGAGACTGCCTACCTCTCCCATCCCCAGGTGCAGCTGGCCGGCGGCCAAACCGCAGAGGAACTCAACGAGGCGCAGCAGTGGTGGTATGAGGAAGAGCTGGAGCGGCTGGGACACCTCCACTACGCCCCCTACTTCTCCTTCTCCATCCCCCAAAAGGCTACCATGCTAGGCGGCTATCTGGCCTATACCGCAGATGCCAGCGAACACTTAGAGCGAGAAAACGACTATCCTTACTACGACTTCACCCATCTCTTTCTCCGCCGCCAGACCTCTTTACTCCACTACCCCTTCCGCTCCATCGACGACCTGGGAGGTTTGGGCTCTTTGGGCGCTTACGGCCCCATCCGCTCCGCCTACGGAACCTTTGAGTACTCCGCTCCCTTCCCACAATGATCGAAAATTCCGCCGGAACTCCCGGCGGGATTTTTTTGCCCTCCTCTGGAAATGCCAGTCCCATTTTGATACAATGGAGAAAACGCGAAGAAAGAGGGAATGTGTATGCGTACCATCCAAGCCGCCGCCATCACGGAAGCGGTGGCTCGCCTGTGCATCCAGGCCAACACCTACCTGCCCGCTGACATCGTTGCCGCTCTGGACCGGCAGCGCAAGGCCGAGCCCTGGCCTCTGGCCAAGGAGACCCTAGGTCTGTTGTGGGACAACATGAAGTTGGCCGAAGAGACCCACATGCCCGTCTGCCAGGACACCGGCATGGCCTGCGTATTTGTGGAGCTGGGCCAGGATGTGCACATTGAGGGCGACTTTGAGGCCGCCATTCACGAGGGCGTGCGCCAGGGCTACGGCGAAGGGTATCTCCGCAAGTCCATCGTGGGCGACCCTCTGCGCCGGGTGAACACGGAGGACAATACCCCTGCTGCCATCACCGTGCGCCTGGTTTCTGGGGACCGGTGCACCCTCACCGTGGCTCCCAAGGGCTTCGGCAGCGAGAATATGAGCCGTCTCGGCATGCTTAAGCCCGCCGACGGCGTGGAGGGCGTAAAGAACTTTGTCATCGAGACCGTTCGTCTGGCCGGCTCCAACCCCTGCCCCCCCATCGTGCTGGGCATCGGCATCGGCGGCAGCTTTGACAAGGTAGCCTATCTGGCCAAGCACGCCCTGCTGCGCCCCATCGACCAGCCCAATCCCGACCCCTACTACGCCCAGCTGGAGCAGGAGCTGCTGGAGGCTGTCAACGCTCTGGGCGTCGGTCCCCAGGGCTTCGGCGGGCAGACCACCTGCCTGGGGCTGTCCATTGAGACTGCCCCCACCCATGTGGCCGGACTGCCGGTGGCCGTCAATGTGAGCTGCCATGTGACCCGCCGGGCCACGGAAGAGCTGTAAAGGAGGTCCATGTCATGCAATATAAACTGACCACTCCCGTCACCCGGGAGGATCTGGCTCCCCTGCGGGCCGGAGATACGGTTCTGCTCTCCGGGGTGGTATACACCGCCCGGGACGCCGCTCACAAGCGGCTCATGGAGCGGCTGGACGCCGGGGAGCCCCTGCCCTTCCCTCTGGAGGGCAGCGCCATCTATTACGTAGGTCCCACTCCGGAGAAGCCCGGGCAGGTCATCGGCTCTGCCGGTCCCACCACCAGCGGGCGGATGGACGCCTACTCCCCCCGGCTTCTGGATCTGGGCCAGTCCATCATGATCGGCAAGGGCAAGCGCAACCAGGCGGTCAAAGATGCAGTGGTACGCAACGGTGCGGTGTATCTGGCTGCCCTGGGCGGCGCAGGCGCACTCATGGCGGGGAGCGTCAAAGAGCTGGAGGTCATCTGCTGGGAGGATCTGGGCTGTGAGGCCGTCCGCCGTTTGGAGGTAAAGGATTTTCCCCTTACGGTAATTCTGGATTCCAAGGGCGGCGACCTCTACGAGAGCGGTCCGGCGGCATACCTAGCTTCTCTTGAGGCAAAGGAGGGGTAAAGGATGTTCACCTGCACCCAATGTGCCATCGAGGCCTGCCGTTCCGGACAGCTGGACAAGATGCCCAAGAACTGTCCTATGCAGGATCCGGCCTTTTTTGAGCAGCTTTTAGAGGAATACTTTAAGCCGGAGAACCACGACTTCTTTGTCACCAGCGCCGTCATCGAAGCGGCGGGCTACTGCCGCTGGCCCCGTCTGCGGGAGACAGTGGAGTTTGCCAAGCGGATGGGCTACACCAAGCTGGGCCTGGCCTTCTGCGCGGGACTTCATAAGGAGGCCGCCATTGTAGACCGCATCTTAAGACAGAACGGCTTTGAGGTCTCCTCCGTGATCTGCAAGACCGGTTCCATCCCCAAGGACCGTGCCGGAGTCCCGGCGGATTACCGGGTACGCCCGGGCACCTATGAGGTGATGTGCAACCCCATCGCCCAGGCGGAGCTGCTCAACAAGGAGGGCACCCAGTTCAACATCTGCCTGGGCCTGTGCGTAGGCCACGACTCCCTCTTTTATAAATATTCCAAGGCTCTGGTCACCACCCTGGTGGCCAAGGACCGGGCCACAGGCAACAACCCCGCCGCCGCCATCTACTGCGCCGACGGATATTTCAAATCCCGGCTGGATCTCAACAACCCTTAATTCTTTTCATTTTTAAGACCGGAGCAGTCGCTCCGGTCTTTTTTCTTCTTGACCGGGACACTCCACCGTGGTATGATCACTCTGTCTCAAATAAGACAGTTTGGAGGTGTCCCCTGTGACGGAGCTTACCGCGGCCGAGCGTTCCCTGCTGAGCCGCTGCCCCCTGCTTCTGGGCGGGGATGAGGCACTGGTGCTGCGCGTTGCCGGGTCGGAAGACGCCTGGGTCCAGGATTTTGCCGCTGGTGAGGTACTCTACCAGCCACACCGGTTTCTCCGCTGTCTGGGGGTACTGCTCTCCGGGCAGGTCCGGGTGACCAATGGGGCCCTGTCAGTCAGCACCCTGGAGGCTGGAGAACTCTTCGGAGCCGCTGCTCTCTATAACGACGCCCCTGACTACGCCACGACTCTCACCGCCCACACCCCCTGCCGGGCTATCTTCTTTCCCCAGGCCACGGTGGACCGGCTGCTGGGGGAAGAACCTCTGCTGCGCCGCAACTACCTGCGCTATCTCTCCGGCCGCATCCGATTTCTCTCCGGGCGGCTCCAGTCGGTGACCCAGTCGGGATCGGAAGGCAAGCTGGCCCGCTATCTGCTGGCCAATGCCGTGGACGGTCCGGTCAACATCTCGGCCACCGATCTTGCCCGGCAGCTGGGACTCAGCCGCGCTTCCCTCTACCGGGCCTTTGACGCACTGGAACAGGCGGATCTCATCCGCCGCTCAGGGAAGACCATTGAAGTTCCCAGCCTCCCCGCCCTCCAGTCCGTCCTATAATTTTGTAGTTTCAAAACGAAAGGAAGATATTATGAAACGCAAACTCTCTCTGCTCCTGTGCGCTGCACTCACCCTGTCCCTGCTGGCAGGCTGCGGTCCTAAAAATACCGGCAATGGCTCCGCTTCCGGTTCGGACAGCACCTCCCAGTCCACCAGTCAGAACACCGGGGACCGCACCCAGGTAGACTTCATGGTCCTCTCCGGCCCCACCGGCGTGGGCGCGGCCAAGCTGCTCTCTGACAACGACGCGGGCACCACCCTCAACGACTACAATGCCGAGGTGGTCACCGAGAATGGCCAGATTCAGACCGCCCTCACCTCCGGTGAGGTGGACATCGCCGCCATCGCCACCAATGTGGCCGCCAATCTTGCCGCACAAAGCGACGGCTCCATCCAGATGCTGGCGGTGAACACCCTGGGCGTGCTGTATATCCTGGATAAGAATGTAGGCGTCACCTCCCTGGCCGACCTGTCCGGCAAGACCATCTACACCACCGGCAAGGGCGCCAATCCTGAGTACATTCTCAACTACCTGCTCACCCAGAACGGTGTGGACCCCGCCACTGACGTAACCATTGAGTGGCTCACCGCCGAAGAGGTTTCCGCCAAAATGATCTCCTCCGACAGCGCCGTGTGTATGCTCCCCGTTCCCGCTGCCACCGCTCTGATGGCCAAGGACTCTGCGGTCAAGCAGGCCATCTCCCTGTCCGACGCATGGGACGAGCTGGGCAACGGTTCCCTGGCCATGGGCTGCGTGGTGGCCCGCACCGAGTTTATCGAGGAGAATCCCCAGGCTGTGGCCGACTTCCTCACCGAGTATGAGGCCTCCATCAACTACATGAAGGACGAGGCCAATGTGGATACCGCCAGTGAACTGGTGGCCCAGTATAAGATCACTCCCTCCACTGCCATCGCCGCTGCGGCCATTCCCCAGTGCAACCTCACCTTTGCCTCCGGTCAGGAGATGAAGGACCTGGTGGAGGGTTACTTCTCCGTTCTGTTCCAGGCCAATCCCGCCTCCATCGGCGGCGGAATGCCCTACGACAGCTTCTACTATGGCGTGGCGTAAATTTCTGACTTATCTGCTGCCCCCGGCCTTTTGGCTGGGGGTTTGGCAGTTGGCGGCCCTTTTTGCCCAGAAGCAGAAGCTGGGCATCTTCCTACCCACCCCCTGGACCGTAGTCCAGACTCTGGCTGCGCTTTGCGTCACCGGCGAATTTTGGTGTACCATTGCCCTGTCTCTGGGCCGCATCCTGGCCGGCATGGTTCTGGGCACTCTGCTGGGCGCTCTGCTGGCCGCCCTCACTTGTGCCTGCTCTTGGGCCGACCTTCTCTTCTCCCCTGTGATCCGCATGATCCGGGCCGTCCCGGTGGTGTCCTTCATTCTCTTGGTCATGCTGGCGGTATACCGCTCTACGGTCCCCATGGTCATCGTCACCCTGATGGTGCTGCCGGTAGTGTGGAGTAACGTGAAGCAGGGCATTGGCCAGGCAGACCGGCAGCTATTGGAGCTGGGACGGGCCTATCGCTTCTCCCGCTGGAAGAAGGTCAAGCTCATCTACCTCCCCTCTATCCAGCCCTATTTTCTCTCCGCCGTTACCACAGGCATGGGCCTAGCCTGGAAGTCCGGGGTAGCTGCCGAGGTGCTGTGTACCCCTCGCCAAGCCATCGGCACCGAGGTCTACAACGCCAAATTTTATCTGGAGATCCCCACACTTTTTGCCTGGACGGCGGTGGTGGTGGCCCTGAGCCTGACCATGGAGTGGCTCCTGGCTGCCGCCGTGCGGCGCTGGAAAGGAGGTGCGTCCCATGCAGGTCACTAATTTGACCCTCTCCTTTGGCGAAAAAAAGGTGCTGGACCACTTTTCCTTAGAAATTCCCAAGGGGGTGACCGTTCTCTCCGGACCCTCCGGCTGCGGTAAGACCACCCTCCTGCGGGTCATTGCCGGACTGGAACATCCCCAGAGCGGACAGGTGGAGGGAATCACTCCCGCCGAGACCGCCTTTCTCTTTCAGGAGGACCGGCTTTTCCCCTGGCGCACGGTGGAGCAGCACCTCACCGACATACTGCCCCGCAGCCGCTGGGATGAGGTCCCCCGCTGGATCGCCCTGGCGGAGCTGGAGGGGGAGGAACACCGCCGCCCCGCTGCCCTCTCCGGCGGGATGCGCCGCCGGCTGGCTCTGGTGCGCTGTCTGGCTCCGGGTGGAAAACTCTACCTGTTGGACGAGCCCTTTACCGGCATCGATCCGGAACGCACAAAGCGGCTTATGACCTTTCTGCGGGAGCTAGGCACGCCGGTCCTGCTGTCCAGCCACGAGACCCAGGTGCTCTCCCTGGCGGATCAGGTGGTGCAGCTGGATGGATATCCTTTGCATATTTTGTAGAGTTTTCTCCTGTTTTTCCCATTTTCCGTCCCTTTTTGCATTTTAACGATCTCTTGCTTGCATCTCTCCTCAAAAACCGCTATAATGTGGAGTATCTTTAGCCCTTTACACGGGCACAGCGGATGTGTGTGTTCCGCTGAAACACGAGAGCGAGGGATCACAATGCTTGCACAAATCGAAGCCATTAACAGTGCGGTAAACGGCGTGGTCTGGGGTCCTATCATGCTGGTTTTATTGGTTGGCACCGGCATCTACCTCACCTTCCGCACCCGGGGGCTGCAGGCCCGGCGCTTTGGGTTCATCCTGCGCAACACCATCGGCACCCTGTTTTCCAAGGATAAGAAAAAGAGCGGCAGCCAGCATAACCTCACCCCCTTCCAGGCGGTATCTACCGCTCTGGCCGGTACGGTGGGCACTGGCAACATTGCCGGCGTTACCGGCGCCATCTTTGTCGGCGGTCCCGGCGCGGTGTTCTGGATGTGGGTTTCCGCCTTCTTTGGCATGATGACCAAGTACGCTGAGATCGTGCTGTCCGTGAAATACCGTCAGGTAGACGAGAAGGGCGCCCACTACGGCGGCCCCATGTACTACATTGAGAAGGGCGCAGGCCAGAAGTGGCTGGCCATCCTCTTCGCCCTGCTGGGCGGCATCGCCTGCTTCGGCATCGGCAACATTGCCCAGTCCACCGAGATCGCCGGCGCGGTGCAGTCCCTCACTGGATTGGATCCCCTGTATACCGGCATCATCCTGGCCATCCTCACCGCCATCGTCGTCATCGGCGGGGTCAAACGCATCGGTCAGGTGGCCTCCTACCTGGTACCCTTTATGGCCTTGTTCTACATCGTGGCCGGTCTGGCCATTATCCTCCTGCGCATTACCGACGTGCCCGCCGCTCTGGCCTCCATCTTTACTCAGGCCTTTAGCCTGGAACCCCGTGAGATCGGCGGCGGTGTGGCCGGCTACACGATTATGATCTCCATGCAGCAGGGCGTGGCCCGGGGCGTGTTCTCCAACGAGGCCGGCCTTGGTTCCGCTCCCATGGCTCACGCCGCCTCCGATACTCAGGAGCCGGTGGAGCAGGGCATGTGGGGTGTATTTGAGGTATTTGTGGACACCATCGTGATTTGTACCCTCACCTCCATGGCCATCCTCCTCTCCGGCGTTCTGGAGTATGACCTCAGCTCCTTCGCCTCCAACGGCGCGGCGGCCGCAGCGGCCTTCAACGCCATTCTCCCCGGCACCATCGGCGGCACAGTCCTGCAAATTAGCCTCTTGTTCTTCGCCCTGTCCACCATTCTTGGCTGGAGCTACTACGGCGAGCGCTGCTGGGGTTACCTGATCAACAACAACAAGGTGGTCAACGTCATCTTCAAAATCGCCTTTGTCCTTATGTGCGTGGTGGGCTCTGTGGGCTCCGGCACCCTCATGTGGAACATCTCCGACACCCTCAACGGTATGATGGCCATCCCCAACCTGGTGGGCCTGCTGCTCCTGTCCGGAACGGTCATTCGCCTGACCCGGGAGTATTTTGACAAGAAGTGAGTGAAGTTCCCCATTGACATTTGGAAACCGCCTCTTTATAATGTTATTTTGTAAAAGCATTGCGGAAGAGGAGTAGCCTGCCCAGGCGGCACAGCGAGGAGACGGTCGGTGCGAGTCTCCCCCCAAAGCAGGTGAAGGTGGCTTCCAAGCTCCGTCCCCCAAGTCGCAGTAAGGGACGGCGGCTCCCGCCGTTACCGGGTCAGAGCGCGGGCCTCCGGTCCGAACTCAGGTGGTACCACGGACGTTTCGTTCGCCCTGAGCCTTTTATGGCTCAGGGCGATTTTTTTGCCCGGAGCCGAACCCCGCCCGGCCCTGCCGGAGCACACAACAGAGGAGTGTTACAACACCCATGAAAAAAGAACTGCCAAAGGTTTATGAGCCCCAGGAAGTCGAATCCCGGGTCTATGAGACCTGGGAGAAGAACGGCTGCTTCAAGGGTCACCGTGACCCGGAGCGCAAGCCCTTTACTATCGTCATGCCTCCCCCCAACGTCACCGGCCAGCTGCATATGGGCCACGCCATGGACTGCGCCCTGCAGGATATCCTCATCCGCTTCAAGCGCATGGAGGGCTACGCCGCCCTGTGGGTACCCGGCATGGACCACGCCGGCATCGCCACCCAGATCAAGGTGGAAGAGGAGCTGCGCACCAAGGAGGGTCTGACCCGCTACGACCTGGGCCGCGAGAAGTTCCTGGAGCGTGTCTGGGACTGGAAGCACAAGTACGGCGACCGCATCGTCAAGCAGCAGAAGAAGATGGGCGTCTCCTGCGACTGGGACCGCGCCCGGTTCACCATGGACGAGGGCTGCTCCAAGGCGGTGCGTGAGGTCTTCTGCAGCCTGTATGAGAAGGGCCTCATCTACAAGGGCAGCCGCATCATCAACTGGTGCCCCCACTGCGTCACTGCTCTGAGCGACGCCGAGGTGGAGTATCAGGACAAGCCCGGCTACTTCTGGCACATCCGCTACCCCATCCAGGGCGAGGAGGGCCGCTATGTCATCGTGGCCACCACCCGTCCTGAGACCATGCTGGGCGATACCGGCGTGGCCGTCCACCCCGACGACGAGCGCTATAAGGACATCGTGGGCAAAAAGTGCATCCTGCCCCTGGTGGGCCGTGAGATGCCCATCGTGGCTGACGAGTACGTGGACATGGAGTTCGGTACCGGCTGCGTAAAGATGACCCCCGCCCACGACCCCAACGACTTTGAGGTCGGTCTGCGCCAGAACCTGGAGACCATCCGCGTGCTGGACGACAACGGCAAGGTGGTGGAAGGCTACGGCAAGTACTCCGGTATGGACCGCTATGAGGCCCGTAAGGCCATCGTGGCCGATCTGGAGGAGCAGGGCTATCTGGTGAAAGTGGAGCCCCACCAGCACAACGTGGGCACCTGCTACCGCTGCCACAGCGATGTGGAGCCCATCATCTCCGCCCAGTGGTTCGTCAAGATGGCGCCTCTGGCCAAGGAGGCCATTCGTGTAGTGGAAGAGGGCGAGACCAAGTTCGTCCCCGACCGCTTCTCCAAGACCTACCTCAACTGGATGGAGAACGTCCACGACTGGTGTATCTCCCGTCAGCTGTGGTGGGGCCACCAGATCCCCGTGTGGTACTGCGACGACTGCGGCCATATGACCGTCAGCCGCGAGGATGCCTGCGAGTGTGAGAAGTGCCACTCCAAGAACATCCACCGGGATCCCGACGTGCTGGACACCTGGTTCTCTTCCGCCCTGTGGCCCTTCTCCACTCTGGGCTGGCCCGAGGAGACCGAGGACCTGAAGTACTTCTACCCCACCGACGTGCTGGTTACCGGCTACGACATCATCTTCTTCTGGGTGGCCCGCATGATCTTCTCCGCCTGCGAGCAGACCAAGCAGCCTCCCTTCCACACCGTGTTCATCCACGGCCTGGTTCGCGACGACAAGGGCCGCAAGATGTCCAAGAGCCTGGGCAACGGCATCGATCCCCTGGAGATCGCCGAGAAGTACGGCGCCGACGCTCTGCGCTTCAACCTGGTCACCGGCAACAGCCCCGGCAACGACATGCGCTTCTACACCGAGCGGTGCGAGGCCATGCGTAACTTTGCCAACAAGATCTGGAACGCCAGCCGCTTCCTGATGATGAACCTGACCATCGACAAGTGTGAGCTGCCCGAGAAGCTGGAGCTGGAGGACAAGTGGATCCTGTCCAAGCTCAACCGTGCCATCGGCGAGATCACCGAGAACATGGACAAGTACGAGCTGGGCGTGGCCGCGCAGAAGATCTACGACTTCATCTGGGACGACTACTGCGACTGGTATATCGAGCTGACCAAGACCCGCCTCCAGGGCGACGACGAGGACAGCAAGGTCCGTGCCCAGCAGGTGCTGTGCTATGTCCTCACCGACATGCTCAAGCTGCTGCACCCCTTCATGCCCTTCATCACCGAGGAGATCTGGCAGGCTCTGCCCCACGAGGGCGACTTCCTCATGCTGTCTCAGTGGCCTCAGGTCAGCGACAGCCGCAACTTCCCCGAGGAAGAGAAGGCCATGGAGCTCATTATGGACGCCATCCGCGCCGTGCGTACCCGCCGCAGCGAGATGAACGTGCCCCCCTCCAAGAAGGCCCACCTCACCGTGGCCACCAGCGAGAAGGCCGTCTTTGAGCTGGGTATCCCCTTCCTCAAGAAGCTGGCCTATGCCAGCGAAGTCTCCATTGTGGACAGCGGCGTGGCTCCCGAGGCCGCCGGCACCGTCACCGTGGTCACCCACGTGGCTCAGCTGTCCATGCCTCTGGCCGAGCTGGTGGATATGGAGAAGGAAAAGGCCCGCATGGAGAAGGAGCTGAAGAAGAACAGCGCCGAGCTGGAGAAGCTGAACACCAAGCTGAGCAACCCCGGCTTTGTCAACAAGGCTCCCGTTCATGTCGTAGAGGCTGAGAAGGAGCGCGCCGTCAAGCTCACCGAGCTGGTGGCCAAGCTCCAGGAGCAGCTCCAGTCCATGTAACTTACTTTTCTTGAAAGAAAAGTAGGCAAAAGAACTTCCTGCGAAACTTCGTTTCGTCTCTGGGGAGACGCATTTGCGTCTCCCCTCTTTTTACCTTTATTTCTCCTTCCTGCTCTTGACAGGGCCAGGCAAAGGTTTTTTAATAAAGATAAGAAAGCACCTATGAGGAGGACTTACCATGGGATTTGTTACACTGGGAAAAACCGGAATCAAAGCGCAGAAGCAGGCCTTTGGCTGCCTGCCCATTCAGCGCATTTCCAAGGAGGATGCCGTTTCTCTGCTTCATCGCGCCTATGACGGAGGAATGAACTACTTTGACACCGCCCGGGCCTACTCCGACAGCGAGGAGAAGGTGGGCGCTGCCTTTGCCGGCATGCGGGACAAGGTCTACATCGCCACCAAAACCGGTGCCACCACCGCCGAAGGCATGTGGAAAGATCTGGAGGAGAGCTTGCGCATGCTCCAGACTGACTACATCGACGTCTATCAGTTCCACAACCCCGCCTTCTGTCCCAAGCCCGGCGGAGAGGACGGCCTGTATGACGCCGCTCTGGAGGCCAAAAAGCAGGGCAAAATCCGCCACATCGCCATCACCAACCACCGCCTCTCTGTGGCCCACGAGGCCATCGACTCCGGCCTCTATGAGACCCTCCAGTTCCCTTACAGCTACCTGGCCGGACCTCAGGAGCAGGAGCTGGTGGACAAGTGCAAGGCGGCCGACATGGGCTTTATCGCCATGAAGGGCCTGGCGGGCGGCCTCATCCGGGACGGCATGGTAGCCGCTGCCTTTATGGAGCAGCAGCCCACCGTTCTGCCCATCTGGGGCGTGCAGCACCAGTGGGAACTGGATGAGTTCCTCTCCTGCATTCAGGAGATTCCCGCCATGACAGCCGAGCGACAGGCGGTCATTGACCACGACCGCAAGGAGCTCTCCGGCGACTTCTGCCGGGGCTGCGGCTACTGTATGCCCTGCCCCATGGGGATTGAGATTAACAACTGCGCCCGCATGTCCCTCATGCTGCGCCGCGCTCCCGCCGCCGGCTGGCTCACCGAAGAGTGGCAGGAGAAGATGAAGAAGATCGAGACCTGCCTGCACTGCAACAAATGCAGCTCCAAGTGCCCCTACGGCCTGGATACTCCCCGCCTGCTCAAAGAAAACTATGAGGACTATTGGAAGGTCCTGAAGGCCAGCAAAGGCTGATTTTTCTATTCTCTTTTGGATACCGGATTGTCACTTTACACCCGTTCCGGGGAATGATAGAATAAAATGAGAGAGATCTGGGAGGACCCACCTTGGAGAGGAGGAGATTCCAATGGGTTTTTTTGCCGGCATTGCGGCCCTTTGTACCCCCATCGCGCTGGTCGTCTTTTGGATCTTTGCCACCCGGGGACGCCGCAACCATCCTAAGTGGGAGATATTGCGCCGGTTCCGCTATGCTCACAGAGGGCTGCATGATCCTGCCCAAGGCGTGCCTGAAAACTCCATGGCGGCCTTTCGCCGGGCCCGTGCCTTTCAGTGCGGCATCGAGCTGGATGTCCACCTTACCAAGGATGGCCATCTGGCCGTCATCCACGACAAGAGTCTTCTTCGCACCGCCGGTGCGGATGTTATCGTTGAGCAGTTGACGGTACCCCAGCTTAAGAGTTACCGTCTGAAAGGAACCCAGGAGAAAATTCCTCTGCTGGAGGAGGTCCTGGAGGTCTTTCAGGACGGCCCTCCCCTGCTGGTGGAATTGAAAGCCGACTACTTTGACGTGAAAAAGTTGGTGGAGACTGCGGTACGCACCCTGGATCAGTATCGGGTCAACTACTGCATCGAATCTTTCCACCCCGGCGTACTGCTGTGGCTTGCCCGTCACCGCCCCGACATCTGCCGGGGCCAGTTGTCCGAAAACTTCTGGCGCTGCCGAGGCGAGCTGAAGGCCTGGCAGGCCTTTGCCATGACCAATCTGCTTTCCAACTTCCTCACCCGGCCCGATTTTATCTCCTTCCGTCAGGAGCACCGCTGGGTACCTTCCGTATGGCTTTGCCGTAAGCTCCACCGGCTGAAAATGTTTGGCTGGACGGTGCGCAGCCCCCGGGAGATGGAACAGCTGGAGCGCGAGGGATTCTCAGTGATCTTCGAGGGCTTTCAGCCTCCGCTGCACGCCCCGGTTTGGGCACAAAAAACCGCATAAGCCTGAAAAAAATGAGCCGCTGGAGAAACCTCCAGCGGCTCATTTTTATACTTATGCATTGATCTCGGCGCTGCGCGCCTCCAGCCAGGCAGTCATCTCAGCCAGGCCCTCCTCACTGAGAGGAAAGTCGGCCTCCGCCTTGATCTCGCTCAGCTCTTTGGTCAGCGGTCCCCGCCACTGCTGCACATGGATCTGCTCCTCCTGGGGAGCAGCATAAAACCGGGTATTTCCCAGGCTTCCATACCAGGTATTTCCGTTTTCCCAAAATAGCATCGTGGGAATGAATATCTCGCTCAAAATGTTGCCTCCGTGTTCTTATTCCTCCGGCTCGGCCCAGTCCAAACTGCGGCCCACCGCTTTGTGCCAGCCCCGGAGCAGCTTCTGCCGCTTGGCCTCATCCATGGCGGGCTCATACAGGCTGTCCGTCTTCATCCGGCTTTTGACCTCCTCCTGGCTGCTCCAAACCCCGGTAGCCAGGCCAGCCAGCAGGGCGGCACCCAGAGCGGTGGTCTCCCGGATCACCGGGCGACGCACCGGCTTATTGAGGATATCGGCCTGGAACTGCATCAAAAACTTGTCCCGGCTGGCTCCGCCGTCGGCGTTCAACGCACTGAGAGGAATCCCGGTGTCCTTCTCCATGGCATCCACCAGGTCCCAGCTCTGGTAGGCGATAGACTCCTGAGCTGCACGGATGATATGATCCCGGTTAGTCCCCCGGGTCAGTCCCACCAATGCGCCCCGGGCATACATGTCCCAGTATGGCGCACCCAATCCGGTAAAGGCGGGCACCAGATAGACGCCCCCGGTGTCGGGCACCTTGGAGGCATAATATTCCGCATCCCGGGATTCCGAGATAAACCGCAGCTCATCCCGCACCCACTGGATCACCGCACCGCCCACAAAGACCGAGCCCTCCAGGGCGTACTGCACACGACCATTAAGGCCGATGGCAATAGTGGTCAGCAGGCCGTTTTCACTTCGGCACAGCTGCTCTCCGGTGTTCATCAGCAAAAAGCAACCAGTCCCGTAGGTGTTTTTTGCTTCTCCGGGGTGGAAGCAGCCCTGGCCAAAGAGGGCGGCCTGCTGGTCTCCCGCAATGCCTGCAATGGGCACCTTCACCCCCTGCAGATTGGCAAATCCGTACACCTGGCTGGAGGAACACACCTGGGGCAGCATCTCCATAGGAATGTCCAGACGGCGGCAGATCTCCTCGTCCCAGCACAGATTTTGAATGTCAAAGAGCATGGTGCGGCTGGCGTTGGTGTAGTCGGTAACATGCGCTTTTCCTCCGGTCAGCTTCCACACCAGCCAGGAGTCCACGGTTCCGAACAGCAGCTCCCCGGCTCTGGCCCGCTCCCGAGCCCCTTCCACATGGTCCAAAATCCACTTGAGCTTGGTGGCGGAGAAGTAGGCGTCGATGAGCAGGCCGGTGTGCTCCTTGATGTAGTCCGAAAAGGCCCCTTCCGCCTTCAGCTCCTCACACAGAGATGCGGTACGGCGGCACTGCCAGACGATGGCGTTGTAGATAGGGCGGCCGGTGGCTTTGTCCCAGACGATGGTAGTCTCCCGCTGGTTGGTGATGCCAATGGCGGCCACCTCGGTCGGGGCAATACCGGTCTGAGCCAGCACCTCTGTGAGCACCGAAGACTGGCTGGACCAGATCTCCATGGGGTCCTGCTCCACCCAGCCGGGCTTGGGGTAGATCTGGGTAAATTCCCGCTGGGCCACGCCCACGATGTTCTGCTCCCGGTCAAAGAGGATACAGCGGCTGCTGGTGGTCCCTTGGTCCAGGGCGATGACATATTGCTTCATAGCGCGCCTCCTGAACGAATTGTTTTCTCCATTATGCCAGAAAAGGCGGGGGCTGTAAAGGTTTAGTGGTTGGCCATGCGATAGATGGCCAGGATATCCTCATAACCCAGCACCCGGAAGGAACCGATGGTACGGGCGCCGTAGAAGGTACACCGGCGGGCCAGCTCCTGGAGCTCCTCTTCGGTCTGGATGGGGCAGCCCAGCTCGCTGAGGCAGGTGGGCATACCCAGCGCACGGAAGTAGTCCACCGTCTGCATGATCGCCTGCTGGGCCAGGTCCTGGATGCTGCCGCCGTTGAGCTCCAGCCCCCACACCTTCACGCCCAGCTGGGCAAAACGGGAGGGGTTCTCTTTCCAGCAGTAGGCCGCCCAGCTGCCCCACATGGCGGACAGAGAGGCCCCGTGGGCGCAGTCAAACTTGGCACTGAGCTCGTGGCCCAGCTGATGGGGAGCAAAGTCCTTGGGCGCGCCCAGGCCGGTAAGATCGTTATGTGAGATGCTTCCGGTCCACATCAGCTCGCTCATGGCCTGGTAGTCGTTGGGGGTGGAGACCGCTTTCTTTCCCCAGCGCACCGCGTTGCGCAGCACACCCTCGGCGATCTCATCAGTGAGGGTATTGTCGGTGACAGAAGTAAAGTAGCGGTCCAGGGTGTGCATCATCATATCCACCACACCGCAGGCAATCTGATAGGGCGGCAGGGTGTAGGTGAGTTCCGGGTCCATCACCGCAAAGCGGGGCCGGAAGAGCTGGCTGCTCAGCCCCCGCTTCTCCATGGTATCATCCCGGGTGAGAACGGCGGAGTCACTGGTCTCACTGCCGGCCGCAGAGATGGTAAGCACCGCACCCACCGGCAGCATATGCTCCACCGGCTGCTTGCGCAGCCAGAAATCCCACAGGTCGGCCTCCGGGTTGGCCACACCCAAAGCAATGGCCTTGGAGGCATCGATGACGCTGCCGCCTCCCACCGCCAGAATGAAATCTGCATTCATTGCCTTCGCCTTTTCCACGCCCTCCCGGACCTGGAACAGCCTAGGGTTTGGGTGGATGCCGCCAAAGGTGTCCTGCTCCAGTCCCGCCTGGGTCAGAGATGCCTGCACCTTGGCAATCAGCCCGCTGCGCACCGCGCTCTGTCCGCCATATACCACCAGCACCCGGTGGCCGCCCTGCCCGGCAATCAGCTTGCCGGTCTCTGTTTCAGTACCGGGACCAAATACAATTTGCGTCGGAAGAGAAAAGGTAAATGCGTGCATGGAAATTCCTCCTGTCCGTTTTCATTTCTGTACAAACTGTACCACATCCGGTCTTTTCGGGCAAGGCACCCGGGACATTTTTCCCTCTGGAGCATAGGATGGACTGTGGCATAGCCACAGTCTTGCGGAAAGAGGAACTTGCTATGAATCATTATTATCCCTCTCAGAGGGAGTGGAGCCGACAGGGCGAGGTGGTAGCCCACCTCACCGGCGGGTGTCAGTCGTCCCACTGCCCGCCTCCCTGTCCTCCTCCCTGCCCGCCCCCTTGTCCGCCCTGCTGCCCCGGTCCCACTGGACCGACCGAAGCAACGGGTCCGGCCGGGGCAACCGGTCCTGCAGGCTCTGCCGGACCGGCCGGTTCTCCTGGACCTACCGGTCCCATGGGTCCTACCGGACCTCAGGGTTATCCGGGTCCGGATGGCGCAGCCGGTCCTACCGGGCCTCAGGGTGCCGCCGGAGCTACCGGCCCCACCGGTCCTCAGGGCGCTGTTGGCGCCACCGGCCCCACTGGACCTCAGGGCGCCGTTGGTGCCACTGGTCCTACCGGACCTCAGGGTGCCGCTGGCGCGACCGGGCCCACCGGACCTCAGGGCGCCGCTGGCGCGACCGGGCCCACCGGACCTCAGGGTGCTGCCGGTGCAACTGGCCCCACTGGTCCTCAGGGTGCCGCTGGTGCCACCGGGGCGCTTTATATAGGAAAGTAAACCGTCTGTAAAAATGCGGTTTCTTGTCAAACCGCCTCGTTATGGGTATTGAGCTCAATAAACTCTTTGATCCGGCGTAACTCGTCAGCGAAGCGGAACACAATGCTGATATTACCGCCCTCATACACCTTGATATGGTCCACCAGCTCAATGAGAATGTCCCGTGTCAGCTTGTCGATATTCCGATACTGGCGGAACGCAGTTAAGAATGGGTTTTCCGTATCCACGCCGTTTTCCAGCTCCGACTGTTCTGCCCAGAGGGTTTGCAGTACTTCCTCTAGAGCCTGAGCCTGTTGCTCGTAGTCCTCTTTCATGTGGCGGTAGTCCGAGTGGCTGATTTCACCATCTTTCCAGTCCTGATAGATCGATTGCTTGTAGCGGGAGATTTTCGATAGCTCCCGTTCTTTTTGTTCGATTGCATCCATTAACTTTTTGGACTGGCTTTTCACCAACGGGGCCCGGTTGATCCGCTCAATGATCTCGGTGTAGTTCACCGCCAGATAGACCTGCTGCTGAATGGCGTAGAGGACAGCGGCCTCCAGACGGTCATGCTTGATGGTATGTTTGGTGCAAGCCGTTTTAGATTGGTCTTTATAAGTACGGCAGTAGTAGTACACCACACTGCCCACCTTGCTCCTGCTCATGGCCTTGCCACAGTCAGCACATTTCTGAAAACCGCTGAACAGATACAGTTTTTTCTGCTGGGGGCCTGTGCGGGTGTCCCGGTTCAAAAGACGCTGCACCTTTTCAAACGTGTCCCGGTCAATAATTGCCTCATGTGTGTTTTCCACGATATACCATTCATCTTTCGGAACCACTTCTTGAATATGCACCTTGTAGCTTTTCATGCGGTAGCGTCCCTGCACCATATCCCCGCAGTACATCCGGTTTTTCAAAATGGTACTCACCGACATCGCACACCACAAAGGTCGTTTCGCGGGATCAATGCTGGGGTTTTGGTATTTCCGTCCCAGGCGTTCCCGCTTGTAGGCGGCGGGACAGAGAACGCCGTGATCGTTGAGATAGTGGACAATGGCATTTTTACTCATACCATCCAGAAACATGGAGAAAATCTCCCGGACAACAGCAGCGGCTTCCTCGTCCACTACCAAGGCATTTTTGTCGTTTGGATCTTTGATATAGCCATAGGCCGCGAAGGAGCCGATGTGCTCCCCGTTGCGGCGTTTCATATCAAATACCTCCCGCACCTTGTCAGAGGTTTCCGCACAATGGTTTTCATTGAGCACCCCCTGGATGGGAACCGCAATACTACGCATATTTTGGGGTTCTTTGTAGCTGTCCAGGGGCTGATGAAATAGAGAAATAAAACGGACATTGTACCGGGGAAACCAGTCATCCAGATAATAGCCCTGATCGCTGTAATTACGGAAAGAACGGGCCAGGTCTTTGACAATTACGCAGTTCACGCGTCCCCGTTTAATGTCAGCCAGCATCCGCTGGAAGTCATCGCGCTCGTCATCTGTTGTGCCGGAAATGCCGTCATCAACATATTCGTCCACGATAATGTACTCGTCTCCGTCGTTAAACTCGGCGATATGATCCTCAATGATTGCCCGCTGATTGGTGACGCTTTCGGACTCGTCTAAGCACCGAGCATCCTCTTTGGATAGGCGGATATAGATGGCAATTCTCCATACTCGAATCCGTGATTTTACCGTTTCAACAATAGCCCGGCTTTTGCGTGCCATGTGTGCCTCCTTCCCTATCACATTACACCTATATTATACCTCTGCTCCAGGGGTACAACAAGGATGCCTCTACCTCTGGACAAAGTGTCCAGAAGTTGGGAAAGAGATTAAAGCCCGCTCTTTTTCCGCTGAAAGAAGTCGGAAAGGGCATCCTGTAGGGATGGGGCGCTGTCCAGAAACTCCAGCTTGACACCTAAGTCGCCTACGCGGAAACAGTAGGGATTGCCCGTTGCTTTTAAGATATAGCCCGCCCGAAGCTCCTGGGGAACGCCGGGATCAAGAGCCAGGCCGCTTACATCCACCAATTCATCCTTGTTCATCTTCTGAATATCAACGCTTGCCAGCGCCGAGATATTAAGCTGATTGTTCATGGAACATACGCCTCCTTTCCAACATTTTTATGCGATTGCCAACTTGTCCTATGAGAAACCAAACAGGGGCAGCACCGTTTCCGATGCTGCCCCTTTTCGTTCCCTCACTTTTACAAATGGAGGGGAGCACCGCGCTCATTTTCTTGTCCCGTCATAAGACAGCCATACTCGGCAGCGGCGCTCCCTCACAAAGGGGGCGGCGGCCTGCGGCCCCCGCGCCTCCTTTGCGGAGAGAAAACCTCCTCTCACATACCACCAGAAAAAGAGGGGTGAATGGAGATGGTAACTTAGAAATTTTTCTGCAAATATTTTTTCATACGCTCAATCCCGCATTTCACGGAGCAGCGGACGGCGCTCTTGTCCACGCCCTCCTCGCGGGCTATCTGACGGTAGCTCTTTCCCAGGATCAGATGAGCGTCCACACGGCGGCCCTGAATCTCCGGTAGAGAGTTGAGGGCGTTCCACAGCCGGAAGAACAGCTCCTTACGATCCATGAGCTTCTGGGGGCTGGGCTCGTGCAGGCAGGCGGAGTATTCGATCCCATCGTCACAGTCCAGGGAATAATAAGCCTTGTTGTAGCGCACTCGTTCCGCGTGGGCGGCCTCGTGCCGTCTGCTCTCCAGAAGCTCGGCGGCCACTTCATCGGAAACCGAAATGTATTCATCGTGGGTGTACCACGGGTAAAAGTCCTTCAAATTGATTGTTATCATTGGTATATCCTCCGTTCAGATGGTGGTGGTTGAATAGCAATCTGAGCGGAAGGGGGGGATCGGCAGCCGGGAGAACCTCCCTTCACCTCTGGACAAAGTATCCAAAAGTGGTATAAACAAAATGCGCCTGCGTGACAAAGCGACACGCAGGCGCAAAAATTTATATATTCATATATGAATCGACAGTTTTCGCATGGTCATGTAGAATAAGTTTCGCAAAAACAAAAAGCGACATGGTTTGCAGATCTCTGGTAGAATGAAGTCGCGACACCACCATTCGAAAGGAGATAGCAAACCATGTCGGAAAAGATTGTACAGCTAA
>ENA-OQNI01000214-OQNI01000214.1-human-gut-metagenome-genome-assembly--contig:-NODE-214-length-93182-cov-11.760658_pt1 | contig 93182 bp, 76 predicted proteins | sample MGYA00242627_ERZ504876 | MGnify/ENA primary metagenome ERZ504876 (study PRJEB26092, sample SAMD00036386) | human gut metagenome | host: Homo sapiens | study: EMG produced TPA metagenomics assembly of... | reverse complement strand
GGAATTTACGCCTATGGAGAGTACAGGAACTTGTGAGTAGATTGATATTTATATCATCAAAAGCATACTCGTTGAAGTAGGAATGGAACATAGAAGTTTATAACTTTTTATAAGTTTTCAGTAACGGACGCATATATAATGGCAGAGATCATAACCGACGGCTCACAGAAAGAACTGAAGAAACATGGCAGTGATGAATTTCCTTTGCTGGTAAGCTACGAGAAACTTTCCGGCTACAAATCCGGCTCCTTTCTCTGGCACTGGCATCCTGAGATAGAAATCACCCTTGTCCTGGATGGACAGATTCTCTATAAAGTAAACCAGTGTACTTACCACATGAAAGCAGGAGATATCCTTCTGGGAAATGCCAATGTACTCCACGCAGGCTTCATGGAAGATATGAAAGACGGCAAATATGTTTCCATCACTTTTCTGCCAAAGATTATCTATGGTTCCTACGGAAGTATCCTGCGCAGGAAATATGTGGAGCCATTTTTACACAATTTCTCCCTTCCTGCAGTCTACATTGACTATTCGCAGCCCTGGCATGAAGTTTTTTCCAAATATGTGAGAAAAATCATAACTCTGTATGAAGAGAAAAAAGAATTTTATGAGCTGGATATCACCGGAACTCTGCAGAAGCTGTGGCGCTGTATGCTGCAGAATCTCCCGGAGAACCTCCCCTATACGGAACACAGCAAACTGGAACGCAACCGTATGCGTGAGATCATGGATTATCTGGAACACAATTACATGAATAAAATCCAGATGAAAGATATCGCAGAGGAAATCCACCTCTGCGAGAGCGAATGCAGCCGGTTATTCAAGAGATACATGAACGTATCCCTGTTTACATTTCTGCAGGAATACCGGGTGGAACGGAGCCTTGAATTTCTCCTCAGTTCCGATGACAGCATCATGGAAGTCGCCCAGAAATCCGGCTTCACAGACTCCAACTACTATGCCAAGATATTCTCCAGAGTGAAGGGCTGCAGCCCGCAGAAGTATAGGAAACAAAACACCAAAAAAGAATAATACAACATACGAAAGGAATTAAATAAATTTCTTCCGGCCGTTCAGCATCAGGCACGTTATGTGAAATTACTTGAGGAATAATCTATCAAAAAAACTGCCTGATAAAAATTACCAAGATTATCCTTCCTGTCATATACACAGACAAATAAAAACTGCTATATCAAACATTTCCTGATATATGTTTCTTTGAATAACAAGCCAAATATATCATTCTTGTTTCTATAGCAGTTTTTAGTCAATCCCTGTCTTTATATTCTTTCGGTAACTCTCGAAATATTTTTTATTCTATTACTTTATACACAGCAGTTCCAAATGCAGGAAGTGAACATCTTCCTGTTGCTTCTGTTTTATCATAAAGTGCGATCATTGGTTTCTGAAGTGTATATTCAATCTTTTCAGCCTGGTAGTTTAATACAAAAATGTATTTCTCTCCATCCTTCTCACGCATAATCACTTCCGCTGTTTCCGGAGCTTCAATATATTCTTTAAATGGCTCTTTAATCTTCAGATAATCAAACAATGCTTCAGTATTTTCCTTATTGAAAGTTGCACCCAGATGGAGTACCTGTCCTTTGCCAACTGCATGGCAGGTAAGCGCAGGATTTCCTTCATAATAACTGTTTCCATAGACGGCCAGTGTTTTTGTGCCTTCCAGCGGTGTAATGATATCATTAAATACTGGCATTGGTATTTTCTTATCGCTAAACTCTGCAAATACCTCGTTTTCTGCAGGACTTGTAAATGTAAAATCACGTACATCTGTACCGGTAAGTTCTGCCAGCAACCCCGGCTGTGGAAGCATCACACATTTGCCATTCATATCTTTATAACCTGAACGGCATCCGATAACCAATGTTCCGCCCTGCTCAACATATTCTTTCAGAAGTTTCACGCGTTCTTCACTGATCAGAACCGGATGTGCATAAAACAGTACCGGATATTTTGTCAGATCTGTAAGTTCACTGCCCTCCTGCAGATATACAATGTCATATGGTGTATGTGTCAACTGAGCAGCTTTAAAGATTCCCTGCTCGCTTGCTCCTGCTACTCTGTTATGCCATGCATCTACAGAAGTATCCCATTCATTATCATAATCCTTAACGATTGCAAATGCTGCTTTATATTCTGAATTGCATACACCGTCAATTGCTTTTAACTTCCTATAGAAATCCTGAACCTCTCTATATTTACGATTCTCGCGATTATCATAATCCAAAATTCCATGCCAGTAGATTTCTGTACCAAAAGTACAGGTTCTCCAGCGGAAGAAAGAAATATAATCAGCACCATGAGCTACACTCTGCATTGCCCAGAGAGTTAACTGTCCCGGACGCGGAGACGGTGCTTCCATTCTGGTTGTCCAGCCATTTCCACCGGACTGCTGTTCCATAATTCCAAAATGAGGGCAAATAGAACGTACCTCTGCGAGATTATGAGACCATTTACGATCATTCAGATCATCACAGTGCAGCGGATCACGATCCAGACCAAATGCAAAATCCGGATAAGAATCATAACAATAAACATCAAGAGACTCTTTCTCCATTTTATGATTGTCGAGATTCCAGAATTTACCATTTGTTGTGATATAGTCTCCCGGTTTTACATATTTTTTGATAATCTCTGCCTGCATTTTACAGAAATGACGGGCACTCTCTGAAATAAATCTGATATAATCCAGATGCTGATGAGGATTAATTCCCTGACTTAAAACCGGGCGCAGAACATAAATCTGATCCCATGCTGTATAAGTCTGATTCCAGAAGGTAGTTCCCCATGCTTCATTTAATTTCTCCAGAGTTCCATACTGTTTTCTGAGAAATTCACGAAACGCAACAGAATCTGCCTCTGAATAAAACTCATTCTCTTCACAGTTGATTTCATTATCAATCTGCCATCCCACGATTGCCGGATGTTTCGCATAATGAGCAGCTTCTCTCTCCACAACTCTTGCACAAAGTCTCTGATAAACCGGTGAGTTATAATTATAATGTCTTCTTCCTCCATGTCTGAGAAGCACACCATCTTTCCGTGCATTTAAGACTTCCGGATATTTCTCTGTCAGCCATGCAGGAGGAGTTGCTGTAGGTGTTCCGAAGATAACTTTCATCTGCTTTTCACTGCACAGATCCAGAAATTCATCAAAGAAATCATAGGTAAAAACACCTTCCTCCGGCTCTACTTTGCTCCATGCAAACTCTGCAATACGGATTACAGAAATTCCGGCCTTCTTCATTCTGTCAAGATCATCTGCCCAGAGTTTCTTATCCCAGTGTTCCGGATAATAACAGGTTCCCATTGTCAGTTCGTTCCATTTGTAGTTCTGTTTTGCATTCATTGTCATGTCCTCCACCAAACATTTATATTTCATTCTGAGTATGATTGCCAGGTACCTGCATTACAGGAATCCTGAAAGTCACCTCTGTTCCTTCTCCCGCTACACTTGTCACATGAAATTCACATGCTTCTCCATATAACAAATTCAGCCTTCGATATACATTACTCAATCCAATACCGCTTTTTTTATTTTTATCACTATAATTCTGAATGACCTGTTTTAACTGCTCTTCATCCATACCTTTTCCATTATCCGTCAGATTAAACTGAAGATATTTGTTATCACATAGCTGAATATTGATCCACAGGATTCCTTTTTCAATCTGTTCTTCCAGACCATGTACAATACTGTTTTCTATAACCGGCTGAATGATAAAGCTTGGTATATAGAAATTCAGCACTTCATCAGGAATATTATGTCTGATCTCTATTTTGTCTCCAAACCTGTATTTCTGGATAAATAAATAGTTATCTACAACCTCCATTTCCTGTTTTATCGTATAATAGTCTTCCCTTTTGATACTTGCCCGGAGAAATTTTCCCAGAGCAACTGCCAGATTCGTTATTTCACTGTTTCCATTTGAAAAACCAAGCCAGCTTATCGTATCCAGGCAGTTATACAGAAAATGAGGGTTGATCTGCATTTTCAGAAATTCAATCTCAGCCTCTCTGTTTGCAATTTCCAGCGTATAATTCTTCTCTATCAGATTCTGTACCTTATCCGCCATCTGGTTATAAACCATACCAATCTGGCTGATCTCATCCTGACTTTCCACCTTGAATCGGGAATCAAAATTTCCTTCCTGATATGCCGTCATACTATCAACCAGCTTCTTTGTCGGTTTTACCATAACTCTGGCGGCATGTCTCATTATTACCAAAGACACCAGAAGCACGATTCCAAACGTAAGAAGTACACTCAGAAGGGCAATTCCTATATTCTTCCACAACTGCCCTACGTTGATAGTAGAAACCAAAAGCCATCCATTGTTCATATACTGATATGTGAAATAGCTATTCTTCTCAGTACTGGGATCTCTGACAATTTTTACTCTCTTAAAATCTCTGGTCTTCAGTGGAAAAGAAATTCCCTGCATATTTTCTTCACTGGATGCAATAATATCCATCTCATTATTCAAAAGATAAAAACGGTTTTTATAAGTACTCGGAACAGATCGAAGCTTCTCACTGAAGTATGAATTTTTACATTCAATAACCATATATCCCATAGGCTTAAAATCGTCAACACTTAAGATTGCACGATACAGGCCCACCATCCCGTTTTCTTCATCGTCTGCCCATAATGCACCTCCGTTTTTTGCATATATCTTTTCTCTTGTGATATCATCGGCTTTCATCTTTTTGCCGGAAGTTCCTATTACAATTTCCACACCATCAGAAGAATATATTCTGGCTGATACAATACCTGGAATATTAAAAATACTTCCTCGAATATCTCTGGAAATCGCTGCTTTTTCAATCTGAAAAGATGTTTTCTCCGGTTCCATAACCTTTTGATGATTAATTGATTTTAAATTCTCCTGCACACTGTTATTGATCAGAATTGACACAGAAAGTTGATCTATCTGGCTGATTCTTTCTTCTATTCCTGTTTCTGCAGCTGCAGTAACATCATTCATATGAGATTTTGCCTGTGAATTATAAACGCTCGAAAAACGAATTCCAAAAACAATCAGAAGAACCATACAGGAAATGAACATTAACAGCATATAAACTTTAAAAATTTTGTTCATCAGGCCGCCATTTGTTTTTAAGCCACCTGTTTTCTTTAATTTATTTTGTCTTGCCATATCACTTTCCATTTCCAGCTTTACTGTTCAGAATTTCATAAAGCCCCGAGAGAGTTTCTCCGCTTTCACTTCTGTAATTCGACGGTGTACATCCAAATGTTTTCTTAAACAATTGTGAAAAATAATGCTGGTCATTAAATCCTGTTTTTTCACACACATCGCTTATCTTTTCACCTGTTTTAAGAAGACTCGCAGCACACATCAGACGAATCCCGTTTAGAATATCCACAAAAGTATAGCCTGTTTCTTTCTTAATCTTACGTGAAATATAACTCTCTGAAAAATGATACTTCTCAGCCAAATCTGACAAAGAAATATTCTGCTCATAATTCTGCGCGATATCAGTCAGAATCGATTTGATTGCACTGGATGACTGTACAAAAAGACTGTTTACCTGTGATACCGCATCATGCTTTTCCCCAAATTCATCCTTCTGGCTTAATAACTTCTGTTCAAATCTTTTCTGTTCCAGACGGTGCATAACGTTATGCATTGTTTCCATCAGTTCATTTGGAGAAACCGGTTTAAGCAGATATTCATATACACCATATCGCATTGCCGATCTTGCATATTCAAATTCTGAAAATCCAGACAAAAGTACAACGGCCACATCCATAGACCGTTCTTTCACCATTTGCGCCAGTTCCAGTCCACTGAAACCGGGCATTCTGATATCAAAAATAACCATATCTATCGATGTGCTCAATAAAAGTTCTTTCGCTTCTACTCCATTTGCAACCGAATACACATCTGTAATTCCTATTGATTTCCAGTCAAGACTCAGCAGTCCCCTGCGAATTACAGCCTCATCATCTGCAATCAACAAATTCATAACATTACCACCTTTTCCTGATTCAAAGAATCACTGCCCCATATAAGAAGCAGTGATTTCTTTTTTCTGAATCATATCATCCTTTTACAGCACCTGCAACCATACCTTCCATAATTTGCTTATGTAATAAGATATAAACTACAATGCTAGGAATAATTGTAATAATAACTGCGGCAATCATGCCTACATAATCTGTAGAATACATTGCCTGAAAGTTTGTAAGTCCTACAGGCAGTGTCATTTTGGAACTGTCTGTGAGGAAAATTCTTGGTAACAGAAGATCATTCCATACATTGATAAACTGAACAACCGCAACTGTTACAACAGAAGATTTTGCTATCGGCAGAATAATCTTGAAGAAGCACTGGAACACCGTACATCCGTCAATGATTGCTGCTTCTTCCAGTTCTGTCGGAAGGCCTCTCATAAATCCACAGATAATGAAAATCGCCATCGGGAATCCAACTGCAATCTGCGGAATGATAACTGCAAGATGCGTATCAAGGAGTCCCATACCTTTAAAGATAGAAAACAGCGGAATTACCAACGCATAAATAGGAATCATCATTCCTAAGAGGAAAATACTGTGTGTAAGATTTGCAAGTTTCCAATGCATTCTGGCAATCGCATAAGATGCCATTGTCGCAAGGATTACTGTAACCAGTACTGCGCAGACAGCAATGATAACTGAGTTTCCGAAGTATCTGAGTACTCCACCTTTTACAACCGCATTTACATAGTTTGTCATTGACCATTGTTCTGGTAATCCCCATGTATTGGTATACAATTCATTATTTGTTTTAAACGATGACAAAAACAGCCATACAAGAGGGTAGATACAAAGAATCGTAAACCCGATCAGCAATACATATTTAATAACGAGCCATATATTTTCTGAGGCACTTCTCTTCATTTCCCAACACCTCCTACACTGTTTCGTCTGTCTTGAATACTCTGTTGGAAATTCCTACAGATAACATACACAGTAACATTAAGACAACACCGATTGCACTGGCGTATCCATAATTCAGAATATTAAATGACTGATAATACATATATGTAGACATAACCTCTGTTGCATGGTTTGGTCCACCTGAAGTCATAACAGCAACCAGATCGTAATATTTCAGAGAACCTGTAATAATCAGAACCGCGTCAATTTTCAGAATTGGTTTGATAAGAGGAAATGTGATGTACTTAAACTGCTGCCAGCCTGTAGCACCATCAATCTCAGCAGCCTCATAGAAAGAAGAATCAATATTTCTCATTGCAGCCAGCTGAATTACCATATGATAACCAACATACTGCCACATGATAACAATAATGATACAAAGCATTGCTGTCTCTTTGTTAGCCAGCCACATCTGCTGCAGACCGCCAAGTCCGATTGCCTTTAAGAATCCATTCAAAAGACCATAGTTACCATTGTAAATGAATGTCCAGGTAAGACCAACTGCTACGCCACAGATTACACATGGAAGGAAAAATACAGTCTGGAAAAATGATGCACCTTTGATTTTTTTGAAGATTGCATTACCAAAGAACATTGCTAATGGCATATGTGCCACCAAAGATCCGACAACCATCAGAATATTATTTCCAAATGCATGTTTAAATGTTTTATCACTGAAAAGACTCAGATAATTTTTGATTCCTACAAAGTTCATCTTTGACATCAGGTCTGTATCAAATAATGAAAGATACACATTATAAAAGATAGGAGCTAATGCAAAGATTGCATAAATAATAAATGCAGGCAATACAAAAAGTGCTATGGTTTTCTTATTACCCATTACTTTATTCATAGACAACTCTCCCTTTTAACAAGTGGAACCCAATGTAAAATCTCAGGTTCCGCCAGTTTATTTAACAATCTGTTTATTTACTCTTGCTTTCTGCATAAGACTGCAGGATATCAAATGCTTCCTGTACATCATCACCGTTTGCAATTCCAATTGTTGTATTGTTAAATTCATTTCCAAGATCAGTATCTACACGGTCAAACCAAGGTGTCTGCGCCTTTGCATCTCCCAGAAGGTTCACAAAATCTGCACACAGAGGTGTTAATTTTGAATCATCAATATCAAGATTTGTACTTGGAATACGTCCATAATCATAAAGCAGTAAAGAAGTTGATTCTTCATTTGTCATATATTTTAAAAGTGCAACCGCAGCATCTACATTTTTGCAATTCTTAGTCACTGCATAAGAAGTATCCACAGAACCAACTTCTACGCCTGTGTATTCTTCATTTACTGCCGGCATTAAGAAGCAGCTGAAGTTTTCTGCTTCTGCAGCGTTTTCTTTCTTGTCCAGATTGGAAATTTCCCAACATCCGTTGTAATACATTGCAGTCTGTCCATTTGCAAACATAAGTTTTGCCTCATCACCGGAAACACCTGTGAATCCATCTTCAAAATATCCTTTATTAACTTCTTCCTGGAACAGTTTACCAGCTTCAACCATACCTTCGTCGTTCCATTTTCCTGTACCATCTTTTATGGAGTTGAATAACTCATCACCTTTGATTCCGTCACTCAGCTGCTGTATATACTGAGATACAAGCCATGCATCATCTGCCGTAGAAGCTAAAGCAACAGGTGTAACTCCGTTTTCTTTTAACGTGTCACATACCTGTACATATTCATCATATGTAGTCGGAACTTCAAGACCATATTTATCAAAAATTGCTTTGTTATAATACATGATAGCTGTACTCTGCTGAGTTGGGATTGCATATACTTCACCATCATATGTTAAAGGCTCTAAAATACCTCCATTGAAACTATTTTTCCAGTCCTCGTCTTCATCCAGATATTTCTGAAGGCTGACAATCTTATCACCATTTACAAAGTTTTCAAGATATCCAAGTTCCCATGTAAAGATAATATCTGTTTCAGAGTCAGAAGCCATCATTGTTGTCAGTTTTGTCTTATAGTCAGAGTTGGTTACGTTCTGAATTTCTACCTTTACTCCATACTCGTTGGACTCATTAAATCCATCAATGATCTTACGGTATCCTTCCATATATGCATCTGAATCAGAACCGTTCATCATAATAGTCATTGTTTCTGAACTGCTGTCTGCTTTTGAGTCTGAAGAATCAGAACTTCCACCATTGCTTCCACAGCCGGTAAGCATACTTGCAGCCATTGCACCGATCAGTAAACACACTGTAAATTTTTTCATCTTATTTCTTTCCTCCCTAATTGTGATATTTGTATATATCTCTGTGTTTTCCATAAGAATATTTTATCAATTTTTACATTCATTTAAAGAAAGAATTATGTCCTTTTTGTTTGTTATTTTGTCATTCATTTGTTAGTTTTTTGTCTTTTATAGTTTTTGCACAATATAATATCAATATTTAAAGGCAATATAAAACACAGGAATATCTATAAGAAAAATCTCCCTGTGTTTTACATTACCTATATTTTATGCTTCTTCAACAATTTTTACATTCCATGGTGAAACCGTGATGCTTTCTCCATCCTGTACAGATTCTCCTGATAACAACTCTGTACCATTTTTGCCATAATAAGAAACTTTCTGTTCTTCTGCGGAATAGTTTAGGATATATCTGACACATTTTCCCAGATCATTGGTTCCTTTTCTTACGATCACCGGCCATCTATATTCCGGAAGCTCTACCTCTGCACTCTTAAGTGCTTCTGTGATCACTGCTTTTAAAGTGTTGTCATCTGTCATGCAACCAATGTAGATGGCAGTTCCTTTTTCATAATGATTCTTAGTGATTGCTGCATATTCTTTCCAATTATAATGGTCATAAGATGCCAGAACTTCAGCTTCCTGTGGCATTAATAATTCCATGAATACTTTAGCTGTTGCAGGCACATCTGTATTTTCTTCAGTCTCAATAATTTCTTTTGTTTCATTTTTCTTATCTGCTTCATCTGCACCACTTTCTCGGATAATACTTCCAGTCAGTCCGACATTCTTCGGGAAGGTAAACTGCTGATAGTTGATTCCGAAGCAGTTACTTAAAATATGCGGCTGCATTTCATGACTTACCTTAATATTCTCATTCGCAAAGGCAGTCTTAAATGTTGCCACCAACGTGCCACCATCTGCCACATACTGTTTCAGTCTTTCCAGAAGTTCATCTGGTGCTGCATAGAGTGCCGGGACAAAGATTGCTTTATACTGTTCCAGATTATCAGATTCCGGCCATACGAAGTCACACTCAATATTCATCTGATACAGTGCATCATAAATCCAGCGAACAACATCATTATATCCAATGCCATTATTTCCTGCCGCAGTTGCTTCGATTCCGAACCACTTGAGAGCCGTTAATGCCTCATTACTTACAAGGATAGCGACATCATTTTTCTTCTTCAGATTCACCAGATGACTTCCGATTTCTGAGAATTCCTTACCCATAATACATGCTTCGCGATATGGCGCATTCTCCTGCATGTCATGACTGAGAAGTCCCTTCCAGTATGTCTCAAAAGAATTATGAATGGAATGCCAGTGCCAGTACATTACGCTGTTAGAACCACTTGCAAGGTGACTGTAGCCCTGAAGTCTGAGCTGTCCCTTATACGGAGTCCATCCCGGATAACCCTGAGCTTCTGTTTCCAGAACAAGATAGTTATCTCTCTTTAAAGAACGAGTCATATCTCCGCCAAATGCAATCTCTGCCCCTGTCAGATCATCCTGTGTTGGATGATAAATATCTGTGCCTGCAATCGTCAGTGCCTTCGCTGCATGGTAATGGTTTACATCAGGCTGTACTCCATAGGAATATCCCCGCCATTCAAAGTCAAAATTGTGTGTAATAAACTGATCCTCTCTACGGTATTCATTTACGATATCTGCCTGCCAGCTTAAGAATTCGTCCACCAACGTTCTCTGGAACTTCTCAAATTCTGCTCCGAGGCTTCCGTTGATCGTTCCTCTCACATCAGGGAAATCTTCCCACGCATTGATACGGTTACTCCAGTAATCCAGACCAAATTCATGATTCATGGCATCCAGATCATTATTAAATTTCCTGCGGAGATATTTCACAAATTTCTCCTGCACATTCTTTCCGGCTGTTCCGTAGTATTTGGTTTCATTGTCTACCTGAAAACCAATAACGCATTTTCTGTGTGCAGTACACTCCATTAATTTACGGATCACACGCTCTGCATAGAAACGATACACCGGATGAGTGATGTCCATGATCTGACGGGCTCCGTAAATACCTCTGCCATTTACAGTCTCTGCCATTACATCCGGATGAGACTTCACCATCCATGTAGGAATCGCATAAGTAGGAGTTCCAATGATGACATTGATTCCTGCCTCTTCCATTGCGTCCATTACACGTTCTACATGAGAAAAGTCAAACACACCCTCCTGCGGCTCACAGGTGCTCCATGTAGACTCCGCAATTCTCACTGTATTGATTCCTGCTTTTTTCATCATTGCAACATCCTGCTGCAGACGGTCATATGGCATATATTCATCATAATATGCCGCTCCGAAAAGAAGTTCCTTCATTATAATAATATCCTCCTGTTAATATCTGTCCAATTAGCTGTTGATTTCTTATGAACTTTATATTAACCAAGCCGCGCGGATTATTCTATCATCTATTTTAGGTGAATATCATTTATTTTTGTTCTTTCCATTTTCCATATTTCTTTCTGTATCTGGCAGGTGTCATTCCTGTCTGCTGACGGAAAATATTCCCGAAATAACTCTGTGAGCAGAAAGAAAGATAATTTGCAATCTCTTTTACTTCATAATCAGAATAACGAAGCATATTTTCCGCAAGGCGTATTTTCTCTTTACAGATATACTGCTGTATAGTAGTCCCCTCAACCTTATGAAAAAGATCCGATAAATAGCTTGTATTTACCCCTATTTTCTGCCCAATCTCTCCTATAACGATATCACTGTGGAGATTCTGATAAATATAATTCTTTGTCCACTCAACCAGCTCATTTTTCTGCTCATTTTTCTGCTGATTCTTATGAATTTCTGCCACACATTCTGCAAATTCGTATTCTGCCTGACGCATCATGGAATCGATTTTTACTGCATTATTCATATCCTCAATCTTCATAATGTAACCATCCACCATGGAAAAAGCCTCTTCCGGAATCATTCCCCCGCTGATGGCTGCCCGGGATGCAAGTGCGATAACACAGATGGCAATATTCTTCGCCTGGCGGACTTGATTTTTGGCAAGCTGTCCTACTTCTCCACGATAAGTTTCAGCTAAACTGCGGTTAAACATTTCCACATCTCCATGACGGATACTATCCAATTCACGCACTTCCTGATCATAAGGATTATGTGGAAGTTCCTGCTCCTGATGCTCAAAAATAACGCTGGAAATCTGTCCTTTCACTTCTATAATATCTGTTTCCCGAATTCCATTCTTCTGCCAGAGATCATTAATCGTCAGTTCTTTTCCTGTTATCATGTGATAGAGCATCAGAATTCCTGAGCCAAACACTTTAAGCTCACAAAACGACAGACGAAAGCCCGTCTCATCACTGATATGGTGGTGCTGCATCAGATAATGTTCTGAATCTTTTGTATGCTTTTCAGTGCTGACAGGACCTGCCACAATTTTTGCATTTTCTAATGAAACGACCGCATAAAGAATCGTATCTTTCTCATAAAAAAGATCCGGATAATCTTTTCTCTCACGCTCATGAACAGCAGACAGAAATTCCGGATCCGTAAATAAAGGATTACACTGCACCGCCATGTCCCCATAACAGGCTTCTATTGCACCAGATTCGCTGATACAGGTAATATTTCCATGCAGAATGCGTACCATCTGTTCATAAATATATTCAAGATTCATGTTTTTCTCCCTTACAATATCTGTCCTACAATACGCAACAGAATCGTAATCAGATAATCCAGACTCTCAGTTACTGATTACTCCGAAATTGTATTCTGCTCCAGATATTTCTTCAGTGAAGAGACATACAGATTCCCCACCTTGCTGAGAATCGAATTCTTTCTGGTAATATAGCCGATCTCCATGTCGCTGTTCTGGTTCTGCTCATCTCCTTCGAAGGGAATTGCCAGATAATCACTGCCATTAAGCTCCTCACAGATAATCCCTGAACACAGGGTATAGCCATTGAGTCCTACCATCAGATTCAGCATAGTCGCCCGATCCGAAGCCTTGACTGTTCTGGAATATTCATTGGTAGACAGAATCTCCTCTGACAAATAAAAACTGCTCTTATCTCCCTGTTCGAAGGACAAGCAGGGATATTTTGCCAACTGGCTGTAGCTGATGGATTTCTCATTTGCCAGTGGATGATTTTTCCACAAATATACATATGCCTGACAGTCAATCAAATGATGAAACTCCAGATTCGCAGAGTGGAGAAGCTTTAACAGCGCCTTTCTGTTGAAATCACTGAGATAAAGTACTCCCACCTCGCTTTTCATAGTACTGACGTCACTGATCACATCTGCAGTCTTTGTCTCCCTGATTGCAAATTCATATTCCGATACATCAAACTTCTGCACCATATCCACGAATGCTTTCACTGCAAAGGAATAATGCTGGGTGGAAACGCCAAATTTCTTCTTATAGGAACCACCCTCACTGTATTTCTCAACCACACTCTCATACTGTCCGTATATCTGACGTGCATACATCAGAAATTCTGTCCCGTCATTGGTCAGTGTCACACCACGGCCGCTGCGGTTGAATATAATGATTCCAAGCTCCTTCTCCAGCTCCTTCACTGCATTGGTCAGAGACGGCTGGGAAATATACAACGCCTCCGCAGCTTTATTCAGTGAACCGGTTTCAGAAATTGTGATGATGTAATTCATCTGTGTTAATGTCATATGGTTTCTCCCTTATATACCATTAATTTTTTTCTATAGCAATCCTCATAAATAATTCATCTGAGACAATTCTGCTAAATTGATTTCATTTTACCCATATAATTATTTTCCTATTTGTGACACTACCAGTGGCATAAATAGTTACTGCAATAATTTTACTATATCTTCTCAGGTTTCTCAACATTGCAATTTCTACAAAAGGGAAACATAAAATTACAGTTTACTATGTACCTCAAGTTTTTTGTTTTTATCAGTCTGTAAGAAAACGGCAATGATAAAAACTAACATTGTATCCTAAACACATATAGGATACAATATCAATAGACAGCACAATTCCCTGAAGAATTCATATAATGGAGAAATTATCATGCAGATAAAAATAGATCACTCCCTTGCTACACAGATTGTCAATACTGTAAAAGACGTATGCGGCCAGGATGTTAATTTTATTGATCAGTCCGGGATTATTTTTGCCAGCACTAATCCGGAAAGAGTTGGAACTTTCCACGAAATCGGGCAGAAAGCTGCAGCCACAGGAAATACTATCGAAGTATCTTCTGACAATAGCTTCTACGGCAGTCAGAAAGGGATTAATATGCCGGTTTACCATAACCAGTCTTTACTGGCTGTGATCGGTATTACCGGTGAACCAGATACCGTGAGAAAATATGCCCATCTGGCAGAACGCATCACCAATCTTCTAATCCGCGAACAGGAGCTGAATATGATCAGCCGTAATCAAAATGATAAGCGTCAGTATATCATCGATTCTCTGATTCGTAATCAGAATCTCAATATGGAATATATCCAGAGTCTCCTGGCAGAGTTTTCTGTAGATGTTCAAACTTCCAAACGACTCATATTGCTACAGATAAATGCAAGATATAATATGGCTAATTTTTCACTTCTGGAACAGAAAGTAACTCAGATGTTTTCCATTTTTCCTCTGAATTTATATGCCTTTCATTATCCAGATGAGTATCTGGCAGTTGCAGATTCTGAACTTTTTGACAGAAAATCCTTTATACTAAAGCAGTTTTCCGCAGAACAGCAGAAGCTTCTGAAAATCGCAGTTGGAAAGAGCACTTCCATCTATCAGCTGGCAGAATCTTATTCTTCCGCTGTGACGGCTTTGAAAAGCATAACTAATCCTGATAAAAATTTTGTAATGTATGATAATCTCACGCTGGAACTCCTTCTCTCCGGATCAGGGAAACAAGAAAAAGAAGAGTTCCTCTCCCGGACTATTACAAATCTTACCGGAGAAGAACTCAAAATTATAACCACCTATTTTGATCAGGATATGTCTCTGCATAATACCTGTGAAAAGCTTTTTTTACACAAAAACACACTTCAATACAAACTCAATCATATCTACAGAAAAACCGGGCTGAATCCACGTAGATTTAAAGATGCCGTTCTTCTGTACCTGGCTGGGAAACTGTAGTATCAGGATTTGATATCTTTATATCAGATACACAATTACCGCCACAATTGTACTCGTAAGACCAATACATGCCTCAAACGGAATCAATTTCATTCTTTCCTTAATATTCATTCCTACAGAACCACCTGTCGCGTGGAAAAAAGAACCATGCGGCAGAGAATCGATTACTGTTGCACCGGCATGAATCATAGCTCCTGCAGAAATAGCCGGAATTCCTGCATTTAACAGTGTTTGTGCAAAAGTCTGAGACGCAATGGTCGCACCGGCTGTAGTAGATGCAGTAGCTCCTGCCATCAGAATACCTGCAATCGGCGCAAGAATAAATGCCGGCATCTTCATCATTTCCAATAGAGAAATCACATCATACTGTAAAGCAGATGCTTTAATGATTCCTGCAATAGTTCCTGTTCCAATAAGAAGAATAGATACTCCTGCCACCTTACTAAGACCAAATTCTGCAAACTCACGGAATTGTACCAGGCTTCCACATGCAATTGCACACACCAGACCGCCAAGTGGAAGGGCGATCAATGGATCAATTACAATAGAAAATATCGGACGCAGTGCCAAAAGTATAATAACTGTCAGCGGACCTGCAAATGCCTGAATAAAAGTTGGAAGTTTTTTATTGTCTGCATGTTTTTCCAAATCCTGATCACTAACCATCGTTCCTGCTTTTTTTGACAGTATTGTTGCAATAATTACAGTTACAATTAATGCACAAACTGCCGGAATAATATTTTTTATCATCAGAGATGTAAGATCAACCTGGAACGCTTCAGAAACAGCAATTGTATTTGGGTTTGGAGAAATAATATTTCCTGCTTTTCCTCCACCAATCATTGCCAAAAGAAGAGAAGCTTTATTATATCCTGCTTTTTTTCCAATCGCCAGTGCAATAGGTGCTACTGTAATAACTGAAATATCCACAAAAACACCTACTGCACATATTACCATTGTTGCAGCCGCAACAGCAATAAGGGCTCGTTTCTCTCCCAATTTCTGTACAATTACTTCTGCAATTTTTTCCGCAGCTCCGGTTTTAATAAGAGTTCCCGCCAGAATACCGGAAGTCATAATTCTCAGTACAGAAGAAATCATACTCTGCGCTCCACTTACCATAGTATCGACAGTCAATATCAGATTTCCACTTCCGATTACTCCGCCAATAAGAGCACCAAAAATCAGGCTATAAGCGGGCTGAACTTTTTTTATGATCAGAATAATCGCAACTGCCATTCCAATCAGAGCACCTATGGTTGTAAAACTATAATCCATTCTTTATTTCCTCCTTATGTTCAGCAGACGAAATACCTGTTCTACCGTATCCGCCATGTTAGCCTTTGCATTTTCCGGTTTCATAGCATCTTCCAGAGTAGTTACTCCTCTTAAAATCGGGAAAAATGCATCAATTCCGTTCTGATTGCAGGCAATGGCCTCTTTTGTAACACTTCCTGCAAAAGCAGTCACAGGAATGTTATGCTTCTTTGCCAGACGTGCCACACCTACAGGTGCTTTTCCCATGGCAGTCTGACCATCCAGTCTGCCTTCTCCTGTAATCACAATGTCAGCATTTTCCATATATTTTTCCAGAGAAGTTTCTTCCAGCACAATCTTAATCCCAGACTCCAGAACTGCATTGGTAAAACTCAAAAATGCAAATCCCAGGCCTCCTGCTGCACCCGTACCTGCCTGGTTGGCATTGATCTTTGTGCATTTTTTCTCTGCAAGTGCGGCATATTTTTCCAGCCATTTATCCATCTGCATAATCATAGAGGGGGTTGCCCCTTTCTGCGGTCCGAATACTGCACTGCATCCTTCCTCTCCACAGAGAATATTTGTTACATCACAGGCAACACGAAATTCACATTCTGCCAGTTCAGGCAGTACATATGTATCGGTAATCTCCTCCAGTACCTCCAGTCCTCTGGCACCAAAAGGAACCTGTTTTCCTTCTTTATCAAGAAAACCATATCCCAATGCCTGAAGCATTCCAATTCCACCATCATTGGTAGCACTTCCTCCAATTCCTACAATAAACCGGCGGCAGCCTTTGGAAATAGCATCTTTAATCACTTCTCCCACACCATAAGTTGTAGTGTAAAGTGGATTTCGTTTTTCATCAGGAACAAGTGTGATACCTGCCGCACCTGACATTTCAATCACAGCGGTATGACTGCTTTCAATGATTCCATATTCACAATTCACCGGCGTTCCTAGCGGACCTGTAACCATCACATTCTGTATGATACCATTCATACCACTCACCAGTGCTTCCACTGTGCCTTCCCCGCCATCAGCCAGTGGTCTTACTATAATTTCTGCATCCTGACCATGAACTCTGCGGATTCCGTCAGCAGCAGCATATCCTGCTTCCATGGAACTCAGACTTCCTTTTAGAGAATCAATTGCGATTACTGCTTTCATTTTTTTCTCCTTTGATTTTTCTCTTTGTATTCATTTTTATACAATTTCAGCATACATTTAGTATAGCGGTTTAGAGATTAGATTGATATATTACATGTAACATATTTATATATATTCTATGTGTTTTATTGTTATACATACCATTTACAATTATGTGGTAATCAGACGTATTACAGGAACATTATGGAGTGATTTTATGAAGTAAGGCAGCAATATTTCTTCTCGCTTCTGGTAAGACACTTAGTCACGTAGACACCGCAAGATACACAGCGTTTGGGCTTTCTGTTTCATTCATTTAATGTGAACTTCCAGTTTTTTTCCGCCTAAATCGAGTGTCGCTATATCTGCGACTCAAAATAATTCTATTTTTCCGTCTTTTCTCCATCTGATCCTGCATTCAAAAAGTTCATGATCTCCTCATATGACCGCCCACTTTTTACAACCGCTGACAGGATCTCTTCTTTTCTTATGGCATCCCGCTTGTCTAACAGTTCTTTCAGATTTGCTGTTGCCTGGTCATACTTTTTCTTCGCTGCGATCACATCAGCCTCTGCTTTTTCAATCTTTTCTTCCAATGCTTCCTTACTTGTTTTTCTTGTTCTTGCCATCTTTATTTTCCTTCTTATTCTGCTTTTTTCAGTTCCTTACTCAGCTCTGATGCAAAATATTTTATACTGTTCGCATCCAGTCCAAAGGCTTTCAATATTACTTTCTGATTCGCTGTTACTGCATGATCCAGACGGTATATATTGTCTAACTGACGTACCATTTCTATTTTTTCCAGCTCTTTTATTGCCGCCGGTACCGTCATATAGTTCGGTTTCTTATCCGGTTTTTTCATCTCTTCTTTTAGTTTTATATACATCTTGCAGCGCACTATCATGGATACAAATCCAACAAATATCTTCGCTCTTGCTGATTCTTCTGAATACACCCGGATGCTTTATCCAGCATGAACTGAAGCTGGGAGATATCGTTCAGACTTCCTGGATATTTTTCATAAAATAATGGTTCCTGATTATGAGTATCATACGCAACTGCATAATTAAATACCGGCTCTCCCATATCTACTTTCGGATGTCCAAATTCAACCATTTTTATATCTCCAGCCTGACAGTTTTTATTCGTTGAATCATAAGAAATATACTAGTACCAGGTGTCTGACCCCAGTATGTCTTTTAGTAAAAAAATGGCTTCATGTTATCAGTTTGTTCTTGTGAACTAATGATAACGTGAAGCCATTTTAGAATTAAATGAATCATACTCCCCAACATAACAATAGCCTTGACCATACTAAACAATCACGGCTATTATTCTCCTATTTTAATCCAGCTGTTTATTTTTATGAAAAAGTACGGTACAAATAAGTACGGTAAATGGCACTGAAAACACGATTCCAAAACTTCCAGCAAGCCCCTGCATGATTGCAATTCCAATATTATTTGAATTAATAATCTGCTGATACGGAAGATCATATGCGTAATCAAGAAGAAGTGTACTGACGCTGCTTCCTGCAAATGCCAGGATAAGCGTATTACTGTCCGTTCCCATCATATCTCGTCCCACACGCAGTCCTGCTTTAAAAAGTTCTGTTCTTGTTAAAGAAGAATTCTGTTTATAGATTTCATCAATAGCACTGCTGATTGACATTGCAACATCCATAACAGCACCTAAACATGAAATCAGCAGACCTGAAAACAGCAATCCACCTACCTGGATGCGATTTGTATTCCAGAGAGTCATCAACGTCTCAATATCCGATACATTATATCCGGAAATTCCAGATGCCTTACTAAAACACCATGCGGAAATCCCGGCAAGAACTACTCCGGCAAGAGTTCCAAGCGTTGCGGCACACGTTTTTCGTGTAGGACCTCCGATAAGATACATGGTAACCAGTGTCGTAATAAAACATACAAACACTGCGGTCCAAAACGGTGAGTATTTCAGATACACAAGCGGCAGATATACAAAAATCACGCAGAAAAACGTAAAGACAAGTCCAAGGCAGCCTTTTATTCCCTGCTTTCCACCAATCATGCAAAGCGCTAACAGATAAATAAGTGCAAAAATATAAATAACCGATTCTCTATCCTGTGTATAAACACTGGCAACTGTAGAATCACCTGCAACACTCTGCATAACGATTACTTTCATTCCAGGTTTGCATGCCGCGCCAAATAAATACCCAGAACTACTTGTAATATCAAGTTCTTCTCCTTTTCGTACCCCTGTAAGCATGTGTACACGTACTTTCTGCTCTCCTACACGGGTTCCGTTTTCCTCCAGATTATCCTGAAGAATTTTCACCACTTTCGCTTTCTCAAATGTCTGCCCTGTCCGAACCACCAATTCTGTTTTTTCTACCTGATTCAGCCTGATAACAAAAACAGCGAACACACAGACAAGTAAAAAATAAATAAGATACCGGACTGCCTTTTTTCTGGTAAGTAGCCCGGTAAGTTTTATGTTTTTCATAGAATTTGATTTCTCAGATTCTGCTTTTAATTCTCAGATGTTTCAGCTACTGCATCTGTAGAAGTATCTGCATTATCTGCTGGTGTATCCGAAGAATCTGATGCTTCAGCGTCACTGTCTGTGGTGTCAGCAGAAGTGTCTGAGGTATCTGAGGAATTGTTCGTAGTATCTGTGCCCGTTTTTTTGATAGTAAATGTATCATCAATTGCTTCTGCCTTACCATCATCTGTAATCTGGTAAGTATCAATAGAGAATGCATCTGCTGTCAATGTAATGACAGAATAACTTGGAAGCCAGTTCTGACTGCGGGCTGCCACATAATCCTGCTGAGTGGAAAGAAGTTCATAATACTTAGAACCTGAAGCGGAGTTTGCTGTCATGTACAGGATTCCCTGTGGATCTGTAACGGTATCTCCATCAACATCTTCGATTGTATAGCAGCTATTATCCTGATGGAATGCATCCAGTGCAGCCTGTGCATCTGTATCTCCTTCTTCCGGAGCAAGTGCGATCTGTTCCTGTGTATCTACATTTGTAGCATGATCCCAGTCATAATCTGTTCCATCTGCATTCAGACTGAACTCATATTTACCATGAGTCTGTCCATCACCATAAAGCATTTTGGAACGACTGTATGTATGGTCATGTCCCTGAAGGACAACATCGATATCATTTGCATCAAATACAGGAGTAAGCTGTGTACGAAGGATCATACCATCGGTATCTGAATGATCAAGACCAGATCCGTAAATATCCTGATGAATGGTTACGATACGCCATTTTGCATCCGGATAAGCTTTGACAGCTTCTTCGATTGTTTTCTGATGTTCTGCCACGTTATAATTATTGGTATTTAAAACAATGAAAAGTCCCTCACCATAACTGTAGTAATAATCACCACCAGCCTGAGTTTTTCCATTCTCTGTATTATTCGGATTATTAAAGTGATACATGTAATCTTCATTTAAAGAATCATGGTTACCAATCGTAGTTGCCACTGCAAGACCTTTCAGCGCATCAGCACTCAGGTAGGAAGCATATTCTTCCTCTTTTGCTTCACCTGTTTTGTTAACCTGGTCACCTGCTGAGATTACAAAGTTAATATCCGGATTTTCCTCAAGTGCTGTATTCAGAGTACGATTCCATGAAAAGCCATCATTCTCTGCTGCTTTATTTGCCGCACCTGATTCATTGGAAAGCTCTGCGCCATTCTGAGTCTGACCTTTGGAAGCACCAATCTGCGGGTCGCCTACATAAAGGATCTTTACAGAATCTGTACTCTGTGTTTTATATTCACATACGTCTGTCTGCTCACCGTTTTTCTCAACTGTGTAATAATAAGTTGTATTCGGTTCCAGTCCTGTAACTGTTACATGATTATATTCATAAGCCTTATCTCCCGTAAGACTCTGATCTACGTCACCGGCAGTTCCCTCGAATGTCTCAAGATTATCTTTATCTGTTCCAAAATGAACTACAGGTGTTGCATCGCTGTCACCTTTCTCACTATACCATGCGAAATTCAGCTGAGTATCATCAGCACCAGGCGTAAGAGATACCTTTGTAAAATCAGCTGCTGTTGTTTCCCATGCTGCATCCCAGTCAGACCATCCAGAATCAGCACCAACCACGCTGCTGTCTGTATAATGATCTGTAGATGCATATGCTGCCGGACAAACCACTGTCATAGAAAGAGCTGTTAAAAGACCTGCAATTAATTTTCTTTTCATAATAATAGACTCCTTTTCAAAAAATATTCTTGTTTTTCAGTCGTCGCATGAAGTATAGCACCCGAATTTTCCAAAAACAGCAGATTTTCCTTATGTTTGACAGACATTTACATATTCCTTAACATAGAATCATAATTGTTAAAATCCGAAGTATAATTAACCATATTAGCCGCGAAATTCAGGTCATTTTATGGGACAGTCAGTAATTGTTCCAAATTATTTTGACAAAACAAATTTACCAGATTCAACCCATAAAAAAAGTACCTCCACCATGGGAAGTACTTTTTTAATAAACTTATACAAATGCCATCAAACTAATTATACACTTTAAATTATTTTATTTATCGCCTAACGCAACACTTTCTGCCACTGCATCCATCGCAAATTCTCTGGCGTCCTCTCCAAGCTGTACAAAGCCCGTATTATCCAATGCTTCTTCTGCAATGCTCACGCAGTTATCTGCTGCTCTTTCCAGATTATAAAGGATCCCGGAAAAGCCTATTGTTAAACCAGGATCACATTTCTGCTCTTTTACTCTGTTCAGGTGTGCCTTATTAAACTTCTTTTCCGCCTTGTTCATCTTTTTCTTATTCTTAAATACCTGTTCCGCCTGCTCGGCGCTTCCTTCTTTCACTGCTTCCATCGCTTGATTTAATAAATCCCATGTAATAGCAATGCAATTTCCCAACTCTTCATTTGCAGTCGCAGAAAGTTTCATTCCCTTACTTTCGATCTGATCCCAGATTCCATCAATATCCTGACATCGATCTGCTATCCTCTGAATATTATTCGTCACATAAAGCAGTCCCGCAGTCTGTTCCGACTGTTGTTCTGTCAGATTACCACTGGAAAAAAGTCTGGTAATATATTCTGTCACATCTTCCTGTAAATGCTGTACAGTTTCCAGTTTTTTCTTAAATTTATCATATGCGGCAGATGTTTTTCCTACGCTGATCACTTCTTATAACTGTGTAAGCATAGTTGCAGCAAAACCTGCCAGATTTTCCAGTTCCTGTGATACCAGATACATAGCAGCCACCGGCTGGTCAATCATCTTGTTGTCCAGATATTTCGGCTCATAAGCTGCCTTGATTTTCTTATCTTTTCCCGGAATAATCGTAGTTACAATTTTAACCATCAACGGAATCAGTGGCAGCCACACCAGTGTACATACCACATTGAAAGTCGTATGCGCATTCGCAATTTGACGTGAAATTACCTCTACTTCGTTGCCTTTTGGTGAAATATACTGTACGAATTTCGCAAACCACGGAATCAGCCATACAAAAACAAAACTTCCTGAAATGTTAAAGATACTATGTGCGATTGCAGTACGTTTCGCATTCTTTGACTGTCCAATAGATGCCAGAAGTGCTATAATCGTAGTACCGATATTATCTCCAAGCAAAATAGGAATCGCTCCTGCCAGACCTATCACACTTGTCATATCATCCGGTCCTGCCTGAGATGCAAAGTTCTGAAGTACTGCAATCGTAGCAGAAGAACTCTGCACTACCAATGTCATCGCCGCACCAAGAAGTACACCTAATACCGGAATGGAAGAAACTTTTCCCATAAGATCAGTAAAAACCGGACTGGTTGCCAGTGGTTTCATTACACTGCCCATAATTTCCTGTGACCAGTGCTCCTGCAAGCGCTCCCATGACCGGGTTCTTCGTAAGAAATCCCAGAATCTTTTTCATCTTTTCCCCAGCAGCTTTTTGCAGCGCATCACTCATGCTGTTCATTCCATAAAGAAATAACGCCAGGCCGCCAATCAGTCCAAAAATCACTTTTACATTTTCGTTCATTACCTGTTTTCTCCCTCTTCCTTTTCAAATACGTTCTGGTATTTCTTTCACGTTCATTTGTAAAATAAATACTGATACAAGTTCCTCATGCTTCTTGGTTTGCAACTTTATTAATTGTATCAGTCAGAAGAGGTTCCCTCTATCACGCTACGGTTTGAATAAGGTAAAATTACTGTAAAATATTACATTATAAATTTTTCTTTCGATATTCCGATGGTGTCTGCTTCAAGTGTTTCTTGAATACTTTAACAAAATAACTGTTATCTTTAAAACCACACCGATATGCTATTTCGTTAATTGTTAATGACGATTTTGCCAAAAGTTCCTGAGCATATTTTAACCGGTATAAGGTAACATACCCCATTGGCGACTGTGCATAGTACTTTTTAAAACATCTCCCAGCCTCGCTTCTGCTGATACCTGCAAAATCCGCCAGATTCTCCAGTGAAATTTCTTCCGCAAAATGTTCCTGTATGTAGCGTAGCATTTTTTGAATTCTTATCTGTGTCTGTTGATTTCCTTTGCTTGAATTTATATGAGAGAGTTCATTTTGATGGCAATACAAAATCTGAAATATGGATATCAGTTTTTGATGTATTTCAATTTCAGGGCATGCTGATTCTATTGGCTTAATCACGCAACGCTCAGTACTATTATCATTAACATTTTCATTTTCCGAAAGAAGTCCGTATATCTCAAACAAATGATTCAATAACGGTTTCTGCCATTCTACCGTTGGAGAAAGAATAAGATAAGGCAAATCCTGGTTGTTGAGTACAGGCGCAAAATATTTTTTAAAAACAGTACTTGTCATTGGTGCAAGTACTTCATCTGCAAATACAATATTGGGACACAGACAACATTTTCCAACTTCTGTCATACGATAACTGTGCATCTGTTCAGCTCCGATCAAAATTGACTCACCTTTTAAAAGGCGCAGATGTTTCTGTCCAATCTGTACTTCAATATCCTGATAAATTGCTGAAAAAATCTCATATCCCAAATGCCAGTGCAACGGCACCTGATAATCCGCCCACTGTTCCAAATTATCTACATAATATTTTATTGGAAAAGAAGAATCCTCAAACAGAAACATTTCCTGAAGCTGATGATCAAGCAGTATCGTATCCATATCTCTTATCTCTCCTTCTTTTATATTTGGGTAAATAATACCATAAATTGAGCAGATAAACTATAGAATCGCCTATGAGCAGGTGATATTATCTGGTAAAAAGGTAACTGTTCACACGCTACTATCCCGCGAGGCGTTTTGGCATGAAAATGCCAAAATCCCGAGACATGCAAGCCAAAATTCCATTGCCGCAGGCAATCTGGAATGAATTTTGGCTACGTTACTGAGAACGGAGTGAACAGTAACGTAAAAAGCGATTATTCACAATAATATATCCAAACGATATTGATATTTGAAAAGCAATGCAAAAAGATACGGAGGTAACATATTAAAATGGCAACTATTTTACTTATTTTTATCTACATTTTTTATATCGGTCTGGGAATCCCTGATTCTCTGCTCGGTTCTGCCTGGCCGGCTATTTATGGAAAATTTCATGTTCCAGTCTCATATGCCAGCATCATTTCAGCAATTATTTCCACCGGAACAGTTCTATCCAGCCTTTTCAGTACAAGAATCATTGCCAAACTGGGAACAGCAAAGGTCACCGCTCTTTCAACGAGTCTTACCGCAATCGCTTTATTAGGTTTTTCATGTTCCCACAACTTTCTCTGGCTTTGTTTGTGTGCGGTTCCTTTAGGAATTGGTGCCGGTTCTATCGATACTGCATTAAATAATTATGTAGCACTCCGCTATAATGCAATGCAGATGAGCTTTTTACACTGTTTTTATGGCGTTGGTGTTACTGTCAGCCCTTACCTTATGTCACTTGCATTATCAGACAACCTGAACTGGCGTGGCGGATATCGAACTGTTTTTTATATCCAGCTTATAATTGCCCTCTTATCCTTTTTCAGCCTGCCTTTATGGAAAAAGGTCAAAGCAACGCAACAAGAAGACGACAATATTTGTGTATTGCCACTATTTCAGATGATAAAGCGTAAAAAAATATGGGCCTCCTGCGGTGTATTTGTTGGAATCAGTGCCTTAGAGTCCACCTGTCTGATCTGGGGAAGTACCTATCTTTCTGATACTATCGGATTATCCGCTGATATGGCTGCAGCATTGATCACCTTCTATTTCGCTGGTATGACTCTGGGCCGTTTTCTCTCTGGTCTGTTATCCTTGAAATTTTCTGACTGGAAAATTATCACCATAGGAGAAAGTATTATACTTGCAGCCGTATGTATTTTGCTGCTGACAAATACTGTTTCCTTTGCAGTACTTGGGCTTTTTCTGGTAGGACTTGGTAACGGCCCGATTTTCCCTAATATGACTCACTTAACCCCCATCCTCTATAAAAAAGAAACATCCCAGTCCATTATCGGAATCGAAATGGCATTTTCAAACCTGAGTATCATGCTTACACCGGTGCTTTTTGGTTTTCTGTCAGACATTACCGGTACTAAAATCTTCCCGGTTTTTATGGCAGTTATGTTTGCTTTTATGGCAGGATGCACGATTATACTTAAAACAGGCGATTCCAGGAGCCGTTAACAATCTTAACTCTATAAGCCTGATATTAATTTTAAAAGATTGCTGTTCTCACGCTACTATTCCGTACAAAATAAACAGCAACTTTAAAAGTCGATTTTGTGACTGTTTTTTACTGACATTTTTTCAAAAACACTTGACTTCCAGTACTCTTTAAGTACTAATATGTAATATACACAGGTATGTTTTCCGTATGTGTCAAACATATCTACATTGAATAATAATACATGTATTGACGCATCTATACTATGTTGCAATGCATGTATTATTGCATATAAAGGAGGAAATCGATAATGAAAACACGCAGATTGGGAAAGACAAATCTTCAGGTGAGTGAAATCGGCTTCGGTGGGGAATGGCTGGAACGTCATCCGGAAGAAGAGAGCATTGAGCTGATCCGCTATGCTTCTTCAAAAGGAATCAACATTCTGGACTGCTGGATGGCAGACCCGAAATCCAGAGATATCATTGGAAAAGGAATCAAAGAAAACCGCAGCCAGTGGTTTATTCAGGGACATATTGGTTCTACATGGAAAGACAACCAGTATTTCCGTACCAGAGATATGAAATATGTCCGTCCTGCATTCGAAGACCTGTTAAAAAGACTGCAGACCGATTACATTGATCTCGGCATGATCCACTACATAGATTCCGAAGAAGAATGGGAACAAATTCAGCATTCCGATTACATGGATTATGTAATGGAATTAAAAAATACAGGTGTCATCCGCCACATCGGTATGAGCTCCCATAATCCTAAAGTAGCAGTCAAAGCCGCTGAATCCGGATTTGTGGAAATGATTCTTTTCAGCATCAACCCGGCATTTGACATGCTTCCTGCAAGCGAAAATATTGATACTATGTTTGCAGATGAATTTGACAAAAATCTCAAAGGAATCGACCCGGACCGCGCACGTTTATACAAAGTCTGTGAGCAGAACGATGTCGGAATCACTGTTATGAAAGGCTTTGCCGGAGGAAGACTGTTCGATGAGAAACGTTCCCCGTTCGGTGTAACCTTAACACCAGTACAGTGCATCCACTATGCCCTGACCAGACCGGCTGTCTGTTCTATTATGTGCGGATATGATACAAAAGAGCAGATTGATGCTGCTACCGCTTACGAAAATGCTTCCGAGGAAGAAAAAGACTATGCATCCATACTTGCAAATGCACCACTTCACTCCTACCGTGGAGAATGTACTTACTGCGGTCACTGCAAACCTTGCGTATCCGATCTGGATATTGCAATGATCAATAAATTCTATGACCTTGCAACTATGCAGCCAACCGTACCGGCAACTGTACAGTCTCATTACGAACTTCTGAAACATAAAGCTTCCGAATGTATCGGATGTCAGGCATGCGAATCACGCTGTCCGTTTGGTGTTCCGATTGCTGAACGAATGAAAAAAACTGCTGAATTATTTGGTTGCTAATCAAATTTTTCTGTAAATACAAAAGCAGACAATTCCCGGAAACTCCGGATTTTGTCTGCTTTAATATTTTCCCTTTAATTTTCTTAGACAGTTCAAAAGTCATACTGTATTTCTAATAAACTATAAATTAGCAACGTTCTTTAGCATTCTTTTGTTCTGCGCGGTTAAGATATACATAAAATCCAATATTCAATACAACTCCCACCATAGTGGAAATCGGTGCTGCCAGACCAATCTTTGTGAGGCTGGCGTTTGGCTGGATACTCATAAAATATGCCAGCGGTAGTCGTACTAGAAGTGTCTGGATCAGTCCCTGTGTCATAACCCAGATGGTCTTATTGTTTCCGTTGAAATAACCTACCATGCTGAAAAGAATCGCTGTCACGATCGTTTCCAGCGCGAAACCTTTCAGATAAGCATAACCATTCTCAATAACAGCCGCATCTGTGGAGAAAAATCCTGCCAGCATATCACCTTTGAGCATAACAAGCGCAAATACCAGACATCCGACAACCAGACCGACTCCGATACCTGTAAACATAGATTTCTTCGCACGTTTTTTCTTTCCTGCTCCTATGTTCTGGGAAACAAAAGACGCCATGGACTGCATCAACGCACTCGGCACAAGCATCGCAAAGTTTACGATTTTACATGCAACTCCGTAACCGGAAGATGCTTCCAGTCCCAGACGATTGACAAACGCACATAATGCCAGAAATGAAACCTGTGTCAGAAACTCCTGAAGGGCCAGTGGTAATCCGATTTTCAGGAATTTTTTACACTGCGGATTCAGACGGAAATCTTTTCTTGCAATGCTAAACGGAAGTTCTTTCTTTATCAGAAGAACTACTGCAAACACCACACTAAGCGCCTGTGCAGAAACGGTCGCAATCGCAGCTCCTGCTGCATCCATATGTAATCCAGCCACGAGAGCCAAGTCTCCAATCACATTTACGATACATGCAACCAGAACAAACAGCAGTGGTGATTTGCTGTCTCCAAGTCCTCTGAAAATTGCAGACAGAAGATTATAAGCTACAATGAAAAAGATACCGCCTCCACAGATACGCACATAGCTGGCCGTCAGATCAACTGCCTCTTCCGGTGCCTGCATAAGTATAGAAATCGGATGAGCAAAACATACCATTACGATAAACAAAACAACCGAGATGATGGTAAAAACAATCGCTCCTCCACCAATAACTGCTCCTATCTTTTCCGGCTTCTTTTCACCAAGATATCTGGCGATCAGAACCGTAATACCCATAGCAAACTGAACCACCACAAATGTAACCAGGTTCAGAACCTGACTTCCTGTGGAAACAGCTGAAAGTCCGGAAGTTGAACCAAATCTTCCCACTACCAGCAAGTCAACAGCACCGTAGGCCGCCTGCAAGATCAATGCCCCAAGAACCGGCATCATAAAAGCTACCAGTTTCTTCAGAATACTCCCTTGCGTGAAATCCGCTTTATCACTTTTCATAATGTTCTCTCCTCTCACTCATAATCTCATGAAATTTTCCGATCGTGCGAATCATGCAATCTGCATCTTCCTCTGAAATATCATCCAAATACGAAGATAGTTCATTGAAATAATGCTCATTATACTTCCGGGACAAAGCTTTTCCCGCTTCCGTAAGAGTAATAAAAGTGACACGACCATCATCAGGAGAGGATAATTTCTGGAGGTATCCTTTCGTTTCCATTTCTTTTACTGTTCTGGTAACTCCCGGGCGCGGAATATTCAATGCGTCACTGATGTCTGATACTTTTACACAAATGCCCTGTTTTTCCATAGTCTGGATTTTATCCATGTATTGAATGTAAGATGGCATAACACCTTGCGGCAATGGCGGAAGCATTTCCCGTATCCGCTTTGCCAGATAACATGCATCAAACATTCTTTTGATTTTCTCATTTGTCATGTTAATCTCCTTGTATAATTACCTTAGTTAATTACTATTGGTAATTATATGAATGTTTTTCCGCTTTGTCAAGTAAAAAATATTACTTGTGAACTTCCAGTTTTTTCCGACTAAATCGAATGTCGCTATATCTGCGACTCAAAATAATTCTATTTTTCCGTCTTTTCTCCATCTGATCCTGCATTCAAAAAGTTCATGATCTCCTCATATGACCGCCCACTTTTTACAACCGCTGACAGGATCTCTTCTTTTCTTATGGCATCTCGCTTGTCTAACAGTTCTTTCAGATTTGCGCTGTTGCCTGGTCATACTTTTTCTTCGCTGCGATCACATCAGCCTCTGCTTTTTTCAGTTCCTTACTCAGCTCTGATGCAAAATATTTTATACTGTTCGCATTCAGTCCAAAGGCTTTCAATATTACTTTCTGATTCGCTGTTACTGCATGATCCAGACAGTATATATTGTCCAACTGACGTACCATTTCTATTTTTTCCAGCTCTTTTATTGCCGCCGATACCGTTATATAGTTCGGTTTCTTATCCGGTTTTTTCATCTCTTCTTTTAGTTTTATATACCTCTTGCAGCGCACTATCATGGATACAAATCCAACAAATATCTTCGCTCTTGCTGATTCTTCTGACTACACCCGGATGCTTTATCCAGCATGAACTGAAGCTGGGAGATATCGTTCAGACTTCCTGGATATTTTTCATAAAATAATGGTTCCTGATTATGAGTATCATACGCAACTGCATAATTAAATACCAGCTCTCCCATATCTACTTTCGGATGTCCAAATTCAACCATTTTTATATCTCCAGCCTGACAGTTTTTATTCGTTGAATCATAAGAAATATAAATCTTTTCACGGTAATTCCGTGACTCATTCCATGTATTCAGAAAGCCTGTACTCTGGTCATCTGTTACTGAATTCAGGAAATCTGATACGGTTGAATCGCTGTATTGTTTCATCTTTTCCGTAAAAAGTGGATGGTTGTATGTATAATCCGAATAGTACTGTGCTGCATTGTTTTCTGCTATAATCAAATAAACAGCCAGATCTAAAAACAGACCCATATCACGTGATCCAAAATACTTTCCAAGGATATCTTTTAAACTGCATTCTTCTATGATCTTACGCAGTACAAAGTATGCTCCTCCCCTGAGACAGCTGCTTCTGGAAGTCCTGTTTTTGCTTTCCGGAAGTTCTGCATCGGGGAAATATTTCAGGAAATTTTGATTCGGTTTCATGAGTTCCGGATCCGTATCTGATAGTTTTCCGATCGTTACTCTTTTGGGAAAAGTATACTTCCGGGATGGATCATAAACCCGGTCATACTCATACTCTATATATACAACATTTGACTTTTTTCTCCGTGTGATCTTGCCTTTTACGGTTGATACTTTCACTAAAAAATCCAGATACATAGCGCCCTCCTTTTAGGCGGTTATTCGCCTAAATTAATTAGGCTATATTTCCCGGCTATCTGCAATGGAAAACCGCAGAAACCCGGGATTTTTTATAATTTTATTTTGTTCTTTTTTCTTTAGGTGGAAAAATTACTGGAAGTTCACATTTAAGACGGATGATACATATTATGTTCTTTCTCCAATTCTTTATAAAGTTGCATACAGTTCCAGTTCTGATTATGCTCCGTCAGAACCGCCTTGTAATCCACAGGTGTACCTGCTTTCCGCAAAGTATAGAGCACCTGGTCAAACAGATTCCCCGTGATTCCTGCAAGGATCAGCATTTCCTTCTCCATCTGCTCCTGAGGAATCAGTGCTGACGGAATCTGTACCTGGGAAACCTCTTTCACTCCTGCCAGATATCCGATTGGCTGACCATAGTCCTGGGGTTCTACAGTTTTTAAACGTATCTTGAAAGGCAGCAACGCCATCTTTAACTTGCGAAGCTTCTGCTGATTCTGAAAATTTATTAATAAAATAGTTGGTTTCATATGGACACTCCTCCTGCTATTCTGAATAATTACAGCTATTATACTCTCTTCCCCTGAACCTGACAATAACACATACTCTGTGTTTTAACCGAATCAAGTAAATCGTTACTGTTCACTCCGTTCATAGTAACGTAGCCAAAATTCATTCCAGATTGCCTGCGGGGGGTGCGAAAAGCATTTTTCAAACACACTCTAACAACTTCTGTAATCTTCCCGCAACGCAGAAAAACAGGCTTCGATATCTGTTTCATCGATGCCTGTTTTTTCTGTGTTACAATTATTTTTACATTATTCCACCATACGGCTTTCATCCGCTTTATACTCAAAGAAATCAAAGTCAGCGCATTTCTTATGAAGCACACGGTCTGCGCAGGTAATGCCTACCATAGTTCCTGTGAATTCACCGTATTTACAGTACTCATCCGAAAATCTTGTAGTATCAAAAATACGTCCAATCTTCTCATAACTTTCCCCATCATAGCTCCACTCAAACCAGGATCTTCTTCCTTCTATGTAAAGGCGCAGATAAATAGGCTTATCCTCTACAGGGATTCTGGTATTCAGAAATTCTGTTTTCACACCATTTTCCAGATGGATAATGGACAACGCACTCTGTCCCAGAGTTTCGCTGTAATATTTGCGAAGATTGATATAGTTCATATTGTCATAATACAGGATCAGTCCCGCACTGTGCTGGTGAACTTCCGGCACAAATTCCATCTTTGTGGTGATTCTTGCATAAACACTGGTAAGCTTTCTTGCAAGAATGCTGACTTTATTCAGAGAAGTCCTTGACTCCTGCCCCCGAATACGGACATAACCTTTTCTTGCTTTTACATCAGCAAATCTCTGCGGCATAATGCGGGGTGAATAATAGAAATTGCCAAGCTCGTCCCCGTCAAAATCATCAAAATCCGGCGTTTTCTCCACTGGATATTCCGGCAAAGAACTCTCAGGTACTTCCAGCTTTGCCAGATTACTGCCATCTGCCATACGCAGCCAGTTATCCTCTGTCCACATCATTTTCTGGATTGCAGTTTCTCTTCCCAGAGTACAGCGCAGTTCCGGTACAAAAGGTCTGGCGCAAAGATGTACCAGATACACCTCACCGGTAGGAAGCTCAACATAGCTTCCATGTCCGGATTTCTGAAGAACAGAATCCGGATTATAATACTTCGGCTTCAGATGATCCGGATCCTGTCTTTCATAAGATTCTCCGGGTACACTGGTCACAATAGGATTCTTCGGATCTTTTTCATATGGTCCCCAGACATTTTTGGAACGCCCCGTGGTAACACAGTGGTTATATCCTGTACCGCCTTCCGCACACATAATATAATAATATTCTCCGCGCTTTGTCAGATGAGGAGCTTCGATGCAGCCCCTGTCTGTACCGCCTCTCCAGATTCTTTTGGGATATCCTACGATTTCCTGATTTTCCGGGGAATATTCCACCATACAGATTGCGCCTGGTTTTTCATATCCTTCTCTTGTTTCCCATTCCAGCGAAACAATATACTTCTTTCCGTTGGTATCATGAAATAAAGATGCATCAAATCCGGAAGAATGCAGATAAACAGGTTTGCTCCATGGGCCTTTAATATCTCTGGAACAGATCAGGAAATTGTCCACATCAAAATATCTGGCATTCATGGAATTCATTACACCATAAACTACATAAAACATATCCTCTGCTTCACAGTAAGTCAGACATGGCGCCCAGATTCCCTTGGCACTGGGAAGCTTCTTCAGATCTACTTCTTCATCATCTGTCAGCACATGTGTATATAACTCCCAGTTTTTCAGATCTCTGGAATGATAAATGGGGATTCCAGGGAACCATTCAAAGGTAGAAACTGCCATGTAATAATCATCGCCTTTACGGCAGATGCATGGATCCGGATTAAATCCCGGAAGTATTGGATTTTTTATCATTATATTTTCCTCCTTGTATCACTCCATCACAATCCAGCCAAGATTAAAGGCAAAACACCGTTTGCCTCAACCTCATTTTATAGTATTATAATAGCATACCTCATACAAATGTATAAGGTATAAAAAGAGCTAATATATAGGTCGATATTCTCTTTTTATAGTCCCCATCCACTGCTTATTGCTTTTTGCAACCTCCACAGGGGACTTACTTGATTCGGTTAGATCTATAGCAATTCCACGCTCTGATAAATCAGAATAGAATACGTATCTGCGAAAATCGCCATATAAACAGGGAGAATGATAAAAAATGAAGAGTAAAGAAATTTCACATGAAATTATAGATGTACCTGTTGATACCAATGTCAAATTCCGTACTTCCACTGATCCAGGAAGCTATATTCCCATGCACTGGCATCGTGCAGTTGAAATTATTTATATGCAGGAAGGTTCTCTGGACGTAACAGTGGAATCCGAAAGCTTCACTATCCAAAAAGGGGACTGCATTGTGATCAATGGAAATGTTCTACATTCTACGAAATGCACTTCGCCAAACACAGCAATCCTCCTTCAAATTCCTCTGGATTTTATGGAAAAATATATTCCTGATCTTGGACAGCTTATTTTTCTCTTTGATTTTCGTACAAAAGATCAGAGACAACAGACCAAACAGAGTATGTTTAAGACCATTCTGGAACAGCTTCAGATCATTAATGATGTGCGCCCGGATGGATATCTGCTCCGCTTCAACAGCCTGATGTTTGAGCTTCTATTCCAGCTGTATCACAATTTTGCAGTCAAAATCCTCCAAAACAATACCAGTCAGGAAAAAAAAGACATGGACCGTCTGGAACCTGTGCTGGACTATATTTCCGAACATTACAGAGAACCCATCTCCCTTAATGAGATTGCAGAAGTCGCCTGTCTCCAGACAGGATATTTCTGCCGCTTCTTCAAGAAAAAAATGGGAATTACATTTCTCGAATATCAGAATGAATACCGCCTTTCCTTTATTTATCGTGATCTGATCACAACCAGAGATCCTGTTCATGTCATTCTGGAGCAGCATGGCTTTACCCATTACAAACTATTTCGCAAGATGTTCCTTGAGCACTTCGGAAACACTCCCACTCAAATAAGAAAACAGCGGGAAATATTGTAATTCACACATTATTGTGGTAAAGTAGTGTCGTGCTATTTTTCCTGAACCCGGTATCTTATCACAATTATAGGCCGCAGAAATTTTACCAGATCTGCGCATCACTCAATCCGTCTGCCAATATAGTCCTTCGGGTATCAGGAAATAAAAATAAAGAGGAGGGAACAAATGAAAAAATTCTATTCGTGGTATAAAAAACATATTACCGCAGCAATCTTTGCCGGACTGATCCTGGGTATCATTACCGGACTGTTTCTGGCAAACCGTTTCGAACCGGTTCTTACCGTCACAAGTCTCATAGGAAGCATTTACATGAATGCCCTGAACATGATGATCTTTCCACTGGTCTTCTGTTCCATTATCATGGGTATCTCCAGTATCGGAAATGCCCGCACAACCGGCAAGATCACAGCCGGTGCCATGATCTTTTTCCTGTGCACCACAGCCCTTGCCAGCCTGGCAGGACTGATCATCCCGCGGCTGATCCATCTCGGTGAGGGTGTTAAATTCGAGATGGCAACTTCCGACATCCAAGCAACTGAGATGACCAGCATTCTGGACACCATCAAAAACCTGATCCCATCCAATCCGGTTGCAGCTTTCGCAAACGGAAATATGCTTCAGGTACTTGTATTCGCAGTCATCGTAGGCTTCACACTTATCGCCATCGGCGAAAAGGGTACTGCACTTCTGAAAGTCATCGATTCCTGTAACGAAGTCTGTCTGAAAGTCATCAGCACAGTTATGTACTTCACACCTATCGGTGTATTCTGTACTATCGTTCCTGTTGTAGAAGCCAACGGTACAGAAACCATCATTTCACTGGCAACTCAGCTGATCATCCTGTATGTGGCATTCTTCGGATTTGCCCTGGTCATTTACGGCAGCTCCGTGAAATTCATCGGCAAAGAAAGCCCTGTGAAATTCTTCAAAGCAATGCTTCCTGCAGCTCTGAACGCATTCGGAACCTGTTCCAGTTCAGCGACCATTCCGATCAGTAAACAGCGTATGGAAGACGAAATGGGCGTATCCAACAAGATCACAAGTATTGCCATTCCTCTTGGCGCTACTGTAAACATGGATGCCGTATCCATCCTGATGTCATTCATGATCATGTTCTTCGCCAATGCATGCGGAATTAACGTAAGCATTTCCATGATGATCATAATCCTTCTGGCAAACGTACTCCTGTCAGTAGGAACCCCGGGAATCCCGGGCGGTGCCATCGCATCCTTCGCAGCCCTTGCAACCATGGCAGGTCTGCCGGCAGGTGTTATGGGTGTTTATATCAGTATCAATACACTCTGCGATATGGGTGCTACCTGCGTTAACGTTATTGGCGATATGGCAGGCTGTGTAGTTCTGAAAGAGAAAATTAAGCTTGAGGATTAATACATAAGGAATACAAAAAAGTTGTTGTATCTTTTCATATTGGAAATGAAAAGTACAACAACTTTTTTATCACCCTTTAACAGCTCCGCTCATTAAACCATTCTCTATTTTTTCCTGGAAGAAAATATACGCAATAATTACCGGAATGGTTGTAAGACAAATTCCTGCCATGCTGGAACTATAATCTGTACTGTATTCTCCAAAGAATGCAAGAAGTCCCATAGAAATAGTACCTTTATCTTTATCAGAAATAAAAATAAGAGGAAACAACAGGTTATTCCATACCTGTATAAAATTAAAAATTGAAACACTTACAATTCCCGGAACTGACAGTGGCAAAATCATCTTAAAAAATACTTGATAAATATTTGCTCCATCAATTACCATCGCTTCTTCTAATTCTGTCGGAATTCCATTCATAAATCCAGTAAGAATCAAAATTGTCATTGGAAAACAAAACGCCGCATAAAGCAAAATCAATACCGGATAATTATTCATAATTCCAAGTTTTCCAAAAATATAAGACAACGGAATTAATACCGCCTGAATAGGAATCATCATTCCTGAAATAAACAGTAAATATATTTTTGATTTTCCGCGAAACTTAAATTTTGCCAGAACATACGATGCCATTGCTCCAAAAAGACCTGATATCGCAAGAGTTCCAACTGCAAGAATAATTGTATTCAAAAAATATCTTCCTATATTTCCCACATTCCATGCAGTTAAATAATTTTCTATCCGTAATTTCTTAGGTAAAGCAGTAAATGATGAAAATATTTCCAAATTTCCTTTAAAAGAACAGAAGATTGAAAATACCATCGGATAAATATTGATCAAAGCAACTATAATAAATATCAGAAATCCTATATAATACCCTGCGGAATGTTTTTTTGTTTTCATGATCTATCCCCCCTAATATTCTATGGATTCTTTCTGATTCATAAGTTTCAAACTAAAAATAGAAACAGCAGCACTTAATACAAAGATGACCGTAGCAATCGCACTTCCAGTTCCATAATGACCATATCTATAAGCTTCATTATACATTAAAAGTGCTGGTACAATAGTACAGTTACTGGTTCCTCCTGTAGGTGTCAGAATGTATACAGTATCAAAAATCTTTAATACTCCAGTGATTACCATGATCGTAGACATTTTTAATGGTTCCCAAAGCATTGGAATATAAAGATTCCAAATCTTTTTCCAGCCAGTTGCTCCATCTAATTCTCCTGCTTCCAAAACAGAATCCGGTATAGAAGTAAGACCAGCCAAACAAATGATCATATAATATCCTACACTGGTCCATGTACTGACAACAATCAGACATATCAAAGAAGTTTTAGGATTAACCAGCCACTGCTGAATATAATTTCCAAGTCCAATTTTAATAAGAAGACTATTCAGAATTCCCTTGTCAGTAGGAAAATAAATAAAATTCCATAACAATGCTACTGCTGTCACTGATAAAATCATAGGAATAAAAAATGCAGCTTTAAAAAATCTCTGTCCTTTTTTGAAATGATGGATCAGTAATCCAAGTCCAAATCCAATAGGAACCTGCAAAATAACACTTACAACAACGTAAATAAGAACATTCTGCAACGACTTAAGAAAAACTGCATTATGGAACAGATTACTATAATTCTTAAATCCTACAAATTTAAGCGGCACCGCCTGAAGCCCAGGCCAGTCATTAAATGAAAAATAGACAGACATAACTACAGGTATCAATTCAAAACAAAGATAGATCAATACTGCAGGTATCAAAAATACCGCAATAACTTTCTTATTTTTCCTTATTTTTTCCAAAATAACCCCTCCTCTTTTCTATTTTTGAGTAAACAAAAGGAAGGGTGCTCTCCCCCCTTCCTTTTGCTTTATCTGTCAGCTCTGTGGACGGTTTGCATCAATATCTGCCTGAATAGTCTGTGCTGTATTCTCAGCGGAATCAGACAGCATCATGTTCAAAATTCCATTTCTTGAAGTATCTACTAATGTAGAGCAGGTATCATAGTCAAAATATTCTCCTACAGAATCTGTAATAGTACCTGTATATTCAACCATATCTTTGAAAATCTGCGGTGCGTCTTCCGGTGCATCAATATCTTTATATGGAGCAACTCTCATCGCTGCATTCATACGTTCCTGAATAGACTCTTTAGATGTCATATATTTCACCAGTTTTAGAGTTGCCTCTTTTTCCTCATCACTCATAGTTCCTGAAAGCATCCATCCGGAAGTATATACTACATGTGTATCTTTATACTCTGGTTTATCTTCAAAGTATGGGAATGCAAAGAATGAAATATCATCCAAAATTTCTGATTCAGAATTAAACATTTCAGGAATGATAGGGCTGCTGTGAGAAATCATTGCTACTTCTCCGGTGAGGAACTGATTCATCTGAGTATTATAATCCATTCCTTCAAATCCCTCTGCAAAAGCACCTTTATCTTTTAAATCTTTTGTAATCTGCAGGCATTCTACTACATCATCATCCGTCCATTTTTTCTCGCCAGTACCCAATTTTATAATGCCATCTCTTCCGATTCTTTTAGCAAGAATATTATTAAAGATATGTCCCATAACCCAGGTATTCTTTCCGCCTACTCCAAACGGAGTAATTCCGGCAGCAACCAGCTTATCAATATCCTCATACAGTTCATCCATTGTTTCTGGAGTTTTCTCAATACCGGCTTTTTCAAATAAAGCCTTATTGTAGAAAATAGCATCCACATTCAGTTCATTTGGCAATGCATAGATTCCATCCACTCCATAAGCACTCAGATCATATGTATCTAATGCTCCATCCAGGAACGTGTTCTTCCATTCTTCATCTTCGTTAAGTGAATCTGTCAGATCCAACAGAACTCCATTCTGTGCCCATTCTTTCAGGCCGGCAATTGCCGGATAATAAAAGATATTTGGTGTTTCTCCTGTAGATAATGCAACTTTCAGTTTATTGTTATAAGCAGATTCCTCATAAACAGAATCGTTCTGAACTTCAATATCAGGATTTTCTTCCATAAATGCTGCAATCTGGTCTTCATAAACCTTTGCCATAGGTGTATCACCACTGTCACGGCTCATAAATGTAATCTTAACTTTATCTGCTGCAAATACCGGTGTAATAGATGATAATGCCATTGCTGCCGCTAATACAGCCCCTAAAACTTTTTTCCCTGTCTTCATATAAAAACCTCCTCTTTTCCTTACTAATTTTTGTAACAAACAGCAGTCATCTGATGTCCCTTAATCTCTTTTAGAGTAAATTCAAGTTTTTTTCCATCCTGTACAAATGGAACTTCCTGTTTATCGGGTATTGTATAAATTTTCTCTACTTCACGTTCTTCTGTCATAGTAATCTTAAGATTATATAAAGGAATAATATCATCAACAATCTCAAGATTTTTACATTTCTTCACCGGTACATAATGAAGTACATGTACAATTCTTCTGTTCTCTTGTTCCTGATCTAACACTGTAACTTGTGTTGTTGATGGTCCATTATGCTGAATCAGCGGATTCGGAAGCATTCTGTCTAATTCATTTCTCAGGATCTTTTTATACCATGCAGGTGCCCAGTTCTGATATGTTGTAAAAATCGGATGAATAAAATACGCTGTATTTTCTGTTTCCACAATACCAGGATATACTTCTTTTCTTCCTGATGGAGAATGAAGATGAGAACAAAAATGTTCATATGTACGATTAAATACCGGCGGGATTACTTTCTGGACAAACTGAGCCTCATCTGTCGCTTCTACAAGTGTTCCTTTGTCATACATTACATGTTCTGCATCTGCAAGACCCTTTGCCAGATGTTCTTTCGGCCATATAAAATCCGGACTATATGGTGCATCTCCAAGATATTTTACTGCCAGTTCTGAGATCATAAATTTCTGGTGATCTTTGTCAAGACCAGACTGATAACTTGCCAGTAATTTGCCTCCTGCATTTATATAAGCACTCAGTTTCCGGCCTAATATTTCATCTACAGGAATTACATCCGGTAAAATTAACAACCTGTATTTTCCAAAATCAGAAGTACTGTCAATAAAATCAAACTGATATCCATATTCCATCAGAAGTCTTGCCACACCTTCAGATGCACCTGGAATCTGTCCTGCTACGCCTGTAGCATAAAATTCTTCTGCTGTAAAAACACCAATTTCAGATACTGGTTTTGCATTCTCACACCAGGGTTCTTTTTCTTCTACAGATTTATAAACCCTTCCGATCTGCTGATACATATCCTTATTCAATTTTCCCCAGTAATCCATCTGGTCACCAATCGTACATTTGCATCCATGGGAAAGCATGGAAAATACTTCATATTCCATAGCTGCCTCATTACGAAATGCATGAAAATCGCCCCATTCTGTGTGGAATCTGCTTGTCAGTCCAAGACACTCTTTTCCAAAATTCCTCATATATTTAGCAGAAACAGGAAAATCAAGATATCCCCATTCTACTCCCGGAAGAGATTCAAAAGAAAAATACGAATAATCCTTTATCACTGGTTTATCGAGATATCCAACATGTCCTTTGTTATAGCAGACATGAAAATCTGGATTATATTTTTTTGCAAATGCGGTCAGATCTTCGACCATATCATAATAAGTCCACCTTGCAAATTCCTGACGGTCTTCCTTTTTTGCAGGATTCAGACCTTTTTCCCGCATAAGTTTCTGGCAGGATGGACAGCAGCATTCATTCATAAAAGCTGCATCATACCATACTCCATCTCCCGGAATCGTTTCCAGAACTTCTCCGAACTGCTTTTTCAGGAAATCACGATACGGTGTATTTACACAAAGGTTTTTATAAAAACCAGCCTCAAAATACCCCTTTCCCTTATAGTCCTGAAGTGCTCCGTTTTCATCAATACAGATCCATTCCGGATGCATATCTGCGATTCTCTTGTTCCAGCGAATGGTTGTATAAAGGTTTACCTGTATTCCACGTTTTCTGCAGGCTTCAGCCTGTTCTCTCAACAAATCTCTGTGTGCCAGATGAGGATGGACCATTTCCGGAAACATTTTGGAATCATAATATAAATTTCCGTGATGTCCACAAGAAAACAAAGTAATAGAATTCACGTGCGCATCCGCAAGAGTCTGGGCAAACTCTTCCGCATCAAATTCTGAGCAGACCCCCTCAATGGCTTCACTGGTGTGAAAATCCAGATGAATTTGTCGAAATGGAATTTCCTTTTCAGCCATTTCCTTTTACCTCCTGTCTTTTGATGAGACAAGATTACCATTTTTGTGCTATTACGTGAATGTAGATTCTTTGGACGTCTGGGAAATATTTTGGATAATTACATTTTTCTCTCTTCCTGGTACTTAGACGGAGAAATACCATAATACTTTTTAAAATTCTTGCTAAAATAATAAACGTCACTGTATCCTATTGACTCTGCAATTTCTATAAGTGTTTTATCCGGATACTCTGTAAGATATTTCTTTGCCTGTTCCAGACGTGTCTGAGTCAAATACTTACTTAATGAACATCCTTTTTCTTTTTTAAATATATTACTTAGATAACTCGCATTCACCCCAATTGTATCTGCTACCAGATTCAAGCTCATATCAATCCTACTATAATTACTATCAATAAAATCTACTGCATCATTTACTTTTTTCTTTGTTGCAGGAAGTTTATTTTCTGCTGCACATATGCGGCATTTTTCCAATATACACATTAATACACTTCTAATTTCTTCAATTCCACCATTATTCTGCAATCCTGTTAATTGTCTCTGTTCTTTTTCCACAACTAAAGAAAAATCAACTCCCAGTTCAGACATATACAGACAAATATGGATCAGAATATCCGTAGATATATATACTGCTGTGTCAGAAAGGACATTCTGTTCTTCCATTTGAATAAACATTTCACCTATCTCTTTTGTAAGCATTTCATATTCATTTTTTCTGATATAATACAAAAATACTTCCGAATCATATAACGATGATCGTATAAATTGAAACATATCTACTGGCTCGTAAATCAGAATTTTCTGTTCTGTTTTTCCTTTTCTGGCTGCAGAATATGCCTCCTGATAGGCCGCTTTCAATTCTCTGATGTCTGAAAATACCCTGCTGATTCCTCCATTCCAGTTCCTTTTACTATTCATAATTTCCTGCATATAAGTACAGAGAAGCTGAATCTGATATTCCATATTCTCTTCTCCAAATAGAATAAAAGCATATCCTTGGTTCATAGAAATCATTTCATATACCGGAAAATAATCCTGGATTATTTCTTCCATTTCTTCTGCCATTTTGTTATTCTGTTGTTTATTTTCAGGTCTAATCAAGGCCACTGATAATGGTTTATCAAACGGAATCTTCATTTCCTCCCATTTACTCTGCTGATTTTCAGAAGGTACCATACCTGAAAGCTGTTCTAAAAGAAACTGATCCTTTTGCATTTTCTTTACAGAAGATTTCTGTCTATAAATATGTTCCAGTTTTTCTTTACACTTCTGAAGCTCTTTTGTTAATTCTTCAGGGTCCAACGGTTTCAGCACAAAACTGACTGCTCCAAAAGAAAGTGCCTCCCTTGCATATTCAAATTCACCATAAGCGGTCAATATAATTACTTGTATTTCTGGAAAAATAACCTTTACTTTTTTAGATACTTCAATTCCATTCATATATGGAATATTAATATCCATAATTAAAATATCCGGCTTTTCTTCCAAAATTTTCTTTAATGCTTCTTCTCCGTCTTCTGCTTCTCCGCATATTTCCATACCCAGACTATTCCAGTCAACTGTTTTTTTCACTAACGCTCTCTGCAAAAATTCATCATCTACAAGGAATACCCTCATTTTCTATCCTCTTCTCTCTTAAAATCTACAGGAATGCACACTGTTGCCTTCGTTCCCTGACTCAGTTTACTTTCTACTGTAAGACCATATTCTTTTCCAAAATAAATCTGCAATCTTTGTTGAATATTAAATAATCCAAATGCTGAGCCTTTTTCTCTGTAATCTTTACTAAACAGTTCTTCTAATTTTTCTTCTGGAATTCCAAGCCCATTATCTGACACCTGAATAAAAACCTTATTCTTCTCTTTCCATCCTTTGATTCGGATAATTCCTTTTCCCCTCATTTCCTTTATACCATGATATATAGAATTTTCTATCAATGGCTGAAGTGTCAGTTTTACAATCCACTCCTGCAAAATTTCATTTTCTATATCAATCTCATATTCTATTTTATTTCCATATCTGACTTTCTGTATTTTTATATAATTCTCTATATTTGTTATTTCCTGTTCCAGCGGTATTAATGTTTTTCCATCGCTAAGTGAAGTTCTATAAAATGTACCAATCGCCTGAATCATGATAAATGCTTCATCCGGACAATTCATTTTGATAAGCGAACTTACACTATTCAATGTATTATATAAGAAATGTGGATTAATCTGTGCCTGAAGTGCTGCAAGCTCAGATTTTCTTTTTGCCCGTTGCTCTCTATATACCTGATCAACCAGCTGCCTGATTTGTTCAGACATCTTATTAAACTCTTCCGATAATATTCCAATTTCATCCTCATACAATACAGGAACACGTACAGAAAGATCTCCTTTTCCAAATTTTTTCATGGTATCTGTCAAATATATCAAAGGCTTTGTTACACTGTGAGAAACCCTCAGGCTGAAAAATGTGCTGATTAAAGCAGCAATAATTCCTACTACATAAATAATCTGTGTCATCGCTTTCCCGGCTTTTGTAAGTTCATTCACTGGTGTCAGACCAATCATAAGCCAATCCAGTGTAGGGATTACTGACGCTGTCACAAGATATCTTTTACCGTCAATCCTGAATACTTTTCCTCCTTTTTTATTATCTTCAGCCCATTGAAAATACTCTTCTTCCGAAATATTTCCTGATACATCCTGATCATTTTCTATTTTTTTGTTTCCATCTGTATCAGCAATCAGATAACTGCCTGTCTCCCCATATCTGATATGTGCAAAGTTATTTATCAGAAGTGGCGACTGATATTCTATAAGAACATATCCTTTAATAAGTCCCGAATCGTAATCTCTATAATATCTGATATAACCAATTCCATTTTTCTCATAATCTCCCAGGGATACTTCATATAAATCCAACCATTTTACGTTATAATTCTCTTTTATTATGTTAAAAAACTGTTCGTATTTTGATGCCTCAGATCGAATACTGTTAGAATTTACCATATGTCCATATGAGTCAAAAACAGAAATACTGCTATACTGTTTATCTGGATACAATGCATCCAAATAATCCAGACGTTTCTCTACCTGCATTTTATATTTTAACTGATCTGCTGATTCCTCAGAATCCTGTAAAAACCAGTTTTGTATTGCTTCATCTGTTAATATTACCTTAGCTATCTTTCCCGAATTCTCTAATATACTCTGACTGTTATCAGACACTATCTCAAACTTTTCCTTATAGCTTTCGCTGGTGATATTTAATACTGATTTTTCGTATAAAAACTGAATCAATACAGTTAATACAAGGATTGTGAGAAAAAAGAAGCCAATACTTGTAAGAGAAAATTTTTTCGCCAAAGACAGCTCATGATATTTTTTACGCATTCGCACCACCCCCACTTATTAATCCAACATTACCAAAAAAGCCGATACACTGTTTCCGTCAATGTATCGACCCTTAATGATTATTTCCTTTTTATTTACAGATACTGACTAAATTCCACCTTCTCCTTATTCGGTCCTTCAATTGTAAAGAACTTCACTCCATTTTCCCAGAATGGCAGGAAATGAATGGTATCTTGTGTAGAATTTAAACCAGCTTCATTGATATACTGGAAAATCTCTTCAATATCTTTTACGTCAAGTGCAACATGATCGATCGCGCCATGCTCCATTTTCGCTGCATGGTTCTCATAAGTCTCCACTACCAGAGTTCCCAGTTTCAGGAAAACAACCTTCTCGTTTGCTTCCTCATTTACTGTCTCAAATGCTGTTTCAAAACCTAATTTGTGATAAAATTCTACTGTTTTACCAATGTCATTTGTCGGAATTCCAATGTGCTGTACCCCTGTTGAGTAGTTCTTTAAATCCATAGTTTTTGCCCCTTTCTGCTGATCCTTGTGACTTTTTGTCGCTCGTTATGTCAGACTGCTTTTCATAATCCGTTACTGAGAACGCAATAACCAGTAACCATAATCAGACTTCTCAGTCACTTAATATCTCATTTTTTTACAATATACGCAGAAAATTATTCGGTTGTCAAGTGAATTTGTAACTTCTATTTATACTTTATTTTATACTCATCCATGAATAAACGTTCCTATCCCTTTGTCAAAAAGACTCTAAAGCTATTATTTCACGATTATATTTTGTGCAAAATTCCCATGACATAGAATCCCAATAACTGATAGAATAAATACGACAAAAAATGTCGCTTATCCATTGTCAGACGGGTAGGCGGCATTTTTGCGTTTATATGGAGTTTTTTATTATTTTATGAGGAGGGCTTAACTATGCCAAAAACAAAATTTCAGGAATTTATTTTCACCCTTATCACATCCGGCTGTATAATCTTTATCATGGGCGTTTATAACGTCGCTATCCACACCGGTGGACTTCAGGCGGCTACATTCAGTCACGCACTGCATTCTTTTCCGCTGGAATGGTTCATCGGATTCCTCTGCGCATTCTTCATCGCCAGCAAAACATCCAAATATTTCGCGTTCCGCGTAGCCAAACCAACTGACCGCCCGATCTTCATCATCCTCTGCATCCAGACCTTCACCGTCTGCACAATGGTACCGCTGATGAGCCTGCTTGGAACCATCGAATCTTCAGGAATCACTTCAAATCTCATCTTCATCTGGCTCCAGACCATCTGCCTGAACTTCATCATAGCCTACCCACTGCAGATCCTGGTTGTCGGACCATTCTGCAGATTCGTATTCCGTCACCTGTTCGTATCAGCAAGTCAGGAAAATGAAGGTAAAATAGAACATGAAATGGAACAGCAAGGATTTGCGGAATAAGTCCATATAATAATAGGTAATTGCGAAACTCGCGGTGCTCGTTCGTAACCTTGAACCAAAACAAGGAAGAATTCGCGAAGAGCACGACTTGTGGAATGAAAAATGGATAATCGCACATGTTAGGCGCACTTTAATAAGCTATGGACTTTATGAAAGTGGTAAGTCCTAAGCTATGAGTGGTTTTATGCTTCGAATATATTCGTGGTGATTGATCTTATCTGCGAGAACAACAGTAATAAGTTGTGTGATCCCGGCAAGAATCAGATCAGCATGCAGAGTCCTCTCATTTTGGGTTCGGCGTCCTGCAAGACAGAGATTGTCTTTGATGTGGTTGATATCTCTTTCGACAACAGTCCTGATTTTATAGGTATCATCCCATTTTTCGGTGCCGCGGATCGTTCCGGGATAAGCACGAAGATCCTTTTCCGGGTAGATGTAGACCATCCACCCACATTTAGAAGAAGTACAAGGGTTGTCACAGAGACAATGACGATGGGATTTTTGAGTTGATTTATCATAAATCCATTTCATTCTTGGACAGACAAATTTATATCTTGTTACTCCACTGTGAAGTTTGGAAGTGCCTTCGTACTTCATTTGTAAAGAAGGATCATGGGGACAACACGGAATACCATCTTCATTGATGGAATAATCCAGATTTTCAAGTCCGGATCTTGCATTCAGCGGAATATAAGCTTTCGAGAAATGTTTGTCATTACCAAAAGTGTCACCGGTAAGAAGGCTCTTATAGAGTTGTGCGGTATCGAAAGCAGCATCACCCAGGAAGGTTTTTGGATTAATCAAAGGATGCTTGGAAAAGAAGTCCTTAAGTGTGGGGATTAAAAGCTTTGAATCATGAACACATTTATCTTCGTCAGGGGAATCGGATTTCTTTTCGACAACGATATCAGGATGTGAAGCCATAAAGTTTTTGTTATAAAAAGATATGTGGCGGATGATGCCCAATCCGTTAGTGACAATGCCGAACTTGAAGACATAGCAAAAATGCCCATTGATATAGAGCTGCTTAATCTCAGGATTAGCAGAAGCATGAGAAGGCATGGAACCATAGGCAGCTTTATAAGGATCATAGGATTTATCAAAGCCCTGAGCTTTCGCGTATGCCTTAAGCTGTTTGATGATCCTGTTAGCATACTTGGGATTATTTTCGGTAACAAATGCTTCTATGCCGGAAGAATCAAAGATGGTCATATCCGCTTTTGCAGAGTCAATCGCCTGACAGATAGGCTCGGTAACATCAACAAGGTTATCGAAAACAAGCTGGAGGTCATCTAAAAAATCCTGTTTGAATCGGGTGATTTTGGAAGCGTCTGGGACTTTAGTAAAACCACAGAATTCCCGAAGTGATTTTGAGTAAGCGAGAAAAGTCAGGAGAAGCTGATCCGTAGGGATAGAGAAAATACGTTGAATAATCAAAGCCCACAGAAAAGCTTGCAAAGGGTATTTACGGGTTCTGCCCGTCGATGCATAGAAATGATTTCTAAAAGAAATCGGAATTAACTCATCAATATCGATATGGGTTTCTAATAGAGAAAGAAAAGCAGGTTTGTCATTTTCAAATTTTTCATGGCAATCTGAAAAAATATCTGCCAAAGAAAGCTGTTTATATGGTATCATAAGTATCAGAATAACTCCTTTCTTGGATGTAGGTTTATAGTTTTTAGTCAACTCTATTATACCATATCCGGTGAGGAGTTATTTGTTTATAGGTAACAAAAAATGCCGTATTTATGCGGCTTGTGGCGTTTCGCAAACGCCTACAGGAAATGAAAATAAAGAGGAGGGAACAAATGAAAAAATTCTATTCGTGGTACAAAAAACATATTACCGCAGCAATCTTTACCGGACTGATCCTGGGTATCATTACCGGACTGTTTCTGGCAAACCGTTTCGAACCGGTTCTTACCGTCACAAGCCTCATAGGAAGCATTTACATGAATGCCCTGAACATGATGATCTTTCCACTGGTCTTCTGTTCCATTATCATGGGTATCTCCAGCATCGGTAATGCCCGCACAACCGGCAAGATCACAGCCGGTGCCATGATCTTTTTCCTGTGCACCACAGCACTTGCCAGCCTGGCAGGACTGATCATCCCGCGACTGATCCATCTCGGTGAGGGTGTTAAATTCGAGATGGCAACTTCCGACATCCAGGCAACTGAAATGACCAGCATTCTGGACACCATCAAAAACCTGATCCCATCCAACCCGGTTGCAGCTTTTGCAAACGGAAATATGCTTCAGGTACTTGTATTCGCAGTCATCGTAGGCTTCACACTTATCGCTATCGGTGAAAAAGGTAAAGCACTTCTGAATGTGATCGATTCCTGCAACGAAGTCTGCCTGAAAGTAATCAGCACAGTTATGTACTTCACACCTATCGGTGTATTCTGTACTATCGTTCCTGTTGTAGAAGCCAACGGTACAGAAACCATCATTTCACTTGCAACTCAGCTGATCATCCTGTATGTGGCATTTTTCGGATTTGCCCTGGTCATTTACGGCGGCTCCGTAAAATTTCTCGGCAAAGAAAGCCCTGTGAAATTCTTCAAAGCAATGCTTCCTGCAGCCCTGAACGCATTCGGAACCTGCTCCAGTTCAGCAACCATTCCCATCAGCAAACAGCGTATGGAAGACGAAATGGGCGTATCCAACAAAATCACAAGTATCGCCATTCCTCTTGGCGCTACTGTAAACATGGATGCCGTATCCATCCTGATGTCATTCATGATCATGTTCTTCGCCAATGCATGCGGAATTAACGTAAGCATTTCCATGATGATCGTAATCCTTCTGGCAAACGTACTCCTGTCAGTAGGAACTCCCGGAATCCCAGGCGGTGCCATCGCATCCTTCGCAGCCCTCGCAACCATGGCAGGTCTGCCAGCAGGAGTTATGGGCGTTTACATCAGCATTAATACACTCTGCGATATGGGCGCAACCTGCGTCAACGTTATCGGAGATATGGCCGGATGTGTGGTTCTGAAAGAGAAAATCAAATTGGAAGATTAAACGCAAAAAAAGCTGTTTTTTCCAATCGACTTAGAGTGTGTCTGAAAAAGGCTTTCTGCAAGATGTGCGTCACAATTTGTGGGATATTTTGCCCGGATGATGGCGCCGTAGCGGGCTACAGCAACTGAATTCGGGTGAAATATCCCGCAAAGTGGGGCGTGCAGATTGCGGGAATGATTTTTCAGACACGCTCTAAGGCAAAAAAGTTGCTGTGCATTTCTATAACTGAAACGCACAGCAACTTTTTTATTTACAGCAATCTCTTCGTCACGTTACTCTACACCGAATAACTGCTCCGCGGTTTATCGATTAAATTGCTGTCTGTCTCTATTTCTTTAATCCGGTTGTAACCTTGCAGTTAGTTACTTTCAGGCTTCCTTCAGAAGCAAAGAGTGACAGACTTTCTCCCGGACGTTTATATGCTCTTGCATTTAATGCAACACCGTCTACATAGATTGTAGCAATTGTATCATCTACGATCATTTTGATATTATATTTCTTACCAGGTACCAGCTCCAGCGGTCTCTCCAGTCCGATATTCTGGTTTGCAGGCCATGGCCAGTTTGGTTTTTTCTCAAATACATATCTGTCTTCTGTTACATTAAATACGAACTGATAAGACTCAGCCTTATCCTCATCTTCATAGAATCTCACACCGAAAGTTCTGGTTCCTTCTGTAAATTCCACATCTGCTTCAAATTTGAAGATATCTCCTGTATCTTTTGCAACCACTTTTTCAGTACTCTTGGTTGGAGTATCAATTACAAAATCTTCTGTTTTTTCTTCTTTATCAAATGCATTCCATACAGTTTCCGGAATTCTTACACCAAGAGTTCCGTCTTCTCTCTGATAAACCTCATGTGCCATAAATGTTCCTGCCCAGATGAAGTTATTGTCATCATCATCCTGATCCTTGGTAGCAACCCAGCCAAAGAGGATTCTCTGTCCGTTCAATTCAAAAGTACGTCCTGCATAATAAGCTCTGCCGTCAAATGCATCATCTTTCGGTGCAATCCATGGACCTTCCAGACTCTTGCTCATACGGTATACCATTTTGCTTCTGTCACTGTATTCTGTCACAATGTGATACCACCAGTCACCAATCTTAAATAAGTCTGGCATCTCATGCATAGTATAGAGATCCGGTGCCCAGAAATCTCCTTCAAATTTCCAGTTTTTCAGGTCTTTGGATGTGAATTTAACAGTTCTTCCTGTCTGTCTTGTCTTTGGTCCCTGTAATCTTGCGCCAAGGATCAGCAGGTACTGATCATTTTCCTCATCGCGGATCACCCATGGATCTCTCCAGTCATCCGGGTCATAGCCTTCCTGTGGAGTGAAGGTAAGTGCATCCTGAGTTTTGTGCCATGTTACAAGATCATCGCTGTATGCATGCATCAGAACCTGAGATGGTTTTCCAAGTGCCGGATAATCACGGTTATAACCTGTATAGAAAATATGATACTGTCCTTCTGCCTCGAAAACACTTCCTGCAAAGATAAACTGATCCTGCTCTTCATCTGTTCCTCTCGGAATTGCCACACCTTTATCTTCGTAATGTACAAAATCAGAAGTTGTTGCCAGATCCCAGCCAAATGGTTCTCCAAATGGTCCCGGTTTTCTGGTATCTCTCTGATGATATAAATAGAATTTATCTCCATGTCCAAATGGCATACAATCGCCAAACCATGTTCCCGGGAACTGATAGTATAATTTCTGCATAGTCTTAATCTCCTTTTTTATACTTTATTTCACTTTACAGGCCTGCTTGTACTTTTCCGGCAAGCCTGTTATTTACTCATAAATCAAACTACTGTTATCAGGTAATTCTTGCATATTATCAACCTTTTACTGCACCTGCTGTCATACCTGCCAGCATCTTCTTGCTGCTGAAGAAGTAGAAAATAAATACCGGAAGTACTGTTACAGTGATGGCTGCAAATGTACCACCCCAGTCTGTCAGTCCCATGCTTCCTACGAAGTCATTTAAACCAAGTGTAATGGTTTTCATATCTGTAGATCTGGTAAATGTATAAGCATTAATATACTCATTCCAGCAGAATACTGCCTGCATGGTTGCTACTGTGATAATAGAGTTCAGTGACATCGGAACCACCATCTTAAAGAAACATCCTATCGGTGAACATCCATCAATGATCGCTGCTTCCAGCATTTCTTCAGGGAAGAATTTGCTGAATGAATAAAACAGCTGAATGGAATAAGACAGTGAAAAAGCAATCTGTGGCAAAATAATTGCCGGGTATGTATTGATCAGTCCCATCTTATTAAAAATAGTAAACAATGGAATCAGTGCAACCTGCATAGGAAGCATCAATCCAAGAAGGAAATAATTAAGGACAAATTTTCTGCCTTTGAATTTGATTTTGCTTAATGCAAATCCAGCCATCAATGCAAATAAAAGCAGAGGAATCAATACACCGATCAAAACAATGATACTGTTTTTAAAATAAGTCAGCATATGGCTTTTTGTAAAAACATTGATAAAGTTTGTCAGCACCCATTTTGACGGGAGTGCATATGCCGGTAACTGTCTGAAATCATCCAGTGACTTAAAGCTTGAAGTAAATACATAGAAGAAAGGATAAACCTGCATCACAACAAGGATTAATGCGATAACCCATTTAATGATGCTCGGAATGGTTGTTTTTTTCTTTTTCATTCGTCATCCCCTCCTCCTGTAAATTTACGGAATAACATTCCAACTACCATACAGATGATTACGATCATGATCGCTACAGAACTTCCGTAACCATATTTCATACTGCTGAACGCCTGTTTATACATATAAGTTGTCATAAGTTCAGAAGCATTTCCCGGTCCTCCATGTGTTAACAGATAAGAGAACTCGAAAGATCTCAGGGATCCATTCAGTACCAGCAGACAGTTTGCAATGATAACCGGTTTAATATAAGGAATTCTTACATAAAGATATTCCTGCCATGTTGATGCTCCATCGATCAGTGCTGCTTCTCCCAGTTCATCCGGAACACCGATCAGTGCTGCATAAAAGATAACCATATACAGTCCCAGGTATTTATATGCTTCTACAAAAGCTGTTACATACAGTGAAATCTGAGGATTGGAAATCCACTCCATCAGTTTCAGAGATGGATCGATGAATGATAATACCTGATTCACAATACCGGTTGGAGTTACTGATAATAACTTTGTAAAAATCTGGCAAATCGCTACAGAAGAGATAACTACCGGAATATAATACAGAGTCTGTAAAGCAACTCTTCCTTTTTTAATACGACTGAGGAGAATCGCAAATAATAATCCTCCAAATACCTGAATTGCCACATTAATTACAGTATAAACAAGAGTATGCCCTATTGTAGCTCTGAAAACTTCATCCTGCGTAACAAGTTCTATATAGTTTTTTAATCCTACAAATACTTTCTCTCCAACACCACCCCAGTCAAAAAAGCTATAATAACCAGCCCATATGATGGAAACAATTACAAATGCTGTATAAATAAGAAATGCTGGAAAGATGAATAAAAGGATGACTGACTTTTTTCCAAATGCTTTCTGCACAGTTCTTCCTCCTCTCTTTCTCTGAAAGAGACTGACAAGGCAGCTGTCAGTCTCTGTTTATTATTATTGAAAAATCACTTACTTTTTACAAAAGAATCACAGGTTTCGATAAATTCATCCGGAGTGGTAATTCCCTGAGCCAGTTTCTGCTGTTCATCTGCAATTTGGGTCAGATTTTCTGAATCAAGCTTATCATCCCATGAGGTCCATGCTGTTTCAGCATTTTCAAATAACGGCTGAAGATCATAGAAAAGCTGTGGAAGTCCTTCTGGAATATCATCGTTAAACGGTGAGAAAATATTTCCTTTGTTGTAACAAGCCTCTGAATAATGTTCACATGCATAATCAAAGAATTCCTGCATAGTGTCGTCATATGTAGCCTTATTATATCCAATACCAAATCCTGCGTGAATTGGAATATTTGTCTCCATATTATCCATTTCTTCTGTGTCAGGCACAGGGAAAAATCCTATCTGACCTGCATCATACATATCCTCAGCAAGATTGATCTGACCTGAACCACTGTAGAAAATTCCACCAGTGCCACCATAGAATAAGTTTGTGGCTGAAGTGTAATCTACACTTGCAAATCCTGGTTCAAAATATCCTTTTGTTCCAAGATCATAAACCAGATTTACACCATATTTGGCAGCTTCATTTTTGGCAAAAGAGTCTGTTCCAGCCTGATATCCAGTGATAAATTCCGGACCTGTTACTCTCCATGGAGAGAATGAAAGATATCTCATAATCTGCCATACATCTGAACCACCGATAATAACCGGAATTTCTCCTATATCCGCAAGTTTCTGACAGTCTTCTTCAAATTCTTTCCATGTTGTCGGAGTTTCTTTAATACCGGCTTTTTCAAAGAGATCCTTCCTATACATAAAGAATTCACAATATAATCCCTGTGGGAAAAGATACAAATTACCATCATCTGCATCTGTAAGGAAATCTCGTACCGCACCATTCATCTTATCCGCATATCCATTTCGATCTAACTCAGCACCTAAATCCACTAATGCATCAATGTCTTTACATGCTTTAGAAAGTGTTCCATTGGGGCATCCGAAGATATCTGGTAATGTATCACTATTGATATACATCTGTAATTTCGTAAAATAATCTTGTTTATCATTAACCATTTCTATTTCATAGTCAATGCCTTTCTCATCACAGAAATTTTTCAACAAATAGTCATAAACCTGATACTGTTCTGTCGATTCTGTTGAATTTAATAAAGCAGTAATCTTCGTTCTTTTTCCATCGTCCGATTTCTTCGCAGAAGCTGTAACTGCTCCCATGCCTGTCAGAAGACTGGCTGTCATAGCTGCCGTCATGGCAAGTGATAACACTTTTTTCATTTTCCTCATTTACTTGTTTCCTCCTTTTAATTTGTGTTTCCTCGTTCTTGATGATTTTATTTTAGTCTTTTTGCCTTTTATAAACAATTGGAAATAAAAGTAAAAATAGGAGATTTGTGCACAAATTTTATACTGTGCACAAATCTCCTGTTCTATCGTCAGGCAGATAAAATCATCCGCCTCGCTACTTGCCTGATTCGATTAAATGACTTACCTGATACAGTTAACCTCGCTGTTTATATATATTTCCTGAATTCATTGGGTGTAATACCGTAACGCTTTTTGAATACTTTTATGTAATATCCAAAGTCTTTGTATCCTACCATTTCTGCGATTTCATATTGTTTATATTTATTATCTGCAATCAGTTTCTCCACCTGTTGGAACCGGACATCTGTCAGATATTCCAGAAAACTCTTTCCGGCATATTTCTTAAGAAGGCGGCTGATATAGGTTCTGCTTACATGGAATTTCTCAGTCAGATCATCCATAGATAAATCTCCTGAATAATTCTTCTCAATGTAAGAAAGAACACTCTGAACCAGTTTCCGGTTCCGTTCATCAGTTCCTTCTGTATTCTGTTTAATCAGCGTTCCAAACAGATTCAGCAGACAATTCAACACCTCTTCTGTGTTCTCGCACTGACAGATTCTTTTTATTCCATCCTGAAGCACAGAAAGATTCCAATTTTTATTATGAATTTCACTGTCAACTGCACAGATATATGGAAATTTCATACATCCCAAAAGTAAATCCATTGCTGCAAATTTCACCGGAGATACATCTTCCGGTGCGTTTCGAAACATCTGATGAAGTTCATCCTCCGCTTTCTCAAAACTGTCCTGAAACAAAGTCATCATAAAATGTGTTTTTTCACCGGAAGTAATCACAAAGTCTGTCTGTTTTTCATATTGCAGATCTTCGTATCTGAGTATGATATTCGTACCCAGATAAACACATTGCCTGCATGCTGTCTGTGCCTTACGGTACTGTGCATTTGCCTGATATTCGTCCACTTCTACATCGCTCAATCCAAAATTCATATGTGCTTTCAGATACCGTTCTACTTCTACCTGTATCTTACTGCATGCCTGCAATGCTTTTTCCATACATACTGCATTTTCTTCTTCCCTTTCAAACAAAAGAATAAAATTATATTCTGCAGTTGCTGTATTATAATCGCTCAAAACCTGAATTCCAAAATCATTAAAAATTTCCTCAAAAATATTGATGCATGCAAATTCCTCTATCCATTTATCTCCTGTATGGATTTTATTTTCTCCAACAACTTTTCGCCCTACACACACAATATATTTCTCTATTGTCAGATTCAGAGATTCTGCCTGCTCTTTTACAACTCCTTTTCCCTGGATTCTTCCATACAGAAGATTTCCCGCAAATTTGGATCTCAGCTGCGGAACTGACCTGTTGAAATATTTCTTCAGATCCCGGATTTCCTGCTGTTTTTCCTTCCTTGCATGAATTTCCCCTGCAATCCGGGCAGCCATTGCCTTTAACTCATCATAGTCCACCGGTTTGAGAAGATATTCTTCCACACCAATGCTGATTGCTTTCTGAGCGTAGGCAAAACTGTCATATCCTGTCAGTATCACTATAACCGCATTGGGATAAATCTCATGTGCTTTTTCTGCAAAATCCAGTCCATCCATTCCCGGCATCTTCACATCTGTAAGGATCAGATCCGGTTTCGCCTGCTCCAGTTTCTCCAGCCCTTCCAATCCGTTCCTTGCAGTTGCGGATATACGGTATCCATAATCGCTCCATGGAAACGAACATAAACCATCCAGAATAATATATTCATCATCTAATATCATTACCTGCAATTCCATTATCTCTCGTCTCCCCTTTTTTTGTTATTTTCATTAACAGGTTCATCACATTTCCTGTAGGTAACTCCGACATTACCGTTCATCGGGATTTCCAGTATTACCTGTGTTCCCTTCCCCGGTTCTGATGTAATGCTCATCCTTGCCTTGTTCTGATATACATAATCCAGTCTCTTTCTCACCGCATACACTCCCAGATGAGTATGTGTCCGCTCTGCTTCATGATCTGGCTCTTCCTCTGTCCCCATCAATTTCTCCAACTGCTCCTGTGACATTCCAACTCCATCATCCTTTACTGTAAATACTGCCATTCCATCTGTAATTTCTCCTGAAACATAAAGGAAACAGTCCCATGTCGCATTTTCTACACCATGAACTACCGCATTTTCCACCAGTGTCTGAATAGTCATCTTCGGAATCTCTAATTCATTTAATCTCTCATCCACTTCAATATAAGATGTAAATTTATCTCCATATCTGGTTTCCTGTATGTAAAGATAATCCTGTACATATTTTATTTCCTCACGAATATAAACCATACTTCTTTTATTGCTGATACTTGCACGCATCAGACTGCTGATAGAAGTAACCATACGACAAATATTATCCTCACCTTTTTTTCGCGCCATCCAGTTGATTGTATCCAGTACATTATAAAGAAAATGCGGATTGATCTGTGCCTGTAAAGCCTGGAATTCAATATCTTTGTTAACTGTTTCCATCTCCACAACCTGTTTTATCAGCTGCTCTATTTTCTCTATCGTCTGGTTGAAAACAGAATTCATGGCTCCAATCTCATCCCTTCTTCCTTCCGGAAGACGGACAGAAAAGTCACCCTCCGCAAACTGCTGCATTGCTTTACTTGTACGCTTGATCGGACCGGCGATTCCCTTTGCCAGAATATTAGCAAGAAAAATACACAACATCAAACTTGCCAGAATAAGCATGATTGTCGTTTTCTGTAATCCTCTGGCTGTTTTCTGCAAGAAACTCATAGGGATCATTCCTACAACTGTAAGTCCTGTGTCAGAACTTCTCTGATATACACAGTCATAACCCTGTCCATCTGCAGTAAACAGAAATTCTCCTGTGTTGCCTGATATTTTTTCTATCCAGCTTCTGTCACTGATTGTCGCATCATTCTCTGCACTCTCTATCAGAACATTTTTGTCATTGTCCAGAAGAAAAATATGTGCAGCCAAAGAATCTCTGGCTGTGATCGTCATTTTTTTCAGATAGCTCAGCTTAATAGATGCTCTCAATATTCCCACTGGCTTCATAGTCAGAGAATCTTTGATCTGCTTTGCCATATACATCAGGCCTTCCTCAGAAGCATTATAATAAATACAGCGTCCTTTTGCCTGCTCCGCCAGTTCACAGGATGTCTGAGCGGTATTTTCATTAATCTCATGATTATTTGCCAGCAGATGATTTGCTCCGTTATAACCATACAGCTGGATATCATTCATATAAATACTTGTATATCCCTGCAAAAGCAGCCTTCTGATCTGCCCTGATCTTGAATAATAGGAATACAGCTCTGTGCCATCCGATTTATATGGTTCATCAGACTCCAATTCCTCCTGAACCGTATTGTTATTTGCAATATACTCAAATGAATTCCTCACCATATCAAAATAATGATCCAAATTCACCGACAACTCGTTCACCACTCCCGCAGACTGCTTCCTTGTCTGTTCTGTCACAATTGAAGATGCAGACATGTACTGCGAAACACTGGCAGCCAACAGAACAACCAATGCTACCCCTAACGTACAATACAGAATTTTTCTCTGTATCGACAGATTAATATACCACTTCTTTAAATTTTTCATCTCTCTTTTCCCTTTAATGCCCCTTTATTTTTCCCGTTTTTCACTGCTGCGGTCTATTCCGGACAGCCAAAAAGCCGACACACTGCTTCCAGTCAATGTATCGGCTTTACTGCTTCATTTTATTATACAGGTATATTCCGTAACTTTTTCTGTTTTACAGATACTGACTGAATTCCACTTTCTCCTTGTTCGGACCCTCAATGGTAAAAAACTTCACACCATTTTCCCAGAATGGCAGGAAATGAATGGTATCCTGTGTGGAGTTTAAACCAGCTTCATTAATATACTGGAAAATCTCCTCAATGTCTCTCACATCAAGCGCAACATGATCAATCGCCCCATGCTCCATCTTCGCCGCATGATTCTCATAAGTCTCCACTACCAGAGTTCCCAGTTTCAGAAACACAACCTTCTCATTCGCTTCCTCATTTACGGTCTCAAATGCAGTCTCAAAACCAAGTTTATGATAAAACTCCACAGTTTTATCAATGTCATTTGTCGGAATCCCGATATGCTGTACCCCTGTTGAATAATTCTTTAAATCCATGATCTTTACCTCTTTCTGCTCATCTTTGTAGCTTTTACTCATTTATTTTCATAATTTTACTTATCCAAAATATACGCAGAAAATCATTCGATTGTCAAGAGTAACAACTGATTCTTTTCACTTGACCCCTCCGCTCCCACCACCTCATCCATTTTCTCTTACACAGCCAATAGCCAGCGTGAAGCAGCATCTCTCTGCAGGTGAATTTGGAGGGGGCTTAGTAACTCTTAGGTGGGGGAAATCCGCGTTATGAAGAAAAATAGCAACCTGTCTGAGCGGAGTCTGCGACGGAGCGAGTTTTGCATTTTTCTTCATGCTTTTAGCGGATTTCCCCCACCTTAGAGTTACTTAGCCCCCGGAACTGAACCTGCAGAGAGATGCTGCTTCGCGCGTCCCTTATTGTCTGTGTACGCCCCACACCAACAAACTTCCCCCAAATACTTACAAAAACCTCTTGACTTTCAAAACAAACAGCGTTAAAATTGCTTTAGCTTTTTAAACAGCTAAACCTATAACGCATAAATTCAACGAAGGGAACCAGTAAAAACAGTCCCCCTGTCCTCAGAGAACTGCAGTCCGGTGAAATGCAGTGACAGACCTGTTTCGAATATCATCCCCGAGAAGGAAAGCCGAACCCTTGAATACAGCCATCACAGATATTGCCATATTCACAGTAAGCTTCCCCGGCCGCCCCCCGTTACAGGAGCCGCGTATATCGGTACGTTGCAGAATCGTACTTGTTTCAAAGGTGAAACAGGGTGGTTACGGAATATCATATGTCCGTCCCTGCGTGGGGCGGACTTTTTTTATGTTATAGGAAATTACTCCATAATATTCCTATAACATAAAAAAGCCCTGACACACGAGACATACTTTCTTTTCCAGGCTGTCGATCTGAAACCGAAACACTACTTCTGTTTTTCGCAGACAACAGAATTCACCACAGATGAAAAATGTAACTAATTACATATTATAACCATTACATTCCATCTGCCTTGAATCTGCTCCAAATTCCGAAAAACAGCAGCAAATTTTTTGAGAGGAGTAGAGAGCATGAAAATCTACAAAAAAATCATGAACGCACTGGCTGCAGTAGAAAAGATCGTCCTTGTGATCTCCACACTGCTGATCCTGGTGCTGACTGTGGGAAACGTATTTTCCCGTAAAGTCATCCACCGTTCCTGGTCCTTCACAGAAGAACTTGTAGTAGCGGTATTCGTTCTCATCACCCTGCTGGCAGCCGCACTTGCCTGCCGCGAAGGAGAACTGGTCAGCCTGACACTGATCACAGACCGTCTTCCAAAGAAACTGAAGAAACCATCCGTGATCCTGATCACAGTCCTGAGCATCATCTTCAGCGTCATCCTTTTCAAATACGGAATGGACAAGGTAATCACTCAGCTTCAGAATGGAAAAAGAACCTTCGTATTAAACTGGCCTGAATGGATCTTCTGGTCCTTCGTACCCATCGGTGCAGGATGCATGATCCTTCACTTCATTGAATTCTGTCTGGACTTCTGCTGCAAAACCGACAGCGCCAAAAATACCGACAACAGCACAAAAAGTAACATGAACACAATCACAACAGACAAAAAGGAGGGCAAATAAATGATCAGTGCAATCTTATTTATCTCCTTCTTCATATTCCTGATCCTGGGTGTACCCATCGGAATCTGCCTCGGACTTTCCTCCGTATGCGCAATCCTCTACTCCGGTACATCCCTGACGATCGTAGCAACCAACATGTACTCAGGAATCAGCAAATTCCTGCTCCTGGCAATCCCATTCTTCGTACTGTCAGGAAACATCATGGCAAAAGCCGGTATCTCCAAACGACTGATCAAATTCGTTGATACCTGCGTAGGCCACAAAAAAGGCGGTATCGCCATCGTATGTGTTATCGTAGCCTGCTTCTTCGGCGCCATCTCCGGTTCCGGCCCTGCAACTGTTGCAGCTCTTGGCGCCGTACTGATCCCTGCAATGGTAGAACAGGGCGGTTTCTCCGCACCATTCTCCACAGCACTGATGGCAACCTCAAGCTCCATCGCCATTGTCATCCCGCCAAGTATCGCCTTCGTTGTATATGCCTCCATCACAGGCACATCCATCGCAGATATGTTCATGGCAGGTATTGTACCAGGTCTTCTTATGGGCGTGGCACTGGTAATCGTAGTAATGCTGGAAGCAAAGAAACACAACATCAAACCATCCAGAGAAAAAGCCTCAGGCAAAGAACGCTGGGACGCTTTTAAAGATGCTTTCTGGGGATTCCTGATGCCGGTCATCATTCTGGGCGGTATCTACGGCGGTATCTTCACACCAACAGAAGCAGCAGCCGTATCCGTTGTATACGGACTCTTCGTAGGTATGGTCATCTACCGCGAAGTTTCTATCCGCGATATGTTTGACATCCTGGTAGACTCAGCCAAGACAACCGGCGGTATCATGCTCATCGTAGCAAGTGCCTCTCTGTTCTCCTTTGTATGTACCAAATTCGGTATTGCAGATGCAGCCTCCAATTTACTTGGAAGCATCGCACATAACCAGTTTATCTTCCTGCTGATCGTAAATATCATCTTCCTGATCGCAGGATGCTTCATCGATGCAAACTCCGCTATGTACATCTTCATCCCGATTATGCTTCCTGTATGTAAGGCTCTTGGATACGATATAGTAGCATTCGGTGTTATGGCAACTGTAAACCTTGCAATCGGACAGGTAACTCCTCCTGTAGGTGTAAACCTCTTCGTAGCAATCAGTATCAGGATCAAAAAAGGTCTGGAAGTTACTCTGCAGGAGATCTCAAGGGCAGTTGTGCCAATGATCGCAGCCTGCGTTGCAGTTCTTCTGATCGTTACATACATCCCGATCACCTCCACCTTCCTTCCGAAAGCTCTTGCAAAAGAAGGCTCCTACACAGGTGATCAATCCTCCTCTTCCTCAGACACAGCTTCCAAGGACGCAGGAGACGGCAATAACTCATTTGACACAATCGCAGATTACAGTGACCTGGACTGGCCGGAAATGACCTGGAACTTCGCATGCTCCACTACTGAGACAAGTACCTGGGCAGACGGTGGACGTAAGTTTGGCGAACTGATGGAAAAAGCCACAGGCGGCAAAGTCAAAGTCAACATTTACGCTGCTGACCAGCTTACAAACGGCAACCAGTCCGAAGGTATTCAGGCTCTGATGAATGGGGACCCGGTTCAGATTTCCATGCACTCCAACCTGATCTACTCTGCATTTGATCCACGTTTCAACGTTGTTTCTCTTCCATTCGTCTATGATTCTTACGACGATGCAGATGCGAAATTTGATGGCGAAGCAGGTGCAAAGCTGAAAGAAATCCTCAGTGAGTACGGACTCCACTGCATGGGTATTGCAGAGAACGGTTTCCGCGAAATCACAAACAGCAAACATGAGATTAAATCTGTAGACGATATGAAGAACCTGAAGGTTCGTGTAGCAGGCTCCAACCTTCTGATGGAATGCTACAAGAGATGGGGCGCTGATGCCACAAACATGAACTGGTCAGAAACTTACACAGCACTTCAGCAGAACACAGTAGAAGGTCAGGAGAATCCGCTTCCCGCTATCGACGCTGCAAGTGTTCAGGAGGTTCAGCCTTACTGCTCTATGTGGGATGCAATTTATGACTGCCTGTTCTTCTGTATCAACGAAGACATCTACAACAGTCTCACACCACAACAGCAGGAAGTTGTTGACGAGGCAGGACAGAAAGCAGTTGAATATGAGCGTTACATCAACCGCTCCGGAGATGACGAGATCAAAGAACGCTGGGCAAGCCAGAACGGTGTAACAATCACAGAAAAAGAAGACATGGACATCGACTCCTTCAAAAAAGCAGTTGACGGTATCGATGACTGGTTTGTAAACGAACTGAAGAGCCAGGGCTATGACGATGCCCAGGATCTGGTTGATCTTTTCACAAAGGACTCCTTCAACACAGTGGAAGATTACAGTAATCTGGACTGGCCGGAAACAACCTGGAACTTCGCATGCTCCACTACTGAGACAAGTACCTGGGCTGACGGCGGACGTAAGTTCGGTGAACTGATGGAAAAAGCTACAGGCGGAAAGGTTAAAGTCAATATTTATGCAGCTGACCAGCTTACAAACGGCAACCAGTCCGAAGGTATTCAGGCTCTGATGAATGGGGACCCGGTTCAGATCTCCATGCACTCCAACCTGATCTACTCTGCATTTGATCCACGTTTCAACGTTGTTTCTCTTCCATTCGTCTATGATTCTTACGACGATGCAGATGCGAAATTCGATGGCGAAGCAGGTGCAAAGCTGAAAGAAATCCTTGGCGAATACGGACTCCACTGCATGGGTATCGCAGAAAACGGTTTCCGCGAGATCACAAATAGCAAACATGAAATCAAATCTGTAGATGATATGAAGAACCTGAAGGTTCGTGTAGCAGGTTCCAACCTTCTGATGGAATGCTACAAGAGATGGGGTGCTGATGCCACCAACATGAACTGGTCAGAGACTTACACAGCACTTCAGCAGAACACGGTTGAAGGTGAGGAAAATCCACTTCCTGCTATCGACGCAGCAAGCGTTCAGGAGGTTCAGCCTTACTGCTCCATGTGGGATGCAATTTATGACTGTCTGTTCTTCTGCATCAATCAGGATATCTATGACGGCCTCACACCAGAACAGCAGGCAGTTGTTGACGAATGTGGCCAGAAAGCAGTTGAGTATGAACGTTACATCAACCGTTCCAGCGACAATGAGATCAAAGAACGCTGGGAATCCAAAAACGGCGTAACCTTCACAGAGAAAGCAGATATGGATATCGATTCCTTTAAAGAAGCTGTAGACGGCGTAGACGAATGGTTCGTAAATGAGCTGAAGAGCCAGGGCTACGAAGACGGCCAGGATCTGGTTGATCTGTTTACCAAATAATCCTTACGGTTACAAAACTCCATAAAAATAAATGAACAGGGTATGAAGTTTCATCAGATTACGATGAACTTCATACCCTGTTTTGTTTTTAATAATATAGAACGTAAAGTACTTGATATCTTCTATTTTTCACGTTATACTGAACAAGTATAATTGAACAGACCCGGATGCAAAGTTTCGCCCCCTGCCCTCCAGTTTCACGAAAGGAGGGTGATGCCCGATGAATACAATGGAAGTTCTTACTTTACTGTTAGTAATTTTTACGGCATTGACTTACATAGATCAACATAAAAAGAAATAAGCATCCCCCCGCTCAAAGTGAGATGCTTACTTTCTTTTTAACATTATAATTAATCACAGAGGGCAACCGGAACACGCTTCCGGTCATCTTCTAAGTAGATTATACAATGGGGCACCTGATTTTTCAAGTGCCCTTTTTTATAAAGTAAAGCAGACATTCGGTTACTGTTCACACACCACTGTCCCGCGAGGTGTTTTGGCATGAATATGCCAAAATCCCGAGATATACAAGCCAAAATTCCATTGCCGCAGGCAATCTGGAATGAATTTTGGCTACGTTACTGTGAACGGAGTGAACAGTAACGACATTCGCAATCCGCTTCGCTACTTGCTCATGAACGCAGTCACTTCGCGACCTGCGTTCAAATCTCAGATCTTCAGGTAAGACTTGATTTTCTCCTCCTGCAGTTCTTCCCCGATCACGATCAGAACCTCCTGCCCTACATGAAGCGGACGGATTGTAATTTCATTCTTGGTAGCATTTAATTCAATCCACTGCTGTTCTTCGCTATCTGTCTGAGCAGACTTTCCAGAGCCGTCTTCGCTGTCACTGTCTACTCTCATAAATCCCTTCATCCGGAACACACGCCCGCATTCAGAATCAGACAGAATCTTCTCAGCTGCTTCCCGCAGCTCCTTCTCAGTCATCTTCACATTCATAAAGTACAGAGAAGTAAAGGCACCCTCTGCCTCAAACTCCGGTTTCCTGTAGCTTGCCATCACATATCCACAGGATGCAATCCGGTCAAAGTCCTCTTTCGACATCTCATCCCAATTCTTGTGGATAACATTAGCAGTATCCACACCATTCATTTCACAATGAAATCTCCTGCTGCAATGAACCTTCTCCAACGCCTGATTCACATGCTCAATCGTACCCTGGATTTCCTCGGGTGATGCGTCCTGGCTCTTGCTCATCACAATGCATCCGGCATCTGCCACCTCAGAAGCCAGAATGAAATCCGCCTCCTCTGACAGATCACGCTCCAGCTTAGAATCCACAATTGCAATCACATTCCCAATCTGATACCAACGGTTTAACGGCTCCTCATGAAGAATATCAAAGAACTCATCCACATCAAAAATCCCAGACGGCTCCACGATCACACGGTCATAACCGCACATACCCATAGCAATCAGTTTCGTCTTAAATCTCCTCCTGTGGCAGTCCTTATCACACCCTCCTGAGATCATCTCCAGCTCACAGTTCTCTCCCATCAGATCCTGAAGCAACATCATATCCACATTCACAGCCCCGTAATCATTCTCCAGAATCCCAATATTATTACCAGCATCCATCAGATACTGCGCATACTTCCTGATAAACGTCGTCTTCCCTGAACCAAGAAAACCAGTGATCAGATCTATCTTTACCATCGTATATCTCTCCCTTGCTGCTGCATAATTTTTCTTTTTTATCCGTAAACCGGAACTTCATCATCTGTGATCCACATACCTGTACGATCATAGCATTATAACGCAGAAAACGCAACGCCCGCAAAGAAAGACCACAATTATTCATGTTCTGAAATAATTGCAGTCTTTCTGATAGTTCCTTATGACAATTCCAGCTTACCAGTATAAAGCTGATAATAAGTTCCTTTTAACTTAATGAGGTCTTCATGGTCGCCTCTTTCAATGATCTTTCCATGATCCAGTACGATGATGGCATCGCTGTTTCTGATGGTTGAAAGTCGATGGGCGATCACAAATACAGTACGGCCTTTCATCAGGTTATCCATACCTTTTTGTACAATACTCTCTGTACGGGTATCAATACTTGAGGTTGCTTCATCCAGGATCAGTACAGGCGGATTGGCTACTGCTGCTCTTGCAATGGAGAGAAGCTGGCGCTGTCCCTGGGACAGTTCCTCACCGTCTCCGCTTAACATGGTATCATATCCTTTTGGAAGCATTTTGATAAACTGGTCTGCATGAGCCAGTCTTGCTGCCTCGTATACTTCCTCATCTGTAGCATCCAGTTTACCGTAGCGGATGTTTTCTTTAATAGTTCCTGTAAACAGGTGAGTATCCTGAAGTACGATTCCCAGAGAACGTCTCAGGTCATCCTTCTTAATCTTGGTAATGTTGATTCCATCGTAACGGATCTTACCTTCCTGAATATCGTAGAAACGGTTGATCAGGTTTGTGATTGTTGTCTTTCCTGCACCTGTGGAACCTACGAAAGCAAGTTTCTGTCCCGGTTTGGCGAAGAGGCTGATGTCTTTCAAAATAACTTTGTCCGGGTTATATCCGAATGTAACATCTTCGAATCGGACATCTCCTGTCAGTTCTGTATAAGTAACGGAACCATCTGCAGAATGTGGATGTTTCCATGCCCACATGCCTGTTCTCTCTTTGCATTCTGTGATATTGCCGTTGGCATCCTTTCTTGCATTAACAAGTTCTACGTAACCTTCATCCTCTTCCGGCTTCTCGTCAATGAGCCTGAAGATACGTTCTGCACCTGCAAGTGCCATAACAATGGCATTAAACTGCTGTGCCACCTGCATGAATGGCTGGGTAAAGCTCTTGGTGAACTGTAAATAGGAAGCCATAACACCGAGGGTAATGCCGCCCACACCTGTTACAGAGAGAAGTCCCCCAAGTACTGCTGTCAGTACGAACTGCAGGTTACCGATGTTACCGATCACCGGTCCCATCATATTTCCGTATTTATTGGCATTTGCGGAGCTCTTGAAAAGTGCTTCATTGAGTTTGTCGAATTCTTCTTTTGATTTATCTTCGTGGTTGAAAACTTTTACCACACGCTGACCATTCATTCGTTCTTCCACGAAACCGGTCACATCTGCCAGAGATACCTGCTGACGGATGAAATATTTGCCACTGTTGGAACCAATCTTACTGGTAACCTTCAGCATAATAAAAATGATCACAACTGCCAGAATCGTAAGCAGCGGACTTAACAATAACATGGAAATAAAGGTAACCACGATCGTAAACAGCGCCATCAGTGCCTGCGGGATCGCCTGGCTGATCATCTGTCGCAGGGTATCTGTATCGTTGGTATAGAGGCTCATGACAGATCCGTTTGTATTCTGGTCGAAATAGCGGATCGGAAGAGTCTGCATATGCTCGAACATATCATCACGGACACTTTTAAGCACACTCTGACCGATATAAACCATCATTCGGGTATAAATAAATGTGGCAATTACACCAAGTGCAAAAATACAGCCAAGGACTGCAAGTGCCTTATAGAGTTCTGCAAAGTTCGGATCTGTCTGTCCGATCAGCGGGATGATAAAGTCATCCAGCAGAAATTTCAGGGACAGGGATACTGCAATACTTGCTGCGGAACTGATAAAGATGCAGATAAATACGATGATAAACTGTATCTTATGGGTTCCTGTCATATATTTCAGAAGTCTTTTGGCAGTTTGGATGGTGTTCTGATCTAATTTTTTCTTCTTATTCATCGTCTCCGCCTCCTTTGACCTGTGATTCATATACTTCTCTGTAAATATCATTTGTCTTCAGCAGTTCTTCTGAAGTACCCACACCTGCGATCTTACCGTCATCCAGTACGATGATCTGATCTGCATCTTCAATAGAAGAAACTCGCTGTGCGATAATAATCTTTGTTGTGTTCGGGATCTCCTCGCGGAAAGCCTTACGTATCAGGGCATCTGTTCTTGTATCTACTGCACTGGTAGAGTCATCCAGGATCAGGATCTTCGGTTTCTTGAGAAGAGCCCTTGCAATACACAGACGCTGCTTCTGACCGCCGGATACGTTGTTACCACCTTGAACGATCATTGTATCGTAGCCATCCGGGAACTCTCTGACGAATCCATCTGCCTGGGCCAGCTTACAGACCCTCCGAACTTCTTCCTCACTGGCATGTTCATCACCCCAGCGAATATTGTCATAGATGCTTCCTGAGAACAGCACATTTTTTTGAAGTACCATGGAAACCTGGTCACGAAGTACTTCCAGATTGTAGTTGCGTACATCCACGCCTCCCACCTGGACATTACCCTTTGTGACATCATAGAGTCTGGGGATCAGCTGCACCAGGGTAGACTTTGCACTTCCGGTTCCGCCGATGATACCTACTGTCTGACCGGATTTAATATGAAGATTTACATCCTTCAGGGAAAGATTTCCTCCCTCTCCTGCATAGCTGAAATCTACATGATTAAAGTCAATGGAACCATCTGCCACATTCTTTACTGCATCAGCTTTATCCTGCATCTCAGGAACTTCATCCAAAACCTCTACAATACGGTCTGTGGATGCTTCTGCTATCATGATCATAACAAACACGAAAGTTACCATGTTCAGGGACATGAGAATCTGAAGTGCGTAGACAATGATACTTGTCAGCTCACCGGTTTCCATGCCACCGAGAACAATTCCTCTTCCGCCAATTACAACAATGATAATGATTACAGTATACATGGCAAACATCATAACCGGTGAGTTCCATGCAACGATTTTCTCTGCTTTAGTAAACAGATTATAAACATATCTGGAAATTCCATGGAATTTCTCAATCTCATAGTCCTCTCTTACGAAAGCCTTAACTACACGTGAGGCATTTACATTCTCCTGAACGGAATTGTTCAGGTTGTCATATTCATCAAAGACCTTGATGAAATGCGGATGTGCCTTTTTCGCAATAAAGATCAGTGTACCGCCAAGGACAGGAACAACTATCAGGAAAAGCATTGCGATCGGTTTGTTGATCGTCAGTGTCATAATCCATGACAGGATGATCATAAACGGTGCCCTGGCAAGAAGGCGGATACTCATCATGTATGCCTGCTGTACATTTGTGATATCAGTGGTCAGTCGTGTGACCAGACCTGATGTTGAAAAGTGATCGATATTTTTAAAGGAAAAATCCTGCACCTTATAAAAAATATCGTGTCGTAAATTCTTCGCATATCCTGCTGCTGCAACTGCCGCCATATTTCCGGCCTGTACGCCGAAGAACAGGGAAAGCATTGCCATTGCAACAAGGATGACTCCACGCTGGATGATATAGCTCATATCTCCGTTTGCAATACCTACGTCGATAATCTTCGCCATCTCCAGAGGAATCAGAACTTCCATCAGTACTTCCAGGATTACAAGGACCGGAGCCAGTACAGACTGCTTCTTGTATTCCCGGACTGAACGTAAAAGTTTCTTATTCATCTTCGTCAATGTCCTCCTTATGTCTCGTTATTTCTGTTAAAAATCATTCCTGCTATCGCAGGATTTTTTCCGGTTTTCATACATCTGCCAGAGAACCTGTTTGCACAGTTCCACATCCTCCTTCGGAATTCCCCGGAGCATTTTGGCTTCGCCTTCTTCAATACTCTTTAAGATTGCAGGACGGATCTTCTCTGCTTTCTCTGTGGGAATGATCTGTTTCAGGCGTGCATCCTGTTTCGCACTCTCTCTGTAAATGTAACCGTTCTTCTCCATCAGCTTCAGGATCCCTGTCACTGTAGGTTTCCTGATCTGGAATTCCTCTTCAATATCTTTCTGATAGAGATCTCTGTGCATGGTTTCCAGAAGGATAAATTTCAGCACATGTTTCTGCATGGTCGTCAGATCGTCATTCTCCATCACCTCTGCCGGATTATGCCGTTTCATTGTATGGGATAAAATATGTATCAGCCTGCCTACATACATCTCATTCAGCTTCTGTTTCATTTCCTCGTCTATCTCGCCGCACCTCCTAAAATCAGTACCCATACTATTGCAAAGCCATATAATAGTTAGGTTGCTATCCGTTAGTTGCCTAACTATTATATGGCTTTAGTTTTTTTATGTCAATACTCGTTTTTATTTCTCCTTTTGAACTACTCAAAAATTGTTACTGTTCACTCCGTTCTCAGTAACACGCTTCGCGATGCAGGAAATATGAACCTCCTTGTGCAATGCCCAAGGAGTATCGTTTGCTTCGCAAACTTAATTTATGCTAATCGCATAAATTCGCGCGGTATATCTCGGGTTTTCTGTTGCCAAGCATCCGTAAGAAGCTGCCAGTGGCAGGTTCTGTAGGTGACCTTCGCTCACAAAAAACACCTCGCGGGATATTACCAGTGAACAGTAACCAAAAATTAAATTTGCAAGGACTCTCAGAATATGTTAGAATGATTTCACCAAATAAAGCATTAAAGGATTTTCAAAAATAAAGAGGTTTTACACAAAGGAGGATTTCTATTATGTATATTACATGTCTTGACGTAGAGGGCGTACTGGTACCTGAAATCTGGATCGCATTTGCAGAAGCAAGCGGAATTCCGGAGCTGAAGAAAACCACACGTGATGAACCGGACTATGATAAGCTGATGAACTGGAGACTTGGTATTCTGAAAGAGCATGGTCTCGGACTGAAAGAGATCCAGGATGTGATTGCAAAAATTGATCCGCTTCCGGGCGCAAAGGAATTCCTGGATGAACTTCGTTCTTTCTCTCAGGTAATTCTGATCAGCGATACTTTCACACAGTTTGCAGCACCGCTCATGGAGAAGCTTGGCAGACCTACCTTATTCTGCAACACTCTTGAAGTTGCAGACAACGGTGATATCACAGGCTTTAAGATGAGAGTGGAACAATCCAAGTTAACTACTGTAAAAGCTTTACAGTCTATCGGATTCGATACCATTGCAAGCGGTGATTCCTACAATGACCTGGGTATGATCCAGGCAAGCAAGGCAGGATTTCTCTTCCGCAGTACAGACAAGATCAAGGCAGATTATCCGGAGATCCCGGCATACGAAGAATATGACGAACTGCTGGCTGCAATCAGAAACGCCATGAAATAATCTTAGAGCGTGTCTGAAAAAGGCTTTCTGCAATTGCCAAAAAAGCCACCATACAGGTCAAATCATTCCTGTATGATGGTTTTTATTTTGTGCTTCCATTACTATTGTTACTCTGTTATACCCATACCTTACATCTCAAACGCCTTTTTTATACTGTCATAATGCAGGAATTTCCCTTCTGCTGCAAAGGCTTTGATCTCATCAACAGTGGCAAACATATATCCGTCTGTTTCCTCTGTCTGCAGGTGCAGGTCACTCTCATCAATATCCATGACAAAACGGTACACATCCACGAAGTAGTTATCTCCCTCACCCGGATTCTCTCTCTTATAAGTAAACAGATATCCGCCTTCCGCATTTCGTACATCCAGTCCTGTTTCTTCTTTTACTTCACGAAGGACAGCCTCGCAGGATTCCTCACCTGCCTGGGCTGCACCCCCTGATACTTCCCACCAGCCGGGAGCCCATGCCTTGGTCATCACACGTTTGGTAATCAGGAATGTACCATCTGGTCTACCGACGACACCAAGTACGGTCAGGTGATACTCCCCGTCCTTCAGACACCAGTCATTTCTTTTCATTGTGCGTCCTGTCGGTTTCTTATTTTCATCATAAATATCCCAAAATTCCATTTTTGATTATCTCCCTGTAAAATTACTGTCTGCCTGTAACTTTATACATAATATCATTTTGCCGGTCTTATTGCAAATATATACTGATTTTACAGTTGTGCTGTCAGGAAAGCGGGTTACTGTTCACTCCGTTCACAGTAACGTAGCCAAAATTCATTCCAGATTGCCTGCGGCAATGGAATTTTGGCTTGTATGTCTCGGGATTTTGGCATATTCATGCCAAAACACCTCGCGGGACAGTGGTGTGTGAACAGTAACGAAAGCGAGCCAGAGAAATATTCACAAAATTTTCGCGCAGCAATGCCGAAATATCTCTGAATTCCATACATTCGTGCATTGAAATTAGAACAATTATTCAGTATAATTATAGTTAATAACTGCGGCCATACAGCTGCAGTCACTTAAAGGAGGAATATTATTATGGCAACATGGAAAAATCTCGACACTCTTGCTTCCTACAGCAAACTTGCCGAACTGAAAGGTCATGTAAATATTGCAGATGCCATGGCAGGCGAGAAAGGTGCTGAACGTGTAAAGAAATACAGCACACCGATGGCAGCCGGCTTAACTTACAACTACGCTGCAAAACAGGTTGATGAGACAGTTCTGGATGCACTTGCAAAACTGGCAGATGAGGCTGAGCTTATTGACAAATTCCAGGAATTATACAACGGTGCTGTGATCAACACAGGAGAGAAACGTATGGTTCTTCATCACCTTGCACGTACACAGCTTGGCGAAGACGTAGTAGTTGATGGTGTCAACAAACGTGAATTCTACGTTGCACAGCAGAAGAAAGCCGCAGACTTCGCAAATAAAGTTCACGCAGGTGAGATTACTAACGAAAACGGCGAGAAATTCACAACTGTTGTACAGATCGGTATCGGTGGAAGTGATTTAGGTCCTCGTGCATTATATATTGCTCTTGAGAATTGGGCTAAAGCAAACAACACATCCAAGATGGAAGCTAAATTTATCAGCAACGTAGATCCTGATGACGCAGCTGCTGTTCTTGCTTCCGTAGACCTTGCTCATGCTCTGTTCATCGTTGTATCCAAATCCGGTACAACTCTTGAAACACTGACAAATGAAGCCTTCGTAAAGAATGCTCTGGTTAAAGCAGGATTAAACCCATCCAAACATATGCTTGCCGTAACAAGCGAGACATCACCTCTGGCAAAGAGCGAAGATTATCTTACAGCAATCTTTATGGATGACTATATCGGCGGACGTTACTCTTCCGTTTCCGGTGTAGGCGGTGCGATCCTTTCTCTTGCTTTCGGTCCTGAAGTCTTTGCACAGATCCTCGATGGAGCTGCTGCCGAGGACAAGCTTGCTACAAATAAAAATATCCTTGAGAACCCGGATATGCTGGATGCACTGATCGGTGTTTATGAGAGAAACGTACAGGGATATCCTGCTACAGCAGTTCTCCCATACTCTCAGGCATTAAGCCGTTTCCCTGCACACTTACAGCAGTGTGATATGGAATCCAATGGTAAATCCGTAAACCGTTTCGGTGAACCTGTAGACTATGTAACAGGACCTGTTATCTTCGGTGAACCAGGTACAAACGGACAGCATTCCTTCTATCAGTTATTACATCAGGGAACTGACATCGTTCCGCTTCAGTTCATCGGCTTTAAGAAGAGCCAGCTTGGTGTAGATGTAGATATCGAGAACAGCACAAGCCAGCAGAAACTCTGTGCAAACGTTGCTGCTCAAATCGTAGCATTTGCATGCGGTAAAAAGGATGAGAACCTGAACAAGAACTTCAAGGGCGGACGTCCTTCCAGCATCATCACAGGTGAAGAACTTACACCTGCATCTCTGGGTGCATTACTTGCTCACTTCGAGAACAAGATCATGTTCCAGGGATTTGTATGGAACTTAAACAGCTTCGACCAGGAAGGTGTTCAGCTTGGTAAAGTCCTTGCAAAACGTGTTCTTGCACATGACACTGACGGAGCACTGAAAGTATACAGTGACCTGTTAAACATCTGATTTCATCAGAAAGCAAAAAATACACAAGCCAAGATCCAACCGCAAAAAGCGGTTTCAAACTATAGCACTCCTCTTCAATAATACATTCAGGAGGAGTGCTACAAGAAAGGATCCTGCCCGAAGGGCTTTGTTATGTTATAGGAACATTACGAAGTAATTTCCTATAACATAACAAAATCATCATACAGAACTCCGATAAATATTATCAGGAAGTTCCTTATGATGATTTTTCTGTTTTCTTTTCTAATTCTCTTCTAACTTCTTAACAAACTCTGCTTTCGGCAATGGTCTGGAATAATAGAATCCCTGAATATTGTCACATTCCATTTCTTTCAGAAGTTCAACCTGATCTGCAGTCTCCACACCTTCCGCAACCACCTTCATGCCAAGTCCATGTGCCAGGATGATCACCTGCTGCACGACCCTTCTTCCCTTCTGCTGGTGAATACAGTCAATCAGACTCTTATCAATCTTCAGTGTATTAAACGGTAATTCACTCAATGTGATCAGTGAAGAATATCCTGAACCAAAATCATCCATGTGCAGTGCAAATCCTACATTTACCAGTTTCTCTGTAAAATCTCTAATCATAACATTATTCAGAGTAGCTGTTTCCGTCAGTTCAACAGGCACACAGGAAAACGGGATCCCATTCTCCTCTACAATCTTCATATAACGTTCAACAATATCGGAATGATGGAGGCTTGTACGCGACAGATTTACAGAAATCGGAATCAGCTCCTGCCCCTTCTCCATCAGTTCACGCTGAAATTCGCAGACATACCGGAATATGTATTCATCCAGCTTCACGATCAGTCCGTCCTTTTCATATAGCGGGATGAAATCTCCGGGCATTACCATGGAACCATCCGGGTTGATCCATCGCACCAGTGATTCCGCTCCTGTGATCCTCTCTGTTTTTACATCATATTTCGGCTGGAAATATGCCACAAATTCTTTATTTTTAATCGCAGATTCAAATCTGTTCTCCAGCAAACGGTCCTGCATCTGCTTCTGTTTCATTTTCTCTGTATAATAGGCAATGTTACACTCATAGTTATCGCGGATACTTCTGATCGCCATAAATCCTCTGTCACAGATTACAGAAACAGGTAAAGATTTATCAATATCCTGATAAACTCCATATTTGACCATAAGATTGGGAACAGGTGCATGCTCCGCGATTTCTTCTTCTATCTTTGTCACTGTTTCCAAAGACAGATCACAGTCATCACACGTCATACATACGAACTGGTCACTCCCATATCTGGATACCAGACCTGTCTTCAGCATCTTTGTATAAGCTCCTGCCAGATAGCAGAGGATTTCATCTCCTACTTTCTCCCCGTAACTGCTGTTAATCAGTTTGAAATCTCTGATATCAGCAATTACAAGATGAAATCTATCCCCCGGTCTGGTTTTCAGAAAAGATTTTGCATGATAGAAAAACGCCTGTCTGGTATAAACTCCGGTGAGCTCATCATGTTCTACTGCAGTCAGTGCCATTACGGACTCCCTCAGCTTGATCACACTGTTGATCCTGCCCATTACAAGTTTAAAGTTATAGGGCTTCGGAATAAAATCAACTGCACCAAGATCCAGGCATTGAAGTTCTACATCTTTTGAATTACTTCCGGTCATAACGATAACCGGTATGGTTGACAGAAATTTATCTGTGTTTCTGCGTCTGAGGAATTCAAATCCATCACACACAGGCATACAGATATCCAACAGCACTACTGATAATTCTCTGTAATGCTCGGAAAGAAGTTCCAGTCCCTCTTCCCCGTTTTCTGCGAGAAAAACATCAAATTTCTCTTCCAGAAAAGAAGAGAGGATATCTCTGTTTAATTCATTATCTTCTACGACCAGGATTTTTCTTTTGGACGGTAATTCCCCCGGTTCCAACAGTTTTGCATTGTCAGAATCTTTTCTCATACTTCTTTTGTACTCCTCACACACAATTTCCAAAGCAAAGCACCTCCGGATATCCGAACCGGAGATGCTCAAATTATTATAGTAACCGATCTGTTATCTGCAACCGTCCAGCCATTATGGGAATATACTATACTTAAACGTTACAGGCAGACATAATGTCTACGTATCTTAACTCTTTGAGTTTACATTATTTTGCATAATCTTTCAAGTCTTATTCTGCCAGTTGACATGATTTTGCCACGACTTTATTATGGAAATTTCGCGCTCTGATGGACTGGATTAAGATGCATTATTTACGAGGACTGCTCTATACTTTTACAATGTACGGAATTTTTATATGCTGACAGTATAAACAGAGGCAGAAATGTTTCCACAAATAATCCTGCTTCAAACATTTCTGCCTCTGTTGTCCTGTCTGTAAATCTTTAAAAATAATATTCTTCTGAATAAATCCTCAGATCCTCTTTTGTCCATTCCCCACCTTCAATATGAAAGCTGTTCAATACCGGATAGTCCGCCATCAGTGACAGGATCAGATAACTTGCCTTTGAATCAAAAGCAAGACGGATATCCTCCACTGACGGACGGGATGGAGAAGACGGATGGGAATGCCAGTTTCCCAGCGGTTTCAATCCATTGGCACGCATATCCCTGATCGCATTTATCTGATCTCTGGGATCCAGGGTGAAGTGATCTTCTGCATGATCTTTATTCTCCAGAAAATATACCTTTCGGATTTCCCTTCCCTCCCCGGTTTCCACTCCGGCCAAAAGCCCGCAGGCTTCCTCCGGAAGATGCTCTTTTGCATAATTAACGATCTCATCATAGAGATGATCTCTCATTCTTATTATAGCCATACTTTTCTCCTGTTTTGCATCAGGTTTTTCTTGTATTTACTGCTCATCTCTTGTGGCAAATCGGCCTGCTGTTTCCTCACAGACCTCCTGCTCGTAGTCGATCGGTTCCAGGATTGTCGGATGATCTCCGCATACTGCACAGTCATGAGTATCCTTCGGCAGTTTAACCTTATGGAATTCCATTGTCAGCGCATCAAAAGTCAGAAGATATCCTGTCAGAAGATCACCTACACCGATCAGATACTTGATTGCTTCCATTGCCTGTAGGGAACCGATGACACCTCCCATTGCTCCGATGACACCTGCCTGCTTACAGGTAGGAACTGCATCCTTGGGCGGCGGATTCTTGAATACGCAGCGGTAACATGGACCTTCCCCGGGTACATAGGTCATCAGCTGACCTTTAAAACGAATGATACCTGCATGGGAAAATGGTTTTTTCTCCAGTACACATGCATCATTGATCAGAAATTTTGCCGGGAAATTATCAGTTCCGTCAATAATAAAATCATATTCTCGAATCAGTTCGCGGATGTTGGATGCGTCTACGAACATCCGGTAAGTTTTTACTTCCACATCCGGATTCATGGCATTCATGGTTTCCTTTGCTGATTTTACCTTTGCTTTTCCGATATCTGCTGTGCTGTGGATGATCTGTCTCTGCAGATTGGAAAGATCTACCTCGTCCGCATCCACAATACCGATTGTTCCCACACCTGCTGCTGCCAGATACATTGCCGCAGGTGCACCAAGACCGCCTGCACCGATGATCAGTACTTTTCCTTTCAGGAGCTTCTTCTGTCCCTTTGCACCCACTTCTTTTAAGATGATGTGACGGGAATAACGCTCGATCTGTTCATCTGTCATTGCCATTTAGCATCCACCTCCCATGAAATACAGAAATTCTACATTGTCTCCCTCTTTTAATACGGTAGACCCTTTATCCTCTGATGCAACAAATTCTTCATTAATAGAAACGGTTACATATTCCGGCATCTCTACATTTTCCTGTGCGATCAGTTTCGGAAGTGTCAGTCCGTCTTTTACTTCTTTTTTCTCTCCTGCTACTGTGATAAACATATTTTTTCTCCTTTATGCCTGCTCTCTTTTTAGAGTAATCCTTCAATCCAGCTGTTTAACTCTGCCTGTTTCAGTGCTCCTGTTTTCCGGTCTTTCGCCTGTCCGTCTTTAAAAAGGATCAACGTCGGATTTGCCTGCACTTCATACTGCTCTGCCAGCTCCACATCAAAGTTCGTATTTACTTTATATACTTTAATCTTATCCTCATAATCGTCTTCCGCATTTCCGAGAACCGGTGCCAGCTTTTTACACGCCACGCAGGAATCTGAATAAAAATCCACCAGAACCGGAAGTTTTTCCTTCAGGACTTTCTCTTCAAAATCCGTCTTGCTTACCCGTACTGCCATCAGTCTTCCACCTTTCTTACATACATGGTGTAAGTACCATCCTCATTATCGGTTAATTTCAGTACCTTATGCCCTTCTTCTTTCATGCTGCGCGGAACATTCTGCACTGGTTCGCCATCGTTCATGCGGACAGCCAGAATCTCTCCATCCTCCAGTTCTTCGATTGCTACTTTTGCCTTCACGAATGTCAGGGGACATACTTTATCGGTAATATCAACCTCATCGGTTACTTCAAAATCTAATTCAGCCATTATGTTCTCCTTTCACTGTCCTTCATACGCATCTTTCAGCTGACTGCGGAAATCTTCTTCTCCCACACGCTGCAATGTTTTGCGGAAACGTTCACTTGGATTTGCATTTTTTTCAAAGAAATTAATTGCCGCATCTGTCACACGAAACAGTGTTTCTTTATCCGGGATCAGAGGAAGCAGTTCTTCTCCTTTATAGATATTATTTCCGAAGGTTCCTCCAAAAGATACGATATATCCCGGAGTTCCTTTCCATGCATCCACCGGACAGCTCTTTACACAGCGGCCACAATGATTACATTTCTGCGCATCCAGTTCTATTTTGCCGTCCACCATCTTCAGTGCATCCTGTCTGCAGGCTTTCACACACACACCACAGGAAATACAGTCGTCTTCCTTATATTCGATGTTCATGCCGCCTTTGATTCCAACATCGTTTTCTTCTGCTTTCAGGCAGTTATTCTGGCATCCTGTAACACCAAATTTGAATTTATGCGGGAGTTCCCGTCCGAAATATCTCTCATCAAGCTCTTTTGCCAGTGTGTAGGTGTCGATACATCCGCTTGGACAGACCTCTGAACCCTGACAGGCTGTAACTGTACGTACACGTGGTCCGCACACACCGGTTCCCACACCGCCTTTTGCCAGTGCTTCTTTTACCTCTGCCAGTTCTTCCACTTTAATAAAGGGAATCTCAATGCCCTGGCGGGAAGTCATATGTACATATCCGCGGCCGTATTTTTCTGCTACTTCTGCTACTGTCTTAATATTCTCTGCAGTCAGGTTTCCACCGACCACTGCCAGTCTCAGGGAACCGTAACCTTTCTGTTTCTGTCTCATATATCCGCCTTTTTTTAAGGCTGTATAATCTACTTTCTGTGCCATTTTTATCTCTCCTTTGTGTTTTTAGAGCGTTTTTTCAAATATTTTTTCCAGATCTGCGGCTGTCCGATATCCTTACAGCCGGTTGAATTATCGTAATACTCTCTCAGTTTCTTCTATTTCAGATATTCTGCCACTGCGGTTGCTGCATTGGCACCATCCGAAACCGCAGTTACCACCTGACGCAGTTTCTTTGTTCTTGCATCTCCTGCCACATACAGCCCTTCCAGAGCGGTTTCTCCTGTCTCCCCTGCTCTGACATAACCTGAATCATCCAGTACTGCAAATTTTTTCAGAAGATCTGTCTGTGGTACTGCTCCGTAAGCAACAAATACACCGTTCACATCTATCACAGCTGCATCTTCCAGAACTACTCCGGTTACTTTCTGCTCTCCGATGATCTCTTTTACCTGATGCTCCAGTACGAAGATAACGTTTTCCTTCTCTCTCAGTTTCGCCACTGTAACAGCGGCTCCTCGGAATTCCTTTCTCCTGTGGATCACATATACTTTCTCTGCCACATCCGCCAGGTAAACAGCATCATCAAGTGCTGTATCTCCACCACCAAGAACTGCGACTGATTTTCCTCTGTAAAATGATCCGTCACAGATTGCACAGTAAGAGACACCCTTTCCTGCATATTCCTGTTCTCCCGGAATATTCGCTCTTCGCGGTGTGGCTCCCGCCGCATAGATTACGGTTTTCGCTTCCACCTGCGAACCATCTGCAAATACAAGTTCAAAATCTGATGAAGCTTCTTTCTTTATCTCTGTTACTTCCTGTTCCATGAAGGATACCCCAAGCTTCACTGCATGTTCCCGGAAGTTCTCACCCAGATCATAACCGCTGATGCCCGGAAATCCCGGATAGTTATCTACCTGTCCGCTTTCTGCAATCTGTCCGGTTCCTTCATATTCTTTTTCTATCACTACGGCTGACAGATTAGCCCTCTTTGCATAGATTGCCGCACTTAAACCCGCCGGACCGCTTCCAATGATACCTACATCATATTTCATATCGTCAGTTCCTTTACACCTATTATTCCTATCGAATTAGTATGTTTTATATTAAACATAATAACACCGATAATTTCCTCTGTCAATAAATAAGATTATAAAAATTTTTTAGGATTCGTTATGGACTCAGGTTATAGCAGTTACTTAATATTCGCTGTACTAGATCCAGCTGTAATCTCCGCCGGTCAGAGCAAGGCTCAGAAGTGTATCCATCTTCTCTACCTCTTCTTCACCCTCAATCTTCTGAATCAGTTCTGCTGTATCCAGCACATCCTCCAGTGACTCGTCCGGACCGATCTCATAGTCGATTTCAGCCTCACAGTCCGGGCATGGAATCCTCTTCATCGTCTGCATAGACAGAAAACGGTTGCCACATTTTTTACATTCATAATATCCGCACTCTTTCGTGCCGTCTGGTACATAATACATCTTTTAATTTTCTCCTTTTTTTGTTTATATGATTAGTTTTTATATGATTGGTCTTCTGATGACAAAGAGCTGCCGGTTTTGATGATTCCCGGACAGCCCTTTATTCAACCTTCTGTACATCTAATTTCCTGCTTTTTCTTTTCTGAGCAGCTCTGTATATTCTGCTTTCCTCATAGGTCTGGCATAGAAATATCCCTGAGCCTTGTTACAGCCGAACCCCTGAAGCATTACCTTCTGCTGTTCAGTCTCCACACCTTCCGCAATGATGGAAAGCTTCATATGATTTCCCATAGTAATGATCATGTGCAGGATTTCTTCTGCTCTTCCATAAGGATCTGCTGCACTTAAGAAACGCATATCCAGTTTGATCTCATCAACAGGAGCTTCTTTCAGCATATTCAGGGAAGAATATCCACTTCCAAAATCATCCATCAGAATACGGAATCCTCCCTGGCGAAGCTTCTCCACAACTGAAAAGATCATTTCCGAGTCAGTGGCATACGCAGTTTCTGTTATCTCCAGTTCCAGATATTTTCTCGGAATCTGATAGCGTTCTGCTATTTCGCAAAGGGTCTGAAACAGGTTCGGATTATAGAATCCAACCCTGGACAGATTTACGGACACAGGATGCAGAGGAATACCCTCATCCATACATTTCTTCAGGAAAATACAGGTCTCTTCATAAATGTAGAGATCTACTTTTGCAATGTATCCGTTTTTCTCCAGTACAGGAATGAAGATTCCCGGAGGAAGCAGTCCCTTTTCCGGATGTTCCCAACGAACCAACGCTTCCGCTCCGATGACACGGTCAGTACACATATCATACTTTGGCTGAAAGAATGCCTTAAACTGCTTTTCCTTAAGGGCATCATCCAGCTCATTAATGATCATCTGCTCCTGGATCAGTTTCTTTCTGTGTGTATCATCATATACAGCAACCTGAATCATATGATTCTTCTTAATGCTATCCGCCGCCAGATGAGCCCGGTCACACATGATTCTCAGACTCTTTGATCTGTCTCGTATCTCATAAATCCCGGCAGAAATCTCTACTGTAGTCTTCAGATAATAATCTCTGATCCGATTACAGAAATGATTTATCTTTGCCTGTATCCTGTCCTCATTATCCAAAGTCAGAATTACAAAATGGTCTGCCTCATATCTGCAACTGACAATATCTATCCTGCCAAAAATTTTCTCCAGCTCCAGACCGATAAACTTCAGGAACCCGTCACCTGCATCCTCTCCAAACAGATCATTGACAAGCTTAAAATTCTCAATATTGATATAGACAATTCTGGCATCTGCCTCCGAATGCTTCTCCAGAAATTCCCTGCTTCTCCGGTAAAATCCTTCTTTATTAAGAAGCCCGGTCAGTTCATCCGTCTCCATCCTGCAACGATATGCTTCCTGCGCCGCAGCTTCCACCTGCATCTGTGTCCTGTGTCTGTTATTAACAATCACAAGTATAGTCAATGCCACCAGAAAAATCAGGATACATACGATCTGATATCTGTATTTCTCCATAAATTCCCATATGGAAAAAGATTTCTGCAGATTTATGGAATACTGCCTGATAATATTCTCCTCATCCTGACTGCTCAGGCTTCCGATGCTCTTATTGATCACAGAAACAAGATCGGGGTCTGTATTGTCCCCGTATATCATACAGGTCTCTGCTTTGGTAAAAACAATTCCCGACAATGCAAGATCACGATACTTTTCATCCTGCAGATAATAAGATGCTGCGTAACTGTCCATAATGGCCATATCTGCCTTTTTATTTACCACCGCATCCAAAACTGTCCGGGGTGAATCACAGTAAATCGCTTTATATGGGAACTCCCCTTCCGGTCTCAGACTTTTATATTTCTCAAATATACTGTTCATAGAGACAGTCAACGTCTCCAGAGTATTGATATCTTCTCCACGTTCTGCTACTATCTGAAATTCTCTCGTGAAAAATCCACCTGTAAGATGAACTTCAGGTTCATCGATCATTTCCTGACAGGCGGTAATTCCGGCTATAAAATCATACTTTCCACTCTGCGCAGCCTCTATAGGATCGGTATCCGGAGAAAGACTTTCAAACTCAAAAGGTATCCCGCTGATTTCACTGAATTTCTTCAGCAACGCTATATAGATTCCGTCCAGCTTTCCTGTTTCTTTATCTGTATATATCAGTGGCGGTTGATCACCAATACATCCTATCTTTATGGGTGCACTGACGTTTTTGATATATTCTGTCTCTTCCCGGGTCAGAAGAGGTCTTGAATTTCTGTTTTTGTCCATAACATACTGTTCTGTAAGATTTTCTGTAAGATCTGGCACTTCTGCTTTAAGCTGCTCAAGAGCATTGTTTACCGCACTTATGACCTCTGTATTTCCCTTTGTTGTCATGATATACATAGGTGCAGCCCCGAATTTGTCCACAATCTTAAGTGAATCATGTTTGGAGATACTTCCCGTCAAGATCATATCCACTTTCTTCTGCTCAAGAGCCTCTATCTGATCCTGTTCAGATTCATAGTACTCCTCCGGACAGTGAAAATTTTTCTCATCCTGACGCTGTTCAAACTCTTCATTCTGATAGCTGTCTCTCAGCAGACCTACTTTTTTGCCATTCATATGCTCATAATCCTGAAAATAAATATCTCCATTATCCTCAGATGTATACAGCACCGCCTGCTCTGTGCCAACAGGCATACAGGAGAAATCATAATCCTTCTCCCTGGCCTCTGTTTTCTGCGCATTGCAGATCAGGTCTACCTTTCCGGATTTCAGATCTGCCAGCTGATTTTCCCATGATTCATTGATATATTCATATCTCCAGCCGGTATACTGAGATATTTTATTCAGATATTCCACTCCATATCCCTTGTATACTCCACTGCTGCTTTTATTAATAAAGTCTGCGTTCTCACGATACGCCACCCGTATTGTCTTTGTCCCGCCGTACGACTGTGCCTGAACCGGAACGATTACTCCCAGAAACAAGGTAAACAGCAGAACGAACAACATTACATTTCTCTTCTTACCACTCATCTATCGTACCTCTCTCTTGAGTGATTATAACATAATATTCTCCAAAAAGGTATCTTTATAATGCTCGCTCAAACATTTCCCCTTACAGAATCCAGGTGTTACTTTTTAATCCCATTTCCACTACAGACAATCGAATACAAACTAAAAACAAAATTTCCCTGATTGCTTCCGGCGGTAGCTCATATTTCTCTTTTCGCACCAATCCATCAATCGTTGCTCCGAGTCGAATATTTCTCAATACAAAATCTACAGCTTCTTTGATTTGTGTGTAGATTGGTCCTGTAAATTCTCTCTTATCAAGAAATACTGCACGATCTGTTCCTTTAAAATACAATCTGTCTTTCTGTAAAATAACACAAAAAGGATGTGCTGCGGTAACTTCTCCATTGCCTTGACACATCCTTTCGTATTATTATTTTTTTGCTATTCTTCTTAATGACAGCTATGGCTTCCACATCCATGCTCACCACATGTATGTCCTTCCCCGTGGCTGTGCTCGTGATGAGAACACTTCACATCCGGATTATAATCCAGTGTTTTATTAATAAAAGCTTCCACCGCTTTATCTGCATCTCCGGAAACTCCTCCAAACAGCTTAATGCCAGCTGCCGCTAATGCTGTCTGCGCGCCGCCTCCGATTCCGCCACAGATCAAAACATCTGCGTTCAATGCATTAAGAACTCCCGTCAATGCACCATGTCCGCTTCCATTGGTATCTACTACCTCTGAATGTACCACTTTCCCTTCTTCTACATCATAAATCTTAAATGTCTCTGTGTGTCCAAAGTGCTGGAAAATCTGTCCATTTTCATATGTTACTGCTATTCTCATGATACCTTCTCCTTTTTCTGCTGCATATTTTTTGTAAATTTCCTGTTTGTAACAACCCCCAAAGCTACAGTTGCTGCTCTGACCGTCACAAATTCTGAAATCCCCACCCTCGATTCTAAGTGGATGTCCATCAATGAGTGCATCTGCTATTTTCTTCCTGGCAATCTCATAAATTCGTTGAACCGTTGTTCTTGCGATCTGCATAGATACTGCACACTGCTCCTGACTATAACCTTTCTTGTCCAAAAGACGAATTGTCTCGTACTCATCTACCGTCAGAACAATGGGTGTTTTTTTCTCAGTATCATCTGCCGGAAAAAATTCTAAAACATTGGGGAAATGGCAGACTTTTCTGCATTTTACTGGTCTCGGCATAAACTGCTTTTTCTATCGTTTTACATTTAATCTGCTTTTCTATCCAATTATCTTGTGCATTTTTAATGATGTCAAATCATCGCTCTTTTTCTTTATTTACATTTTTCAGTTACAATAACATATCCTTAACAAATGTATTCCGATAGTCACTCGGTGATATTCTATATCTTTCCTTGAAAACTCGGTTAAAGGTTCTTTGACTTTCAAAACCACAATCAAAACATATATTAGTTATAGTATCCTGTGTATTTTCCAATGCAGCAACTGCATAATTTAATCGTACTCCATTCACATATTTATTAAAATTACAATGAAAGGTTTTGGCAAACATTCTTGACAATACATATTTACCAACTCCCAAATCGAGTGCCATTTTTTCCAGACTTATTTCATTTCTAAAATTCTTTGCTATATACTCCACGGAATTATAAATAAGATCATCACTTCCTAATGACTTTTTATCAATCATCGGCATGTCAGTAAATACATATGCAATAATTATTTGCGCATAAGCCTGCGCCAATATTGAATTACACTCTGGATTTTTTGTCAAAAAATTGATTGCGTGAACCACATCCGGATGCATATTTTTTTTCTTTAACACTGGATTCTCAGGACTATATGTTTGCAATTCTTTCAGATATCCAGATAGTACTGCCGGATCAATATGTAAAAAAACGACTTTGTTTTCTCTTTCTCCGAAGACTTGATAATGATGTATTACATTTGGAAACACGATTGCGAAGTCGCCTTCATTCATATCATATAGCTCTAACCCCACTCCAAGTGCAATATTACCATTTGTCACATATACAATCTCTATGGCTTCATGTAAATGTGGTGGCATGTGTACTACTCTTTTCCACTCGACCGATATTCCTTTGTCTCTATTTTCATATACTAACAACATTTAGAACCAACTCCTTTTTCTTAGCTTTTATTTTGTCATATTGTCCCATTTTTATCTGCCCATTTAGAAAAAGGACACTGCATCGTATGATACAGCATCCTTATCCTTTCTATGTGAAAATAGTTGTTGTAAGAACAAATTATGCAAACACAAACATCATATTAAAAACTATTCACTAATCTTGAGCTGCTCTATATTTTTTACTCCCCTAGTTCAATATTTATCGATACATCCTGTATATCTTCATTGCAACTAACAAATGGTAAATGAATATCTGATGTCTTCTTCCGCACTGATATGATATTCGTCTTCCACATCACTTTGCCAGCTGTCGATACCTCCGACTCCTCTGACTGCTCCGTATACGCATAAAACTGTTCTTCTTGCTGGTGGTAATTCCTTATGATGCAGAGCATTTTCAATTTCAGATGCTGTATAAGGAAGGCATGAAAAAGCAAATTCCTTGTCTTTCTTCTCAATACGGAGTGTCTGTGGTGACTGATCTGTTCTACTATTGTCAAGACTTGTATGTCTGCTAATTTCAAGCCACTCTGTATCCATTCTCATACCACATTCCTGTGGAACAAGATATGGTGTTAGGCTCAAATCCGTCACTTCATAAATACCTTATTGGGCACCTGCTTTTCTATCCGGATATGTCTCCCATGATAATCCTTTATAGCTATATTTTTCTGCAAGTGTTGGCATGATAAAACGCATTCCAAATACTGGAATCTCAGGCAGTCCTTTTACTCCATTATAATGTACATCCACCTGGATTTTTCCGGATACATCAACCGTATATGTCACAAGTACCGTTGTTGACGGATTGGATATTGTCTCATAAGTATATTTTACAATGATCTCATCAGCAAAAACATCCCCACCGAAGCTGTTATTGTCCGGTGCATATGGTTTCTGCACTTCTCCATCCATGATAACCTGTGTTTCCTTACAGTCAATAAACATATCTGCCGAAAGCCAGCTTCCGCTTTTAATATGGAACTTGCTTCCTCTGTCGTTATCTGTCAGCGCTCTCCAGAAAGTAGGTTTTGGGCAACGGTACAGCCACTCATATCCATTTTTAACGATAGATTCCAGTCCGCCTTGTGCATAAGAAAAAATATAATCAAATCCTTCACCATGTACACCAAGTGTATAGTCACCATAGACCACTCTTAATTTATCTGTATAAGCCATAGTAATACCTCACTTCCTGCATTGCCGGTTTTTCTTTCCTGTCAGCAAATACAATTCCATTTGCTGAGAATTCATAGTCTGAAGGTTTATCGTCAAAGTCTCCGCCATAGCGTAAAACTTCTTTTCCTGTCACCGGATCTTTTACAAGAATTGCCTGATCGATAAAATCCCATATAAATCCACCCTGATACATATCATATTTATCAATCAGCTTCATATAAGATCCCAGACCTCCCATGGAATTACCCATGTCATGCATAAACTCACATAATATATAAGGTTTCTTCGGATTGTTATTCAAATACTCCTCTACATCCTCCGGCTTTGCATACATTCTTGTTTCCATGTCAGAAATCGTATCCTCATATGCCCTATTGTAATAAGAACTTTCATAATGAACTAATCTTCCATCTTCCTTTTCAGCAAAATAAACGTTCATTGCTTCAATGTCATCACCCGCATAAGATTCATTTCCTAAAGACCAGAATAAAACGGATGTATGGTTTTTAAATGTTTCAAAATTGTTTCTTGCACGATCAAGTACAGCCTCTTTCCACTGTGGAAAAGATCCCGGCACATTGCAGGATGGTTCGATTGCCCCTAATTTCTGGAAGGATCCATGACTTTCCAGATTCGTTTCTGCCATCACGTAAATTCCTGCATTGTCGCACATATAATACCACGGTATCTGATCCGGATAATGACAGGTGCGTACCGAATTAATATTATTTCTGAGCATACATGCGATATCTGCTCGCATATCTTCTAATCCAATGCATCTTCCTGTTTCTGGATTCCACTCATGACGGTTTACTCCTGTGATAACCAAGCGTTTTCCATTTAAATAAATAATCTTATCAATAATCTCAATTCTTCTGAAACCAATATCGTAAGGGATTACTTCTACTAGACTTCCATCTTCCGCCTTAAGCTCTACATACGCATGATATAAATAAGGATCATGATTATCCCACAGTTTAACAGTTTCTAGATCAGTACAAATCGTACCTTCTAATTGGTCATTTTCTTTCTTTAACTGTACAGATTTTTCTACTAACAGATTTTCTTCCCTGTCTTTTAAAATAAAATTAGCAGTGATACTCTGAGCATCCGGTGCAGATACTTTCATGCTGACAGATACGCTTCCACTTACATTATCCTGATTCAACACAGGTTGAAACCATACATCATCCATATGTACATCCGGTATCGCTTTCAAAGTAACATTTCTAAAGATTCCAAAAAAGCGGAAAAAGTCTTGGTCCTCTAAAAATGCTGCTGTGCTCATCTTGTGAACCTGAACTGCCAGCACATTTCCCTTTTCTTTTATATAAGGTGTCAGGTCAAACTCAGAAGGCGTAAAACTATCTTCTGCATAGCCCACAAACTGACCATTCAGCCACAGATACATCGCTTCTTCTACACCTTCAAAACAAATATGGATTCTTTTCCCACACATGCTCTTATCCAGGTCAAAGTATTTGATGTAGGAACCTACCGGATTGTACTCTGCTTCTGAAAACATTCCTTTTTCTGCTCCGGTCGCCTCCATGCTGTAAGCTCCTCTGTGGTACTCTTTTCCTTCCCACGGATACATGGTGTTAATGTAGCGGATCTTATCATATCCAGCCAGTTCAATATGTCCCGGAACCATAATTTTATCGAATCCTGATGCATCAAATGTTTCCTCATAAAAATTAACTGGTCTGCTTTTTACATTTTTACTATAAGAAAACTCCCACTGCCCATTTAATGACTGAAATAATGGGTTTTTCTCTTTTTTCATGTCCGAATAATCCGAATAGTAGGAATGATCACTATGCGGAGCTAATTGATTCACCTTAAATACTTCCGGATTATCCAACCATTTCATATCAGCATTCATATTTTTCCTTCCTTTCCAAACAAATCCCCAAAAAAGATTTTTGGGATTTGTTCGTTAAAAATTTCTTGTTCTATTTTAGTATACACCTACAAATGAGATTACAGGAGCAACTCTTGAATCTTCAATACGAATTTCAATTGCATCTGTTTCTACGCCCTGCAAATCGATGATCTTCTTATAACCAATTGTGGTAGCATCCACCATTTTTTCTTTTCTTCCATCTTCTGCCGCATACCATACAGAAAACTTCTCCACTCGCTGACTGAAAGGAATTGCCTCTTTTAATACCAGATAAGATAATTTCTTTTTCTCTGTCCACTGCAGATGAATTGTCAATTCTCTGTCCCCGGCTTTATTTCTGAACACATTCTCATAATCATCTACTCTTAAGAGATCTGCATTTTTACCTTCCGCATCCTTTTCCGGAACTGTTGTAATTTCAGCGATATCTGCCAAATTATCTTTAAACGTGCTTCTTATAAAATCTCCAAGCATTTTTACATTATTAACATCTGTCTGATGAAGTTTTCCATTTTTCATTGGAGGAAGATTCAACAGAAGTGTTGTATTTCCACCAACTGAAGATAAATAAATCTCTTTCAGGTTTTCGAAAGAACGAACTTGATCATCTTCTTCCTCATGATAGAACCAACCTGGACGGATAGAAACATCTGTTTCTGCCGGATAATATGCTAATTTTTCTTCATTACGCAAGCATTCACGGCTTCCAAGATCTTCCTGTGTTTCATCTAACGGACGATTTCTGAACTCTTCATTATCTTCCTGCTGGCTGAGCTGTGCTGTAATCGCCGGATCTGTCATATCTGCGGCAACGACACTCCACTCACTTGGACGAACTTGTCCGGCTTCGTTTCCACACCAGCGGATATCCGGACCTGAAATTGAGATCACAGCGTTTGGCTGGAGTTTACGCATCACTTCATAATATCTCTGCCAGTCATAAACCTGTTTCTTTCCATTGCTGCCTTCGCCACATGCTCCGTCAAGCCAGATTACAAATATGTCACCGTAGTTTGTTAAAAGCTCTGTAAGCTGATTCACATAGTAGTCATCGTATTCTTTGCCTTTTCCATAAGATTCATTGTTTCTGTCCCATGGTGAGAGATAGACTCCAAACTTCAGACCATATTCCTTACATGCCTCTGCTGTTTCACGAACGATATCACCTTTTCCGTTCTTATAAGGTGAATTTTTAATACTATGTTCTGTATATTTGCTTGGCCATAAGCAAAAGCCATCATGATGTTTACAAGTCAGTATTAATCCCTTCATTCCACCTTCAGCAGCTGTCTTTGCCCACTGGCGAGCATCTAACTCTTCAGGATTGAAGATAGATTCCGGTTCATCGCCTAATCCCCACTCACTTCCTGTAAAAGTATTTACTGTAAAATGGATGAAACAGAAATACTCCATATTCTGATAAGCGATCTGTCTTTTGCTTGGTATAACTGAAATTAAACGTTCATCCTCTTTCATACCCTTGTATTCCATTTTAACACTCCTCCAACTGTTTTCTAAGCTTTTCATTAGCATCTTCTACATTCATTCTTGACATGATAAATGTAATGATCAATGACAATACCATCGGAATCCACAAATACATAACATGCAGCATGTTCAGGCATGATTCTGGCTGGATTGTTGCTTCTTTCACAAATCCACTTGCATCAAGTAACCATCCACAAAGAGCAACTCCGATTCCTCCTCCGATTTTTGTACCAAAGGAAGTACAAGAATACATTGTTCCGTCAATGTGTTTATGTTTTGTAAGGTATGTATATTCTGAACAGCTTGCAACAACGGCTCCCATATCACCCTGCCATGGTGCCATTCCAAGTGCTGCTATCGCTGTGAACGCAAGCATAAGTGGAACACTGCCCATATAACCTGCAAAAACAACTCCAAGACGACCTGCTGTTCCAAGAATATAACCAGCAAGATTCATTCTATATAAACCTTTCATCTTTTCTACCAGCATAGGTGTAATGCACATTGCGATGATGACAGGAATATTGATTGCCCATGAAAATACAGAATATAAATTTTCATTTTTCAGTATGTAAATCATGTAATAAATTCCCATATTTAACATAGCTGAATAAATCTGCTGACAAATATAAGTAGCACAGATCATAAGATAATATTTATTGGAAAATAAAAGTTTTGCTGCCTCTACCAGACTATATTTTTCTTCTGTGTGGTCTTTACCTGCTTTTAATTCTTCTTCCGGAAGCTCCTTGATTGAAAATACGGAAATTGTATTTACAATCAATCCGATGATAGCATATACTACAGCAACTGTTCTCCAAGCAGCTGCTCCACCGCCTGCTGCTCTTACAAACTGAACTGTAACAGACTGAATAAGTAAGCTTGTTGAAAATGCAAAGATAAAACGCCATGATCCCATCTCTACACGTTCTCTGCTGTTTTTTGTACAAAATGTAACCAATGATGCATATGCAATATTATTTGCAGTAAAGAATACAGCATTTAACAGTGTGTATGCGATAAAGAACCATGCGTACTGAGCTGTTGTTCCAAGACTGTCCGGTATTGCAAAGTTTGCTACAAGTGTTACCGCACAACCAATATACGCATAAAGCATCCAAGGTCTTGCTTTTCCAAGTTTGCTTTTTGTTTTGTCAATCATAGTTCCAAAGAACATATCGCTGATTCCGTCAAATAACTTTGATACCATGATCAACGTTCCGATAATACCCGGATTTAAGCCTACTGTATTTGTCAAATACAGCATTACGAATGATGATAGAAATGCATACACAACATTTCCTGCCAGATCTCCTGAACCATAACCTACCTTATTATACCATTTAAGGTATCTTTTTTTTTCCATGTGAAACTTCTCCTTTCAACAACTATCTTTAGTTTCCACAACTTTTATATAATTTTACAAAAATTATATAAAAATTTTACGCCAGAATAAATATCATAAATGGAACAAAACATACACAAAATAACCTTTTTACTTTTTGTTTTTCGTTGTTATCCATTATTAAAAATGGACTTATCATTAAATTTGTGTTAAAATCAAACTAAATCTATCATTTTTGTTTAATTTTCAGACAGTTTCTAATTATTTTCATATACGGAGGTAGCAATGTACACAAACAATGCATATCTAAATGATTCGCATATAGACAGAAAGGATAAATCAAATCCACTTATTGTAACAATGTGCGGAACTTATAAGTTATATACCAAACCAAAACTTCCTACATGGAGACCCCGTGGCAGAGTTGACTTTCAATTATTATACGTTGCTTCCGGGAAAGCTCATTTCTATTTTGATGAGGATGGTACTGATACCATTGTACATGCTGGTCATATGGTTTTATATCGCCCCAAAGAACCTCAAAAATATGTCTATTATGCCAAGGATCACACAGAAGTATATTGGGTTCACTTTACTGGAAGCAGTGTCACAAATCTACTTCGTTCCTATGGCATAACCAAAGATAAGCGTGTCTTTTATTGTGGTTCTGATCCTGAATATAAAAATCTTTTTTCGGTTATGATAAAAGAGTTACAGATGTGTAAATCTGGTTATTCCGAAATGCTCGAAATGTATTTAAGACAGATTTTTATTAGATTACAGCGTCATTTTGAGCAAACGATTATGACAGACACATCCCAGATAGCAGAAGAAATAGACAAAGCCATTGTTTATTTTAGCGAACACTATAATGAAGCAATTAATGTTGATGCCTATGCTAAACAGAACCACGTCAGCACAAACTGGTTCATACGCAATTTCAAAATGTATACCGGAACTACGCCAAAACAGTTTATTTTGCAAAAAAGAATTAATAATGCTGAAACACTACTACAAAATAAACAATATAACATTAAAGAGATTGCACAGATAATAGGCTATGATAATCCTTTATATTTCAGCCGAATCTTTCAAAGAACGAAAGGTATATCTCCATCCGAGTATCGCAAAAACATATAAAGTATAAATAAAAAGGGAAGAGCTGATCAGTCATATTTATCAGCTCTTCCTTCTTGTTTGCAAATTTTGTCCATCTTTTATATTTATTTGGCAAGTAATATTTCGTTTCACATTTTATAATGACCTTGTCAACAGAAAGGAGATGAACTTCTATGAGAAACAAATTCCACAACTTTGTTCAACAACTACTTAACTTTTATGCAGACTTTTTTACTCGCAGATATTATCCTTTATAATTATGCAGTTGTTTCCACAACTTTATTTACACAACTGATATTTAAATTTCTAGGATTGATTTTTTGCAAACTTTTATTTTGTTTCACACTTTATAACAGCCTTATCAACAGAAAGGAGATGTATTTCCATGAGAAACAAGTTTTATAACTTTATTCAGCAACTGCTTAATTTCTATGCAGACTTTTTTACTCATAGATTTTATCCTTTATAGTATGCGATTGTACCCACAACTTTAATTATCCTCACCTGATAGTTAATCCATAGGATTAACTTTTCGCAAACTTTTAACTTCTACATCACTCAACACCTCTTCTGTAGCTTACGATTATGTAGGCCCATGTGTGATATTTATTATTTAGAAATAATCCATCTAGTTTTTTGCCTTGTTATCCGATGGCAATCTCACTTCCCCAGTTCTTTTTTTCATAATTGAATTCTGTGTTTCCATCTGTGTTGGAATATAATCGCTTTCCTGCAGAAATGCACCTGCCGCCTCAGCATATGATTCATATCCAGCTGCTTTCATTCTCTTTAACATTTTTTCCAAAGCACTGTTTTTGTCTCTGCTCACCTGTCGTGTGCTGATGCCCAGTTCCTCTGCTGTTTCCTTAACATGTTTTCCCATGATAAAATAATCGCTCACGATTTTCTTTTCCTTCTCTGTCAGATCTCTGTTGTGATATCCGATGCAATGTCACGTCCGCTATCTGCGATAAAGTCTGTCGCACAACCGTTTTCTGATTCTAATCCACAAAATAATACTGTATTATTTCTCTGATGCTGCTGATCAAACATATAATGTTCCTTATTATAAGAGATATTAAGAACTTCCAGCTCCT